>Ga0265293_10000582_pt1 | contig 86021 bp, 88 predicted proteins | sample Munlanlewell138R_FD_192505 | JGI IMG/M metagenome (GOLD analysis project Ga0265293, IMG submission 192505) | Leachate microbial communities from a municipal landfill in Southern Ontario, Canada - Leachate well 138R | ecosystem: Engineered > Solid waste > Landfill > Unclassified | place: Canada... | reverse complement strand
GATACGCAGCGCAGCTTTGGTCTTGCGATCGTAATGGCGTCCGTCCTTTTTCATGGTGGCTGCTCAAGCGGCTATCGATACATCAGAGTGTAGACTATATTTCCGACTTATGTGTAATGCGCAGGGCCCGGTGTCACTGCGAGTACCTGTAACCTGAAACCTGAACCGTGCAACTCCCAGGCAGCGGAAGAATCAGCCCCGATCCTCCCGTATCATCGCCGCGCCCCGCTCGGCGATCATCAGGGTGGGCGAGCTGGTGTTGCCGGAGGTGATGGTGGGCATGATGGAGGCATCCACTACCCGGAGCCCGTCGATGCCCCGCACCCGCAGGCGGCTATCGGTGACGGCTTCCCCGTCCGCACCCATCCGGCAGGTGCCCACCGGATGGAAGATGGTGGTGCCGATGTTGCCCGCCGCCCGGATCAGTTCCTCGTCGCTCTGAAAGGTGCTCCCCGGCAGGTGCTCCTCCGGGCCGAAGGGCGCCAGGGCCGGCTGGCTGGCGATGTGGCGGGTGAGGCGAATGGCCCGCGCCGCCTTCGCGCGATCCTCGGGGTCGCTGAGGTAACAGGGGGCGATGGCGGGCGCCGTGGCCGGATCGCGGTCGCGGATGCGCACCCAGCCCCGGGAGCGGGGCCGCAGGTTGCAGACGCTGGCGGTGAAGGCCGGAAAGTCGTGGAGCGGATCGCCAAACTTGTCCAGGGACAGGGGCTGCACATGGTATTGCAGGTCGGGGGTCGGTTGATCGGGACCCGAATGGGTAAAGAGCCCCAGCTGGCTCGGCGCCATGGCGAGGGGGCCACGGCGCAGCACGGCGTATTCCAGCCCCATCAACGCCTTGCCCCAGAGGCTGTTGGCCTGGCGGTTGAGGGTCTTGATGCCCCGCACCTTGAAAACACTGCGCAACTGCAGGTGATCCTGGAGGTTTGCCCCGACGCCCGGAACATCCAGCACCACCGGGATACCCAGATCCTTGAGAAGCCCCCCGGGGCCTATCCCGGAACGCTGGAGAATGGCCGGCGAGCCGATGCTGCCCGCAGCCAGCACCGTTTCGATCCGGCCGCGGGCCACCAGGCGTTCGCCCTTGACTGAAAATTCCACGCCCCCGGCCCTGCGCCCGTCCATCACCAGCCTGTCCGTGAGGGCCCCGGTGATGAGGGTGAGATTGGGGCGATGCAATACCGGGCGCAGGAAGGCCTTGGCACTGCTCCAGCGCACCCCGCGCTTCTGGTTGACCTCGAACTGGCCGACGCCGTAATTGTCGCCGGTGTTGAAATCGCTGCTGGCGGGAATGCCCGCCTGGCGCGCCGCCTCGGCAAAGCGGTCGAGAATGTCCCAGCGCAGACGCTGCCTTTCCACCCGCCACTCGTGGCCCGCGCCGTGGAATTCGCTCTCGCCGCGCCAGTGATCCTCGGCGCCCTTGAACAGGGGCAGCACATTATCCCAGCCCCAGCCTGAATCGCCGGTCAGCTGCGCCCACCGGTCATAATCCCGGGCCTGGCCGCGCATGTAGATCATGGCGTTGATGGAGGTGCTGCCCCCCAAACCACGGCCGCGGGCATAGTTGATGACGCGGCCATTGAGGCCCGGCTCCGGCTCGGTCTTGTAGCACCAGTCGGTGCGGGGATTGTTGATGCAAAAGAGATACCCCACCGGGATATGAATCCAGATCCAGTCGTCCTTGCCGCCCGCTTCGAGGAGCAGCACGGACACATCCGGATCGGCGGAGAGCCGATTGGCCAGCACGCAGCCGGCGGCGCCGGCGCCGACGATCACGTAGTCAAAGGTACCCAGATCCCGCACGTCGCCTCCCGGCCTGTGGCTTGAGGGGGCACGTTACCCAACCCATGGACGGCGGTAAAGCACCCGGGGCCTTCTCGGGGGAGAGGCAGTCGGCAATCGGACCTCAAGGGCATCTGGCTCAGGTCAGCGCCAGGCATCCCGGACCCAAATAAAGGGGGCGCATCGCCGGATGCGCCCCCGTGCTTGCAGGCCGCGAAGCGCTGTCAGCTCACGACCACCCTCGCCTGGGCCAGGTTGGCAACCCGCTGGCGGGTCGCGGCCATGTCGCCCTCGCGGTGGGCGTGGACCAGCGCCGACACAAAGTAGGTGCCGGGCTTGTCGAACCGCTGGGTGGTCTGCAACCTGAGCGTGCGTTGCGTGCCGTCCACCCCCTCCTGGCTGACCGGAAACTTGCCCGCGCCGTCAAAATCCCACTGGATGCTGACAATGGTGCCCGCGCCCTCGGCCACGCCGGCGTCCACTTCCAGGTTGACGGTGTCGCCCGCCTTGATCTCGGCGCGGGCCCCGCCATTGGCGCTGACCTTCACCACCGGCTGGATACCGCCCCGCTCATCGGCGCTATCCGGCAGGAGGATGCGGCCGTCGGCGTAGGCATAGCGGCTGCCCAGGGGCTCGACGCCGTTCTCGACCCAGTCCACCAGATCGGCGAGGGATTGCTCGTAGATGCCGGTGAAATCCACCAGCCGGGTATTGCTGGCGCGGTTCGGCTCCGGGGGCACGATGGAGGGCGGGCCGTGCTCGGCGTTCTCGGTCCAGCGGATGCGGAACTTGCGGGCCGCCGCCTCCTCCCCCTGAACCCTGGCCACGGCCCCGGCATAGAGCAGACCGTTGGCGGGCCACACCGAGGAATCGTGGGTGTGGTGAATCCACAGCAGCTTTCCCTCGTACTGGGCGGAGTAGCAATTGCCCATCAGGGGCGACATTTTCGGCACCGGGTGCTGGGGGTAGATGGGCTGGCCATCGAGCAGCAGGAAGTCGAACTGGCGCTCGTCGATCACGTGGTGGCGGGCGTAGTAGCAGAAGGCGAGGAAGGCCCGGTTGTCCACCTCAACCTTATCCCCCGGCGCCACATCGGTGAAGCGCTTGAGGTTGGCGTCGCCGTGGCCGTCACCGGCGAACACGTCCCCGGCAATGCCGGTGGCGTAGAGCTGGCGGCCCGCGGCCTTGCCGGTGAGCACCCGAAGGCCGGTGCCGAGGCGATAACCGGGGCCGACGCCCTCCAGCTCCACTGCGTAGGGCATCTCGTACGCGGGGCCGGCGCCGCCGATCATGGCGGCGAAGATGCGCATGGTCTGGTATTCGGGGCCGGCGAATTCCGGGGATTCGTTCAGGTCCCGGGCGGACAGCAGGCGCTTGACGGTGGCGGTGGTGTTGATCAGGTCGCCCTTGACGGCGTCCGGCCGGTCGTGGCCCACGTAACCAGGCTTGGTCCAGAAGTTGGCGAAGTACTCGGGGTCCTCACGCTGCAGGTCGTCGGCGATGGAGGTCCACAGCCAGATCTGGCCCATGGGTTCGAGGATCATGCTCTCGTTGCCCCGGGGGAAGCCGAGCCGGTAGAGCCGCGCCAGTTCCTCCGCCTCGGTGGTGTCGAGCCCGGCGAAGGGATTGCCGCTGCCCCCCGGCGCCATGGCATCGGCCACCGCCATCAGCCTGGCCTTGCCGAGGATGCGCTGGACATTGAACATCTGGCCAAAGCCAATGGGGCCGCCGCTCGCCACCCGCTTGTTGTTGCCGGGCTCGGCGATCTCCCCGCCGCTGGTGGAGGGCATGCAGCCGTCGTACACGTCCGGCGCGTTCTCGAGGCACATGGGGGAGCGCCGCCCGCCGCCGCTGCCGCCGTAGATATAGGCGTGGTGGGGGGCCTTGCCGTAGACCTGGGCGGCGATGAACTTGGAGAACCGGGCCGATTCGGCGCTGGCCCGCCAGCCGTAGAGGCCCGGATCGTCCCCCGCCCGGGGGTCGACGTTGTCGCCGATATGGCCCTGGTTGGACTCCACCATGTAGCCGCCGAGCCGCTCGCTCAGGGCGATGCGCTGGAACATCTGCCCCAGCATGCCGCCGCCGAAGGTCACCTCGTTGCCGCCGTGGCCCCCTTCGAGGGGCTGGAACATCCGTCCCCGATAGGACGAAAGCTTGGGAAAATAGAACGCAAAGCGGGTGTCGGTGTTTTCGAACCCGCCGTGGATAAAGCGGTGGGGCGAGGGCTTGTCGCGAAATTCGTCCTGGTCGATATAGGGCTTGCCGAAATAACCGTCGGTGACTTTGTAGCCCTCGGCGCTGATCCCGGCGGGGCCGTAGTCATCCCCGCCCTGGGCGAGCATGACGCCGGGCAGGCCGGCCCCCGCCACGGCGGCGCCGACACCCATGCCCTTCAGCACCGTGCGGCGCTGGGGGTCGGCGGGGCTTTGCTGATCATCCTGGGGTGAACTCATGGTCTTCTCCTGATTGTTATGGTGGTGAAATCCGGTGGGTTCGCGCCAGGGAGAAACAAAGCGCCTCAGCGCCCCTTGAACAGCGAACCCAGAATACCCCGCACGATCTGCCGCCCGATGGCGCTGCCGACGGTGCGGGTGACGCTCTTGGCAAAGGCCTCGCCCATGGACTGCCGGCCCCTTCCCCGGGGGGCCGCGCGGCCCCTGGCCGGCGCGTTCTCCGCCCTCGCCGCCTGTTGTTCCAGGGCCTGCGCCGCCCGCCGGGTCAGCTCCTCGTGGGCGGAGTCGCGATCCAGGGGCCGGTCGTAGCGGCCCGCCAGGGGGCTTTGGCGGAGGATCAGGGCCCGTTCCTCGGCGCTGATGGGGCCTATACGGGAGCGGGGCGGACACACCAGCACCCGCTCCACCATGCCCGGATGTCCCTTATCCTCCAGCACCGACACCAAGGCCTCCCCCACCCCGAGCTGGGTAATGGCGGTCTCGGTGTCGAGGGCCGGGTTCTGGCGAAAGGTGGTGGCGGCGGCCCGCACCGCCTTCTGATCCCGGGGGGTGAAGGCCCGCAGGGCGTGCTGCACCCGGTTGCCCAACTGGCCGAGCACCGACTCGGGGACATCGAGGGGGCTCTGGGTGATGAAGTACACCCCCACCCCCTTGGAGCGGATCAGTCGCACCACCTGCTCGATCTTGGCGAGCAGGGCCTTGGGGGCATCGTTGAACAGCAGGTGGGCCTCGTCGAAGAAGAACACCAGGCGGGGCTTGTCCGGGTCCCCCACCTCCGGCAGGTTTTCGAACAGCTCCGAAAGCAGCCACAGCAGGAAGGTGGCGTACAGCCGGGGGCTGTGGATCAGCTTGTCGGCGGCGAGGATATTGACCATCCCCCGGCCATCGGGGGCGCTGCGCAGCAGATCCCAAAAGTCGAGCATGGGCTCGCCGAAGAACTGATCGCCCCCCTCCCGTTCGAGCACCAGCAGGCTGCGCTGGATGGCGCCAATGCTGGCGGCGGAGACATTGCCGTAGCGGGTCTTGAAGGTGGCGGCGTTGTCGCCGATATGACCGAGCAGGGTGCGCAGGTCCGCCATGTCGAGAAGCAACAGGCCCTCGTCGTCGGCCACCTGGAAGGCGAGATTGAGCACCCCTTCCTGGGTGTCGTTGAGATCCAGCAGCCGCGCCAGCAGCAGCGGCCCCATGTCCGATACCGTGGCGCGAATGGGGTGGCCCTGCTCGCCCCGCAGGTCCCAGAACACCACCGGGGAGGCGGCAAAGGCAAAACCCTCGACGCCGATATGGGCGATGCGCTCGTCCACCTTGGGGTGGGGCGTGCCCGGCTGGCTGATGCCGGCGAGGTCGCCCTTCACATCCGCCATGAACACCGGCACCCCGAGGCGGGAGAAATTTTCCGCCAGCACCTGCAACGTCACCGTCTTGCCGGTGCCGGTGGCACCGGCGACGAGACCGTGGCGGTTGGCGAAACGGGGGGTGAGGGACAGCTGTCGCTGCCCGTTGCCGCCGATCAGTAGGGTTGCCTGCTGGGTCATCGGTTACTCCTTGTCGAGGTCGTGGCGATGGGCCGATTGTGCCAGCAGGCTCGGGGCAAAAGCGATGGCAAGGGACCGCCGACGGGCTCCTCAACCCTTCAGCAGCTTGCCGTAGAGCACCCGCAACTCGGCCCGGGGGTCCACCTCGGCGCGGGGCTGCACATCGAACACCAGGGTGTTGCGTTCTGCCTCGGTGTAGGGCTTCCAGGGCGGCAGGCCATCGAAGTTGGGATCGCCGCCGTGGGCAAAACGCACGAAGGCCTCGCTGGTGATCTTCGCCATCCGGGCGTTTTCCGGCCGCTCACCCGCCATCGGCGTATAGCTGTAGTTGTCAAGGGCAAAGGGCAGATCGCCGCCGTGGGTGGCACCGAGCACCCCGCCCATCACCGGGGTGGTGTAGTCCCAGCGGTAGACATACACAGGGGCGCCACCGGCGGCATTCTTGCGCTCCGCCCAGTCGATGCTGCCCGCCCACATCACCCGATCGGTGACGAACTGGCAGGCGAGATCCGTGGGGCTGGCGTCGGGGTAGGTCCTGCGGTAGGCGGCGAGCATGGGCTCGGCCAGTTCGCCAAAGGTGGCGGCGGCCATCTTGGCAAGGCCGGCATCGTCCATCTTGCCGAACCAGGGCATGGACAACATCATCATCTTCATGTCGTCCTGGGTGGAACCCACCATCATGGCCACATTCCTGCCGTGGGGAGAGCCAACGGGATAAACCGGGTGGGCGGGCAGAGTCTTGCCGTCCACCACCGGCTGCATGGGCATGAAGGCATCGGGGCTGGCGGCGCCGGCGAGGCCGTCGGAGATGGGTATGGCCAGGTGCTTGGCCTCCGCCAGCAGGGTTTCGTAGGGAATGTCGTGGAGCCTGTGCACCTCCTCCGGGGTCAGCTTCAACCGCTCCAGCAGCTGGCGGCTGAGCTGGGTGGCGTAATCCGCCTCCCGGGCGCGGGTGTAGGGGCCGCTCATCAGGGCGCCCCGGTGGAACAGCCCCTCGGCGGCGGGCATGCCCAGCAGGCACGCGGTCTTGGAGGCGCCGCCGGAGCCGCCGAACACCATCACCTTGGAAGGGTCGCCGCCAAAATTGGCGATGTTGTCGCGAATCCATTCCAGGGCCGCGACGATGTCGAGCATCCCGGCATTGCCGGAGCCGGCGTACTCCTCCCCGGCGATCTCCTCCAGGTGCAGGAAACCCAGTACCCCGAGGCGGTGGTTGACGGTGACGAACACCACGTCATCCCGCTGGGCCAGGGGCGTGCCCTCGTACAGGGGCCAGGAGCCGGAGCCGGTCTCGAAGGCGCCGCCGTGGAGCCACACCATCACCGCCCGGGACTTGCGGGTGTCGAGTCCCGCCGTCCAGACATTGAGCACCAGGCAATCCTCCCCCTGGGCGGGCTCGTCGCCGGCAAGGCCGTGGATGAATTTGGCGAACTCCGCCATGCGGCCGGCGGCGGCCTCATCCCCGGGCTTGCCACCCCCCGCCTCGGCGTGGCCGATCTGGGGGGCGGTGGGGCCGAACCGGGTGGCATCGCGAACGCCCTGCCAGGGGGCGGGGGGTTGCGGCGGCTTGAAGCGGTTGGCGCCGCCGGTGGGGGCGCCGTAGGGAATTCCCTTGAAGATATGCACCCCATCGCGGCTGATGCCGCCCACCTTGCCGTGGGTGGTATCCGCCACCACGGCGTAACCGCCGGCGGCATGGACCGCGGAAGCAAGGGGGCCGACACCGGCGGAGGCAGCCAGGGCAGTGGCGCCAAGGCCCTTGAGCAAAGTGCGGCGGGTGGGGTCGGTGACCTCAGGGGTCTCGGGCTGGGTGGTCATGGGGGTACTCCGCATCGTTATTGGAATGGGGTGGGTGAAGCACGTTCGAGGGCCGGCTCCGCAACTGCTTGCAGGCCTGGCCAAGACTACAAGTAATTTTACATATCTGCAAATATATTGCGCACCGCCAAGCCCCGGGAGCGCGCCGCCGGGATGCAAAAAGGCCGCCCGGAGGCGGCCTTTCCTCGGAGGGATGGCGGTAACGGCGTCAGGCCCCCACCAACCTCCGAGCCACCACATAGCGCGCCAGCATACCCAGACCATATAACCCCACCAACGCCAGGAATACCGCCAGCATCGGCATGATGGCGCGGAACGGCCCCTCCACGGTGGTTGGGCGGACCATCTCGAAGGCCGCCACCACCCAGGCGGGGGCGAGATAATCCATGTCCTGGTAGGCCTTGATGGGGGTGAGGAAGAACGCCGCCAGCAGCAGGCGCAGGATCATCCGCGGCGGTGACCAGGGAATCGCCAGGCGAGTCAGCTTCCAGGTCAGGGGCAGTACCAGCAGACAGCCGAGGCCGTAGGCCACCAGTCCCCAGATATAGTTCTCGTACGTGTACATGCGTCAGTCCACCCAGTGAATGATGTGGTCCTCGAGGTCGGCCTCGGGGACGTAGGCTTCCGATATTACCCTGCCCCGCACCGAGATACCCGCCCGGTGCACCGACTCCGGGGAGCCGGATAGCAGGGGGTGCCAGGGATAGAGGGGCCTGCCCTCCGCCACCAGGCGGTAGGCGCAGGTGCCCGGCAGCCAGTGGATGGCCGCCACGGTATCGGGGCCGAGGGCGACGCAGTCCGGCACCTGGGCGAGGCGGTTGGCGTAGTCGGTGCAACGGCACGTCTGTGTATCCAGCAGCCGGCACGATACCGAGGTGAAGTAGACCTCGCCGTCGTCCTCGTCCTCCAGCTTCGCCAGGCAACAGCGCCCGCAGCCATCGCACAGGGATTCCCACTCCTCGGCGGTCATCTCGGCGAGGGTCTTGCGCACCCAGAAGGGCTTCACCGCCATGCTCACCGGGGGAGCTTCTCGTTCTTGCCGCCCAGTTCCCCCATGGCGGTGTCGACATGGAGGTGCCTGGGGGGCGGCATCTGCAGGTAGTAGCCGGGCTCCTTGAGGGCTTCCAGCACCCGGGACGCCTGGACCCGTGCCAGCTTGCGCGCCGGGGTCAGCACCAGGGTGGTGACCAGCTGTGGCGTGCCGAACCTTTCCAGCAGTGCTGCCGGCACCCGGGCAAGGCCCTCGCGCTTGTCGACGAACAGGTACATCTCCGCTTCCCGCGGGCTCTTGTAGACCTCGCACAGGCACTTGTCGGTGCCGGGGCTGTTGTCAGCTGACATGGGCGAGCAACTCCTGGCCGATCGCGGCGTGGCGCCAGCCCCGCGACAGGGCGGGGGGCAGTTGTGGGTGGCCTTCCATCACCGAGCGCACCAGGGCCTCCAGGTCGCGCTTGCGGGCGAGCAGTTCCGGGGCCAGGCCGAGGGCTTCGGCGCGCTTGTCGATCACCCCGCGCAGGCCGGCGAGGAGCTGCCGGGCCTCCCGCTCAAGGGGCGGGGCAATGGCGAGGAAATCCGCCGGCACCGGCTCGCCGGCGAGGGCTTCCACCAGGCCCAGCAACTGATCGCCGAACTGGCGCGCCGAGCGGGGATGGAACCCCTCGACGCGAAACAGCTGGTTGCGGGACAGGGGCCAGAGGCGCACCGCCTCCACCAGCACCCCATCGGGAACGATGTGGCCCCGGGGCTTGTCCAGCTCCCGGGCCAGACGCTCCCGCCACTCGGCGAGGCGGGCGAGCACATACTGGTCGGCGACGGGGAGCTTCCAGGCGCCCTTGATGCGCAGGTAGTAGCGGGCCAGGTCGGCGTTCTCCCCCGCCCCGGCGAGCAGCTCCTCCATGTCCTCGGCGATCCAGCCGAGGCGCTCGGCGTCGAGGGTGGCGAGCAGGTGGTCGTACACCTGGATCAGGTAGTGGACATCCTCGGCGGCATAGCGGCACTGGGCCTCGGTGAGGGGCCGCTGCAGCCAGTCGGAGCGGGTCTCGTGCTTGTCGAGGGCAATGCCGAGCACCGCCTCCACCAGCCGGGCATAGCCCCGGGAAAAGCCGAGCCCGCCGAAGGCGGCGGCCACCTGGGTATCGAACAGGGGGCTCGGCAGGGTGCCGAAGGCGCCCTGCAGCACTTCCAGGTCCTCCGAGCAGGAGTGAAATACCTTGATCACCCGCGGATTGCGCAGCAGATCCACCAGGGGCGCGAAATCGCCGATGGCGAGGGGGTCCACCAGCCACACGGTGTCGCCGTCGCACAGCTGGATCAGCCCCAGTTTGGGGTGGAAGGTATCGGTACGGATGAACTCGGTATCGAAGGCGATGCGGGGCACCCGCGCGCAGGCGGCACAACACTCCGCCAGGGCACTGTCGGAGGCGACCAGGCGCGGCGCGGGGAGGGTCAGACTGGCATCCATGGGGACATATCCTTGAAGTTGGCGGGCGCTGGATTGGCGGGCACTAGAAGAGTTGCTTGCGGCTGTTGAAGGCGTGTGCCAGGGTGCCGCCATCCACGTACTCCAGCTCGCCCCCGAGGGGCACGCCGTGGGCGATGCGGGTGACGCTGACCCCTGCGCCCCGGGCGCGCTCGCCGATGTAGTGGGCGGTGGCCTCCCCCTCGATGGTGAGGTTGGTGGCGAGGATCAGCTCCTCGACGCCGTCGCTGTCGAGGCGGCGCATCAGCTGGTCGACGCCGATGGCCTCGGGGCCGATACCGTCGATGGGGGAAAGATGCCCCATCAGCACGAAGTAGAGCCCCCGATAGCTGCCCGACTGCTCGATGGCGAACAGATCGGCCGGGGTCTCCACCACGCAAACCCGCTTGTCATCGCGGCGCGGATTGGCGCAGATGGCGCATAGATCGTTCTCGGTGAGGTTGCGACAGCGCTGGCAGCGGCTGACCTGGCGGGCGGCGCTGTCGATGGCGGTGGCGAGCCGCAGCCCGCCCTCCCGGTTGCGCTCCAGAAGATGAAGGGCCATCCGCTGGGCGGACTTGGGCCCGACCCCCGGCAGGCAGCGCAGGGCGTCGATCAACTCATCGATTACAGGACCGAACACGGCAGAGCCTCGACTTTGAAATAATTAAAAATTCAACAAGCTAGAAAGGCATCTTGAAGCCAGGAGGGAAGTTGAACCCCGAGGTCAGGGACGACATCTTCTCCTGGGTCTGGACTTCGATCTTGCGCACCGCGTCGTTGACGGCGGCGGCGAGGAGATCCTCCAGCAGTTCCTTTTCTTCCGACAGCAGTTCCGGGGCGATGGTGACCTTGCGCACATCGTGGCGGCCGTTCATCACCACCTGTACCAGACCGGCCCCGGACTCGCCGGTAACCTCGGCCTTGGCCGCTTCCTCCTGCATCCGCTGGAGGTTCTCCTGCATCTGCTGGGCCTGCTTCATCAGGTCATTCAAACCTTTCATGGCGGGGCAACTCCTCGTGATAGGGGTGGGGTTTCAGTCGATGGGCTTGACGCTGGCGTCCACCAGCTCGCCCCCCAGGAGGCTCTCCAGGGCGCGGACGTGGGGGTCCTGGCGCAGGCTCGCCACCGCCTCGGCGAGGCGCTCGGCGCGGCGCCGCTGGAGGATCATCCAGGGGGTCTCGTGGATCACCGGGCCGACGTCGATGGCCACCTGGACCGGCTGGCCGAGGTAGTCCCCGAGCACCTCCGCCAGGCGGCCCTGATGGTCGTCCTTGTAGAGGGTGCTATTGCCGCTGTCGAGATTGAAGCGCAGCTGGCTGCCTTCCACCGCCACCAGTTCGAGGTTGGCGGCGATATTCTGCAGCAGGCCCCCCACCTCCAGCCCGAGGTAGACGTCGATCCAGTTGCCGGGCCGCAGCTCGGCGAGGGCCAGCGGGGCGGGCCTCGCTCCCCGGGGCATGGCAGGGGCGATATCGGGGGCGGTGTCGCTGGCGGGTGCGGGGGCGGCCGGCGCCAAGTCCGGCGGGCTCGCCAGGGCCACCGCGGCCTGGGCCCGTTCGGTGCGGGCCGGGGTGGGCTTTTGCTCCCGCACCGGGGCCGGCGGGCTGACAGCGGCGGTCTCGTCGTATTCCTCCCAGGGGGGGCGATCGCCATCGGGTTCTTGGTCGCCGACAGGGGGCGCCTCCACCGGCGCCGGTTTGACCAGGGACAGGCGAGGGCCACCCCCCTGCCCCGCCGGGGCCGGCTCGACGGGACTGGCGACCACCGGTGCCGTGGCTTCGGGGCGGGGGGCCTCGGACCTGGGGCGCGGGGGCGCTGGGGATGGCGCCGGCGCCTGGGGATCGGCCGGGGCGCGGCGCGGCGGAGGCTCATCCATCACACCATCGGGCAACTGGGGCTGGAACGCCAGCAGGCGCAACAGCACCATTTCAAACCCGGAGCGGGGATCGGCGGCAAACGGCAGGTCGCGTCGCCCCAGCAGGGCGATCTGGTAGTAAAGCTGCACATCCTCGCGGCTCAGCTGGGCGGCGAGTTGCAGCACCCGGTGGTGATCGCCGTGGCTCTGGTCGAGGGCGTCGGGGGCGGTCTGGGCGATGGCCACCCGATGCCAGAAGGACAGCATCTCCGCCAGGGCCTCGCCGTAATCGGGGGCGTGATCGGCCAGGCGCTGCACCAGGGCCAGGGCCTGCGCGGCATCGCCCCGGGCCACCGCCTCGCAGATGTCCACCACAGCGCCCCGGTCGATGGTGCCGAGCATGGCGGCCACCTCGGCCTGGGTGACCTGGCCGCCGCCGTGGGCGATGGCCTGGTCGGTGAGGCTCAGGGCATCCCGCATGCTGCCGTCGGCGGCGCGGCCGAGGGCCCACAGGGCCTCCTCCTCGAAGGGGACTTTCTCCTCCCCCAGCACGTGCTTGAGGTGGCCGACAATGCGCTCAGGGCCGAGGTTCTTGAGGTTGAATTGCAGGCAGCGGGAGAGAATCGTCACCGGCAGCTTTTGCGGATCGGTGGTGGCGAGGAGAAACTTCACATGGGGCGGCGGCTCCTCCAGGGTCTTCAGCAGGGCGTTGAAGCTGTGGGTGGAGAGCATGTGCACCTCGTCGATGAGGTACACCTTGTAGCGGCCGCTGGTGGGCAGGTACTGGACGTTGTCGAGCATCTCCCGGGTGTCTTCCACCTTGGTGCGGGACGCGGCGTCCACCTCCAGCAGGTCGACGAAACGGCCCTCGGCGATTGCCCTGCAGGCGCCGCACTCACCGCAGGGGGTGGAGCTGACGCCGCGCTCGCAGTTGAGGCACTTGGCGATGATCCGCGCCAGGGTGGTCTTGCCCACGCCCCGGGTGCCGGTGAAGAGATAGGCGTGGTGCAGGCGCCCGTTGTCGAGGCCGTTGACCAGGGCCTTCAGCACATGCTCCTGCCCCACCATCTCGTCGAAGGTGCGGGGGCGCCATTTGCGGGCGAGGACCTGATAGCTCATGGGCAACCTGCTTGGGAAACGAGTGGGGCATTATACGGGCATGGGCCGGGTGTTTCACGCCACGGCGCGAGGCCGCGCCGCCGGGAGTTGCCCGGAAAGGGGATATCGGCGAACCCCTCCCCCGGACGCCGTTGTTGCCACCGGGTCCCGGCCTGCTACCATGGCGCGGCTTATACAACGGGGTGGACCACTGTGAGCGCGCAAAGAGACAAGGGAAACACACTGGAGCGAATCATCAAGGCCGCCGAGGGGGAATTCGCCGCCAGGGGCTTTGAAGCGGCCAATATCGAGAACATCGCCCGGGAGGCCCGGGTCACCAAGCAGCTGGTATACCACTACTTCCGCACCAAGGACCAGCTCTATCGGGCGACCCTCGAAACGGTGTCCGAGGGCATGGGCATTCTCGACGATGCGCAGTCCTACGCCACCCTGGCACCCCGGGACGCCATCGCGCGACTGATCAACACCATCATCGACGACTTCATCAGCCACCCCAGTTACGCCGCCCTGACCCTCGACCAGGCCCTCCACCACGGCGAGCACATCACCCAGTCGAGCCGCTTCATTCCCACCATGCGGGCCACCGTCGACCAGGTCTTCAAACCGGTCCTCGAGCGTGGCATGGCCAGTGGCGAGTTCCGCCAGGGCCTCGATCCGGAGATCACCTTCTGGATGCTGTTTCACCTCGCGACCGCCTGCTTCCTCAACGACGTGGTGATGTCGGAAGCCACCAGCATCGACTTCACCTCCCAGGAGGGCATCGAGCGCTGGCGGGCGGCGTCCCTGGACTTTGCCCTCAACGCCCTGCGCTGAGCCACTCCTCCCCGGGGCCCTCCCCGTCAAGCACCGCGCATATGGTCCTGAAGATCCATGACATGGGCATGGTGGGCGCTCATGCCGCCGTCGATGGTGATCACCTGGCCGTTGATGTACTTCGATTCACGGCTGGCGAGGAAGGTGGCCAGGGCGGCGATATCCTCGGGCTCCCCCAACTCCGGGGTAAGGGCGTGGCGGCCGATGATGGCAATCAGCTCCGGCGCCACCTTGCGGAAGGTGGGGGTGATCACCGGGCCCGGGGCAATGGCGTTGCAACGCACCCGCTGGTGGGCGTGCTGGGTGGCGACGTACTGGGTGAGCGAGATCACCCCCGCCTTGGAGGCGCCATAGGCGACCCGGCTGGCGTCCGCCGCCTGCCCCGCCCCGGAGGCCATGTTGACGATGGTGCCGCCGCCGTTGGCGGCCATATGGGGAATGGCGTGGCGACAGCCGAACATGTAGCCGGTGAGATTGACGTGGAGGATGCGGGTCCACACCTCCGCGGGGATGGCAGTGATGTCGGTGTCCTGGTGGAGGGTCTCCGGGCTGGTCAGGGCCGCGTTGTTGAACAGGATATCGAGTTTGCCGAAGCGCTCGACAGTGGTATCGATGGCGGCCTTGAAGGCCGCTTCGTCGCCAATGTCGAGGGCCATGGGGAGGGCATTCGGGCCGAGCCTGTCGGCAACGGCCTGGGCGTGGGCCAGATCGATATCCGCCACCACCACGGTGGCGCCCTCGCCGATGAAGCGCTCGGCGGTCACCGCGCCGATGCCGCCGGCACCGCCGGTAATGATGGCCACTTGGCCCTTGAGTCTTTGCATGGTCAGGTCTCTGTTGGTTTATGGTTATGCCGGGCCGTCAGAACCCGCTTCAAACGATATAGGGATGGTAGGTGCACACCATGGAAACCAGCGTACCGGTGTCCATGAACTTGCTCTCCTCCTCCAGCAACTCCACCACGTCGGGGCGCGCCATCCACTCGCTCATGTTGGCCATGGCGGCCTCGTCGAAGCGGGCCTGCACCATCACGTCGTACGGCGCCTCGTCCACCCGGCCCCGCTCCAGGTTGTGGGCCTCGTGGATGTAGTAGGCGGTGTAGTCCAGCAGGGCATCGCCGTACACCCGCTTGGCCCAGGGGCCGATCAGGGTGCGGTGCTTGTCGTGGTGGTCCCGGGGCGTCAACCCCGGCTTGCGCTTGGCACCGAAGAAGATGTTGACCCCTGTCTTGCCGCTGTCCGGGACGATGACATTGACGTCGCAGAGCAGCAGATAGCCGTTGGCGTGGTCGCAGAAGCGCTTTTCGTCCTCGACGATGGCAATACCGTCGGGATCGTTGCTGCGCCAGTGTTCAAAGTTGTTGTAAAGCTCCTCGGTGTACCACTCCGGGACGATGAAATCCCAGGGCACGTCCGCCAGCACCTCGCCGGCAATATTGGTGGCCAGCTGGGGGTAGTAGCCCACATAGCGGCTCAGCCCAAGGGGGCCGGCAACCCGCTTGCCGAGGGGCGCGTGGTGGTTGATATGGTATTGCTGGGCTTGCTCGCGGGTCATGCCCGCGCGCTTCTTGCCTAGGCCAATGGCTTTTATCATGGTGGCTGGAACCTCTGACAGGTTGGATGACGGGAATGCACCGATCGACAGGGTGCGGGACACCATCCTAGGCTCACCCTCCCCGCGTCTCAACGGCTTTCATTTGATCCCGGTAAAGCGGCTGCATATAACCCCCCGGCATTTGTCCCCGTGAGACAGGCGTATTAATATGCCCCAAGCCGCGACAAATAACTATTACCCGCTGACGAGGTCGTGATGGAAAGTGTGCACAGCAAGTCATTCAAGGCCGAACGTCTCCCCGACCGACGCCGGGTGGAGGGGCGCATCTGCGACGACGCCTACGACATTCAGATCCACAACGTGGACTGGACGGAGCCCGGGGAAGCCACCTTCGAGCCGAGGAACTACTGCTTTATCGAACTGCCCTACTTCCCCGCCCGCAATATCTTCTGCTCCTACGACCCGGGGGTCGATCACCGCAAGCGCCAGACCATCGACGACATCCTGCTGGTCCCCCCCGGCGCGACACTCTACGCCGCCTGGACCCGGGGCCACCAGCGCACCCTGTCGTGCATGTTCGACCTGTCGAAGCTGGGGCTGCTTGGCGGCTTCGAATGGTGCTGGGAAAACATCGACCTGGCGTCCACCATCAACATCCACAACCCGTTCCTGGAGTCCCTGCTGCGCCGCTTGGCGGAGGAGACCGCATCACCCGGCTTTGCCAGCAAGCTGCAGACCGACAGCCTGCTCACTCTGATCGCCTTCGAGCTGCGCCGCCACTACCCGGGGCTCGGTTGCCCCGCCCACGCCGACAACGGCCGGCTGAGCCCGTCCCAGCTGCAAACCCTGAGGGATCTGATCGAAGCGTCCCGGGGGCTCGGCCCGTCCCTTGTTGAGCTGTCGGCGGCCTGCGGCCTGCAACCCCGCCAGCTGTCGGAGAGATTCAAGAACAGCCTGGGCATCACCCTGCGCCAATACATCGCCGAATCCCGCATCAACAAGGCCCGCGCCCTGCTCCAGGATGATCAGCTGCTGATCAAGGAGGTGGCCTATATCTGCGGCTTCCAGAACGCCGCGGCCTTCACCGCCGCCTTTCGCAAGGCCACGGCCCTGACCCCCCAGGAGTTCCGCGAGGGGGCGGGCCTGGCCCGTCACTGAGGCAATAAGGCGCCGCTTTTCAGCAATGGCAATGGGGGTTTGAGGGATAGCGCGAACCCTGTACCGGCGGGCCTGATTTGCCTAGAGTCGATTTGCTTAAGTCCGCACCGGCAGCGCCGGATTCGCCGGCGGCGACACCCACACAACACCATAACAGGAGCAGCCCATGGGTATGCAGCAGGAACAAGTGGTCAGGGATCTGATCAGCACATTCGACAAGGGTTGGCCCGAGAACCTCGACAAGACCATGTCCTATATCGCCGAGAATGCCGTCTACCAGATGGCGGTGCCCGTCACCGAACCGCTCCACGGCCGCGAGGCGATCCGCGCCGAAATCCAGTCGATGATGGACAACTACCGCTCGAACCGCAGCACCATCCTCGCCATCGGCTCCGGCGGCAACCATGTCTTCACCGAGCGGCTCGACGAAGCCCTGACCGACCAGGGATGGCTGCAAATCCCCCTGGTGGCGGTGTTCGAGCTCAACAGCGATAACCTCATTAGCGGCTGGCGTGAATACATGGACATGGCCAGCGTGATCAAGCAGCAGGGAGTCGAGAAGTTGACGGTGATCGGCGGCTTCGACGTACTGAAATCCTGATTCCAACCCACTATCCGCTTGCCGTTGGCCCCCGCGTCGAGGGACGGGGGGCCCGGGCAGCCGCCAGGACAGCGCCCCATGACCTCGCAATCCACATTCACAGCACACGCCGACCCCCTCGACCAGACCATCCACGACAACCTGCTGCGCATGATCCACGGCACCATTACCCGCTTTGCCCGCCAGGCCCGTTGGCGGCCGGCCTGGGATGTGGACATGATCATCGACGGCGAGCCGCGCCGCATCCACGTGCGCGCCGAGAAGGGCAAGAATTACGTGGGGCCCATGGGTCTGCGCCAGGAGGCCGCCGTCCACGACATCCTCGAGCGCCACGGCATCCCGGTACCCCATGTGTACGGCATGATGGAGGACCCTGTCGCCATCGTCATGGACCTGATCCCCGGGCAGATCAACCTCGCCACAGCCCGGAGCGACGGTGCCCGGGAAGCCATCCGCACCCAGTATATCGAGGCCCTCGCCGCCCTCCATGAGGTGCCCACCGCCGAATTCAGCGCCATCGGCCTGCCGGTGCCCGGCACACCCCGGGAGATCGCCCTCGGCCTCTATGAAGCCTGCGAGAAGATCTATCGCCAGCGCATGGCCGGTCGCCCCTTCGCCCTGATGGAGTTCATCTGGCGATGGGTGGTGCGCAACGTGCCGGAGCATCGCCAACGGGCGGCCTTCATCACCGCCGATTCCGGCCAGTTCCTGTTCCAGGACGACCGCTTGACGGGCCTTATCGATTTCGAAGTGGGCTACGTGGGGGACCCCATCGCCGAGTTCGCCGGCATGCGCCTTCGCGACAGCACCGAGCCCCTCGGCGACATCAACACCCTGATGGACCACTACGAGCAGCTCACCGGGGACAGGCTCGACAAGAACACCGTGGAATTCCACACCGCCGGTTTTTGCGCGGTGAACGGTTTTTTGCTGTGGCCCCTCGCCTTCGACCCGGACATCAATGACGACTATGTGGCCTACCTGAGCTTCAGTGTTGGCACAACCCGCTGGGCCATCAACGCCATCGCCGAGATTCTCGGCGTCGATCTCCGCGACATCGATCCGCCGGCGGCGGCACCCCTCGTCTACGACGCCGCCACCCGCCATCTGCGGGAGAGCCTGCCGCGCCTGGGCGGGCACGGCGACATGGCGGACTACGAGATGGGCAAGGCGGATTCCCTGGCACGCTATGTGGAACGGGCCAATCTCCACGGTCGCGCCGTGCAGGCGGACAATCTCGCCGATGCCGCGCAACTGCTCGGCCGCCCCCTGGCCAGCCCGGAGGACGCGGAAATCGCCCTGGTGGATTTCATTCAGGGGGCCGGCCCGGAAAGGGACGCCGACCTGGTCCGCTACTTCCACCGCTGGTTGCTGCGCCAGGATTTCCTGCTGCGGGGTTGCGGCAGCTCGTCCTGGGGCACGGGGATGTTGCTGCAGGCGATTCGCCCGCGGGGTTGAGGATGCGGGGCCCGGTGGACAAAGGCAGCCGACACCCATGAGCGACGGCGGACAGCAAGCCCCGGTGGCGATCGCCCTGGCCCTGTTGCGGGGGATCGAGGCGGGGGATATCACGGCGGTGCGGGCAACACTCTCCCCCGCCGCCAGCTGGGAGATCCCGGGCTTTGGCGCCTATGGTCGCGAGGCATTCCTGGAAAGCCTTGCCCACACCATCGCCTTGAGTCACAGCCGGCGCCTGAAGGTCCGCCACACCACCGCCGAGGCCAACCGAGTGGCGGTGGAAGCGGCCGGGGAATTTCGGTTCCACGATGGCCGCGACTACAACAATCGCTACCATTATCTGTTCGAGTTCGACGACGGCCTGATCATTCGCGCCTGCGAGTACATGGACACAGCCCTTGCCCGGGAGGTTTTCGGCACCCGAGGATGACGTTGCCGATCAAATCCCCCGTTGTTTTCCACTTCCACACCAGCGCGAGATATCCCATGACCACAGCCAAATTCTGCCGCATCGCCGTGATCGCCGACGACATGGCCAGCTTCACCGAGGAACTGGGCACCCTGCTCGGTATCCGCTTCGTCTCGCCGTCCCTCGACAAGGAATTTTCCAGCATCACCGTGACCTTCGGCGAGCACGGCCTGGAACCCATCCAGTTGCACGAGGCGGTACCCTTCGCCAGCTTCGGTCGCCTTATCGAAGTGGCCATCGATGTCGCCGATGCCGAGGAAACCCGCCGCAAGTTCGAGGCCCGGGGCTACAGGCCCATCGTCAACAACTTCCTGCCGGCCCCCGGGGCCTACGAGTACCTCTTTGGCCGGGATTTTCACGGCCTGCCCCTGATGGTGTGCACGGCGGGGGACAACGAGGCCCAGATGCGCCTCGACGGCCCCTTTCGCGAGCTGGACGCCGCCCCCAACCCCAAGATCGGCTGCGTCAGCCTGATCGTCGACAACCTCGCCGGGGTGGCTGACGACCTCTCCGAACTGTTCGGGATGACCTTCGTCGATACCGACCCGGCGGGCCTCGGCGCCCGGGCCCTGGTGGGCCCCCACAGGGTAAAGCTGGTGGAAGGCCCCGCCCCGGAACGGCTGGCGGACTACGAGCTGCCGCTGGCGGCCATCGAGTTTGCGGTGGATGACGTGGAAGCGAGCCGCCGGCGGATCGAAGCGGCGGGGTATCCGGTTCGCCACGTCCGCCCCCTCGCCAGCGGCGGCAATGCCTACTATTTTGGCGCCACCGTGCAGCGCGTCCCCTTGAGCATCTATCCCGCCAGCGCCGACGACGAAATCATCGGCAGGCACTGATCCCGCCCGGGAGGTCATCGTGTCCGACATCGAGCAAAACCGCGCCACCGCCATCAAGGCCATGCGGGCGCTCTTCGAGCATCATTTCGACAGCGCCGACGCCTACTTTCACCCCGAGGCGCGCTGGTGGATCATCGGCCAGGGGGACATGTCCCACGAGCGGGTCCGCGAAATTGCCCACCAAACCGAGGGCGGGCACCGCTCGGCGAGGCTCACCATTCTCGACACGGTGGCGGAAGGCGACAAGGTCTGCGTGGAAGCAGTGGGTGACATGATCCTCGCGGACGGCAGGCCCTACCGCAACAGCTACCATCACGTGCTGGAGTTCCGCGACGGACTGATCCACCACTTCAGGGAGTATTTCGACACGGCCTATGTACAGCGGACTTTCGGGGATGGCCTCTACGGCCCGTCGACCAGCAGCGACGGGGCGGGGGAATGACCGGGGCGGGGGCGGACAGCGGCGAAGGGATCCCCGCGCCCGGGGTGACGTGTGCGCTCCCTCAGGCGGTTTTACCCGCCAGATGGGCATCGTGGAGCACCCGGATCATCTGATCCTCGGCGCCAAAGCGCGCCACCAGGGACTCCGCCAGCGCCGAGAGATCCTGCTCCAGTTCGGCAAACCCGCCGCCGGCATCGTATTTCTCGTCGAACGCCAGCGCCAACTGGGTGCTGCCCTCGATGGCGCGGAGCAACTTGCCGCCGAGGGCAACGGCCTGCGCGTCGTGAAACTCCCTGCCCTCGTCGAGCAGACGCTGGTAGAACTCGAAGTGCCCGGCGGAAATGTAATCGATCAGCAGGGACCTGAAGGCGGCAAGGCGGCGGGCAAGCTGGGGATGGTGGACGTCGAAATCCCGCCGGGTGGCAAAATCGCTGAGCAGCACGATCAGTTGGTGGCGCTCCTCCAGCCAGCGATCAATCGCCTCGTCAAACCCCTTCCAGCGCTGCAATGCCTGTTGCGATTGATTGAGCATGAAATTCCCCCGGTGGTGGCGAGGCTCCAGCTTATGCAAGCCAGGGGCATTACGCAAACCCCACAGGGCTTGACGAACCTCGGGAGCATCGCCGCGGCCGCGATCTCACCCCAGGGGGCGCCGGCGGTGGAGCATCGCCAGCACCGCGCCCGCCGCGAGGGCGGCGACCAGGTGCTTGAGGCTATGGCCACTGACCACCCCCAGGGCCGCCTGGATGGGGCCATCCAGCATTTCCAGCACCTTGGCAAGGCCATAGCCGCCAAACACCCAGCCAAGATCGCCCGCCCGGGTATAGCGCGGGCGCCCCGTGAATACCGCGAGGGGAATGATCAGCATCGGCAGAAACTGAACCAGAAGATAGGGACGCAGATCCCCCGCGCCCTCGGACTCCGTAAAGTGCCAGTAGAGCACCGAGCCGATGCCCGCCAGCAGCAGTGGGTAAAGGAGGCGTCGCTGTAGCTCCCTGCCCCACAGCTCGGACAACAGCGCCGTGGTCAGGGCCATGAATGCCACGGCCATCGGCAACCGGTCCCACAGCAGGGTAGCGTTGCTCGGATCGAGGTGATACCAGGCCGATCCCAATCCCGTCAGGGCCACACCGGCGAAGAACAACCGCCACTGGGGAAATCCGGGCACGGCATCATGGACGAGCCTGCCCCGCCAATCTGCGACCAACCCCCAGATACCCACCACCAGAAAGCCCAGATTCGACAGCACATTCCAGCCATGGTCGATACCCAGCAGACGACGGGTGTCGGCAAAGGCATGGTAGGCAAGGGGCTGGGGAATGGGATCCACGACCACCAGGAAGCCCAGGGCCAGGAGCACAGAAAGGAGCATCACGGGGGCGCGGCGATTCACGGCATGATCCCACCCTATCGAGGGTTCAGACTTTACCCCCGCGAGGGACCGCGGGGCCAAACGCCGGGCCCGTTCAGGGCCTAAAAAGGCAAAAAGGCCAGAGTGTTGACGCTCTGGCCCTTCGCGGGTTTATTGGTCGGAGCGGCGGGATTTGAACCCACGACCACTACACCCCCAGTGTAGTGCGCTACCAGGCTGCGCTACGCTCCGATTCTTGAATGGTGCTGGTTTCAAGAGGCCGCAATCATACTGGATTCAGCCGTCATTGCAAGCCGATTTCCCGGGGATTTAGCCTTTCAGCGCGGAGAGAATATCCTCGAGCTCACTGATGGTCTGGGTGATCAGCTGGCGCACCTGGGTGGCTTCTTCCTTGGCATCCTCGCCGCCGAGCCGCTGCCGCGCCCCGCCGATGGTAAAGCCCTGGTCGTACAGCAACGAGCGGATCTGGCGGATCAGCAACACATCCTGACGCTGGTAGTAGCGGCGATTGCCGCGGCGCTTGACCGGGTTGAGCATGGGAAACTCCTGTTCCCAATAGCGCAGCACATGGGGCTTCACATCGCACAACTCGCCGACTTCACCGATGGTGAAATAGCGCTTGCCGGGAATCGGTGGGAGCTGTTCGTTGTTACTTGGTTCCAGCATAGCTTTCCACCCTGGCCTTGAGTTTCTGCCCCGGCTTGAAGGTCACGACGCGCCTGGCGGTGATGGGGATCTCCTCGCCGGTCTTGGGGTTGCGCCCCGGGCGGGTGCTCTTGTCACGCAGATCGAAGTTGCCGAAGCCGGAGAGCTTGACCTGTTCGTTGTTTTCCAGGGCCCGGCGGATTTCCTCGAAGAAACTTTCGACGATTTCCTTCGCCTCGCGCTTGTTGAGACCGAGCTCTTCAAACAACATTTCCGCCATGTCGGCTTTGGTCAAGGCTGACATCCACTTACCCCCTCAGCGTGCCCTGAAACTTATCGTTGAGTGCCGCCACCACGGCGTCCATTGCCGCCGCAATTTCGGCCTCATTTAGGGTGCGCGATTCATCCTGAAAGGTCAAGCTCATGGCAACGCTTTTTCGTGTAGTTTCAACACCTTTGCCCTGATAAACGTCAAAAATTCTAAGTTCGGACAGCAAATCCCCCGCGGCGCCCCGCACGGCATCGAGCAGCGCCTGGGCGGGCACCGCCTCGTCCACCAGGACAGCGATGTCGCGGCGCACACCGGGAAACCGGCTGATCTCGCGGAAACGGGGCACGGCGGCCTGGCGAAGGGGCGCCAGGCGCAACTCGAACAGGTAGACGGGATGGTCGATATCGAGCTGCTTCTGCACCCCGGGATGGAGGCGACCGAGATGGCCCACCAGCTCCGCGCCGCGCCACAGGGCAGCGCTCTGGCCGGGATGGAGGGCCGGGTGTGAGGCGGGGACGAAACGATAGGCTTCCGGCTCGCCACCCAGTTGCAGCAGCGCCTCGACATGGCCCTTGAGATCGTAAAAATCCACTCGCTCCTTGCCGCCCGTCCAGCCCTCGACATGGCGTTCCCCCTGTATCAGGCCCGCGATCATCGGCTCCTGTGCCAGCTCCCCGCCGGCATCCTCGACGAAGCGCAAACCGGTCTCGAACAGGTAGATCCGGCTCTGCTGGCGATTGAGGTTGCGCGCCAGTACCGGAATGAGACCAGCCCAGAGGGAGGTGCGCATCACCGCCATGTCGCTGGAGATGGGGTTGGCCACTTCCACCGGGCGGGCGTCGGGATCCACCAGCTGCTGAACCTTGGGATCGACAAAGCTGTAGGTGATGGCCTCGCGGAAACCCCGGGCGGCGAGTTCATGGCGCAACCGGGCCACCGGCAGGCGGGATTCGTCCCGGGGGGCGATGGCGATGGGCGCGGCCAGCACCCGGGAGGGCAGGTTGTTGTAGCCGTGGACCCGGGCGATCTCCTCGATCAGGTCCACCTCGATGGCGATGTCGAAACGCCAGCTGGGGACCCGCACCGTCCAGCCCTCGGCGTCGGCCTCAAGCACCTCGCAACCAAGCCTTGCAAAGATCCCGGTGACCGTTCCCTCATCGAGATCACAGGCCAGTTGCCGGGCCAGGCGTGCCCGCCGCAGTCGCAGGGTCCTCGCCTCGGGCAAATCGTCCGGCAACTCGCTTACCACCACCGGGCCGGGTTCGCCGCCGACGATCTCCACCAGCAGTGCCGTCGCCCGCTCGATGGCGAGCCGGCACAGCTCCGGGTCCACGCCCCGTTCGAAGCGGTGGGAGGAATCGGTGTGCAGGCCGTACTGGCGAGCCTGACCCACCACCGCCATGGGGTCGAAGAAGGCGCTTTCCAGGAAAATATCCCGGGTGGTCGCGGATACCGCCGTGGCGGCGCCGCCCATGATTCCCGCCAGGGCGATGGGGCCGGACTCGTCAGTGATCAGCAGGGTTCCCTCGTTCAGGGTGCGCTTGCTGTCATCGAGCAGGACGATTTCCTCGCCGGCGCGGCTGGTGCGCACCCGAATCCCGCCGCTCAAGCGGGCGAGATCGAAGGCGTGCATGGGCTGACCGAGTTCGAGGAGCACGAAGTTGGTGACATCCACCACCCCATCGATGCTGCGCACACCGCTGCGGGCCAGCTTCTCCACCAGCCAGCGGGGGCTCGGGCGGGAAATATCCACCCCGCGAATGACCCGGCCGGCATACCGGGGGCAGCGCCCACCGGCATCCAGACGCACCGGGAAGCTGTCATCCCGGACAGCGGCCACCGGTGCCGTGGGGGGCACCGCCACCCCGATATTACAAAGCACTCCAACTTCGCGAGCCAACCCATTGATACTAAGACAATCACCCCTGTTAGGCGTCAGATCCACCTCGATCAGGTTGTCGTCGAGATCCAGGTAGTCCCGAAGGTTCTCCCCCACCGGTGCCTCCGCCGGCAATTCCCAGAGCCCGGCGTCGGCGTCGGACACCCCCAACTCCTTCTCGGCACAGAGCATGCCGAAGGACTCCACCCCCCGCAGCTTGGCACGGCGAATCCTGAAGTCCCCGGGCAGGGTCGCGCCAAGGGTGGCGAACGCCACCTTCAGGCCCTGGCGGGCGTTGGGGGCACCGCAGACCACCTGGACTGGGCCCTCGGCGCCACCGGCCACCTGGCAGACCCGCAGCTTGTCGGCATCGGGATGGGGCGCAATGGCGATGATTTCCCCCACCACCACGCCGTCGAAGGGCGGTGCCACCGGCTCCACCGAATCGACCTCGAGGCCGGCCATGGTGAGGCGACTCACCAGTTCTGCACTATCCACCGGGGGATTCACCCACTCCCTGAGCCAGGATTCACTGAATTTCATAACGGGAAAGAACCTTGGTAATTGGCTGACAAAAAATCTGCAACGTATTGATTAAAATCAAAACTGCCGAAGGAATCGCAGATCGTTCTCGAAGAAGAGACGCAGATCCGTCACCCCGTAGCGCAACATGGCGAGGCGCTCCACCCCCATGCCGAAGGCAAACCCGCTGTGGGTTTCGCTGTCGACGCCACAGTGGGCAAAGACCGCGGGGTGCACCATCCCGCAACCCATCACTTCCAGCCAGCCGGTATTCTTGCAGATCCGACAACCGGCGCCCCGGCAGTTGGTGCACTGAATATCGACCTCGGCGGAGGGCTCGGTGAAGGGAAAATAACTGGGCCGGAACCGCACCGGCAGATCCGCCTCGAAGAAGGCTTTGAGGAACTGATCCACGGTACCCTTGAGGTCGGCAAAGCTCAGGTCCCGGTCCACCACCAGGCCCTCCACCTGGTGGAACATGGGGGTGTGGGTCAGGTCGGAATCACAGCGATAGACACGGCCCGGACAGATGATGCGGATGGGCGGCGCCTGGCGCTCCATGGTGCGTATCTGCACCGGGGAGGTGTGGGTGCGCAGCACCGTGGAGGCGCTGATGTAGAAGGTGTCGTGCATCGCCCGCGCCGGGTGATGGGCGGGAATGTTGAGGGCCTCGAAGTTATGGTAGTCATCCTCGATCTCCGGCCCCTCCTCCACCTGATAGCCCGCATTGACGAAGAATTCCTCGATGCGGGCCAGGGTGCGGGTCACCGGGTGCAGGCCGCCCCGCTCCACGGCGCGACCGGCCAGGGTGATATCGATGGACTCCGCCGCCAGCTGGGCGCTGATGGCGGACTGCTCCAGGGCCGCCTTGCGGACCTGAATCAGCGCCTGCACCCGCTCCTTGGCCTCGTTGATCCTGGCGCCAGCGGCGGGGCGCTCCTCGGCGGGGAGCTGGCCGAGGCCCTTCAGCAACTCGGTGAGCTTGCCCTTCTTGCCCAGGTACTCGACCCGCACCTGATCGAGGGCGGCTTGATCCTGAGCGGCGTTGGCGGCATTGATGGCTTCGTCGGCGAGGGTCGCCAGGTTTTCCATTGCAGTTTCCTTTCGTGAAAAAAAACAGGGAAAGGACACCAGCCCTTTCCCCATTCGTTTACTGCCTTACTGGCCGGCGGGAGCCGGCAATCGATCAAGCCAGGGCGGCCTTCGCTTTGTCAACGATGGACGCAAACGCGGGCTTGTCGTGGATGGCGATATCGGAGAGCACCCGACGGTCGAGCTGGATGCCCGCCTTCTTGAGACCGGCGATCAGCTGGCTGTAGGTGATGCCTTCGGCGCGGGCCTGGGCATTGATACGGGCGATCCACAGGGTACGGAACGTGCGCTTCTTGACGCGACGGTCGCGGAACGCGTACTGACCGGCCTTGGTGACGGCCTGGACCGCAACGCGGTAGACGCGGCTGCGGGCGCCGTAGTAGCCCTTGGCCAGGTTGAGAACCTTCTTGTGACGACGGTGTGCGGTGACACCACGCTTTACTCTTGCCATGTCATTCTCCCCCTATCAGACGCGCAGCATACGGTCGACAAGCGGCTTGTCGGACGCATTCATGACGCTGGTGCCACGCAGATTGCGCTTACGCTTCTGGGACATCTTGGTGAGAATGTGGCTGCGCATGGCATGCTTGTGCTTGTAGCCCGCGGCGGTTTTCTTGAACCGCTTGGCGGCTCCACTGTGTACTTTGGCTTTTGGCATTGGAATAACTCCAGATTGCAGGGTTGATTGACGAAGAAGACGCCCGGTCAGCCAGCCACAGGCTGAACGCGGTACGTGCTGTCACTTCTTCTTTTTGCTTTTGGGGGCGATGACCATGGTGAGCTGGCGACCTTCCATCTTGGGGTGCTGCTCCACCGTGCCCATCTCCTCCAGGTCGTGCTCGATACGTTTCATCATTTCCATACCGAGCTCCTGATGGGCCATTTCCCGACCGCGGAACCGCAAGGTTACCTTGGCCTTGTCCCCATCTTCCAGGAAACGTACAAGGTTGCGCAGCTTGACCTTGTAGTCTCCTTCGTCCGTCCCTGGGCGAAATTTCATTTCCTTCACCTGGGTCTGTTTCTGGTTCTTGCGCTGGGCTGCCTGCTGCTTCTTGATCTCGAACAGCTTCTTGCCGTAATCCATCACCTTGCAGACGGGCGGCTCGGCGTCAGCGGAGATTTCAACCAGGTCCAGGTTTGCGGCGGCCGCGGCGTCGAGCGCCTCACGGAGGCTGACGATGCCAACCTGCGAACCATCCGCGCCGATTAAACGGACCTGGGGCGCATCAATCTCGTCGTTGATGCGCGACCGGTTGGCCCGCCCTTTGGCGTAATCTTTTTTAATAGTGTTTCTCCTGCCTATTTATGAAAACGACCGCGGCGTTGTTCATCCTCTTGCAGCCGGCTGACAAGGGCATCGAGGCTCATGGTGCCAAGATCCTCGCCGGTGCGGGTACGAACGGCCACGGTCTGCGTTTCAGCTTCGCGGTCACCCACTACCACCAGGTAGGGGATGCGCTGAATCGTGTGCTCGCGGATTTTAAAGCCGATCTTCTCGTTTCTCAAGTCGTTTATGGCCCGGAAGCCCTTGTTTTGCAAAGATTCCGTGACCTCCCTGACATAATCCGCCTGGTTGTCGGTGATATTCATCACCACCAGCTGCTCGGGGGCGAGCCAGGTGGGGAAGGCGCCCTCGTAGTGTTCGATGAGGATACCGATGAAACGCTCGAAGGAACCGAGGATGGCGCGGTGCAGCATCACCGGCACCTGGCGGGAGCCATCCTCCGCCACGTACTGGGCGTCGAGGCGCCCGGGCATGGAGAAGTCCACCTGAATGGTGCCCAGCTGCCATACCCGACCGATGCAGTCCTTGAGGGAGAACTCGATCTTGGGGCCGTAGAAGGCACCCTCACCCGGCAACAGCTCCCAGGGCAGGCCCTTGCTGTCGAGGGCATCCGCCAGGGCCTTCTCGGCCTTGTCCCAGATTTCGTCGGAACCCACCCGTTGCTCGGGGCGGGTGGAGAGGCGGTAGATCACCTCGTCAAAACCGAAATCGGCGTAGACGTCATGGAGAAAGTCGATAAAGCTCGACACCTCGGGCTGGATCTGAGCCTCGGTGCAGAAAATATGGGCATCGTCCTGGGTAAAGCCCCGCACCCGCATGATGCCATGCAGGGAGCCGGAGGGCTCGTTGCGGTGGCAGGAGCCGAACTCGGCGAGGCGCAGGGGCAGTTCGCGGTAGCTCTTGAGGCCCTGGTTGAACACCTGCACATGGCAGGGGCAGTTCATGGGCTTGATGGCGAAGTCGCGCTCCTCCGCCTCCAGGGTGAACATGCCGGCGGCGAACTTGTCGGCATGGCCCGAGCGGCGCCAGAGGCTCAGGTCGACGATCTGGGGCGTGCGGATCTCCCTGTAGCCGTGGCGCTGCTGCTGGCCGCGCATGTACTGCTCGATGGTCTTGTACAGGGTCCAGCCCCGGGGGTGCCAGAACACCATGCCGGGCGCCTCTTCCTGCATGTGGAAGAAGTTGAGCTTCTTGCCGATCTTGCGGTGATCGCGCTTCTCCGCCTCCTCGATGCGGTGCAGGTAGGCGGCGAGATCCTTCTTGTTGGCCCAGGCGGTACCGTAGATGCGCTGCAGCATCTCGTTGCGGGAATCGCCGCGCCAGTAGGCACCCGCCACCTTGGTGAGCTTGAAGGCGGCGATCTTGCCGGTGCTGGGCACATGGGGGCCGCGGCACAGGTCGATGAAATCATCCTGGCGGTAGAGGGAGATGGCCTCGTTGGCGGGAATGGAGGCGATGATTTCCGCCTTGTAGTCCTCGCCCATGTTCTTGAAGAACGTTACCGCGTCGTCGCGATCCATCAGCTCCCGGGCCACGGGAATATCCGCCCGGGCCAGCTCCTCCATCTTGGCCTCGATTTTTTCGAGGTCCTCCGGGGTGAAGGGCCGCTCGAAGGCGAAGTCGTAATAGAAGCCGTCCTCGATCACCGGGCCAATGGTGACCTGGGCGCTCGGGAACAGGGCCTTCACCGCCTGGGCCAGCAGGTGGGCACAGGAGTGGCGGATCACCTCGAGGCCGTCCTCGTCCTTGCCGGTGACGATGGCGAGCTCGGCGTCGGCGGCGATCAGATGGGAGGTGTCCACCAGCTTGCCATCGACCTTGCCGGCCAGGGCCGCTTTGGCGAGGCCGGGGCCGATATTCTCGGCGATCTGGGCAACGGAAACGGGGGCGTCAAACTGGCGCTGACTGCCATCGGGGAGGGTGATAACGGGCATTTTTCGTTCCTTTTCCAGTGGTGACCCCTACCAAAGGCCACATGGGTGATTCGGGATACAGGCGTCGCCTGCAAGCACTTTCGCGGGGAAAGTGGTAGGACCAGGCGGATTCGAACCGCCGACCTCTACCATGTCAAGGTAGCGCTCTAACCAACTGAGCTATGGTCCTGTCGAGAGGCGCGCATTCTATACCAGGCCGCGCGGGCGATACAATCCCCAAACACGCATCGCCCAAACACTGGAAAAATCGCCATCCGCGAGCCCTGTCAGCGCTGGGGCAACAGCGCCCTCGCAGTCACCTCCGTGTCGAGGGCATGCCCCTTGGCGGCGAAACTGAAACCCCGGGCGCGGCCGGGCTCTGGGGGGTCGCGATAATCGATTCGGGCCTGGAGGACACCCCCGTGGAACAACTCCCCGCGCCCGCCCCGGGTCTGCGCCGTCCAGCCCGGCTGGGACACCAGCCAGGCCTCGGGGCCTCGCCGATGAAGGTGAATCGCGAGCAGCACCAGCTGATCGAGGCCCGGGGACCAGTCCTCACCAGCGCCCCCCCCGCACCTGCCCGTCGATGCCCTGGCGCAGGGAAGCGATCCGCGCCCCGCCCCCATCGCGAACCACGACGGCGAGCCCCTCCCCGTCCCGCGTGACCGTGGCGGTGCCCGCCAGGGCCTTGCCGGGGACGGCGATGCGCAGCGCCTGTTCCTGCCGCCAGCAGCACGGCAAAGCGGTGGGCGACGGCAATACCAGCTGCTCGCGCCAGGGCTGCGCCTCTAGCCCCGGGGATGGCGCGGCGGCCAGTGCCGCCATGCAGACCAGGGCCGCGGAGCGGAGGGTCATCCCAGTTTCTCGTTGGCGACGCCGTGGGGCACATGGCCGGTGGCCACGTGGGGGCTCGCGGATTCGCAGTGCTGCTGCTGGTCGTCGAAGAACACATCGGCACCGTAGGCCTTGAGGAACTCGCCCTTGGGCAACCCCCCGAGGAACAGGGATTCGTCGATGCGGATATTCCAGGAGCGCAGGGTCATCACCACCCGTTCGTGGGCCGGCGCCGAACGGGCGGTGACCAGGGCGGTGCGGATCGGGCATTCGTCCGGTTTGAATTCGGCCTGAAGGTTCTGCAGCGCGGCGAGGAAATTCTTGAAGGGGCCGGCATTGAGGGGCTGGCGGGCCGAGGCCTTCTCACTCTTGGCGAAGGCTTCAAGCCCCTTGCTCTTGAAGATCTTCTCCGCTTCGTCGGAAAAAATTACCGCGTCGCCGTCGAAGGCAAAGCGCAATTCATCCCCCTCCCGTTGCACCTTGCCCGATGGCAGCAGGGTCGCCGCCGCCACCCCGTGATCGAGGGCGTTGCGGACATCCTCGGCATGGGTGGAGAGAAACAGATGACAGCCAAAGGCGGACACATAGCGGTACGGCGATGAGCCGCCGCAAAACGCCGCGCGGCTGATATTGAGCCTGTGGTGCTCGATGGAATTGAACACCCGCAGCCCGGTATCCGCGGAATTGCGCGACAGCAGGATGACCTCCACCCGCGGCTCGCCGCCCAGTTTCTCGTTGATGCGCAGCAGCTTCTGCACCAGCGGGAAGGCGTCCCCCGGTTGCAGCACCTCGTTCTCGTGATCGATCTGGTGCTGGGTGTAGGCGGCGAGCCCCTCCTCCCGGTAGATGCGGTCGCTCTCCGACAGATCGAACAGCACCCGGGAGGAAATGGCGATCACCAGTTTGTCGCCAAAGCTGCTTGCCATGGGCTTCTCTCCGTGAAAATCGTACCAGGATGGGTGGACGGAATTATGCGCCCCCATCCCCGGGACAACAACCGAAGGCTAACGGGGTGGGCGACGGAAGCCGAGGCGATGTCCCTGGGCCAGCAGCCCGAACAGACCGCCGGTGTGGACAAACACCACATCGGTCATGGCCGCGAGATTGCCGGCGCGGATCTCGCTCACCAAACCGTGGAACGCCTTGCCGCTGTAGACCGGATCGAGCAGCAACCCCTCGAGGCTCGCCAGTTCGCGGATGGTCTCGAACACCGCCTCGGTGGCCACACCGTAGCCCGGGCCGATGTAACGGTCGTCGACCCGGATGGCGTTAGGGGCGACCCCGTGGTCGCGGCCGGCGAGGGCGGACCAGTGGTCGAGGTCGGCGCGCACCTTGGCGCGGAAATAGGCCGCGTCGTCGCACACCGCCATGCCCAGTACCGGGCAGCCGAGATCGAACAGCCGGGCCCCGAGGGTGAGGCCCGCCTGGGTGCCGCCGGACCCCGTGGCGTGGACGATAAGGCCAGGGCGGATACCGGCGCTGGCGAAGTCCGCCGCCAGCTCCCGGGCGCAATCGATATAACCCCAGACGCCGTGGCCGTCACTGGCCCCCACGGGGATCACCCAGACCTTGCCACCCCGGGATTCGTAGTGCCGCCGCCACTCCGCCACCAGCTGGTCGTGCTCCGCCAGGTAGCGCTGCCGGGGATAGAGGGACAGGTCGGCGCCGGCGAGGTAATCCAGCAGCAGGTTGCCGGCGGGAGGGTCCTGGAAATCCCCTTCGTCGCGGAGCACCAGGTGTACCGCAAGGCCCAGCCGCGCCCCCAGCAGGGCGGTGGCCCGGCAGTGATTGGACTGCACGCCGCCGCTGGTGATGAGGGTGTCGCAGCCGGCGGCCAGGGCCGCGGCGAGGACGAACTCCAACTTGCGTATCTTGTTGCCGCTGGCGGCACACTCGGTGAGGTCGTCCCGCTTGACCCAGATGCGCGGCCCGCCGAGGCGCGCGGACAGGCGATCGAGGGACACAAGGGGGGTGGGCGCCCGGGACAGGGAGAGGCGGGGCGGAAACACCACCCCAGCGGTGGTGGCGTGGGTCATGGCGCTGTTTTCATTCGACAAAAAGGCCCTGAATAAAACCAGCCCATTGGAAAAAGAGCCGCGAAAGCGGCCCTGGCACAGTGGTGGTAATCAGATCGACTTGATGGTGCCCTTGGGCAGTACCGCATGGACGGCCACCTTCTGGAACTTGAGATTGACGTTGTCGTGGACTTCCACCTCGACGTAGTCCCCCTCGATCTTGAGGATCTTGCCGAGGATACCGCTGGTCATCACCACCTCGTCCCCCTTGGCCAGGTTGGCCACCAGCTGCTGATGCTCCTTCTGGCGCTTACGCTGGGGGCGAATGATCAGAAAGTACATGAACAGGAACAACCCGGCGAACATCAGCAGGGTGATCATGGGGTTGGCTTCCGGCGCCGGCGCGGCCTGGGCAAAAGTCAACAGTTCGGTGGGCAGACTCATGAAAACCTCGAGATTGAAACGAAAGAGGCGGCACTTTACCCGTTTAGCCGCCGGCGAACAATGTCGTCGGCGGGCGGCTGCGGATCAGGGATTGGCCCGGAGCCAGGCGATCACGTCGTCGTGGTGGGTCTTGGTGTTGACCTTCGCCATGATGTGGCCGAGGCGCCCATCCCGACCGATGATGAAGGTCATGCGGTGGATACCGTCGTACTCCCGCCCCATGAACTTTTTCGGCCCCCAGACCCCGTACTTGTCCGCCACAACGTGATCCGGGTCGGAGAGCAGGTCGAAGCGCAGCCCCTGCTTGTCTTCGAATTTCTTGAGTTTCGCCACCGGGTCGGGGCTGACCCCGAGCACCACCGTATCGAGGGCGTCGAAGGCTTCGCGACTGGCGCTGATGCCACAGGCCTGGGTGGTGCAGCCGGGGGTCATCGCCTGGGGATAGAAGTACAGCACCACGCGCTTGCTGCCCTTGAAATCCTTGAGGCTGACTTTTTCGCCGCGCTGGTTGAGGAGGGTGAAGACGGGGGCAAGGTTGCCGATCTTGGGTTGAATCATGAAGGGTCTCCGCGAGGATGTGGGCGTTGGGACCGGGCTATTAAATGTCGATGCCGGGCGCCATGCAAGGCGGTTGCGGCGGATTCGCCCCCCGATCCGACAGGACCGTCAGGCGCTGTTGACCTGGCCCGGGATTTTGCCCTCAATAGGGCTCCGCCCCGGCCCCTGGAGACGTCGATGCCCCCGGCACTCAAGCCCCTGCTCGCCCTGCTGCTCGCCCCGCTGCTGCTCGCCGCCAATGCCCCTGCCGCCGCCCCGACCGGGACACAGGCCGCGCCGCCGTCCGCCACCGCCCAGGGGTTCCGCGCCCAGTGCGACAGCTGGCTGGCGGACCTGGACAAGGCCATCACCGCCCTGGAGAGGGTCGAGTCGCCCCGCACCGTGGCGCGGGTACTCGAGCCCCTCAACGCCATTCAGACCGCCCTGTTCGACGGCGCCAGCCAGGCGAGCCTTTACGAGGCGGTGCATCCGGACGAGGCGACCCGGGATGCCGCCGGCGCCTGCACCTCCGCGCTGTCGGACATGGGTACCCGCCTGTCCCTGTCCCGTCCCATCTACGAGGCGGTGGTCGAGGTGGACGTGGCCGGCGAGGCAGCGGACACCCGCCGCTACCACGACATCACCCTGCGGGCATTTCGCCTCGCCGGGGTCGACAAGGACGAGCAGACCCGTGCCAGGGTGCGGGAACTGAACGACCGGATCACCCGCCTCGGCCAGGCCTTCGACAAGAACATCCTCGAGGACGTGCGCTACATCGAGGTGGACCCGGCGGATCTCGCCGGTCTGCCGGAGGATTTCATGGCGGGCAAAAAGGTGGAGGCCAACGGCAAGGTGCGGATCTCCACCCGCTACGTGGACATCATCCCGGTCTATACCTACGCCCATTCCGACGAGGTGCGCCGCCTGCTGCGCCAGCAGGAGCGCTCCCGGGGCTATCCGCGGAACGACAGGATCCTCTCGGAGCTGCTCGGCGCCCGCCATGAACTGGCGGGCCTGCTGGGCTTTGCCAGCTACGCCGATCTCATCACCGCCGACAAGATGGTGGGCAACGCCACCAATGCCCAGGGGTTCATCGACCGCTTCCACGAGCTGATCACCCCCGCCGCCGAAAGGGACATGGCCGCCCTCCTCACCCGCCTGCGCCAGATCGAGCCGGAGGCCACCGAGGTTCAGCGCTGGCAGGCCACCTACCTGGAGGAACTGGTGCGCCGCGAGCAGTACCAGGTGGACGCGGCGGAGATTCGCCAGTATTTCCCCTACGCCCGGGTGCGGGACGGAATTTTCGCCTTGGTGGAAAACCTCTTCGCCGTGGAGATAATCCCCTGGCGCACCGACACCTGGCACCCCAGCGTCGAATCCTACGCCATGCGCCAGAACGGCGAGGTGATCGCCTACTTCCACCTCGACATGCACCCCCGGGACGGCAAGTACCAGCACGCCGCGGCCTTCTCCACCCAGGTCGGCATCGCCGGCAAGCAATTGCCCATCTCCACCCTGGTATGCAATTTCGCCGGCGGGGAGGATCCCATGGCGGTGATGGAATTTTCCGAGGTGCGCACCTTCCTCCACGAATTCGGCCACCTGCTCCACGCCCTGTTCGGCGGTCAGCAGCGCTGGGCGACCCTGAGCGGCATCGCCACCGAGTGGGACTTCGTCGAGGCCCCCTCGCAAATGCTGGAGGAGTGGATGTACGACCCGGCGACCCTGCAATCCTTCGCCATCAACAGCGCCGGCGAAACCATCCCCGAGGACAGCATCCGCCGCCTCAACGCCGCGCGCCATTTCGGTGAAGGGTTGATGGGCAACCTGCAAATCTTTTACGCCGCCCTCTCCCTCGCCTACCACCGGGACGACCCCGCCAGTTTCAGCCTGCTCGACAGGATGCTCGAACTGGAGGCCCACTACTCTCCCATGCCCCACCAGGAGGACACCTATTTCTACGCCAACCTCGGCCACCTGAACGGCTACTCCGCCATCTACTACACCTACATGTGGTCGAAGGTGATCGCCGTCGATCTGTTCAGCGAATTCGCCCGGGCCGGACTCGACGATCGCGCCGTGGCCGTGCGCTTTCGCGACCGGGTGCTGGCGCCCGGCGGCAGCAAGCCCGCCGCGCAACTGGTGGAGGATTTTCTCGGCCGTCCCTACAGCTTCGACGCCTTTGCCGCGAGCCTGGAGGGCGGGAATCCGGCGCAAGTTGATCTGGATTAATTCCGCCCGATACCCCCACTGGCATCATGCCCGCGACAAGCCATGCCAGCCGAGGGAGTGACACAATGAGCTATCTGAAATGGTCGAGCGATCTGGAAACCGGGATCGAAGTGATCGACAACCAGCACCGCCGCATCGTCGAGTACATCAACGAGTTGCACGATGCCATCGAGCACCACAACCGCGAGGAGGTGGGCATAGTGCTGGAAGAGCTGGTGGAGTACACCCTCTCCCATTTCGCCTTCGAGGAAGATCTCCAGGAGCAATCCGGCTACCCGTTCTTCCACGCCCACAAAAAGGTCCACGACCTCTTCAAACGCAAGATCGGCGATTTTCAGCAGCGTTTCGAACTGGGTGAGGAGGTTGCCCGCCCGTTGATCACCCTGCTGAGAACCTGGCTGGTGAACCACATCAAACGGGACGACGCCGACTACGTCGAAACCGTCAAGATCGCCATGGCGATGCCCTCGAAAGTCCCGCGCAAGGGCTTTTTCGGCCGCCTGTTCGGCTGAGCCGCCGGGATTACCGGGGCCCGGCTTTCCGGTATACACTGCGGCCAATCCAACCCGGGAGGCCGCCAGTGTATTTCCCCCTCTCCATCGCCGACGCCCTGGCATTCGTGCTGTTTCTGGCCGCGTGGATCGCCTACACGTTCTACACCAAGTACCGCGCCAAGCGCTCCTACACCCTGTCGAGCCTCATGCGCCGCCACCGCGAACAGTGGATGCGGGAAATGCTGCGCCGCGACAATCGCATCAGCGACGCCACCATCATCGGCAACCTCGAGCGGGTGGTCACCTTCTTTGCCTCCACCACCATCCTCATCCTCGCGGGCCTGATCACCGCCATTTTCGCCTCGGAGAATCTGCTTCGGGTGCTCGCCGGCCTGCACCTCTCGTCCACCACCAGCGTCGAGACCATCCAGCTTAAACTGCTGGTGATGACGCTGATTTTCGTCTATGCGTTTTTCAAGTTCACCTGGAGTGTCAGGGAGCATATCTTCAGCTCCATTCTGATCGGCAGCGCGCCCCAGGCCAGCGACCTGGCGCGGCTCGACAATGCGACCCTGGAGAGCGTCGCCCTTCAGGCGGCGAAGATGTCTGACCTCGCCAACCACGATTTCAACCATGGCCTGCGCGCCTACTACTTTGCCCTCGCCCTGCTCGGCTGGCTGGTGAACGGCTGGCTGTTGCTGCTCGCCACCCTCTGGGTGATTGCCGTGCTTTACGGCCGGGAGTTCAACTCCAAGGCCTTGCGACTGCTCCGGGACCAATCCGTCAGCACCGACTGAACCATAACAACGATCAAGGAGCCCCCATGCCCTCGAAATTGTCGATCGCCGCCGCGGCCCTGCTCGCGGCCGCCCAGATCTCCGTCCTTTGCGCTGAAACCCTGATTGCCGATTTGCCCAACCTGGAAGACCTGCATGCCACAGGGGACAACCGCTGGGTGATCGGCAGCGCCATGAGGGCCGCCGGCAGGGGCGGCGCCCTTTACGCCATCGCCAGCGGCGGCGAGCGGGTGGGGGCGCTGTACCCCAACGACACCGCCGCGGCGCCGGCGACAACCCAATGCCCGGGGGGTGCGCCCACGGCGACCACCTTCGCGCCCCACGGCATCAGCCTCCAGGGTGGAGAGGGCGAGCAAACCCTGTATGTGGTGAACCACGGTGGGCGGGAATCCGTCGAGATTTTTGCCCTCGTGCCCGGGGAAGGGGGCGACTTTCCCCGCGTTCACTGGCGGGATTGCATTCCCCTGCCGGAGGGCGCCCAGGCCAACAGCGTCACGGTGGCGGATGACGGCACCGTCTATGTCACCGCCGCCGGCGCGCCGTTCGCCAAAGGCCCGGAGCCCGACCCCGAGAAAACGCCGGCCCCCATTCCCGGGAGCGGCGTGCTGGCCTGGCGCCCGGACGGGGGCTGGCGGGTGTTCACCGAGGGCCTCGCCCTCTCCAACGGCCTGGTGATATCCCGGGACAACCGTTTTCTCTACGCCGCCGAGTGGCTCGGCCGCCAGGTGGCGGAGATCGCCACGGAGGATGGCGCCATCCAGCGCCGGGTGGCGGTGGATTTTGGCGTGGACAACCTGCGCCTGGACGCCGACGGAGGGTTGTGGCTCGCCGGCCAGTCAGCCTCCACCGAGGCGGTGATGAGCTGTTATTTGTCGGAGCGCGCCGACTGCGGACTGGACTCGGCCCTGGCGCGGGTGAACAGCACCACCCTCGCCATCGACTGCACAGAGCCGCTGCCAGCGAGCGGGGGCTTCAGCGGCGCCACCGTGGCCCTGCCCCTGGGCGACCGAGTCTGGCTCGGCACCTTTCGCGGCAATGCGGTGCGGATTGCCGAGCGCGGCGACGCCCCCGGGAACTGCGTGGACTAGGTCGGCCACTCGGTGCCCTGGGGCATCTGCCCCATGCACTGCTGGAGATCGAAATAATCGCGCCATTCGCGGATGATGCCGTTGTCGATCTCGAACACCCCCATGGCGGGGAACTTGATCATCCGGTCGGGCAGCTCATAACAGTCGGTGCGCTCGGTGAGCACCACGCCCCGGTCCTCGTCGGCGACGATATTGTGGAGAATGTAGCGCACCGACAGGGCATGATCGTGGATGGAGGCGAGGATTTTCCAGATCTCCTCGCGCCCGGTCACGGAGCCCACCGGCATATTGGTAAATACGGATTTGTCGTCGAAAAAGGCCAGAATGCGATCCTTGTCGTTGGCCTCCATGGCGGCAACGAACGCCCTGACGGTGGCGAGACTGGTCATATGGGTCTACCCCTTTGTGCTGTGGGTCCTGGGTGTGAGGCGCCGGCGGGCGGCGTGCGACCCCAAGGATACGCCAAAGCCACTCCCCGCGGCCAACCGGGCAAATCTCCGGCAAGTCTGCTACAGTCCCGGCGTTAAGACAGTCGTTTTAATCAGTGGCCCCGTGTCGCGACGGCACTCGCCATCCCTGCAAATTGACAACTGGAAGGAGCACGAATCCCGATGACCACATCCGACAATACCCTGCGCGCTGGCGTGATCGGCCTCGGCCAGATCGGCGGCGGCGTCGCCGTCTGCCTCGCCCGCCACAACCGCCCCCTCACCGTCTACGACGTGCGCCCTGACGCGGCCGACAAGCTCGAAGGCGTCCCCCCCGTGGTGGACTCCCCCGCCGCCGTGGCCCGGGCCAGCGATGTGTTGATGATCGCCGTGCTCAACGGCAAGCAGGCGCGGGAGGTATTGGAGGGCCCCAACGGCGTACTCGCGGCCGCCCACCCCGGCCTCACCCTGGTGATGCTGAGCACCATCACCATGGATGAGCTGCGGGACCTGGTGACACTGACCGAGGGCCACGGGGTGCCGCTGCTGGATTGCGGGGTAACCGCCGGCGGGCTGTCCGCCCAGGGGGAGATGATCAGCATGATCGGCGGCGATGACGCGGTGGTGGCGCGGATCATGCCGGTCCTGAAGGAGTTCAACGCCGAGGTGCACCACATGGGCGGCACCGGCGCCGGCATGGCCACCAAGATCGCCCGCAACATGATCCACTTCACCGTGTGGCGGGCGGGATTCGAGGGAGCGCGGCTGGCAAGTCAGGCGGGGGTCGACATCGGCAAGTTCATCGAGCTGGTGGAAAACGCCTCCCACAAGCACGGCGCCAGCGTCACCTTCTGGATGGACCCGACCCGCATCGCGCCGGGCACGGATCCAAAGGATATCGGCAAGCACACCCTCACCTACCACCAGAAGGACATGGACGCCGCCCGGGAGCTGGCGGAGCAGCTGGGCATAGCCACCCCCACCTGCGACGTGGCCCGGGTCATGGGGCCTGAAACCTACCGTCAGACGGATTGATCCGGGGGCGCCCCAGGCCCCAAGGGCTTGGTGCGCCGCCCCGTGGCCGGCGGCATCAACCGATATAGATCAGCTTCTTGCCGACGTTTTCCCCGGCGTACAATGCCTCTATGGCCCCCGGCGCCGAGTCGATGCTGGGGTCGATGTCCTCCTCGTAGTGCAAGGTGCCCGCCACCACCATGGCTTCCAGCTCCGCCACCGCGCCGGCAAAGTCGGCGAGGTGATCGAAGATCACGAAGCCGCTCCACACCAGGCGCCGGGTCAACACTTCCCGCTCGTTGCGGGGCCCCTCCGGCGGGGGGTTCCAGGATGCCACCGAGGCCGTGCCACACTGCACGACGCGACCGCCGACGCGCATTGCCCGAAGCCCCGCATCCAGTACCGGGCCCCCCACATTGTCGAAAAACACGTCGGCGCCGTCCGCCAGATGGGTGGCCAGCAGTTCCGCCACCGGGGCGGATTTGTAGTTGATGGCAAGGTCGTAGCCAAAGCGCTGCTGGCACAGCGCCACCTTGGCATCGGTGCCGGTCAAACCCAGGGTGCGGCAACCGAGGTTGCGGGCGATCTGCCCCACCACGCTGCCCACCGCGCCACCGGCGGTGGACACCAGCACGGTGTCCCCGGCCCTGGGCCGACCCAGTTTGGTGAGACCCAGGTAGGCGGTGGCACCATTCATGCCGAGCACGCCGGCATAGGCCGATAGGGGCACAGCGGGATTTTTCACATGGCAGAGGATCTGGGCGGGTGCTATCACCCCATAGTCCTGCCAGCCGAGCCAGCCGTAGATGAACTCACCGGGCCTGTACCCGGGGTGGCGGGACTCGACGATCACCCCCACCGCCAGGGCGCGCATCACCGCGCCGATGGCCACCGGCTCGGCGTAATTCGCCACATCCGCCGCCCAGCCCCGCTGGGCCGGATCGACGGACAGGTAGATATTGCGGACCAGCAACTGGCCCTCGCCAGGGGACGGGACCGGGCCCTCATCGAGGGCAAAATGGTGCGGCGCCGGGATGCCCCTGGGGCGCTCCACCAGCAATACCTGGCGATTGCGGCTCGGCTGGCTGTAGGGGGGAATGACGGAAATGGACATGGTGAAACCCTGTGACAGGTGAAACGGCAACGGCCTCGCGGCCAACAGCGCCAATTGTCACACAGCACGGGAATCCGGTGGAGCGGTCACTCAAAAACGGTCGCCGAACACCACCCCCGGATCGAGCCCGTCCCGCAGCATCAGGGCGCGCAGACGGCGCAGCGCCTCCACCTGGATCTGGCGCACCCGCTCGCGGGTAAGGCCCACTTCGCGGCCCACCTGTTCGAGGGTCTGGGGGTCGTGGTTGCGCAGGCCAAACCGGCGGGCCAGCACCTCCTGCTGCTTGTCGGTGAGCTGGCCGAGGAGATTCTCCAGGGCGAGGGCCATGTCGTCCTCCTCCAGCAACTCCTCGGGATCGGACAGGGAGGTATCGGCGATGGTCTCCACCACGGTCTTGTCCCCGGAGCGGCCCATGGGCACATCCACAGAGGTGACCCGCTCGTTGAGTTCGAGGATGCGCGAGACCTCGGTGACCGGCCGCTCCAGGAGACGGGCGATCTCCTCGGCGCTGGGATCGTGGTCGAGTTCCTGGGCCAGCTGGCGGGCGGCACGGAGATAGGTGTTGAGCTGCTTGACCACATGGATCGGCAGGCGAATGGTGCGGGTCTGGTTCATCAGCGCCCGCTCCATGGTCTGCCGTATCCACCAGGTGGCGTAGGTGGAGAAGCGGTAACCGAGTTCGGGGTCGAATTTTTCCACCGCGCGGATAAGGCCGAGGTTGCCCTCCTCGATCAGGTCCAGCAGCGCGAGGCCGCGATTGACGTAGCGACGGGCGATCTTCACCACCAGGCGGAGGTTGGCTTCGATCATGTGGCGGCGGGCGTCCTGGTCGCCCTTCTGCACGAGGCGCGCGTAGTGCACCTCTTCGGCGGCGGTGAGCAGGGCTGCGAAGCCGATCTCCCTGAGGTAGAGATTGGCGGCGTCCATCACCTCTTCATTGGGGAAGTGGCTGGCGATCAGCTCTTCCTCGGCGGCCTCCTCGCTGTCCTTCTCACCGTCCTCGAACGCCTCGTCCGGCTCCTCGAAAAGGCTTTCCTCATCGCTCATATCAACTGCCCCACTACTGTTTTTATAGGCTGATCCGCCAGCGATCCGGCCAGTGTCGGTTGATTGTACCCAGGGCGACGGGCTTCACAATAGCCAATCCTGGAGAAACCCCGGGAATATGTCCCGCGGGCTGTATTTCAGCCGTCTGGCGCGATCTCAGCGCACCGGGGGCAACAGGGGCTCCGGATCCACGGACTTGCCGTGCTCGCGAATCTCGAAGTACAGGCGGGACGGATCCGCCGGATCGCCCCCCACCTCGGCGATGGTCTGCCCCTGGCTGACGCTGTCGTTCTCGCTCACCAGAATCTTGCTGTTATGGGCGTAGGCGCTGAGGTAAGTGTCGTCGTGCTTGAGGATGATCAGCTGACCGTAGCCCCGCAGCCCGCTGCCGGCATAGACCACGGTGCCCGCGCCCGCCGCCTTCACGGGGGTGCCGGGGCTGGAGTGGATATTGATGCCCTTGAAGACCTTGTTGGCGTCGTACTCCCGGGTCACGGTGCCGTTCACCGGCCACTGCCAGCTGCCGGGGGTCGCGGCCATGGGGGCAGGCGCTTCGGGCGCTGGCGCGGTCGCCACCGCCCCCGGAGCCGTGGCGGCGGCAACGGGGGGCGCGTCGGCGGGCGCCGACGGCGCGGGGGCCCCGGCGGCGGGGGCGGGGGCGGGTTCGACACTGATGGGTTCGACCTCAAGGGTTTCGGCGGTGATTTCCCCTGTCGTGACCGGCACGGCGCGGGCACCACTGGCAAGGCTGTCCTCCAGCGGCGGCACATAGGCCGGCACATCCGCCAGGCGCAGACGCTGGCCCGGCTCCAGCCGGTAGGGGGGTTGCAGGTTGTTGAGGGTCGCCAGTTGCTGGTGGTCGATCTCGTAACGCCAGGCAATGGTGTGCAGGGTATCCCCCGCGGAGACCAGATGATAATTGATGCGGATGCCGGGCGGCTGGTCCCGCTCGATCACCGGCGCGGGGGGCGGCGCCATGCAGGCCCCGAGCAGGGACAGGGCCGCGAGTGCCAGCCAGGTGCGACCGGTCATCCGCCCCTGGGGGGTTTGCAATCCGCCGTTGCTGCCGTCGCGCTCCAACACTAGCCCTGCTCCTTACAATTTCCCGCGCGCTTGAACCGGTTGCCAAGATACTCGAGACCGAGTACCAGCACCACCCCGGTCACCGTGGCCGCGATGCAAAGGGCAATGCGCGGGTCGCCCACCAGGGCCTGATACCCTCCCGGCGTGAGCAGCTGGCGCACCGGAGTGAATCCGTCGCTCGCGGCCACCACATCCGCGGGCAGATCGATGCGCCAGGGCCACAGCGCCCCGAGGGAGCCCACCATGAAACCCACCATCACCGCCAGGGTGGTGGCCCGGTGGTGATGCAGCAGCCAGGACAAGAGGTGGGAAAACACCAGCAGCCCGATCACCGCGCCACAGGCAAAAATCCCGAGCACGGAAAAATCCAGGCTCGCCACCGCCTGGATCAGCACCGGGTACATGCCGATCAGCACCAGGATGAAGCTGCCGGAAATCCCCGGCAGGATCATCGCGCAGATGGCGAGCGCCCCGGCGCCGAACACGGTGAGTGGGCCCACCCCCACCGCCACCGGCGGCGCGAAGGAGGCGAGCAGGGCGACAAGGGTACCGGCGGCGAGACCGAGCAACTGGGGCGGGCGCCAGTGGCCAAGGCCCCTGCCCACATGAAAGATGGAGGCGAGGATCAGCCCGAGAAAGAACGACCAGATCAGCAGCGGATAATGTTCGAGGCTGTGCATCACCACCCGCGCCAGGGAAAAGATACTGGTGAGAATGCCCGCCAGCAGCACCAGCAGAAAGCCCCCATTGATACGGCGCCAGAAGGACGGCAACCCCTCGCGAAACAGCCAGGACAAGGTCCCCGGCGTCAATCCCCGCAGGGTATCCACCAGCTCGTCGTAGATGCCGCTGATGAAGGCAATGGTGCCGCCGGACACCCCGGGCACCACATCCGCGGCGCCCATGGCCATGCCCTTGGCGAACAGCAGGGGGTAGTTGCGCCTGGGGGCGGGAGCGATGCTGTCCTCCGTCACCGCGCCACTCCACCCAGGAGGGGCACGAAGCGCACCCGGGTGATGGCTTCCTCCTCGAACTTGGCGGACTCGCCGACCCGCTGGATCAGGCGCAGCTCCTGATCCCCCTCGGGGCCGACGGGGATCACCAGCACCCCATCGGGGGCCAGCTGTTCGAGCAATTCGTCGGGCACCTTGGCGGGGGCGGCGGTGCTGATGATGCCGTCGTAGGGGGCGTGCTGCGCCCAACCGACGGCGCCGTCGCCGTGGGAAGTGACGATGTTGCGCAATCCGAGGCGGCGAAAACGCTCCCGGGCCTTCATCAACAGCGGCTTGATGCGCTCGACGGTGTACACCTGGGGCACCAGCTGGGCAAGGATCGCCGCCTGATAGCCCGAGCCGGTGCCGATCTCCAGCACCTTCTGGCGCGGGCCCCTGGACAGCACCAATTCGGTCATGAGGGCGACGATATAGGGCTGGGAAATAGTCTGGGAGTAGCCGATGGGCAGGGCGGTGTCTTCATAGGCGCGGTGGGACAGCGCCTCGTCGAGGAAGATATGGCGGGGCATCATGCGCATCACATCCAGCACCTTCTGGTTGCCGATACCCTGCTCCTGGAGGCGCTGAACCAGCCGCTCCCGGGTGCGCTGCGATGTCATGCCTATGCCACTCAGATCGGTGGAATTCACCGCGTCTCCCCCAACTCACCCCAGAACGCCGGCAACTATACCATAGGCTCCGGAGCCGTCAGCACCGCCAGCTCCCGCAGCACGGCGGTGGCGTAGCAGCCGGGGGCGAGGGCGAAGGCCAGCACCAGGTCGGCGCCGTCCCACCACCAGGTCAACTGCTCCGGACGCAGTACCAGGGCCCGCCGCTCCTGGCGCAGGCCGCTGTGCTCGAGGGCGTGGCGCCAGGGCTGCCAGGGGGCCAGCACAGCCTCCTCGTACACCGCCACCTCGGGGGCGGCGATGGTGCGCCCCCTGCCCCACAGCGGGCCATCGGCAACCGCGTGCCAGGAGCCGTCCCGAACCCGCGCCGCCAGCACCTGATTGAACAGCCAGGAGCGGGCGGCGGACAGGTAAAGCCCGCCCCGCTGCCCCTTGAAACGGGGCGACGGCATGGCGAGGATGCGCCGGACCTCGGCGAGATTGCCGCCATCGATGCCAAAGCGCTGCTCGCCGAAATAATTGGGCACGCCCTCCGCCGCGATCAGCCCCAGGCGCGCCTCCAGCCCGTCGACATCGCCGGTGAAATCCCGCAGGCGGATGACAAAGCGGTTCCCCCGGTGACTGCCGGTGCGCAGCTTGCGGGGGTGGCGGGCGGCGGCGAGGATCTCGCACCCCGCCAGGGACGGCAGCGGCGGCACCCCCTCGGTGCCCGGCAGTTGCAGACTGAACCACTGGGTGGGCACCGCCCGCCGATCCTTGAGCCCGGCGTGGCCCACCAGGCCGGGATCGACGCCAAAATGCTCGCCGAGCAGCTTCGCCACCCAGCGGGTGTTCTGGTCGGACTTGCGAATCCGCAGGTAGAGGTGCTCGCCGCGCCCCTCCGGCTCGATCCCGAGATCCTCGTCCACTTGAAAATCGGCGCACGCCTGGCGGAACAACGCCGCACCCGGCACCTCGCCATGGGCCCTCGGAAAATCCAGATCCAGAGCCTCCTCCCCCTCCACGTCTACTGCCACATCACCACCTCGATCATGCCCTTCCGGGCGGAAGCCCCTCGCCGCGGCTGCGGCGCCTGCCCGGTTTCTCGGCCAGGCGCCAGACTATTTCTTTCCAAGCATTCTGCAAAGCATTATGATTAATCGCCTATAAATACACGGATCACTGGCTTTTTCGGCGGAAGAATTGTGCTTATGAAGAATGGGGTAGCAAGCGGTCCGCTCGCGAAGTGTGGCCTGATACTGGTATTTTCCCTCCTGGCCGCGTGCCAGACCGCACCCGTGGACAAGTCCGCCCCGGGCAACGGCGGCGCCACCGCGCCCCAGGATGACGGCAGCGCCATCAGCTACGACGTCTTCCCCGCCGATGCCATCCTCACCTGCCCCGAGCCGGAGGCGCAGCCCCCTGCCCCCGCCTGCCCCGAGCCCAAGCCCGTCAAGTGCCCGGTGTGCCCCAAGCCCGCCGCCACCGCCCGTATCGATGGCAAGCTGGTGATCGGCGCCATCGAACATGTCAGCCTCTCGCCACCCGACGTGGTGTACAAGGCCCGCATCGACACCGGCGCCACCGGCTCGTCCATCCACGCCACCAACATTGTCCGCTTCGAGCGGGACGGCGAGCGCTGGGTGCGATTCAGTATCGACGACCCGGCCGGCGAGCCGGTCACCCTCGAGCGCAAGATCGTGCGCCGCATCCGCGTGCGCCAGGCGGAGCTCGAAGGTTTCGAGCGCCGCGTGGTGGTGATGATGACCGTCACCCTCGGCTCCATCACCGACCAGCTGGAGATGTCCCTCACCGACCGCTCCTCCATGGAGTTCCCCGTACTGATTGGCCGCAACTTCCTTCGCAACATTGCGATCGTGGATGTGAGCCAGGAAATGATCGCCAAATAACGGAATCCCTATGTCACCCAAAGGGCAGGTCTACCTTTTTGCCACGCTGTTCATGCTGATTGGCCTTGGCCTCACGGCCTACAAATCGGCGATTCTCAACTTCCCCCTGCTGCCGGACACCGAGCGCACCGTGTGGGACATCGAGGCTAAGCTCACCTTCGAGGCCACCGGCGAACCTCTCACCCTGAGCCTCGCGCTCCCCGAGAAGCAATCCCAGTACAAGGTCCTCGACGAGATCTTTGCCTCCGCCGGCTACGGTTTCGCCATCGAGGACAACAAGCAGCGCCGCGCCATCTGGACGCGGCGCGAGGCGGAGGGCTCGCAAACCCTCTACTACCGCCTGAAAATCACCGACCGCAGCGATGACGCCCCGCCGCCACCGGCCACCGACCTGCCCGAAACAGTGATCCAGCCGATCTGGACGCCGGCCGAGAAGACCGCCGCCTCGGGCCTGATCCGGGCCGCCACGGAGCTCTCCGCCGACCCCGCCAGCTTCACCCAGCAATTGCTGAAAATGCTCAGCGGCCAGTCCATTTCCCAGGACGGCCAGTTGCTGATGGAGGCGAGCCGCGGCGATTCGGTGGCGCAGATCGCCATCAAGCTGCTCAACGCCGCCGAGATCCCCGCCCGCATGGTGCGGGGCATCTACCTGGAAAACCGCCTCTACAACCAGCGCGCCGAGGAGATCATCGAGATCTACGACGGCAAGCAGTGGATATTCTTCGATCCCAAGACCGCCACCCAGGGCATTCCCAACAACTTCTTCATGTGGCAGCGGGGCGGCCAGTCCCTGCTCGACACCATCGGCGGCTACAACTCCCGGGTGAGCTTCTCCGTGCTCGGCAACGACATCTCCGCCAAGGCGGTGGCCCTGAAGGAAGCCCAGAGCGAGGCCGTGGCCCTGGTGGATTTCAACATCTACAGCCTGCCCCTCGACAAGCAGAACATCTTCAAGATGCTGCTGCTGGTCCCCATCGGCGCCCTGGTGGTGGTGATCTTCCGGGTGTTGATCGGCCTCAAGACCTCCGGCACCTTCATGCCGGTGCTGATCGCCCTGGCATTCATTCAGACCACCCTGGTGGCCGGGGTCATCATCCTCGTCAGCCTGGTGGCGGTGGGACTGTGGATCCGCTCCTACCTGAGCAAGCTCGATCTCCTGATGGTGGCGCGCCTCGGCGCGGTGCTGATCACCGTGGTGATCCTGATGGCCGGATTCAGCGTGCTGAGCTACAAGCTGGGGCTCGACCAGGTGCTCACCATCACCTTCTTCCCGATGATCATCATCGCCTGGACCATCGAGCGCATGTCCATCATCTGGGAGGAGGACGGCCCCCGGGAAGTGCTGACCCAGGGGGGCGGCAGCCTCATCGTGTCGATCATCGCCTACCTGCTGATGACCAACAATTACATCGAGCACCTCACCTACAACTTCCCGGAAATCCTCCTGATCGAACTTGGTATCATCATGATGCTCGGCCAGTACACCGGCTACCGGTTGACTGAACTGAAACGCTTCCGCTTCCTGATTGAAAAATGATGTTCTGGGACACTATCGCCAAGTTCAAGAAGAAGGGCATTCTCGGCATGAATGCCCGCAACGTCGCCTACATCGCCCGCTACAACGAACGGCACCTGTTCCCCCTGGTGGACGACAAGCTGAAAACCAAGGAAGCGGCCCGCAAGCACCACATCAAGGTGCCAGACCTCTACGGGGTGATTCGCTACACGGCGGAAATGAACGACCTCGGCGATCTGCTGAACCCCCTCACCGGCTTCGCGGTCAAGCCCCTCAGGGGCAGCGGCGGCAAGGGGATCATCATCATCACCGGCCGGGACGGCGAGTTTTTCCTGAAGCCGAGCGGCAAGGCCATGAGCCTGCAGGACATCCGCCACGACATCTCCAACATCCTGAGCGGCGTCTACAGCCTCGGCGGCCGGCCCGACACCGCCATCATCGAGTCCCTGATCCGCGGCCGCCCGGACATGCTCAAGTACAGCTTCGAGGGGCTTTCCGACATTCGCGTCATCGTCTTCCGGGGTTTCCCGGTGATGGCCATGATGCGCTGCCCCACCCACCAGTCCGACGGCAAGGCGAACCTCCATCAGGGCGCCGTGGGGGTTGGCCTCGATATCTGCACCGGCCGGGCGATCCGCGCCGTGCAGCGCAACGTGCTGGTGGACCGCCACCCGGACACCGGCGTGGACTTTTCCGACCTGGCGATTCCCGACTGGGATGAGATTCTGATGCTCGCCGCCAAGTGCTACGACATGACCGGCCTCGGCTACATCGGCTGCGATTTCGTGCTGGACGAGACCCGGGGGCCGATGATCCTGGAACTCAACGCCCGCCCTGGCCTCGCGGTGCAGATTGCCAACGGCATCGGCCTCAAGACCCGCCTCGAAGCCATCGAGGCCCTCGAGCATTTCGACCTCCACGCCGAGGAACGGGTCGCCCTCATCCGCGACAAGTTCGCCGCCACCCCCGACGCGGCCTGAGGCCGGCGGCTAGGCCGCCGCCACCAGCAGCACCACCGCGTGGCAGGCAATTCCCTCCTCCCGCCCCTCGAAGCCAAGGCGCTCCGTAGTGGTGGCCTTGATATTGATCTGTCCGGGCTGGCAGTCGAGATCGGCGCAAAGCGCCGCGATCATCTCCGCAAGATGGGGCGCCATTCTCGGCGCCTGGGCCACCAGGGTGATATCGGCGTTGCCGAGCACCCAGCCCCGCGCCGCCACAAGCCCGATCACATGGCGCAACAGCATCCGGCTATCGGCATTGCGGTAGGCGGGATCGGTATCGGGGAAATGACGGCCAATATCACCGAGGGCGGCGGCACCGAGCAGGGCGTCGCACAGGGCGTGGATCAACACATCTCCGTCGGAGTGGGCGACCAGGCCCCGCTGATGGGGTATGCGCACCCCGCCGATCACCACCCCGTCGCCGGGTCCAAAGGCGTGGACGTCGTATCCGTGGCCGATGCGCATCAGGCAATTTCTCCCTGTTGATAGGCAATGATGGCCTCGGCGATGGCGAGGTCCTCGGGGCGGGTGATCTTGATATTGTCGCGGCGGCCGATCACCACCCGGGGCGCGAGGCCAAGGGCCTCGACGGCGGCGGCTTCGTCGGTGGGGTTGGCGCCGTTGGCGCGGGCTTCGGCAAGGGCCCTCTGCAACAGCCCGAAGCGAAACAGCTGGGGGGTCATGGCCGCCCACAGGTGGCTGCGATCCTCGGTGCCCTGGATCTGGTTGTGGTCCACCACCCGCTTCAGGGTGTCGCTCACCGGAGCGGCGAGAATGCCCCCCACCGGGTCGTCCACCAGGGTGGCAAGCAGCTTGCGAATATCCGCGGCGGTGACGCAGGGCCGCGCCACATCATGCACCAGGACCCAGTCATCGGCGGCGGCACGCCCGGCGAGGGACACGACACCGGCGCGCACCGAATCGGCGCGCTCTTCCCCGCCGCTGACGGCAATGACCCGGGGATCGCGGGCAACGGCAAGGGCAGGCCAATGGGGGTCGTCCCGATGGAGCACCACCACCAGCGCAGCGGGATCGAGGGCCAGCAGCCGCGCGAGGCTGTGGGCGATGACCGGCTGCCCCGCCACCGCCTGGTACTGCTTGGGGACGGCCCCGCCAAAGCGCCGGCCGATACCGGCCGCCGGCACCACCACCCACAGGTTCAAGGGGGCGTCACCAGGTCAGTGGGAATGCTGTCCACCACGTCCTCGTCGGCGGCGGTGCCCGGGGGCGGAGCGGCGGGAGCGGGCTCGCGGCGCTGGCCCAGCTCGCTGTCCACCACCAGGAAGAAGGTCTCGTCCTCCTTGATCATGCCGAGGTCGCTGCGCGCCCGCTCCTCCACGGCGTCGAGGCCGGACTTGAGGCCGTTGACCTCCTCCGCCAGTACCCGGTTGCGCTCGGCGAGCCGTTCGTTGCGGGCCGCCTGCTCCGCCACCTGCTTCTCGAGGCCCGCCTTCTGGGCCAGGCTGCCCTCGCCGAACCACAGCCGGTACTGCAGGCCGAGCAGGACCAGGACAAGTACCAACACCAACCAGCGCATAACCCTATCCGCAAAATGATCGTCCCGGATTCTACCGCCTGTCACCGCGCCGCGCACCCGGGCGGATGGCGATAAAAAAGGGCGGCCAGGCCGCCCTTTGCTAGCAAACCCCGTCTAGCGGCGGAATTCCTCCCGCCCCCGGTAGGGCGCAAGCCCCCCCAGTTCCGCCTCGATGCGCAGCAGGCGGTTGTACTTGGCCACCCGGTCGGAACGGCACAGGGAGCCGGTCTTGATCTGGCCGGCGGCGGTGGCCACGGCGAGATCGGCGATGGTGGTGTCCTCGGTCTCCCCGGAGCGGTGGGAGATCACCGCGGTGTAGCCCGCCCGCTTGGCCATGGCGATGGCGTCGAGGGTCTCCGACAGGGAGCCAATCTGGTTGAACTTGATGAGGATGGAATTGGCGATCTTCTCGTCGATACCCCGCTGGAGGATGCGGGTGTTGGTGACGAACAGATCGTCCCCCACCAGCTGGCAGCGGTTGCCGGCCTTGGCGGTGAGGTCGGCCCAGCCCTCCCAGTCGCTCTCGTCCATGCCGTCTTCCACCGAGAGGATCGGGTAGCGGTCCACCAGGGCGGTGAGGTAGTCGGCGAATTCGCTGGAGCTGTAGACCTTGCCCTCGCCGGCGAGATCGTACTTGCCATTGCGGTAGAACTCCGAGGCGGCGCAGTCGAGGGCGAGGGTGATGTCATCCCCGAGTCGATAGCCGGCGTTGGCGATGGCCTCGGCGATCACCTCGATGGCGGCCTCGTTGGAGGGCAGGTTGGGCGCGAAGCCCCCCTCGTCGCCCACGGCGGTGGCAAGGCCCCGGGCGGACAGCACTTTCTTCAGGTGGTGGAAGATCTCCGCCCCCTGGCGCAGGGCCTCGGCGAAGCTGGGCGCCGTCACCGGCTGGATCATGAACTCCTGAATATCGACATTGTTGTCGGCGTGCTCGCCGCCGTTGAGGATATTCATCATCGGCACCGGCATGCTGTAGACGCCAGGGGTGCCGTTGACATCGGCGATATGGGCATAGAGGGGGACTTTTTTCGCCATCGCCGCCGCCTTGGCCGCCGCCAGGGACACGGCGAGGATGGCGTTGGCCCCCAGCTCCGCCTTGTTGTCGGTGCCGTCGGCCTCGATCATCAGGCGGTCGAGTTCCCGCTGGTCGGTGACATCCTTGCCCAGCAGCAGCTCGCGGATACGGCTGTTGACGTTGCCCACCGCCTTCAACACACCCTTGCCCAGGTAGCGGGCCTTGTCCCCGTCCCGCAGCTCCAGGGCCTCCCGGGAGCCGGTGGAGGCTCCGGACGGGGCACAGGCGCTGCCCACTTCGCCGCTGTCGAGAATCACGTCGGCGTTGACGGTGGGGTTGCCACGGGAGTCGAGGACTTCCCAGGCGCGGATGTCGGCAATCTTGGTCATTGGGGTTCTCCGGTTAATCCGTGTCGAGGGCCGGCAGGTTCTTTACCAGGTCGTCCACGGCTTTCATCTGTTGCAGGAAGGGTTTGAGCTTGTCGAGGGCAAGGGCGCTGGGGCCGTCGCAGAGGGCCCTGTCCGGATCCGGATGGGCCTCGAGAAAGAGACCGGCGAGACCCACCGCGAGGCCGGCGCGGCCGAGTTCCGCCACCTGGCCGCGGCGCCCCCCCGAGGCGGCGCCCATGGGATCGCGAAACTGCAGGGCGTGGGTCACATCGAAGATCAGCGGCAGATCGCCGCTGACCCGCTTCATGGTGCGAAACCCGAGCATGTCCACCACCAGGTTGTCGTAGCCGAAACAGCTGCCCCGCTCGCACAGCAGCAGTTTGTCGTTGCCGCACTCGCGGAATTTCTCGGTGAGATGCGACACCTGGGAGGGGCTCATGAACTGGGGCTTCTTGATATTGATCACCGCACCGGTGGCGGCCATGGCGGCCACCAGGTCGGTCTGGCGGGCGAGGAAGGCCGGCAGCTGGATGACATCGCACACCTCGGCCACCGGCGCGGCCTGCCAGGGCTCGTGAACATCGGTGATCACCGGCACCGCGAAGGTGGCCTTGATCTCCTCGAAGATACGCATGCCCTGCTCCAGCCCGGGCCCCCGAAAGGAGTGGATGGAGGAGCGGTTGGCTTTGTCGAAGGAGGCCTTGAACACATAGGGGATGCCGAGCTCGGCGGTCACCGCCACATAGTGCTCGGCCACCCTCATGGCCATGTCACGGGATTCCAGCACATTCATGCCGCCAAACAGCACGAAGGGCCGGTCGTTGGCGACCGGGATCCCGGCGACCGCGATGGTCACCGGCACTAGCGCACACCCTCGGGGTGTTGATCGGCATAACCCAGGGCCGCCTTGACGAAGCCGAGGAACAGCGGGTGGGACTCCCGGGGGGTGGAGGTGAACTCGGGGTGGTACTGGCAGGCGAAGAACCAGGGATGATCGGGCAGCTCGATGGTCTCCACCAGGTGGTTGACGTCGGACCAGCCGCCGATGCGCAGGCCGGCCTCCTCGAGCTGGGCGATATAGTGGTTGTTGACCTCGTAACGGTGGCGGTGGCGCTCCTTGATGGTGTCGGTGCCGTAGATCTCCCGGGCACGGGAACCGGGCACCAGGGTGGCCAGCTGGGCGCCGAGGCGCATGGTGCCGCCGAGGTCGGAATCCTCGGAGCGGCGCTCCACGTTGCCGCTCTCGTCGATCCATTCGGTGATCAGGCCCACCACCGGGTGCGGGGTGTCCTTCTTGAATTCGGTGCTGTTGGCGCCGGCGAGGCCCACCACGTTGCGGGCAAACTCGATCACCGCCACCTGCATGCCGAGGCAGATGCCGAGGTAGGGGATGTTGTTTTCCCGGGCGAAGCGCACCGCCCTGATCTTGCCCTCGACACCCCGCTCGCCGAAGCCGCCGGGCACCAGGATGGCGTGGCAGCCCCGCAGCAGGCCCATGTCCTCCTGCAGGTCCTCGGAATCCAGGTGGCGGATACGGACCTTGGTGCGGGTGTGGATGCCGGCGTGTTCCAGGGACTCGTTGAGGGACTTGTAGGCGTCCAAGAGGTCCATGTACTTGCCCACCATGGCGATGGTGATCTCCCGCTCGGGGTGGAGCTTGTTCTCCGCCACCCACTCCCACTGGCCGAGGTCCGCCGGCGGGCAATCGAGGTTGAAGCGCTCCACCACGAACTGGTCGAGCCCCCAGTGGTGAAGGTGCTGGGGAATGCGGTAGATGGTGTCGGCGTCCATGAGGGGCACCACGGCCCGCTCCTCGACGCTGGTGAAGAGGGCGATCTTGCGGCGCTGGCCCAGGTCGATTTCCACCTCGGAGCGACACAGCAGCACGTCGGGCTGCAGGCCGATGGAGCGCAGCTCCTTCACCGAGTGCTGGGTGGGCTTGGTCTTGGTCTCACCGGCGGTGGCGATATAGGGCACCAGGGTGAGGTGAATCAACAGGGCGCGGTTGGAGCCCAGCTCCATCTTCAGCTGGCGGATGGCCTCCAGGAAAGGCTGGGACTCGATGTCACCCACGGTGCCGCCGATCTCCACCAGGGTGATGTCGGCGCCGGCGCCGCCCTGGAGAATACGGCTCTTGATCTCGTCGGTCACATGGGGAATCACCTGCACGGTGCCCCCCAGATAGTCGCCGCGGCGCTCCCGGCGCAGGATGGTCTCGTACACCTGGCCGCTGGTGAAGTTGTTGGCGCGGGTCATCTTGGAGCGCAGGAAGCGCTCATAGTGGCCGAGATCGAGATCGGTCTCGGCGCCATCCTCGGTGACGAACACCTCCCCGTGCTGGAACGGGCTCATGGTGCCGGGATCGAGGTTGAGGTATGGATCGAGCTTGAGGGCGGTGACCTTGAGCCCCCGCGCCTCGAGGACGGCGCCCAGGGACGCGGCGGCGATGCCCTTCCCCAGTGAGGAAACCACGCCACCGGTAATGAAAATAAAACGTGTCATCGAGACCCTTGTCTAGTGCTGGCTGTTGGAAAACCGTGCCAGAAAGCGGGCGCGCCTGCGGGGAAAAATAGTCGGCAGCCACCTTCCAGGAGATGGGACGCCAGACTACCAGAAAGGCACTTTTGGCTCAATTGAAAACCGGCCGGCGAGGGAAATTGGCGGTTTTTCAGCGCCAGCGCAGGGCCAGGCCCGGGGCATCCGGCGGGGCGGCGAAGCCCTCGCACAGGAACAGATCCCCCACCGCCGCCAGCTCGCCGTTGCAAAAGACCAGGGGCACCAGATCCCGCAGCCAGGGCTCGAGCCCCTGCTCCTGGAGCACCTTCTTGAGGGGGTGGGAGCCGCCGCGCCCGGCCGGCCGGCAGCGCTCGCCGCCGCGGCGAAAACGCACCTCGAACCGATCCCCCGGGGCCACCCGCAACCCGCCGACGCCGGGCACCGCCTCCAGGGTGAAGCCCCCGGGGAGGGGCAGCCGGTGACGGATATCCCAGGGGAGGATCACGCCGGGCGCCGCCGTGGAAGGCTCCCCGGGCTCCAGGTACAGGCGCCGCCGATGGCGGCGAAACCGGCCCCCGCCGAACTCCACCAGGGGGGCGGCATCGTCCCGGGCGGGGAGCAGTTCCGCGATCACCCCCCGGACGGTGCCGTGGCCCGGCACCGGCAGGCCCCGCTCGTCGAGCCAGACCCGCAACAGGTTGCCCTGGCGCTCCGCCGTCAACCGGGTAAAGCCCGCGAGACAGAGACTGAAGCCGCGCCGCTCGGGGCGCTCGCCGAGGGCGGCGAGATCCTCCCGACCCACCTGGCGCGCGAGCTCGTCGGCCTCGGCGCAGTGCAGGGCGCTGCGCGCCACCCGCGCCCGGTAGGCGGGCCAACGCGCCGCCACCCGGGGCAGCAGCTCGTGGCGCAAATAATTGCGGTCGGCGTCCACCCGGGTGTTGGATTCGTCCTCGATCCAGTCGAGCCCCAGGGCACGGGCCCGCGCGTCCAGTGTCGCCCGGTCGAGGGTGAGAAACGGTCGGGCCAGGGTGCCCGCCCCGAGGGGACGACTGGCGGGCATGCCGGCCAGGCCCCGGGGGCCGGAGCCCCGCAGCAGGCGGTAGAGCACGGTCTCCACCTGGTCGTCCCGGTGGTGGGCGAGCAGCAGCAGGTCCCCCGCCCCGAGCAGAGCCTCGAACACCCGATAGCGCGCCGCCCGGGCCGCCTGCTCGAGGCCCTCGCCGGCGGGGCTGACCACCACCCGCTCGGCCACCAGCGGCACGCCGAGGGCCGCGCAGCGGGCCGCGCAATGGGCCTGCCAGCGGTCGGCATGGGGGGAGAGGCCGTGGTTGACGTGGACCGCCGTCAGGCGCCCGGGGGGGAGCTGTGGGTGAAGGGCGTGGAGCAGCAGGGTGGAATCGAGCCCGCCACTGTAGGCGACGAAACAGTGGCGGGCGGCGCGCAGGCGGGGCAGCCAGGGGGCGAGCAGATCGGCGCAATCCCCGTCCATCGCCGCTGGCCCTCGCCTCAGTTGCCGTAGGACATGAGGCGGTCGAACCGGCGGGCAAGCAGTTCGTCGAGGGGAATGCCGGCCAGGCGGTCGAGCTGGCGGGACAGGGTGTCCTTCAGGGTCACCGCCATGCCCTCGAGGTCCCGGTGGGCGCCGCCCAGGGGCTCGGGAATGGTTTCGTCGACGATGCCGAGATCCTTCAGCACCGAGGACGTAACACCCATGGCCTCCGCCGCCAAGGGGGCCTTTTCGACGGTTTTCCAGATGATGTTGGCGCAACCCTCGGGGGAGATCACGAAGTAGGTGGCGTACTGGAGCATGTTGAGGATATCGCCGACGCCGATGGCAATGGCGCCCCCGGAACTGCCCTCGCCGATCACGGTGCAGATGATGGGGGTGCGCAGGCGCGACATCACCGCCAGATTCTGGGCGATGGATTCGCTGATGCCGCGCTCCTCGGAGTCGATCCCCGGGTAGGCGCCGGGGGTGTCGATAAGGGTGAGCACCGGCATCTTGAAGCGCTCCGCCATTTCCATCAGGCGCAGGGCCTTGCGGTAGCCCTCGGGCTTGGGCATGCCGAAGTTGCGGTAGACCTTTTCGTTGACGCCGCGGCCCTTCTCCTCGCCGATCACCATCACCGGGCGACCGTTGAGGCGGGCGATCCCGCCGACGATGGCCTTGTCGTCACCGAAGTGGCGGTCGCCGTGGAGTTCGTCGAACTCGTCGAACACCCGGTTGATGTAGTCCAGGGCGTAGGGGCGCTGGGGGTGGCGGGCCACCTTGACCACCTGCCAGGGGGTGAGGTCGGCGTAGATGTTCTCGGTGAGGCGACGGGACTTGTCCCGCAGTTTGCTGATCTCCTCGGAGATGTTCAGCTCGTTGTCGTTGCCCACCAATTGCAGCTCTTCGATCTTTGCTTCGAGCTCGGCGATGGGTTGCTCAAAATCGAGATAGTTCAGGTTCATGCCGGGTCAAAATCCTGTTGCACGAGGGTGTTTTTGCAAACGCGGGAGTATACGCCACCTGCCGGCGCAAAACCTAGGACTGGCCGTGCAGGCCCTCACAGCGCTGCTTGAGGATGCCCCTGACCCGCTGGTACTCGTCCCCCAGGCGGGTCCGCAACAGCGGCCACAGCAGGCGGAACATGAGCCCGGTGAAGGTCTCCCCCTGAACCAGCCGGGTGCCGCCGGAGGCGAGGGGTTCGAGGTAGTGGTAATGGAATCCCCGCGCCAGCCACTCCGGGCCGACGCCCCCCTTCCAGCACAGCGCCCTGCCCGGCTCCACCTCGGTGAGGACCATGTCGACCCGGGACGGCGCGGCACCGGGCTTGGTGCGCACCGACAGGCTGCCCTTGGTGTGCTCCATCAGCGGCCCATAGACGGCGACCCCGGCGATGGAGGGGTGCCAGTCCCGGTAGTTGTCGAAATCCGTCAGCACCGACCACACCAGCTCCGCCGGCGCGTCGATATCCACTTCGGTGTGCACTCTGGGCATGGATCCTCCTGTTATTTATCGTTGCCCGCCAGCCATCCCTATAGGGGCCAGCAACCGGCTTTGCCCGATTTAATGTCCCCACCGGGTAAATTGCAAGACAGGCGGCGGCATCGCCCGGATGCCACTGGCAAGGCTGGCCGCGCTGCGGTAACTTGGTCGGGCACTGTCCCCACCCACCCTGGGAGATCGCAATGAACGACGCCGTCCAATACCCCCTCACCGGTTCCTGCAACTGCGGCGATATCCGCTACCGGGTGGCGAGCCCGTTCCGCGCCCAGATCGCCTGCCACTGCATCCAGTGCCAGAAGCACACCCAGAGCGCCTTCTCCCTGGTGGGCACGGTGGCGGCCGCCGACTTCACCCTGACCGCAGGCACCCCCGCCAAGTGGACCAAGACCGCCGACTCCGGCAACCGCATCGACTGCTACTTCTGCCCCCGCTGCGGCAACCGGATCTACCACCTCAACCCGCTGCAACCGGATCTGGTGCGGCTGAAACTCGGCACCCTGGACGACACCCGGGTGATCAATCCCAGTGTGCATATCTGGACCGAGAACAAGCAGGCCTGGTACCGGATACCCGATGGCGTACCCAGCTATCCCCAGCAGATGCCCCCCCGGAGCTGACGGGCAGCATGGCCGCCACCAACCCCGGCCCGCGGGCCGCCGCCCTTGCCCTCGCCGTATTGCTGACCATTTTGGCCGCCTGCGCCGGCTTCGCCCCGGAAGCGGTGGAACGCGCCGCCGGCGCCACCCGGGAGGGGCAGTACCGCCTCGACCCTCACCACGCCACCCTGCTGTTCAAGGTCCGCCACATGGGCCTCGCCCCCTATGTGGGCCGCTTCAACCACTTCGACGTGGCACTGGATTTCGATCCGGAGAAGCCCGCGGCCACCCGGCTCCACGCCACCATCGACACCGCCAGTATCGACGTCAACTACCCCGCCTTCAGCAGCACCCTGGCGGGGCCCGGCTGGCTCGACAGCGCCCGGCACCCCACCGCCACCTTCGTCTCCACCGCTGTCATCTGGCGGGACGAAAGGCACGCCCGGGTCGAGGGCATCCTGACATTGAAGGGGATCGCCGCCCCGGCGAGCCTGGATGTGACCTTCCACGGCGCGACCCGCCATGTGATCACCGGCACCTACACCCTGGGATTTAGCGCCAACGCCACACTCAAGCGTTCGGACTGGGGGATCGACAAGCACATTCCCGTGGTGGACGACGAGGTCGCCATCGAGATTCACGCCGAACTGCAGCGCCGCTGAGCGGCCGGGGGACATCCATGCACTATCTGCAACTGGCAATTGCCATCGTCGCCGAGGTGATCGGCACCACCGCCCTCAAGGCCAGCGACGGCTTCAGCCGGCCGCTGCCGTCACTGCTGGTGGTCCTGGGTTACGGGCTGGCGTTCTACTTCATGTCCCTGGTGATCAGGACATTGCCCGTGGGGGTGACCTATGCCATCTGGTCGGGGATGGGCATCGTGCTGATCACCCTGGTGGGGGTGGTGATGTTCCGCCAGGTGCCGGACGGCCCGGCACTTATCGGCATGGCGCTGATCATCGCCGGGGTGGCGGTGATGAACCTGTTCTCGAAAACGGTGACCGGCTGACACAGGGCGGGCACCGGCCCGCACCCCTTCTAGCGCCCGTAGTCCAGCCGCACCGCGCCGAGGCCGTAGCTGTCCCTGAGCTTGTGGAGCAGCTCGTCCTCCGGGTTGACCGCCCAGTCGCCGCCGAGCCGCACATCCCCCTCCGCGCTGTCCCCTCGGTAGTGGACGGTGATCGGGCAGCCACCCGCCCGGTAGGGCTCCAGCAGGCGGGCCAGGTTGTCGACGCCGCTGACCTGGAATTTCTCCACGGGAATATCGAGGGTGATGCCGCGAATGTAATTCTGCCGGGCCTCGTAGAGGGTGCGCACGCCGTCGGCGCGCATCTTGAGGCCGCCGCTGTAGTCGTCCTCGCTCACCGAGCCCTCGATCACCAGCAGGGCGTCCTTGACGATCTTGTCCCGGTACTCCCGGTACTTGTCGGCAAAGATGGCGACTTCGAGGCGACCGGAGCGATCGTCCAGCACCACGAAGGCCATGTTGTCGCCCTTCTTGTTCTTCATGGCGCGCATGCTGACCACCAGCCCCGCCACCAGCTGGGGCTCCCGGGAGGGCTTGAGGTTGCTGATGCGGTCCGGCACGAAGAACGCCAGCTCGTCGATGTACTCGTCCACCGGATGGCCGGTGAGGTAGAGGCCGAGGGTCTCCTTCTCCCCCTGCAGACGCTGCTTGATGGTGAAGCGGCGCACCGAGCCAAACCCGTGGTAACCGATTTCCGGGGCGCTCGCCGCCACCGTGTCGCCGAACAGGTCCCCCATGCCGCTGGCGGCATTGCGGGATTGCTGATCGGCCAGTTTGATGGCTTCTTCCATGGCGGCAAGCATGACTGCTCGGCCAAAGCCGGGGTCGCCTTCAGGCCCGATGCTGTCCAGTGCACCGGAGCGGATAAGGGCTTCCAGGGCGCGCTTGTTGACCTTGCGCAGGTCCACCCGGGCACAGAAATCAAAGAGGTCGCGGAACGGCCTGCCGTTGCCCCGGGCGGCGATGATGCTGTCCACCGGCCCCTCCCCCAGGCCCTTGATGGCGCCAAGGCCGTAGATGATCTCGCCGCCGGGGGACACGGTGAAGGCGTACTGCCCGCGGTTGACGTCCGGCGGGGTGATGGTGAGCCCCATGGCCCGGCACTCCTCCACCAGGGTCACCACCTTGTCGGTATTCTGCATATCGGCGGACATCACCGCCGCCATGAATTCCGCCGGGTAGTGGTGCTTGAGCCAGGCGGTCTGGTACGCCAGCAGGGCGTAGGCGGCGGAGTGGGACTTGTTGAAGCCGTAGCCGGCGAACTTTTCCATCAGGTCGAAGATGTTGCTGGCGAGGTCCTCGTCGATGCCGTTGGCGACGGCACCCTCGGTAAAGATCTGGCGCTGCTTGGCCATTTCCTCGGCCTTCTTCTTGCCCATGGCGCGGCGCAGCAGGTCGGCGCCGCCGAGGGTGAAGCCCCCCAGCACCTGGGCGATCTGCATCACCTGCTCCTGGTAGAGGATGATGCCGTAGGTGGGCTCCAGCACCGGCTTCAACAGGGGGTGCTGGTACTGGGGATGGGGATAGGCCACCTCCGCCCGACCGTGCTTGCGGTTGATGAAGTCGTCCACCATGCCCGACTGCAGGGGGCCGGGGCGGAACAGGGCCACCAGCGCGACGATATCCTCGAAGCAGTCCGGCTGCAGGCGCTTGATCAGATCCTTCATGCCCCTGGATTCAAGCTGGAACACGGCGGTGGTTTCGGCCCGCTGCATCAGCTCGTAGCTCGGCTTGTCGTCGAGGGGAATGAGGTTGATGTCGATGGCCTGCCCGGGGGGGCGCTTGGCGTTCACCATCTTCACCGCCCAGTCGATGATGGTGAGGGTGCGCAGGCCCAAAAAGTCGAACTTCACCAGTCCCGCCTGCTCCACGTCGTCCTTGTCGAACTGGGTGACGAGGCCGCCGCCGGTCTCGTCGCAGTACAGGGGCGCGAAATCCGTGAGGGTGGTGGGGGCGATCACCACGCCGCCGGCGTGCTTGCCCACGTTGCGGGTGATGCCCTCGAGCTGCAGGGCCATCTCCCAGATCTCCTGGGCCTCCTCGTCCCCGGCGAGAAACTCCCGCAGCACCTCTTCCTGCTCGTGGGCCTTTTCCAGGGTCATGCCGATTTCCATGGGGATCATCTTCGACAGCTTGTCGGCAAGGCCATAGGACTTGCCCTGCACCCGGGCCACGTCCCGCACCACCGCCTTGGCGGCCATGGTGCCGAAGGTGATGATCTGGGACACCGCATCGCGGCCGTAGCGATCCGCCACATAGGCGATCACCCGGTCGCGGTTGTCCATGCAGAAGTCGATGTCGAAGTCCGGCATCGACACCCGCTCGGGGTTCAGGAAGCGCTCGAAGAGAAGATCGTAGGCCAGCGGATCGAGATCGGTGATCTGCAGGGCGTAGGCCACCAGGGAGCCGGCCCCGGAGCCCCGCCCGGGCCCCACCGGGATCTGGTTCTGCTTGGCCCAGCGGATGAAGTCCATGACGATCAGGAAGTAACCCGGGAAACCCATCTGGATGATGATGTCCAGCTCGAAGCGCAACCGGTCCTCGTAGATCGTCACCTTCTCGGCACGGTTTTCCACCCCTTCCGGGAGGATGACCCTGAAGCGCTCGTACAGGCCCTCGAAGGAGACCTCCCGGAAATACTCCTCGAGGGTCTTGCCCGCCGGCACCGGGTATTCCGGCAGGAAGTATTCGCCGAGGCGCAGGTCGAGGCTGCAGCGCCGGGCGATCTCCACGCTGTTGGCGAGGGCTTCGGGGATATCGGCGAACAGCTCCGCCATCTCCGCCGGGGAGCGCAGGTACTGCTCGCGGCTGTAGCGGCGCTCGCGGCGGGGATCGTCGAGGGTGCGGCCCTCGAAGATGCACACCCGCGCCTCGTGGGCGTCGAACTGCTCCTCGGTGAGAAAGCACACTTCATTGGTGGCCACCACCGGGCAGTCGCGGCGGGTGGCCAGGGCCACGGCGGCGTGGAGGTAATCCTCCTCGTCCTGGCGCCCGGTGCGGATCAGTTCCAGGTAATAGCGCCCTGGGAAATCCCGCTGCCAGCCCGCCAGCAGTTCCTCGGCAAGCCCCTCCTTGCCCGCCAGGAGCGCCTGGCCGACATCGCCGTGGCGTCCGCCGGACAGGGCAATCAGGCCCTCGGCATGCGCGGCGATCCACTCCCGGCGGACCGTGGGGCGGCCCTGCACCTGGCCCTCGAGATAGCCCTTCGAGATCAGCGCGGTGAGGTTGCGGTAGCCGGTGTTGTCCTGCACCAGCAGGGTGAGCTGGGACGGCTGGCCATCCGCCAGCGGGCTCTGCACCTGGAAATCGGCGCCGCAGATGGGCTTGATCCCGGCCCCCATGGCGGCCTTGTAGAACTTCACCAGGGCAAAGAAATTGCACACGTCGGTGACCGCCACCGCCGGCATCCCCTGGCCGGCGACCGCCTTGATCAGCGGTTTGATGCGCACGATGCCGTCCACCAGGGAGTATTCGGTGTGGACGCGGAGGTGGACAAAAGCGGGGTCGGAGGACATGGGATCTCGTTATCGGCAATCAGTGGTGAACGGGGGTGAAGGGTAGCATTGGGGATTGTGAGTTTCACGTGACACGTGACACGTAACACGTAGCAAGGCGCAGCGGCCCCCACCCGAAGTCTTGGTTCGACCATCGCGGGCAAACGGCACCTGGGGCTCTTCGTTGGCAGGACGCACTCCCAACGAAGAGTGGTCACCTACGTGTTACGTGTTACGTGTCACATTAAACCCTGCACCTGAAACGCAACACTCCCGCACCGGCCGAAACGACCGGCGGTGTATGGCGCAGGGCCCGAGGGCAGCGAGGGCCGCCAGGTGGTCGGGGGTGCCGTAGCCCTTGTGGGCGGCGAAACCGTAGCCGGGGTAGAGGGCGTCGAGGGCCGCCATCTCCCGGTCACGGGTCACCTTGGCGAGGATGGCGGCGGCGCTGATGGCGGCCACCTTGCTGTCCCCCTTGACGATGGCCAGGGCCGGGTAGCGCCAGGGGGGCAGGCGGTTGCCGTCCACGGCGACGAACTCCGGCTCGATGCCGAGGCCCTCCACCGCCCGGGTCATGGCCAGCAGGGTGGCCTTGAGGATATTCAGGCGGTCGATCTCCTCCACCGTGGCGCGGGCCACGTGGAAGGCCCTGGCGCCCTCTACGATCAGTGGATAGAGGGCTTCCCGGCGCTTTTCGCTGAGGGCCTTGGAATCGGCCAGCCCCGGGATAGGCCGCGCCGGGTCGAGGATCACCGCCGCCGCCACCACGTCCCCCGCCAGGGGGCCGCGACCCACTTCGTCGACCCCGGCCAGCAGTGCCACCGGGGGCAATCCCGGCGCGGTCATCCCCTCCCCTCCCGGCGCTCGCGGATCATGGCGGCGAGGGCGCTGGCGGCGGTGCGGCTCGCGTCCCGGCGCAGCTGGCGGTGCATGTCCGTAAAGGTCGCCACCAAGTGGCTGCGCAGGTCGTCATCGTCCAGGTGGCGCAAGGTCGCCTCCCCCAGGGCCTCCACCGTGGCGGCCCCCTGGACCAGCTCCGGCACCAGGGCCTTGCCGGCGATCAGGTTGGGCAGGGAGATCCAGGGGGTCTTGACCAGCTTCGACAGCAGCCAGTAACTGCCTGCCCCCATGCGATAGGCCACCACCATGGGCTTTTTCAGCAGCATGGCCTCGAGGGCGGTGGTGCCCGAGGTGAGCAACACTCCGTCGGCGGCCTCCATGGCGGTGTGGGAGTTGCCCTTCACCAGGGTGACGGGCAGCTCCGGCCGCGCCGCCAACAGGGCTTCGAGCTGGCGGTGGCGGGCGGCGTTGGCGGAGGGAACCACAAAGCGCAGGGCCGGCGCCCGGGCCAGGAGCCACGCCATCACGTCGAGGAACAACGGCCCCATCAAGGCCACCTCACCGCCCCGACTGCCGGGCATCACAGCGAGAATCCGGCCCTCGGCGGGGAGCCCCAGGCGCTGGCGCGCGGCGGCGGGGTCCGGTGCGAGGGGAATCTCGTCGGCGAGGGGGTGGCCGACAAAGGTCACCGGCACCCGGTGCCGCTGGTAGAAGGCGCTTTCGAAGGGCAGCAGGGTCAGCATCCGGTCGACGGCCCGGGCGATCTTCTTCACCCGCCCCTGGCGCCAGGCCCACACCGAGGGGCTGACGTAATGGGCGGTGAGCAGCCCCCGGCGGCGCAGCTTCAACTCCAGCCCCAGGTTGAAATCCGGCGAGTCGATGCCCACCACCAGGTCGGCGCCACTGGCGGCGAAGTGGCGGTAGAGAGCCCCGCGGATACGCAGCAGCTCCGGCAGGCGCTTCAGGGGCTCCACCAGCCCCATCACCGCGAGGCGCTCCTGGGGGTGGAGGGAGTGGAAACCCGCGGCGATCATGCGCTCGCCGCCAATGCCCTCGAACAGGGCATCGGGAAAGTGCTCGCGGAGCGCCGCCATGAGGCCTGCCCCCAGCTGGTCGCCGGAGGCCTCGCCGGTGACGATGCCGATGCGCACGGAATGGGTGGATGGTGCCGGCATCGCCCCTACCGGACGATGCCCCGGGTGGATGCCCGAAGAAAGTCCACCAGGCGGGCAACCACGCCCCCCTCGTCGCCGAGCTCGGACAGCGCGACGATGGCCTCGTCGAGCTTCAGGCCCTTGCGGTAGAGGAGTTTGTAGGCGCGGTTGAGCAGGGCGATCTGCTCGGGACTGAAGCCGCGGCGCTTCAAACCCTCGCCATTGATGGTGCGGGCGGCGGCCGGGTTGCCCGCCACCATCACGTAGGGGGGCACATCCTGGGTGAGGAAGGTGGAGGCCCCGGCAAAGCTGTGGGCGCCGATCGTGACGAACTGGTGCACCAGCACGTAGCCGGAGAGGATCGCCCAGTCCCCCACCACCACATGGCCGGCGAGGGAGGCATTGTTGACCAGGATGCAGTGATCGCCCACCACGCAATCGTGACCGACGTGGACGTAGGCCATCAGCAGGTTGTGATCGCCGATGGTGGTCTCGCCCCGATCCTGCACGGTGCCGCGGTGGATGGTGACCCCCTCGCGGATGACGTTGTGGTCGCCGATCATCAGCCGCGTGGGTTCGCCCTTGTACTTGAGGTCCGGGGTGTCCTCCCCCACGGTGGAAAACTGGTAGATACGGTTGTGGGCGCCGATCACGGTGGGGCCCTTGATGATCACGTGGGAGCTGATCTGGGTATTGTCGCCGATGGTGACGTCCGGGCCGATGATGGTCCAGGGACCCACCTCGACATTGGCGCCGATGCGGGCGGAGGGGTCGATAATGGCGCGAGGATCAATCAAAACCATCGCCCTCAGCGCATTTCCTGCAGGGCGCACAGCAGCTGTGCCTCGCAGGCCAGCTGGTCGTCGACGGTGGCCTTGCAGTTGAAGCGCCAGATATTGCGCTTCACCGAGTCAATTTCGGCGTGCAGCATCAGCCGGTCGCCGGGCACCACCTGGCGCTTGAAGCGCACCCCGTCGACACCGGCGAAGAGATACAGCATGTTGTCCTCGGCGCCCTTGTTGACGGTGGCAAAGCCCAGCACACCGGAGGCCTGGGCCATGGCCTCGATAATCATCACACCCGGGAAAATCGGCGCCCTGGGGAAATGGCCGTTGAACACCTCCTCGTTGGCGGTGATGTTCTTGTAGGCGAGGATCCGCTCGCCCGGGACGATCTCCACCACCCGATCCACCAGCAGAAATGGATAGCGGTGCGGCAGGAGTTCTTTGATCTGGTTGATATCCATGGATTTCCCTCGAAATATCTCTGGGTGGTTTAGCGTTTCTGCTGTTTTTCCAGCGCCCTGAGACGGCGCGCCATATCGTCCAGTTGGCCGAAGCGCACGGCGTTGCGCTTCCAGGCGCCATTGTCATCGAAGGGCGTTCCCGACGAATACACCCCCGGGCGGGTGATGGAATGGGTGATCATGCTGCGGGCGGTCACGGTCACCCCGTCGCACAATTCGATATGGCCCACCAACCCCGCGCCGCCACCCAGCACGCAGCGCGCCCCCACCACCGTGCTGCCGGCGATCGCCGCGCAGCCGGCCAGGGCGCTGTGATCGCCGATGCGCACATTGTGGGCGATCTGCACCAGGTTATCGATGATCACATTGTTGCCGATCACCGTATTGCCCAGGGCACCCCGGTCGATGGTGGTGCCGGCGCCGATCTCCACATCGTCGCCGATCTCCACGCTGCCCAGCTGGTGGATCTTGACCCAGCGGCCCGCCCCGTTGGCGAACCCGAAGCCGTCGGCGCCGATCACCGCGCCGCCGTGGATCACCACCCGGTGGCCGAGGCTGACGCCGTGGTAGAGGGTGACGTTGGCGTGGAGGTGGCAGTGATCGCCGATCACCGCATCCTCGCCGATGACACAGCCGGCACCGATCACCGTGCCGGCGCCGATACGCACCCCGGCGCCCACCACCCCATGGGGGCCGACGGCGGCGGAGGGATCCACCTGGGCGCTCCCATCCACCACCGCGCTGGGATGAATGCCGGCAACGGCCACCGGGGCGGGATCGAACAACGCCGATACCCGGGCATAGGCGACATAGGGGTTGGGGTGAATCAGCGCCGCGCAGGGGCAGGCGCCGGCATCCCCGGGGGCGAGAATCACCGCCGAGGCCCGGGTGGCGGCCAGCTGGGACTGGTAGGCGCGGCTGGCGAGAAAGGCGAGTTCGCCAGGGCCCGCATCCTTGAGGGTATTGAGGCGATGGATGAGCACCCCGGGGTCGCCCTGCAAGTCGGCCTTCAGGTAATCGGCCAGTTCTCGCAGGGCGAACGAAGTAGTCATCCGGAGGGGTAAGTGGCGATGTCGGCCGCTGTCACTGGGCTTTCTGGTTAAGCCGCTCGGTGAGCTTGGCGGTCAGGTTGATGGAGGGCTCGGCCATCAACACGGCCTCGGAGCGCAAAAGCACGGTGACACCTTCCTGCTTGATCAGCTCCTGCAGGGCCTCCTGGGCCTTGGGCTGCAGTTCCTTGACGATGCTGTTCTGCAGGGCGCGGACCTCGGCCTCCAGCTTGCGGGCGGTGAGCTCGATATCGGCGCGGAGGTATTCCATTTTCTTCTGGAATTCGCCGGCCTCGGTCTCGGACCAGGTGAGGCGCTTGGACTCGGCTTCCTTCTGCAGGGCATTGATGTCGGCGGCGGTGCTGTCGTACTTGGCCTGCAGGGCGGCGTACTCGGATTTGGCCTGCAGTTCGCTCTGCCGCTTCTTTGCCACCTCGGAGCCAAAGATGGCCGCGCCCAGGTCGACCACGGCGATCTTGGTCTCGGCAAACACGGAGCCGCTCAGCAGGGTCGCCAGCACGAAAAACAGAACAGGTTTTAGATTGAGCACACAAGATCTCCGTTGGTTGTAGGTTTGATGTTATCCAGTTGCAGGTCAGAAAGTCTGGCCCAGAGAGAACTGGAAGAACTCTTCGTCATCGTCATCACTGGCGTTCAGCGCCTTGCCGAGGCTCACCGTGATGGGGCCAAAGCCGCTGAGCCAGGTACCACCGATGCCGGCGGCATAGCGCAGCTCACCGCCATCGGGTTTGAAACAGTTGGTCTGGGTGACGCCGCAGTCGGTGTCGAAGACGTTGCCGGCGTCGAAGAAGAATGCCGCCTGCACCGAGCGCTGATCCTTGAGGAAGGGCAGCGGGAAGATGATTTCCGCGCCCATCTCCACCAGCACGTTGCCGCCGAACGGATCGGAATCGTCGATGGGCACGGGGGTGGAGCCATCATTACAGAGGGCGCCATCGGGGACGCTCTCGTTCTGCCCCGGGCAGAAATTGGCGGGGGTATCGCGGGGGCCGAGGGTGTTGCGCTTGAAGCCACGGATGGAGCCAAAACCACCGCCGTAGTAGTTCTTGAAGAACGGCAGGCGGGTGGTGGTGCCAAAGGCGTCGCCGTAACCCAGGTCGGTGCGCAGCTTCAGGGTCAGGCTGTCGGTGAGCGGGCGATAATACTGGCCGGAGTAGGACAGCCGGTAGTACTCCACGTCGCTGCCGGGCACCGCGATGTCGAGGCTGATGCGCTGGTTGGTGCCGCGGGTGGCGAACACGCCGCGGTTGAGGGTGGAGCGCACCCAGTTGGTGTTGAGGGTGAAGATGTTGTAGTTGTCGCCGTTGTCGAGCACGAAGTTCTCGATCTCCCGGGAGGTGAAGGAGCCGAGGTCGATACTCAGGTTCTCGTAGTTGAAGCCAAAGCCGAGGCTCGAGATCTCCGACAGCGGGTAGCCAAAGTTCACCCCGGAGCCGAAGCTGTCGGTGGTGTAGTTGGCCAGGTTGAACTCACCGTAGTCGGTGGAACGGTAAAAGACATTGAAGCCCGCGCTGACACCGTCCGAGGTGTAGTACGGATCGCTGTAGGAAAATTGCAGGTTGGTCTGGTAGGTACTGCGGTTGAGGCCGATACCCACCTTGTTGCCGGTGCCGAGGAAATTGTTTTCCTGAAGGTTGGCGCCGAGCACCAGACCCGTGCCCTGGGCAAAGCCGACGCTGGCGCCGATGCTGCCGGAGGGCTGCTCCTCGACGGTATAGAAGACATCCACCTGGTCGCCGGTGCCGGGCACCTCGCGGGTCTCCACCTCGACGCTCTTGAAGAAGCCGAGGCGCTCGAGGCGCACCTTGGACTGGTCGATCAGCGCGGTGGAGGCGGAGCCACCCTCCATCTGGCGCATCTCCCGGCGCAGCACTTCATCGGTGGTCTTGGTGTTGCCGCGGAACTCGATGCGGCGCACATAGGCGCGCTTGCCGGGATTGACGAAGAAGGTGATCTTGGCGGTCTTGTCGGCGTCGTTGACCTCGGGGAAGCCCTCCACCTCGGCGAAGGTGTAACCCTCGTCGCCGAAGCGGCGGGAAATTCGCTCGTTGGTGCTGGTCATCAGCTGCTGGGAGAAGGTATCGCCTTCCTTGAGGAGAATGAGGCGCCGCACTTCCGACTCCGGCACCACCAGATCGCCGGCCAGGGCGACGTCGCTGACGGTGTAGACATCCCCCTCCACCACATTGATGGACACGAATACCGCCTGCTTGTCCGGGCTGATGGATACCTGGGTGGAATCGATGGCGAATTTCAGATAGCCGCGGTCGAGGTACCAGGACTGCAGCCGCTCCAGGTCGCCGGAGAGTTTCTCGCGGGCGTACTTGTCGTTGCCCCGCAGCCAGGAGAACCAGCCGGTGGTGCCGGATTCGAACAGGTCGAGCAGTTCCTCCTGGTCGAAGGCGCGGGCGCCGATGATGTTGATGTGCTTGATCTTGGCGACATCGCCCTCGCTGACATTGACCTTGATGGCCACCCGGTTGCGGGGCAACTCCTCCACCTCGGTCTTGACCACGGCGCCGTAGCGGCCCTGGGCGACATACTGGCGCTGGAGCTCCTGGATCATGCCCTCGAGGATGGTCTGGCGGAAAATCTGTCCCTCGGCAAGGCCATTGTCCCTAAGGGCCTTCATAAGGTCCTCGGTCTTGATGGCCTTGTTGCCCTCGAAGCTGATCTCGGCGACGGCGGGCCGCTCGGTGACGGCGATGATCAGCACCGAGCCATCCCGGGCCACCTTGATATCATCGAAATACCCGGAGCGGAACAGGGTGCGGGTGATCTGCTTGAGGCTGTTGTCGTCCACCAGGTCGCCGACATTCACCGGCATGGAAGCGAACACGGTGCCGGCACTGACGCGCTGGAGACCCTCGAGGCGGATATCCTCCACCTGGAACACCTCGGCACTGGCGAGGGAGGCGGCAAGACAAAGAACCAGTGGCAGCAGGAGTCGCTTCATATCGGATCAAATTCGCGGTTTGTTGTTGTCGGGGACCGGGCTGTCTTTTGGCCCTAAAGCCTCGTCACGTCATTGTAAAGGGCCAGCACCATCAAGCCAATCACCAAAAAAAGTCCGACGCGGTAGCCGGCCATCTGGATTTTTTCCGAGACCGGGCTGCCTTTTACCGCTTCGACGATGTAATAGAGCAGATGGCCGCCATCCAGCACGGGTACCGGCAGGAGATTGAGAACGCCGAGACTGACACTGAGGAGGGCCAGAAAGCCCAGGTAAGAGGCCACACCATACTGGGCGGAAGCGCCCGCCACTTTAGCAATGGTGATGGGGCCGCTCAAGTGCTTGGGGGAAATAAGTCCGGTGATCATTTTCTGGATGGAATCGAGCACCAGGCCGGTGGTTTTCCAGGTCTGGTGGGCAGCGGCGCCAAGGGCTTCCAGGGGCCCGTAGTCGATCTGGCGCAACAGGCCCGGGGGCCACTCCGGCATCCTCACCGCCATGCCCACCTGGCCAATGGCGGTGCCGTCGGGCTGTTCCGCCACCCGGGGCGTAAGGCTCAGGGCAAGTACCTGGCCCTCCCGCGCGACCTCCACCGCGAGGGCCTGGCCCGGCCGGGCGCGGACATACTCCACCCAGGCGGCCCAGCTCTCGATAGCGACCCCATCCACCCGCACTATACGGTCGCCGGGGCGCAGACCGGCGAGATCGGCGGGCTCGCCCTTCACCACCTCGTCGGCCACCGGCAGGATCTCCGGGCGAAACAGGTCGATGCCGATGCTGGCGATGGGATCGGGGCGATCGGCGTCCACCTGCCAGCCCTGGAGATCCGCCTCGGTGTGGTATTCGAGGGAGGAATCCGGGTACTTGACGGTGAACAGGATGGTGCCCTCCTCCCCGATGCGGTGGAGCAGCTGCTCCCCCAGGGCCTGCCAGGTGGGGGTCGGCTCGCCATCGACGGCGACGATCTCCTGGCCGGGTTCGAGCCGCGCCCGGTCGGCGACCGACCCCTCGACGACGGACCCCACCACCGGGGCGACGCCCTGCACACCCAGCAGGTAGACCACCCAGAACGCCGCCACGGCGAGCAGGAAGTTGGCGAGGGGCCCCGCCACCACCACCGCCATGCGCTGCCACACCGTCTTGGTATTGAAGGCCTGGCCCCGCTCCGCCTCCGCCACCGGGGACTCCCGTTCATCGAGCATCTTGACGTACCCGCCGAGGGGCAGCGCGGCGATCACGTACTCGGTGCCCCGGCGGTCGTGCCAGCGCAGCAGCGGCGCGCCGAAGCCGATGGAGAAGCGCAGCACCTTGACACCGCAGCGCCGCGCGACCCAGAAGTGCCCGAACTCGTGGATGGTAACCAGAACGCCCAGTGCCAGCAGCGTGAAGAAAATCATTTGCAGGGTGTCGATCAAGGGTGCAGTGCCTCGGTATGTTGTCTGGCCAGCGCCCGTGCCAGCCGATCGGCGTATTGGACTGCGTCGAGGTCGCGGGGTTCGCCCGCCGTCCAGCGGTCGAGCACGGCGCCCACCACGGCGGCGATGTCGGTGAAGCGCAGCCGCCCGGCGAGGAAGGCGTCCACCGCCACCTCGTTGGCCGCGTTCAACGCCGCCGGATAGTCGCGCCCTGCCCGGGCCGCCTCGGCGGCGAGGGCCAGGCAGGGAAAGCGGGCGAGATCCGGCGCCTCGAAATCCAGGCGCGCCAGGGCCACCAGGTCGAGGGGCTGGACCCCGGCGTCGATGCGCTCCGGCCAGGCCATGGCGTGGGCGATGGGGGTGCGCATGTCGGGATTGCCGAGCTGGGCGAGCACCGAGCCGTCCACGTAGGCGACCAGGGAATGGATCACGCTCTGGGGGTGGATCACCACCTCTACCCTGTCGGCGGGCACATCGAACAGCCAGCAGGCCTCTATCAGCTCCAGGCCCTTGTTCATCATGGTGGCGGAATCCACCGAAATCTTGCGGCCCATGGCCCAGTTGGGATGGGCGCAGGCCTCGTCCGGCGTCACGCCCCCGAGGCTCGCCATGTCGCGGCGGCGAAAGGGCCCGCCGGAGGCGGACAGCAGGATGCGGCTCACCCCCGCCGAGCCGGGATCGCGGTAGCCCGACGGCAGGCACTGGAAGATGGCGTTGTGCTCGCTGTCGATGGGCAGCAGGGTGGCACCGCCCTGGCGCACCGCATCCATGAACAAGCCGCCCGCCATCACCAGGGATTCCTTGTTGGCGAGCAACACCTTCTTGCCGGCCCTGGCGGCGGCGAGGGTGGGCACGAGGCCCGCGGCGCCGACGATGGCCGCCATCACCGTGTCCACCTCCGGATGGGACGCCACCTCCACCAGAGCATCCTCGCCCCAAAGCACCCGGCAGCCGGGCGGCACCAGGGGTTCGAGGGAACTGGCCGCCGCCGCCGATCCCACCACCGCATAGCGGGGCTGGAACTGGCGGCACTGGGCCGCCAACACGTCGATGCGGCTGTTGCCGGTCAAGGCCAGCACCCGGTAGCGATCGGGGTGCCGGGCGACGATGTCGAGGGTGCTGACGCCGATGGAGCCGGAGGCGCCGAGCACGGTGATCAGCTCCGCCATGGCCCCCCCGCGATGAGCAGCAGGTAGAGCAGGCAGAACACCGGCAGCGCGGCGCAGAGGCTGTCGATGCGATCGAGGATGCCGCCGTGGCCGGGGAGAATCACGCCGCTGTCCTTCACGCCCCGGTGGCGCTTGACCATGCTCTCCAACAGGTCGCCGAGCACCGAGGCGAGGGCGGTGGTCGCCACCACCAGGGCCCACTGCCACCACAGGTCGCGGTGCTGCGGGCTCGCGGCCAGAAAGACACTGGCGAGCACCAGCACCGTGGCAAGGCCACCCGCGAGCCCCTCCAGGGTCTTGCCCGGGCTCACGGCGGGGGCCAGTTTGTGGCGACCGAGGGCGCGCCCGGTGAAGTAGGCGCCCACATCGGCCCCGGCCACCACCAGTACCACCAGCAGGATCAACCAGTAGCCGTCGTCCCGCTGCACCAGCACCCCCATGGCGAGCCAGGCGGGGACCAGTACCAGCACCCCCATCACCAGCCGTGCCGCCACGCTGCCCCAGAGCAGCGCGCTGCTGGGATAACCCTGCACCCAGAGCAGCGCCAGGGCCCACCACAGGCAGCCGAGCAGCAGCAGCGGGCGCACCACCGCGGGGTCGGCGCGGCCCTCCGCCAGGCCGCTGAGCAGGAACAGGGCCGCCATCACGCCCGCCACCAGCACCAGGTAGGCAAGCCGCGCGGTCGCGCCCAAGAGCCCCGCGAGGCGGGACCACTCCCAGGCGCCCACGGCAATCACAAGGCCAGCGAACAGGGCGAACTGGACGGGTCCGAAACCGAACAGCGCCCCCAGAAACAGCGCCGCCAGCACCAGGGCGGTGAGGATGCGCTGCTTAAGCACCGCCGCTCTCCAGGCGGCCCGGGGCGGGCATCTCCGAGGACTGGCCAAAGCGGCGCTGGCGCTGGTGGTACTCCTCCACTGCCCGGTCAAAGGCCGCGCCATCGAAGTCGGGCCAGTACATGGGGGCGAAATAGAGTTCGCTGTAGGCCAGTTGCCAGAGCAGGAAGTTGCTGATGCGCTGCTCGCCGGCGGTGCGGATGCACAGGTCCGGCTCCGGCAGATCGGCGGTGGCGAGGTGGCTGGCGAACAGGGTCTCGGTGATGTCGTCGGGGCGCAGGCTGCCGGCCTGCACCCGGGAGGCCAGCTTGCGGGCGGCGGCAGCGATCTCCCAGCGCCCGCCGTAGTCCACCGCCAGCACCAGGGTGCGGCTGCCGCCCCGGGTGCGGGCCTCGGCATCGGCGATCAGCTTTTGCAGGCGCTCGCTGAAACGGGCGCGCTGGCCGATCACCCGCAGGCGGATGTTGCGCTCGCACAGTTCAGGCACCTCGGACTTGAGGTAGGAGGCAAACAGCGACATCAGGCCGCGCACCTCGGTGACCGGGCGGCTCCAGTTTTCGCTGCTGAAGGCAAACAGGGTCAAAACCCCGATATCGTGGCGCGCGCAGGCGTCGAGGATTTCCCGCACCCGCTCGACGCCCTCCTGGTGGCCGGCGATGCCGGACAGGCCCCGCTGGCGGGCCCAGCGGTTGTTGCCATCCATGATGATGGCCACGTGGCGCAGTGGGTGGCCATTGAATTGGGTCGCAATCGCTTGCGTCATACTCGCCCCGTCTGTAAGGGAAAACCCGGCCCCGGTCCTCGGGGCCGGCGGTGTCGCGCCCGCGCTGTTATCGCCGTCAGATTTCCATCAGGTCGGTTTCTTTGTCGCTGAGGGCAGCGTCGATCTTGGCAATGAAGGAATCGGTGATCTTCTGGATATCGTCCTGGGCGCGGCGCTCGTCGTCCTCGGTGATCTCCTTGGACTTGAGCAGCTCCTTCACATCGGACAGCACGTCGCGGCGGATATTGCGCACCGACACCCGGGCGTTTTCCGCCTCGGCGCGGGCCTGGCGGATATAGCCCTTGCGGGTCTCCTCGGTGAGGGGCGGCATCGGGATGCGGATCACGCTGCCGGCGGTGGACGGGTTTAGGCCCAGGTCCGACTTCATGATGGCCTTTTCCACCGCGGGGACGATGTTCTTCTCCCAGGGGGTGACCGTCAGGGTGCGGGCATCCCCCACCCCGATGTTGGCCACCTGACTCAGGGGGGTGTCGGTGCCGTAGTAAGGCACCATGATGCCGTCGAGCAGGCTCGGGCTCGCGCGGCCGGTGCGAATCTTGTTGAAGGCGTGGGAAAGGGCTTCGACACTCTTGCCCATGCGTTCCTTGGCGTCGGCTTTCAAATCATCAATCATGGTCATTGTTCCTCGATCAGGGTGCCCTCGTTCCCGCCCATGACGATATTGAGCAGGGCGCCGGGCTTGGACATGCGAAACACCCGCAACGGCATGCGGCTCTCGCGGCACAGGCAGATGGCGGTAAGGTCCATGACGCCGAGCTTCTTGTCCAGCGCCTCGTCGTAGGTGAGATGGGTGTAGAGGGTGGCGGAGGGGTCCACCTTCGGATCGGCGGAATAGACCCCGTCCACCTTGGTGGCCTTGAGCACCAGCTCGGCGCCCACCTCGATGCCCCTGAGGCAGGCGGCGGAATCGGTGGTAAAGAAGGGGTTGCCGGTACCGGCGGCAAAGATCACCACCTCGCCACTGGCGAGGTTGCGGATGGCGTTGCGGCGATCGTAATGCTCCACCACGCCGCTCATGGGGATGGCGGACATCACCCGGGCGGAGATGTTGGTGCGCACCAGGGCGTCGCGCATGGCGAGGGCGTTCATCACCGTGGCCAGCATGCCCATGTGATCGCCGGTGACCCGGTCCATGCCGGCGGCGTGGAGGGCGGCGCCGCGGAACAGGTTGCCGCCGCCGATCACCAGCCCCACCTGGACGCCGATCCCCACCAGCTGGCCGATCTCCAGGGCCATGCGATCCAGCACCTTCGGATCGATCCCGTAGCCCTCCGTGCCCATCAGCTCCTCGCCGCTGAGTTTCAGGAGAATGCGTTTGAACTTCTTGTCCTTCGCGCTACTGGTCTCGGCCATGGGGTTCCACCTGAATAAAGATTGCCAGCGGGAAAACGGGCGGAACCGCGGATTCCGCCCGGAGTTGTCGCTTACTTGGAGGCGTTGACCTGGGCCGCCACCTCGGCGGCGAAATCGGCCTTCTCCACCACGATACCCTCACCCACCTCGAAACGCACGAAGGAGAGGATATCGGCACCGGCCTTCTTCGCCAGCTGGCCGACCTTGACATCGGGATCCTTGACGAAGGGCTGCTCCACCAGGCTGTTCTCGGCGAGGAACTTGGACACGCGGCCGGCGATCATCTTCTCGATGATCTCCTCGGGCTTGCCGCTCTCGCGGGCCTGGGCGGCGTAGATGTCCTTCTCCTTGGCGATCAGCTCCTGGGACATTTCCTCGGGCTTGGTGACCTGGGGGTTGGCGGCGGCCACATGCATGGCGACATCCTTGGCCAGCTCGGCACCGCCGCCGGTGAGGGCGGTGAGCACGGCGATACGGCCGTTGCTGTGGACGTAGCCGCCCACCACCGGCGCCTCGACCTTGGCGATACGGCGCACCGAGATGTTCTCGCCGATCTTCTGCACCAGGGCCTCCCGGGCCGCCTCCAGCTCGCCGGCCATCAGCGCGGCGACATCGTCCTGGCGCTCGGCGAAGGCCTTGTCCACCACGCTTTGCACGAAGGCGCGGAAGTTGTCGTCGCGGGCCACGAAGTCGGTCTCGGAGTTGACCTCCACCACCACGCCGAAGCTGCTGTCGTCGGCGATCTTGACCACCACGGCGCCATCGGCGGCGGTGCGGCCGGCTTTCTTGGCCGCCTTCATGCCGCTCGACTTGCGCAGGTCCTCGATTGCCTTCTCGATGTCGCCAGCGGCCTCCACCAGCGCCTTCTTGCACTCCATCATGCCAAGGCCGGTGCGCTCGCGCAGTTCTTTTACAAGGGAAGCAGTGATCTCTGCCATCGGTTGATCCTCAATCCTGATAAGAAGTTGGTAAAAAGGGGGCATAGCCCCCTTTTCGGTAGTACAGGGCCGGCCCCCAAGGGGCGAGGCCCTGTCGCGCCGGCCCTCAGGCCTGCTCGGCAGCGCTCTCGCCGGCGGCGGTGTCGTTCACCTCGACAAACTCGTTGCGGGTGGAGACGGCATTGCCCTGACTCTTGCCTTCCAGCACGGAGTCGGCGACGGCGGTCAGGTAGAGCTTGATGGCGCGGATGGCGTCATCGTTGCCGGGAATCACGAAATCGACACCGGCGGGATCGCTGTTGGTATCGACGATGCCGATCACCGGAATGCCCAGCTTGTTGGCTTCCTGGATGGCGATGCGCTCGTGGTCGACATCGATCACGAACAGGGCATCGGGCAGGCCGCCCATGTCCTTGATACCGCCAATGGAACGGTCCAGCTTCTCCATCATGCGGCTGCGCATCAGCGCTTCCTTCTTGGTGAGCTTCTGGAAGGTACCGTCCTGGCTCTGGGTCTCCAGCTCCTTGAGGCGCTTGATGGAGGCGCGGATGGTCTTGTAGTTGGTGAGCATGCCACCCAGCCAGCGCTGGCTGACATAGGGCATACCGGCGCGCTGCGCCTGCTCGATCACCACCTTCTGGGCGGCGCGCTTGGTGCCGACGAAGAGGATCTTGTTGCCCCGGGCGGCCATCTTGCGGACTTCTTCCAGCGCCTGGTTGAAGGCCGGCACGGTGTGCTCGAGGTTGATGATGTGGATCTTGTTGCGGGCGCCGAAGATGTACTTGCCCATCTTGGGGTTCCAGAAGCGGGTCTGGTGTCCGAAGTGGACGCCGGCCTGCAACATTTCGCTCATGCTGACTGCGGTCATGCTGTATTACCTGTGTAAAGGGCTACCTGCGCCGTGCGCGGTTCCCCTGGGTTAGTCCTCCACGAACCCCGACGAAAAACCCCTTGCGGGGCACCCATTTCGCCGTGACGGCCCGTGTGCGTGGTTGTCCCCGCCGGCCGGATGCCTTCGGGGGCGCGATTTATACCACAAAACCCCCGGACTGTCGCCACCTATTCCCCGCCCGGCATATGCCCACCCAGCGCAGCAGCCCGGTGCCCCTGGCGCCGCCAACCTGCTAGCATCGCCATTCCCCGCCCTGCCCCGACGGGGCGGCACCCTCCATAACCACAACACAGGGCCACGGCATGAATCTCGACGACAACAAGCAACTGGTGCGCGACTACATCGACTGCGTCAACCGCGGCGACGGCACCGCCATCCGCAACCTGCTCAGCGAGGACTTTCTCTTCAAGAGCATGCCCCGCAACCCCGAGTGGATGAAATACCGCTGGGGCCCGGACGAGTTCGCCGCCATTCCCGGAATGATGGCCGAGCAGATGAAAAAGCCCCTGGTGATGACCCTGCTCAGCCTCACCGCCGAGGGGGACAGGGTGTGCGCCGAGACGGAATCCCACGGCGAACTGCTCGATGGCCGGGTCTACGAGAACAACTACCACTTCGTGTTCGAGATCCGCGACGGCAGGATCACCGAGGTGCGGGAGTACAGCTGCAGCTACACCGCCGCCAAGGTATTCGGCAACTTCGAGGAGCACTTCGACGATCGCCAGCCCTGAGCAATCCAGCCCCCGTGCCCACCAATCCGAGGAGAACCACCATGAACCTGCAAGGCAAGATCTGCCTGGTGACCGGCGCCACCGACGGCATCGGCTTCATCACCGCCCGGGAACTGGCCCGCCAGGGGGCCGATGTCATCATCCACGGGCGCAGTGCCGACAAGGGCCGCAAGGCGATCGCCGCCATTCAGGGGGAAACGGGCAAGGCCCCCCGCTTCGTGCAGGCGGATTTCAGTTCACTGGAGGCGGTGCGACAGCTGGGGAGAGAGCTCGACGACAGCCTGCCGCGCCTCGACGTACTGGTCAACAATGCCGGGCGCGGGCCCGCCGCCAGCCATGAGCTGTCGAAGGATGGCCACGAACTGGTGTTCGCGGTGAACCACCTCGCCCCCTTCCTGCTCACCAACCTGTTGCTCGACAAGCTCAGGGCCGCGGGCACCGCGCGGGTGGTGAACGTGTCCTCCGTGGGCCACAAATTCAAGCCCCTGTTCGACATCGAGGACCTGATGTCGGAGAAGGTGAAGCCAATCCACTCCTACGGCCGCTCCAAGTTCGCCAATATCCTCTTCAGCAACGAACTGGCGCGGCGGATGGCGGGCACCGACGTCACCTCCAACGCCCTGCACCCGGGCACCATCCGCTCCAACTTCGGCCACGAGGCCACCGTCACCCGCATTTTCTATAGGCTGGCCGGGCCCTTGCTGAAAACCCCGGAACAGGGCGCGCGCACCATGATTTACCTGGCCACGTCGCCGGAGGTGGCGGGCAGGAGCGGCGGTTACTACGTGGATTCGAAGCTCGCGCCCACCCACCCCAAGGTGAACGAACCGGGGCTTGCGGAGGCGCTGTGGGCGGCGAGCGAGCGGCTGGTGGGGCTGTAGGCCAGCGGGCGGTCAGGCCCCCTGATCCCGCAGGCGCTCCGCGGCCCTCAGGAGATCCTCGCTGATGGCCCGGAAAATGGCGATGGCGGCGGCGCTGTCCCCGCCCCTGAGAGCCTTTACCATGGCCCGGTGCTGGCGGCTCATCTCCGGCACGATAAGGGTCGGCACACAGAGCAGCACATAGCGCTGGATGAGCGGCAATCTGTCCACCGACACCCGCACCAGCTCCCGGTTGCCGGAGGCCTCCATCAATACCCGGTGGAATCCGTGGGCGGCCGCCACCGCCCCCCGCGGATCCCCGGCATCGATGGCGTCCCGGTGCACGCCACACAGCTGGTCGAGCACCGCCAGTTCGGCCTTGCCGATGCGCGGCGCGCCCCAGGCATAGCCCAGGGCCCAGAGTTCGTTCTGCACCTGAAGCAACTCCACCATGGCCTGGTGATCGATGGGGGCCACCCGCTTTGAGCGATTGGGCTCGATCTCCACCAGCCCCTCGGCGGCGAGGCGCACCAGGGCCTCCCGCACCGGCGTGGCGCTGAGGCCGAGCCAGGCGGCCACTTCCCCGTCCTTGAGCTGGGCGCCCGGGGCCAGCCGCCCGGTGACGATGGCCTCCCGCAGCTGGTCGGATGCCGCCGCGTTGAGGGTGGCCGGGGTTTTCAGCCGGGCAAGCCCGGCGGGCTCAGTAGAGATTGCCATAGTGCTCCAGACTGAAGGGCTTGAAGGGTTCGTTGGCGCGGGCCTTGCGGGCCCACTCCGGGTCCACCAGCAGGGAGCGCCCCACCGCCAGCAGGTCGAATTCGCCCCGCTCGAAAAGGGCCAGGGCCTGGTCGAGGTTGTTGACCGGCACGGTGCCGCCGGCGAAGGAGCTTTGCAGATCCTTCGAAAGCCCGATGCCACCGACCGCCATTGACGGTTTGCCAGTAATCTGCCGCGCCCAGCCGGCGAGGGTCCTGTCGGAGCCCTCGAAGGCAGGCCTCGAATAGACCCGGGTGGAGGTGTCGAACAGGTCGACGCCGGCGTCCGCCAGGGGGCCCAGCAGGGCCTCGAGTTCCGCCGGATTGCGGGCCAGCTGGGCGTCGTAATCCTGCTGCTTCCACTGGGACCAGCGCAGCACGATGGGCATGTCGGGGCCAACGGCCTGGCGGATGGCCTTCACCACCTCAACCCCGAACCGCGCCCGGCCCGCGATATCGCCACCCCAGCGGTCGGTGCGATGGTTGGTCTCGGCCCAGAAAAAGGTGTCGATCAGGTAGCCGTGGGCGCCATGGATGGCAATGCCGTCAAATCCCACCGCCTTGGCGTTGGCGGCGCTGCGGCCGTAGGCGGCGATCACATCGGCGATGTCGGACTCCGTCATCGGCGCCGTGGGGGGCAGCATCTGGTCGAGATACTCCGGCGGCAACACGGCCCTGCCCGCCGGCCCCCAGAGGCCGGACGGCCGCAGGGACGGCGCATCCTTGTAGATCCCAGTGCCCGGGGTGCGCATGACGCCCATGTGCCACAGCTGGGGCATGATCAGCCCGCCGGCGCCGTGCACCGCATCCACCACGTTCTTCCAGCCCGCCAGGGCCGCGTCGCCGAACATCATAGGGATGTTTTCTTCCCCCAAGGCACCGGGGCCGCCGCCGATGGCGGAGGGATGATCGATGCCGACCCCCTCGGTGATGATCAGCCCCACCTCCGCCTCGGCGCGGCGGCGGTAATAATCCGCCACGTTCTGGCCGGGCACGCCCTGGGGCGAAAAGCTCCGGGTCATGGGGGACATCACAAAGTGGCTGCGCAGGGTGAGTGGTCCGAGATTGAAGGATTGAAACAGGGGTTCGATGGAGTAACTCATAGCGGAATTTCCCTAAAATCAGTGCTTGCCGAAAAACTTTTTGGTGATTTCGCTGACCGTCACCACCCGCTGCCGCCGCGCCTTTTCGAGCGCCGGCACCTTCGGGGCATCGGGGCCGAAGGCGAAGATATGGGTGGGGCCATCAGGCAGGCGGTCCAGCAGCGTGGCAACCACCTCTTCTGGGTTGAAAATGCCGGGAATATCGATGTCGTGGTTGCGCCGGAAAGTAGGTGTATCCATGGCCGGGCAGACACCGGCGAGCACATCGACACCCTGATCCTTCAACTCGGCCCAGAGGCCCTCCGCCAGATTCAGGTCGAAGGCCTTGGTGCCACTGTATACCGCAACCCCCGGCTGACCACCGAGCCCGGCACCGGATGACATCAGGATGATGCCGCCACGACCCCGTTCCCGCATCGGCCCGGCGAACCCGTGGGCGAGTTCCATCACCGTCATCACATTGCGATGGATAAGCTGCCGCCAGGCATCGACGGGGGCATCGAGGAACGGCTTGCCGTTGGTGTCCGCCCCGGCGTTGGATATCAACAGGCCCACCTCGAGCCCCTCCGCCGCCCCCAGCACCTGGTCCGCCGCGCCCTGGGTGTAGAGGTCGACGCTGGCGGTGCGGGTAGCGATACCGTGCTGCTCTTCCAGCTCTGCGGCGAGCGCGGCCAATGGCCCGGGCCTCCGGGCGATCAGCACCAGATTGAGACCCCGGGCCGCCAGCTGCCGGGCGTACGCGGCGCCGGTGCCGTCGGAGGCTCCGGTGATCACCCCCCAGGGGCCGTATCTGTCCCTGAAGGCGGTGTCTAAATGGTTGGTTGTGGTCATGGTGGGTTCCTTGCGGCGAAGCCGTCGTTATTTGTTGAGGTGCCCGCCGTCCACCACCAGGGCCTGGCCGGTCATCCACTGGGAGGCGGGGGCCACCAGGAAGAGGATCGCGCTGGCGATATCGGACGTCTTGCCGGTGCGGCCCAGGGGCGGCGTCATGTGCTTGATCTTTTCCACGTCGATGGGCGGACCCGGGGAGCGGGCCTGGCCCTCGGTGGTGACGTTGCCCGGCAGCAACGCATTGACGGTGATGCCGTGGGGGGCCAGCTCATAGGCGGCGTTGCGGGTAAGGCCGAGCACCCCGGACTTGGAGGCGTTGTAGGCCACCAGCCCTTCGAAGATCGGGTGCACCGCCCCCATGGAGGCGATATTGACGATGCGCCCGCCACGGCCATCGACCTTCATCACCTTCGCTGCCTCGCGGATGGTGAGAAAGGAGCCGCGCAAGTTGACGTGATGGAGCTTGTCCCACAATTCCACCGAGGTCTCCTCGAGGAATTCCCGGTCCTGCAAACCGGCGACATTCACCAGAATGTCAAGGCGACCCTGATCAGTGTGCACCGCGCGTACCAGCTCGACGACCGACTGTTCGATGCCCAGATCCACCTGATAGGCGCGGGCCTTGCCACCGGCGGCAACGATGTCCCGGGCGGTCTGTTCCGCCCAGGGCAAATTGATATCCGCCACCGCCACGGTGGCGCCGGCGCTGGCGAGAAATCGGCAGGTTTCCCTGCCCATGCCCTCGGCGCCACCGGTGACGATGGCCACCTGGCCGCCGAGATCGTAAAGACTGCCGATGTTCACTAGTTCTGTCATGGTTCTGCTACCCCTGTTGCGCTGGCCCGGCTCTGACGCCGGGCCCTGGCGGGTTATCGGTTGGGGGATTGCTCCCGCGGGGCTGGTCAAATGCCCCGGCAGGCCCTACGATACAGAATATATTCTATAAAACAAACCCCAAAACAAATCCCAAAAGGGTGCCCCATGACCGCGACCCACCCGATCCCCGACCACGTCCCCGCCCATCTGGTGCGGGACTACCCCATCATCCAGGGCCGCTACGTCCAGGAGGATCCCTACAAGACGATCATCCCCGCCCTCCACGACTGGCCGCCGGTGTTCTGGGCCACCAACGCCTACCCCGGTGAGCGCCCGGCCTGGGTGATCCGCCGGGCGGCGGACCTGCGGGACGCGTACAGCGATACCGAGCACTTTTCCAGCCAGGGGGGCAACCCGTTCGCCGCCATCGTCGGAGAATCCTGGAACATGGTGCCCACGGAGCTGGACCCGCCCTTCCACACCGCGGTCAGGAGCCTGCTCAATCCGCTGTTCTCACCGCCGCGAATGCGCGCCCTGGAGGACAAAGTGCGGGATGCGGCGCGCCATTACGTCGGCCTCATCAAGGACAGGGGGCACTGCGACTTCATCCGCGATTTTGCCTTCCCGTTCCCGGTGTCGGTGTTTCTCGACCTGATGGACATGCCCCACGACAAGACGGCACTGTTCCTGCAATGGGAGCACGATCTGCTCCACGAGGGGGATCTGGGCACCATCGGCAACGCGGTGCGGGCGGTAAATGGCTATATGCGGGACGTCATCGCCGCGCGCCGCGAACGTCCCGGGGACGACCTCATCAGCCACGCCATCAAGACCGGTATCCAGGGCCGGCCCTTCACCGATGACGAGTTGATCGGCTACACCTTCAATCTGTTCATCGGCGGTCTCGATACCGTCACCACCAACATGGGCCTGCATTTTCGCCACCTGGCGGAAAACCCCGCTCACCAGCAGCGCCTGAGGGATGACCCGGACTTTATCCCGGTGGCCCTGGAGGAACTGCTCCGCGCCTACGCCGCCACCAGCACCTTCCGCACCTGCGTGAAGGAGCGCACCCTCAACGGCGTCACCATCAAGCCCGGGGACAGGGTGCTCACCTCCACCATCCTCGCCTGCCGCGATCCAGAGGAATACGACAGGCCCAACGAGGTAATCCTAGACCGCCGGCCCACGCAAATCCTCACCTTCGGCCACGGCCCCCACTTTTGCCTCGGCGTGCACCTGGCCAAGCGGGAAATGCGCGTCGCGCTGCGGGAATTTCTCGCCGCCATTCCCCCCTTTAGCATCGCACCTGGCGCCATCATCAAGACCCACCTGGGGGGCATGGTGCAACCCACGACCCTGCCCCTGGTGTGGGACTGAAGCGACCTTTCACAACCCGAGGAGCCACCATGAACGACAGCCACCAAGCCCTCGCCGACCGCGAGGCGATCCGCGAGCAGATCTACCGCTACTGCCGGGCCATGGACCGCATCGACCACCAGCTCGGCTACGGCATCTGGCACCCCGACGGCAGCGCCGATTACGGCCCGATGTACAGCGGCAGCGGCCGGGGCTTTATCGACTGGGTGTGCGAGCAGCACAGTGCCATGCTCGGCCACTCCCATCAGGTGGCCAATATCCTCATTCAGCTGGACGGCGACCGCGCCGGCAGCGAGGCCTATGTCACCGCCACCCTGCGTTTCCGCCAGGAGGGCAGATTGATGCAGACCATCGCCCGGGGCCGCTATGTGGACCGCTGGTCCCGCCGGGACGGGCGCTGGGCCATCGACCACCGCACCTATATCCACGACTTCGACGAGCTGGTGGACGTCCCCGCCAGCATCACCGAAGGCTGGGGGCGGCGGGATACGACCGACCCCTCCTACGCCGTGCTGGGGGGCTGACAAGCCGGCCGACAGATCCGCCGGATCGCAAAAGCTGTCCGTTGCAGGCAAAGACCAGCAGCTTTGGGGAAAACCCAGCGGTTTCGGGGAAAGGCCAGCGGCTTCGGGGAACGCCTGGCCGTTTCGGGCCTGGCCTTTTCGGGAAATGTCTGGCCGTTTTGGCGAAAGCCCGGCCGCGCCGCCGGGCCTTGGTCCGTGCCACAATGGCCCTCACCGACAACCACAATAAGGACAATCATGGACTTCGGACTCGCCACCAAGACCGCCATCGTCACCGGCGCCACCTCCAACATCGGCCGCGCCGTGGCCCTGGCCCTCGCCGCCGAGGGCGCCAACCTGGTGGCGGTGGGCCGCGACCAGGTCGCCGGCACCGCACTGATCGGCGAAGCCCGGCGCCGGGGCGCGGCCGGTGCCCTGTTCCTGGCGGTCGACCTGCTCGAGGCCGACGCCGGCGAGCGCATCGTCGCGGCGGCCCTGGAACATTTCGGCGCCATCGATGTGCTGGTCAACAACGTCGGCGGCAACAGCGCCATGGGGCTCTTCGCCGATTCCGATCCCGCCAGCTGGCAGGGGGATATCGACATCAACCTCGGCACCGTGCTGAAAGTCACCCGCGCCGCCCTGCCCTCCATGATCGCCCGCCGGCAGGGGCGCATCATCAACATGGGCTCCACCGCGGGCCTGGTGGGCGACTACATGCTGGCGGTGTACTCCGCCGCCAAGGGGGCTGTGCACGCCTTTACCCGGGTGCTCGCCCGGGAGGTGGGCCAGCACAACATCACCGTCAACGCCGTGGCCCCCTACCTCACCGCCCCCGAGGGGGCGGAGGCCATGAGCAGCGGCAGCCGCTTCCACCCAGAGACCGGCTTCTTCAGCCGGACAATCCCCGCCATCGACCCCGGCGAAATCGCCAAGCTGCAGCGCACCGGGCCCCTGCCCCGCACCGTGGCAAAGGCCCAGGAGGTGGCCGCGGCGGTGCTCTACCTGGCCTCCGACCAGGCCGCCTTCGTCACCGGCCAGGTGCTCCAGGTGGACGGCGGCACCCTGCTCTGAGCCACCCCCCGACAACGACCACGGAGTCTCCCCCATGACCCCCAGCCCAGCCCGCCACCCCATCGCCAACCTGGCCCTGGCCGCCGTCCTCGTCGCCTTCGCCGCCCCGGTATTGTCCGCCCAGCCACCGCCAGCGGATGCGTTGTTCCACCAGGACAAGTCCTTTGACCCCGACACCCACCCCGGCAAGGGCCTCTACCAGCAGCATTGCGCCAGCTGCCACGAGGGCGCCATGCCCAAGGCCCCCCACCGGGAATTTCTCGAAACCCTGCCCCCCCAGGGGATCCTCAACGCCCTCACCGACGGCATCATGCGCCGGGAGGCGGTGGCCCTCGACGGCGACCAGAAGCGCCAGGTGGCGGAGTACCTGGCGCGCATGGATCTGGCGGACTACCAACCGCCCCCCGCGCCCCCCGCCTGCGAGGGGGAGGCCGACCGCTTCGACCTGACCCACCCGCCGGCCCCCCAGGGCTGGGGCTACGATCCGCGCCGGTTCGTGCCGGACGATGTGGCCGGCTTCGACGCCGCCGAGGTGCCAAGGCTCAGGCTCAAATGGGCCTTCGCCTTCCCGGATACCACCCGCGCCCGCTCCCAGCCGGTGGTGGCCATGGGGGCGCTGTTCGTGGGCAGCCAGGACGGCACCGTCTACGCCTTCGACCTCGCCAGCGGTTGCGCCCGCTGGACCCGCAACGTCGGCGCCGAGGTGCGCACCGCCCCGGTGGTGGAAACCTGGCCGGCGGGGGAAACGCCGCCCCGCAATCCCCGGCTTTACTTCGGCGACCTGCTGGGCCGCGCCTACGCCCTCGACGCCATCAGCGGCGAGGTGCTGTGGCGGGTGCGCCTCGACGACCACCCCACCGCCACCATCACCGGCACGCCGCTGCTCCACGATGGCACCCTCTATGTGCCGGTGTCGTCCCTTGAAGTGACCACGGCGGCCAACCCCGCCTACCCCTGCTGCACCTTCCGGGGCTCCCTGGTGGCCCTGGACCCAGCCACCGGCGCCATCAAATGGCGCCATTATTCGGTGCGGGGCACGCCGAGCCCCCGGGGCAAGACCAGCGCCGGCACCACCATCATGGCCCCCTCCGGTGGCGGCGTATGGACCAGCCCCACCCCCGACCCCAAGCGGGGCCTCGTCTACCACGGCAGCGGCCAGAACGGCTCTGTTGCAAAGATTGGCGGCAGTCAGAGGTAGGCTGTCGCTCTGCGCCGATCAGGCGGCTGCTGCGAAATGGTGGTTGAGCATGCCCATGGCCTCCGTCAGCGCCGAGGGCCCAATGCCAA
>Ga0265293_10000581_pt1 | contig 86204 bp, 78 predicted proteins | sample Munlanlewell138R_FD_192505 | JGI IMG/M metagenome (GOLD analysis project Ga0265293, IMG submission 192505) | Leachate microbial communities from a municipal landfill in Southern Ontario, Canada - Leachate well 138R | ecosystem: Engineered > Solid waste > Landfill > Unclassified | place: Canada... | reverse complement strand
ACCCCGAACGAATTGTGGCTCAGCGATATCTCAGAACATTGGACTCGCGAAGGCAAGCTCTATATTTGCGCGGTGAAAGACGTGTTCTCGAACCGAATCGTCGGCTACGCGATCGACTCACGAATGAAGTCATCACTCGCAGTCAGAGCACTGAACAATGCAGTAATGCGTCGCGGGAACGTGGCCGGTTGCGTCCTGCACACGGACAGAGGATCGCAATTTCGGAGTCGGAAGTTCCGACGTGCGCTTGACCAACACGACATGGTCGGTTCGATGGGCAGAGTTGGTGCTGCCGGTGACAATGCAGCGATGGAATCGTTTTTCAGTTTGCTGCAGAACAACGTCCTTGACCGGCGCAGCTGGGCCACACGGGAAGAGCTGAGGCTTGCGATCGTGACTTGGATTGAACGTACTTATCACCGTCGTCGGCGACAGGCCAGGCTGGGGCGTCGAGGGGACTCATTTAAATATGCCCGCGAAACAGCCCCGGTGACTCACGAAGGAATGCCCGCGTAATCCCTGAGTTTAGCTGGCTTGTTTCTTCCTTGTTCGGGCGGGTTTGACCCCGGCGGTCGGGTCGGGCTGCTTCGCAAGTTCGGCGGCTTCGAGTTTGCGGGTCTTGTCGGCGGCGAGCCAGGTGAGGCGCTGCTGGATCCGGTCGATCTCACGGGCGATATGCGCGGGATTCAAACTGTCCCGGTATGCGGTGAGCTCTGCAGTTCTCTCGCTGGTGAGGACACCGGAACGTAAGAGCCGGTCGAACGGGGTCGCAAGCGTGTCATAGACACGTCTGCGTCGGCCTTTGCCGTCGGTGTCCCAGCCGATGGGTTTCTTCGTCGGGGTGAGGAAGTTATGCCGGTCGTTTACCAGCGGCCAGAGCTCGTTGAGAAGCCGCAACTGTGCGGGAGTGTCGTACCGCCAGTAGAAGCCATACCTGCGTACGATCTGGTTGTTCTTGGACTCGACCGTGGCCTGATCATTCTTCTTGTAGGGGCGTGATCTGGTGAAGTAGATGTCGAGTTCGGCGGCCCACCCGATGACGTCGTAGTTGATGAATTCGCTCCCGTTATCAAAGTCCACCCCGGTGACCTCGAACGGGGTGTCGGCGATAAACCGGTCGAGCGCGTCACGCAGGTGTAGGTGCGCGTTGTTTCTGATCGACCGGGTGTAGGTCCACCCGGTGTGCATGTCTGTCATGTCCAGGGTCCTCGCGAACTCGCCCTTGAGCACAGGCCCGCAGTGAGCGACGGTGTCGCCCTCGAAAAACCCGGGCACGGCTTCGATCTCGTCCCCAGCTTTCCGGACGGTGATCGAGTTGCGTAGCAAAGGTCCTGGTGTGGTCGTGGTGATGCCGCGCAGCGGGTCCTTCGCGCGGGCGGGTGCGAGATAGCGGTCGATCGTGGCGGGGCTCATCGCCAGCAACTCGTCACGCACTCCGTCGGAGTAGCCGCCCTTGCCGGGGACTAACTCCCCGTGTGTTTCGAGGAGCATCAGCTGCAGTTCCATCGTGGCGGCGAGGTACTTCCCGCTGATTCCACCCGCGAACGCCCACACCCGATGCAACACCGCGATCGCCGTATCGGTGTACTTCAGCGCGCGTGGCTTGCGTTTCTTCGCGTTGACCCGGCGCGGCTGCAATGCGAGCTTCAACTGTCTGCGTGCGTTATCTCTGGACCAGCCCGTGATCGCGCACACCTCGTCGAGTAGTTTGCTCTTGGTGCCTTTTTCTGCGGCCGCGTATTGCCGCGCGAACTTCCTGGTTATCTCGTGTTTGGCTCGCATTGATAGCCCACTTCCCATGAAATAGATGATTCCGTTTCGCGGGCATATTTATGTGAGTCACCGGAACTGTTTCGCGGGCATATTAGGTGAGGCACGTCGAGTGGCAGCGCGAGCCCGGGGAATCGTGTAGAATTTCATGCTGTACTTCGGCGAGGGGCACGTTCGCGTGCCCGTGATCGACGCGGTGGAGCCTCTTTGCGGGCCCTTCTGACGCGCTACCCAGCGAGACATCGAGAATCAGGCGGGCCGATCCGCCGCACGAGGGCGCGAGCCCGCAGAGGAGAAACACATGAGCGAGAACCAGCTCGTCGCCCAGGCGCGCGACGACTTCGGCAAGGGCGCGGCACGCAAGCTCCGCTCGGCGGGGCGCACGCCGGTGGTCGTCTACGGTCACGGCACCGACCCCCAGCACCTCTCGGTGGAGTCCCACCCACTGAGCCTCATCCTTCGTCAGGCGAACGCGCTGATCGAGCTCGACCTGGCAGGCAAGACCCAGCTCGTGCTCGTCAAGGATGTGCAGCGCGACCCGGTGCGCCAGATCATCGAGCACGTCGACCTCATCATCATTAAGAAGGGTGAGAAGGTCGAGGTCGAGGTGCCGGTTCACGTCGTGGGCACCCCGTTCTCCGGAACGAACGCGATCCAGGAGCTCAACACGATTCGCCTGTCCGTTCCGGCGACGAACATTCGCGACTTCGTCGAGGTCAGCGTCGAGGGTCTTGAGGCAGGCTCGCAGATCCACACGGGCGATGTGGCGCTCGACAACGACGAGGTGCTGCTCGACAGCCCCGACGCGCTGATCGTGCAGGTTCTCGAGCCCCGCGGCGCTGCCGAGGAAGAGGAGAGCGCCGAGGAAGAGGCCGAAGAGGCCGCGGAGTAACGTTTCGCGTTCTGAGAACCCGCCGGGGTGGCGCAGCGCCCACCCGGCGGGTTCTTCGATTTTCAGCGGGATCGTGCGCGAGAATGTCGGAGGTCGATGGGAGCATGGGAACCGAGATGATCTGGAAATTCTTGCGCGGTCGAAGAGAAGAGGCACGAGTGGCTGAGGATGGCTGGCTGATCGTCGGGCTCGGAAACCCCGGGCCGAAATACGAGGCGACCCGCCACAACGTTGGACAGATGGCTCTTGATGTGCTGGCAGACCGAGTGGGCGGTCGATTCTCGCCGCACCGCGCCGGTGCGCGGATTGTCGAGGGTCGGATCCGACCTGGCGGTCCGAAGGTGATCCTCGCGAAGTCCAATGGCTTCATGAACACGTCCGGCGGCCCTGTTTCGGGGCTCGCCAAATACTTTGGCGTTCCTGCCGAGCGCGTGATCGTCATCCACGACGAACTCGACCTCCCCTTCGACACCGTGAAGCTCAAGCAGGGCGGTGGGCACGGCGGACACAACGGGCTCCGCGACATCGCGAAAGCCCTCGACACACCTGACTTCTTCCGTGTCCGCGTCGGTATCGGCCGCCCGCCGGGGCAGCAGGATGCGGCAGACTTCGTGCTGCGTCCGTTCGCGAGCGGTGAGCGGCGCGACCTCCCGGTGCTCCTCGAGGATGCGGCGGATGCTGCGTCGACCCTCGTCGACGAGGGGCTCCTCGCGGCTCAGCAGCAGTTCCACGGACGGGCACGATGACGCTCCGCGGGGTCGACCGGCTGCTCGAGCGCTCTGAATCATTCGCGAGAGCACTCGAGGGCGCCACGACCGACCACGATTTCTCTGCCGCCGAGGGCGTGCGGCCCGCGCTCATCGCGGGTCTTGTCCGACGGTTGCGGGAATCCGGTGATCGGGGTGCGCTGCTCGTGATCGCCGCGACGAGTCGGGAGGCCGATGCGCTGCGCGCGGCACTCGCCTCTCTGATGCCGGAAGCTGAGACCGTCGAGCTTCCCGCGTGGGAGACCCTCCCGCACGAGCGGCTGAGCCCGAGTGCGGAGACCGTCGGCCGTCGCGCGATCGCCCTGCGCATGCTCCGTGAGCACTCGGGGGAGCATCCGCTCATCTTCGTGGCCTCGGTCCGAGCGGCGTTGCAGCCGATCTCGCCGCACGCGGCCGACGCGGAGCCGCTCGTGCTGCGTGCGGGCGCAGAATCAGACGGGCTCGAACGGGTAGCCCGCGGCCTCGTCGACCGCGCCTACACCCGAGTGGACATGGTGACTCGGCGCGGAGAGTTCGCGGTGAGAGGAGGGATCCTCGACGTGTTCCCGCCGGAGGCGGCGCACGCTGTCCGCGTCGACTTCTTCGGCGATGAAGTTGATCAGATCCGCACGTTTTCGGTCTCCGACCAGCGCAGCGCGGGAGACCCGCTGCCCGAGATCGAGCTGTGGCCGGCACGCGAGCTCCTCCTCACTGACGAGGTGCGTGAGCGAGCTGCGCAGCTCCTACCGCGTTTTCCGGCGCTCGAGGGGCTGCTCGAGAAAATCACGAACGGCATTCCCGTCGAGGGGATGGAGAGTCTGCTTCCGCAACTCGTGCCGGGTCTTGCACCGATCACCGAGTTGCTGCCGCCTGGTGGCGCCGTGCTCGTCGCGTCGCCCGAACGGGTCGCCGGACGTGCCGTGAGCCTCGCGGAGACGAACCGCGAGTTCCTCGAGGCCGCGTGGCAGGCCGCAACCGCGGGGGCGGACGCGCCGGTCCCGGTCGACGAAGCCGGGATGCTGTCGATGGCGGAGCTGCGGGCTGCCTCCCATGGTCGCCCGTGGTGGACGGTCACGGGCTTCTCGGAAGGCGAGGGGTCTGAGACGCTCTCGGTCGCTGGTGGGGTTTTCCCGCGGCCGGCGCACGGTGTCGACCCGACCGGTGCGGCAATCCGGGTGTTGGGGGAGCGGCTGCGCGACGGATGGCGGGCCGTGGTGACGGCGCAGGGCATCGGGCTCGTCGAGCGGGCCCGAGACGTGCTCGCCGAGGCGGGGGCCGCCGCTCGGGTCGCCGACGAACTTCCCGAGCAACTCGAGCCCGGCGTGATCTATCTCGTCACCGGCACCGCCTGGTCCGGGTTTGAGAGCGCCGAGGCGAAGCTTCTGCTTGCGACCGAGGCGGAATTCTTCGGGCGCGCGCAGAGCGCACAGGCCGCAAGCGGACAAAAGCTCGCGCGGCGGCGCGGCAAGAACGTCGTCGACCCGCTGAAACTCACCCCGGGTGACTTCGTCGTGCACGAGACGCACGGCATCGGTCAGTTCGTCGAACTTACACAGCGGATGGTCCCCACCGGCATCGGCCGAGACGCGGGCAAGGCACTCCGCGAATACCTCGTGCTCGAGTACGCGTCGTCGAGACGCGGTATGCCCAAAGACAAGCTCTACGTGCCCACGGACCAGCTCGATCAGCTCTCCCGCTATGTCGGGGGTGAGGCGCCGGCGCTCTCGAAAATGGGCGGAAACGACTGGGCGAACGCGAAGAAGAAGGCGCGGAAGGCCGTTCGCGACATCGCGGTCGAGCTCGTCAAACTCTATTCCGCCCGCGTGGCCGCGAAGGGGCATGCGTTCTCGGCAGATACGCCGTGGCAGCATGAACTCGAGGAGGCCTTCCCCTACGCGGAGACAGTCGATCAGCTCACCACGATCGATGAAGTGAAGCGGGACATGGAGCGGCCGATCCCGATGGACCGGCTCCTCGCCGGTGACGTCGGATTCGGGAAAACCGAGGTCGCCATTCGTGCCGCGTTCAAGGCGGTGCAGGACGGCAAACAGGTCGCCATGCTCGTGCCCACGACGCTGCTCGTGAGCCAGCATCTCGAAACCTTCCAGAACCGGTTCGCGGGGTTCCCGGTCACGCTTCGGCCGCTCAGCAGATTCCAGACCGAGAAGGAGTCAAAGGACACGATCGACGGCCTCGCCGCGGGCACCGTCGACGTCGTGATCGGCACCCATCGACTGCTTTCCGAGGGGGTGCGGTATAAGGATCTTGGGCTCCTCATCGTCGATGAGGAGCAGCGTTTCGGCGTCGAGCACAAGGACGCGCTGAAGAAGCTCAAGACGGGGGTCGACATTCTCGCGATGAGTGCGACGCCGATCCCTCGCACCCTGGAGATGGCGGTCACCGGAATCCGCGAGATGTCCACCCTCGCAACGCCCCCCGAAGATCGCCACCCCATCCTCACCTTCGTCGGACCGCGCAGCGACAAACAGATCACGGCGGCCATCCGTCGAGAGCTCTTGCGTGAGGGGCAGATCTTCTTCGTGCATAACCGCGTGCAATCCATCGGTCGCATCGCGGCGCAGATCTCAGAACTCGTTCCCGAGGCCCGCGTTGCGGTCGCGCACGGCAAGCTCTCCGAGCATCAACTCGAACAGGTCGTGCAAGACTTCTGGGAGCGAAAGTACGACGTGCTCGTCTCCACCACCATCATCGAGACCGGGCTCGACATCGCGAACGCCAACACCATCATCATCGACGGCGCCGACAAGTACGGGCTGAGCCAGCTGCACCAGCTGCGCGGCCGGGTGGGGCGCAGCCGCGAGCGCGCATACGCCTACTTCCTTTACGACCCCGACAAACCGCTCACCGAGCAGGCGCACGAGCGCCTCGACACCCTTGCGGCGAACAACGAACTCGGATCCGGCATGCAGGTCGCGCTGAAGGATCTCGAACTCCGCGGCGCCGGAAACCTGCTCGGCGGGGAGCAGTCGGGCCACATCGCCGGGGTGGGGTTCGACCTGTACCTGCGCATGATCGGTGAGGCGGTGAACACCTTCAAGGGGGAGGAGACGCAAGGGCCCGCCGAACTCGTGCTCGAATTGCCCGTGGACGCGCACATCCCGGAGGAATACGTCGAGAGCGAGCGGCTGCGCCTCGAGGCGTACCAGAAGTTGTCGGCGGCATCGCATCCGCAGGCGCCCGCCGAACACGTCGATGCGGTGCTCGAGGAACTGAGTGACCGCTACGGGCCTCCGCCGGCGGAGGTCGAGCGTCTCGCCGCCGTTTCCGCGCTGCGCCGCAGGGCCGCTCGGCTCGGACTCGCGAAGGTCGTCGCGGCAGGGCCGAACCTCCGCATCGAGCCCGTGAAACTGCTCGACTCCCGCCGGATGCGGATGAGCCGCATGTACCCCGGCGCGCGCTTCACCGAGTCGACCGAAGTGCTGCAGGTCCCGCTCCCCGGCGGAACGGCATCGTCACGCAGCCCGCTCGCGGGTGTCGGCGAGCGACGGGTCGGCGACGAGGGCGACATCGTGGCCTGGACTGGCCGCGTGCTCGCCACGCTGCTCGAGCCCGACCCCGAACCGGCGGGGGCGGATCCCTCACCCGCGTGATCGCAGCGAAATTATGGTAAGCTCACTCGTTGGTGCGCAAGCACCCGATTTGTTGAGCCCTCCACCGTTACGGCACCCGCACGGGACCGGACATCGGAGTGGGATCCACGAACACCTCCAATTCGACAGAAAGCAGCACGACAGTGACTCGCACCTATTCGCCGAAGGCGGCTGACCAGAAGCACGACTGGATCGTCATCGACGCCACCGACGTGGTTCTCGGCCGCCTCGCCTCGCACGCCGCAGCACTCCTCCGCGGCAAGCACAAGCCCACGTTCGCCCCGCACATGGACATGGGCGATTACGTCGTCGTTGTCAACGCCGACAAGGTGGTCCTGACCGCCAACAAGGCCGCGAAGAAGAAGGCGTACCGCCACTCGGGCTACCCGGGCGGCATCTCCTCGGTCACCTACACCGAGCTCCTCGAGAAGAACCCTGAGCGCGCGGTCGAAAAAGCGATCCGCGGCATGCTGCCGAAGAACTCCCTCGGCGCCGACATGTTCCGCAAGCTGAAGGTGTACGCGGGTGCCGAGCACCCGCACGCCGCGCAGAAGCCCACCCCCTACACCTTCGGCCAGGTCGCGCAGTAATCGCGCCCACGAGACGTAACAAGAGAGAGACTGCACAGTGACTGAAGAGCAGACCGTGGCCGCTGACACCATCAGCACCGAGAGCTACACCACCGAGACTCCCGCCTCGCAGGCGACCGAGTCGACCCCGCGCCCCGCGCTCACCGTTCCCGGTGCTGCCGTGGGCCGCCGCAAGCGCGCCATCGCGCGCGTGCGCCTCATCCCCGGCGCCGGCACCATGACCGTCAACGGCCGTGAACTCGCCGAGTACTTCCCGAACAAGCTGCACCAGCAGCTCATCACCGACCCCTTCACGGTGCTCGAGCTCACCGGCGCGTACGACGTCATCGCACGCATCCAGGGTGGTGGCCCCTCGGGTCAGGCCGGCGCGCTTCGCCTCGCGATCGCCCGCGCCCTCAATGAGATCGACGTCGAGCACAACCGCCCGACCCTGAAGAAGGCCGGCTTCCTCAGCCGCGACGCGCGTGCGATCGAGCGCAAGAAGGCCGGTCTCAAGAAGGCCCGCAAGGCTCCCCAGTACTCGAAGCGCTAACCCGAGAGCACCCGATGGGACGCCTGTTCGGCACCGATGGGGTTCGCGGCCTGGCCGGGGTCGATGTGACCGCCGGCCTGGCTCTCGACCTCGCCCATGCAGCGGCTCTCGTCCTCGGCCGGTCGGCCAGGGGCGAGAGCCGTCGTGCTACCGCCGTCGTGGCGCGCGACCCGCGCGTCTCCGGTGAGTTCATCGCGGCCGCGGTCTCCGCGGGCCTCGCCTCCGCAGGAGTCGACGTGCTCGACGCCGGTGTGATCCCGACCCCCGCTGCCGCGTACCTCGTCGCAGATACTGACGCCGACTTCGGCGTGATGGTCTCCGCGTCACACAACCCGGCCCCGGATAACGGCATCAAGTTCTTCGCCGAGGGCGGGCGGAAGCTCCCCGATGACGTCGAGGATGAGATCGAGGCCGCCATGGCCGGCCCCGCAATCGCAGTTACCGGGCGCGAAGTGGGTCGCATTCGGCGCTTCGCCGACGCGGAGGATCGCTACCTCGTGCACCTCCTCGGCACGCTCGAGGGCCTGTCGCTTGACGGCCTGCACGTGGTACTCGACTGTGCGCACGGCGCCGCCGCAGGAATCTCGCCCGACGTGTTCAGTGACGCCGGTGCGAAGGTTACCGTGATCGGCAACGACCCCGACGGGTTCAACATCAACGACGGTGTGGGGTCCACCTACCTCGAGCCGCTCGCCCGAGCCGTCGTGGAGCACGGCGCCGACCTCGGCATCGCGCACGACGGCGACGCCGACCGGTGCCTCGCGGTCGATGCCGACGGCCGGGTCGTCGACGGCGACAAGATCATGGCCATCCTGGCGCTCTCCATGGAGTCGCGCGGCAAACTCGAGCAGAACACGCTCGTCACGACCGTGATGTCGAACCTCGGTCTGAAGCTCGCGATGGCCGACAACGGCATCGGGGTCGTCGAGACCGGCGTCGGCGACCGCTACGTGCTCGAAGCGATCAACGAGCACGGCTACTCCCTCGGCGGGGAGCAGTCCGGCCACGTCATCATGAGCGACTATGCGACGACGGGCGACGGGATCCTCACCGGTTTACACATCGCCGCCGAGGTGGTGCGCAGCGGCCAGCCGCTCTCCGAACTCGCGCGCTGCATGGAGGTGTACCCGCAGGTGCTCGTGAACGTGCGCGGTGTCGACCGCGCCGGTGCAGCGAGCGACGAGGTGCTGCGCCAGGCCGTGCACCAGGCCGAGGTCGCGCTCGGCGGTAAGGGGCGCGTGCTCCTGCGGCCCTCCGGCACCGAGCCGGTCGTCCGGGTCATGGTCGAGGCGGAAACCGAGGCGCAGGCTCAGCGGCTCGCCGACGATCTCGCCACGATCGTCAAGGAACGGCTCGCGGTCTAGGGATCCCTCGCCCGCGTCCTGCAGGTCGCATGCGATCGAGGCGCTGGGACCCATGCTGTCTTGTCTCGGCCTTCACGCCGCCTCCACGCCGCCTCCACACCGCCTCCTGCAGGTCGTATGCGAACGTCAGGATATATGCCGGTTTGGCGTGGAAAGGCGATATATCTCGTCGATCCGAGATTTCTTGCCGGCGCTGGAAACGTTGCGGCCGCGAGGGACCGTCCACACGGCTGCGAGGGATCGCCTACGCTGCGAGGGATCGCCTACGTCGTGTGTTGAGGGTCGGCGCGGTGCAGGCCCTGCGCGACCGCGGCCATGATGAGGCTCTGCACGTCGGGCCAGCGATACATGACCTCCTCGTACCCGACGCGGATCACGGTGTAGCCGCGGAGGGTGAGCCGCGCATCGTGCGAGGTGTCGCTCGCCCGCTGTCGCCCCACGTGGTCGCGGCCGTCGATCTGCAGCACGAGACGCTCCCCGATCAAGAAGTCGACGCGGTGCCCGAGCACCCACGCCTGCCAGTGCAGCTTCAACCGGAGCCAACGCAGCCGCTGGCGGACATGGCTTTCGAGACCCGAATCCGCGAACGGTGAGGTATCAGCGAGTACCCGTCGCGCGACCCCGTTGAGAGGAAGGCGCTCGAGATACTCGCGGTCGACCATTCCCAGGTTGAGCGCGGCATCCCATGTGGCCACCGCCTCGGGGTGCGGTTGACAGTGGGCGACGATCCAGAGTACGTTCTCGACACGGTCCGCAAGGCAGTACGGCTCTCGGGGGATAAGCGGCCGGTGATAGTGGAGCCTTGTCGCCGCGGGTCTGAGCTCGGCGCCAGGTCTCGGTACGGCGAAGTGTTGAGCCTCCCGATCCCTCACCCACAACCCGAGGCGTCGTGCCTGCAAGACGCAGCTGATCGTCAACCCGTGGCGCGCGGCGAACACTCGGGTCGGGTCGGCGTCCGGGCTTGCGACCCAGCCGTGTTTGATGCGGCGGAGGGATCCCTCGGCGACTGCACGCGCCAGCCGGTGCCGAGTGACGCCTCGCTCGAGCAGAGCTCGGGTGCGCGTCACACCGCCCAGGTCCGAGGGAAGGTCATGCATGTGGCAAGTCTGGGCGTTGCGAGGTGGAACTTCGACCCGGGGCGCCTGTGAAGGAACAACTTTCGATGAAAGTCGGCGTTTGGCTGATTGTGGAGGAAGAGCTCGTGCCCGCGTCGTTGGTGGAGGGTTTTGGGCGGTGTCGGACGGTGTCGGTCGGTGTCGAACGGCATCGGAGGGCGTCGGACGGTATCGATCGGCCTGCAAGTGATCTGGAATCGGCGAAATATCTGCCAGAAATTCGCGATTCGGGGATATATTTCGCTGTTTGCATACGGTTCGTTGCCGGGGAAGCCGGGGAAGCCGGGGGGCCTGGCCGGACGGGGCCCGACGGGGCGGGCCGGGTGGCCGACGGGGCCGGGGAAGACCGGCAGGTCCGGGCGAGGGATCCCTACAACTTCCGGAGCAGCACCTTTTGCACGCGGTGGTCCGCTTCCTTCCGCAGCACGAGGGAAGCGCGAGCCCGAGTCGGCCGGATGTTCTCGATGAGGTTCGGCTCGTTGATGTTGGTCCAGAACTCGTCGGCGACGGCCACCGCGACCTCGTCGTCGAGACGCGCGTAGCGGCGGAAGTAGGAGTTCGGGTTCGAGAAGGCCTTCTCGCGCAGTTTCAAGAAGCGATCCCGATACCAGACCTGGATGTCGGAAGTGCGGGCATCAACGTAGATGGAGAAGTCGAACAGGTCGCTGACCGCGAGCGGATGCTGCATCGTGGCGGGTTGCAGCACGTTGAGCCCCTCGACGATGAGAATGTCGGGCTGCCGCACCACCGTGAACTCGCCGGGCACGATGTCGTAGACGAGGTGGCTGTAGTGCGGCGCGTACACTTCGGGCACACCGGCCTTCACCTGCGAGACGAAGCGGAGCAGCGCGCGCCGATCGTACGACTCGGGGAAACCCTTGCGGGAGATGATGCCGCGCCGCTGCAGTTCGGCATTCGGGTAGAGGAAGCCGTCGGTCGTGACGAGTTCGACGCGCGGGGTCTCAGGCCAGCGCGCGAGCAGGTCGCGGAGGATTCGTGCCACGGTCGATTTTCCGACGGCGACGGACCCGGCAATGCCGATGACGAAGGTGCTCGGCCTGTCGCCGCCCCGCTCGAGGAACCCGCGGGTGCGCTCGTGCATTTTCCGGGCAGCGATCGCGTACTGGTCGATGAGTCGGCTCAGCGGCAGGTAGACCTCTTCAACCTCCTGGATGTCGAGAAGCTCGCCGAGCCCTCGGAACGACTCGATCTCATTCGCGGTGAGCGGCATGGGCGTGCTGCCCGCGAGCCGCGCCCACTCGTCTCGGCCGATCTCCATGAACGGTGACAAAAACTCCGGGCGGATGAGCGTTTGGGTCTCAGGACCGGCCTCTACCAGGGGGGAGTCGTTGTCATTCATCGCCCCCCATCGTGCCACTAAACTTGCACCCATGTGTGGAATCGTCGGATATGTCGGCCCGAATGATACGGTCGAGGCGCTCGTGAACGGCCTGCGTCGACTCGAATACCGAGGTTACGACTCGGCAGGGATCGCCGTGACCGACGAGGGCGGAGACGTCGCGGTGCGGAAGCGATCCGGGAAGCTCGCCCGGCTCGAGGAGCTGCTCGACGCGAGCCCGGTTCAGGCGACCGGAACGGGCATCGGGCATACTCGGTGGGCGACCCACGGCGGACCCACGGACGCGAACGCGCACCCGCACCTGGGCGACGGCGGCAAGCTCGCGCTCATCCACAACGGCATCGTCGAGAACTTCGCCGAGCTGCGAGCTGAGCTCGGTGACGAGGAACTGCTGAGCGAGACCGACACGGAGGTCGTGGCTGCGCTACTCGGCCGCGAAGCTGCGCGGACCGGCGACCTCGAATCCGCATTCCGGGCCGTCGTGCGACGATTGGCAGGCACGTTCACGCTGCTCGCGATGCACCGAGACGAGCCGGGTACGATCGTGTCGGCGCGTCACCACTCGCCGCTCGTGGTGGGGCTCGGTGACGGAGAGAACTTCCTCGGTTCAGACGTCGCGGCATTCGTCAGTTCGACGCGTCGCGCCGTCGCGGTCGACGACGACCACATCGCGATCGTCACGGCCGACGAGGTGCGCATCACCGATTTCGACGGGAACCCGGCGGACTTCGTCGAGTTCGAGGTGGAGTGGGACGCCGACGCCGCGGACAAGGGCGGCTGGTCGTCGTTCATGGCGAAGGAGATCAACGAGCAGCCCGAGGCGGTGGCGAACACGATCCGCGGCCGCATCGCAGGCGGCGAGGTCGTCATTCCTGAGCTTGTGGCTCTCGACGACCGGTTGCAAGACATCGACCGCATCGTCATCGTCGCCTGCGGTACCGCCTCGTACGCGGGCATGGTCGGCGCCTACGCGATCGAGCAGTGGGCGCGGGTTCCGGTTGACGTGCAGCTCAGTCACGAGTTCCGCTACCGCGACCCCGTGCTCTCCGAGCGCACGCTTGTGATCTCGGTGAGCCAGTCCGGTGAGACCATGGATACCCTGATGGCCGTGAAGTACGCGATCGAGCGCGGGGTGACGGCGGTGTCGGTGTGTAACACGCAGAGCGCGACGATCCCTCGCGAATCCGATGCTGCGGTGTACACGCACGCAGGGCCGGAGGTCGCTGTGGCATCCACGAAGGCGTTCACCGCCCAGATCACGGCGCTGTCGCTCATCGGCCTGCACCTGGGAAGGGTGCGCGGCACTCTTGCCGCGGCTGACGCCGAGGCGGCCATCCGTGAGTTCGAGTCGCTGCCCGAGAAGGTGCGCGAGGCCGTGGACACGCACGAGCAGGTTGCGCAGCTCGCGCACTGGATGTCGGATACTCGTTCGGTGCTCTTCCTCGGCCGCCACGTCGGGTTCCCGATCGCGCTCGAGGGGGCGCTCAAACTGAAGGAGATCGCCTACATCCACGCCGAGGGTTTCGCGGCGGGCGAGTTGAAGCACGGGCCGATCGCGCTCATCGACCACGGCCAGCCGGTGTTCGTGCTCGTGCCGAGCCCCCGCACGGCCCCGCTCATGCACTCGAAGGTGGTGTCGAATATTCAGGAGATTCGCGCCCGCGGTGCCCGCGTGATCGCGATCGTGGAGAAGGGTGACACGGCCGTGCTGCCCTACGCTGACGACGTGATCCGTATTCCGCTGTCGGACCCGCTCTTCGACCCGATTTTGCAGGTCATCCCGCTGCAGTGGTTCGCGCTCGAACTGTCGACCGCGAAGGGTCTCGACGTCGATCAGCCGCGAAACCTCGCGAAGTCCGTCACGGTGGAGTAGCGCGGCATGATCGTCGGAATCGGCGTCGACACCGTGGATATTCCTCGCTTCGCGGCGCACCTCGAGCGAACCCCGGCGCTCAAATCTCGGCTCTTCACACCCGCGGAGTCGGGGCTCGTAGTCGCCTCCCTCGCGGCGCGGTTCGCGGCGAAGGAAGCGTTGATGAAGGCGCTCGGCGGGCAGGGATCGCTCCGCTGGCACGACATGGAGATCGTGAGGGATCCGGAGCGGGCCCCGAGTTTCATCCGAACGCCCGGACTGCTCAGGGAGCTTGCGGCGCGCTCCGCGGACACGGTGCACCTGTCGCTCACACACGATGCCGGCGTGGCGACGGCGTTCGTTGTTGTCGAGGCTGTGGAGTTGCGCGCCGCGGCGGACAGACCTGAAGCGGATGGTGCACAGTGAAACTCGTAGTGGCAGACCCCGAGACCATGCATGATCTCGGGGTGCGGCTCGGGGGCGTACTTCGGGCCGGGGATCTCGTGATCCTGACGGGTCCGCTCGGTGCGGGGAAGACGACGCTCACGCGCGGGATCGGTGAGGGGCTCGGCGTGCGCGGTCCAGTGCAGAGCCCGACGTTCGTGATTGCCCGCACGCACCCCTCCCTGTCGGGCGGTGCGCCGCTCGTTCACCTTGACGCATACCGGCTTGCGGGGCCGGAGGAGCTCGACGACCTCGACGTCGACTTCGAAGGTTCCGTCGTGGTCGCCGAGTGGGGGAAGGGCCTCGTGGAGGAGCGAGGTGACTGGGTCGAGATCACGATTGCGCGGCCGGAGGGCGGAGCGATCGGCGACGGCACTGACAGCGGTGCCGACGGCAGCGCGGAGGCCGACCCCGGGGTTGAGCCGCGAACGGTTACGGTGGTCGGGCACGGCTCGCGCTGGGCTGGCGGGGTGATCTGATGGAACGGTGTGACCTGAAGGAGCGCAGAGCGGTGGCCGAAACGCCAGAGCTCGGCGAAGAGGTGCTGCTCGCAATCGATACGGCGCTCGGAACGAGCGTGGCGCTCGGTGTCGACGGGCGGGTCTTCGAGAGCGCGAGCACGGACACCCGCGGGCACGCCGAGCGGATCGGTGTGCTGATCGCCGACGTGTTTGAGGCTGCCGGGGTGGCACCCGCACGCGTCACCGGCGTGGTCGTCGGAATTGGGCCGGGGCCGTTCACCGGTCTGCGCATCGGTATCGCCGCGGCTCACGCCTTCGCGCTCGGTCGCGGGGTGCCCGTCCTGCCGCTGCACGGGCACGAGGCGGTCGCGCTGTGCGAGATCGAGACTTCCGACGCCGCCGCACCGTCCTCGGTTTCGGCACCGCCGACGCTGCGCGTGGTGCAGGATGCGAAGCGCCGCGAACTCTTCGTGACCGACTATTCACATCTCGACGCAGACGGGATCCCTGTGCGGGTCTCGGGTCCGGCCGTCGTACCGGCCGGGGACGCCGCGCCAGGGCAGGGCGATGCGGGCGACGTGCGGGAAAGACCGCTCGATGCGGTGCGAGAGGTGTGGCCCGAGACGATCCCGGCTGCCGCGCTCGTGCGGCTCGCCGCGCGTCGGCTCGCGGTCGGGCGCGCATTCGAACCGGACCGTGCGCTGTACCTGCGTCAGCCGGACGTGCAGGCGCCCGTCGCCCCGAAACGGGTGGGTTCGTGACCGACGAGGGATCCCTCCGCCCCGCGTCGCCTGCCGACCTCGACGCGATCTGGGCGATCGAGCGCGACGTGTTCGCGGCCGACGCCTGGACCCGGGAGATGCTGCGCGAGGAACTCACCGGCCCGCACCGTCACTACCTCGTAGCGGTCGACTCGGAGCAGGAGGTCGTCGGCTACGCCGGGCTGCTCGTCGTCGGCGGTGACGGCGATGTGCAGACCATCGCCGTGACGCCGAGCGCGCGCGGACGCCGTCTCGGCCGGCGGCTCATGGACGCACTGCTCGAGGAGGCCGCCCGGCGCGGAGCCCGGCAGGTGTTCCTCGAGGTGCGCGCCGACAACCCGATCGCGCGGAATCTCTATGCGACGCTCGGGTTTCAGGAGATCGGTGTGCGCCCCCGCTACTATCAACCTGACGGTGTGGACGCCGTCGTGATGACGAAGGATCTGCGATGACGGCGGTGGAACGATCGGCACCGCTCGTGCTCGGAATCGAGACGAGCTGCGACGAGACGGGCGTCGGAATCGTGCGCGGGCGATCCCTACTCGCAAACACCGTCGCCTCGTCGATGGACGAGCATGCACGCTTCGGCGGCGTGATCCCTGAGGTGGCGGCCCGCGCGCACCTCGAAGCGATGACACCGACGATCGAGCGCGCGCTCGAAGAGGCGGGCGTCACGCTCGACGACCTCGACGGGATCGCGGTCACCTGCGGGCCCGGCCTTGCGGGGGCATTGATGGTCGGCGTGGCGGCCGCGAAGTCGCTCGCAGTCGCGAGGGGGCTGCCACTCTACGCGGTCAACCACCTCGTCGGGCACGTGGGCGCCGACCTACTGCACGGGGCCGACCTGCGCCCCGCAGTGGGGGATGTGGGGGAGCTCGAACTCCCCACCGTTGCCCTCCTCGTATCGGGCGGGCACACCTCGCTCCTCGTCGTGCGCGACCTCACGGGTGATGTTGAGATGCTCGGAGAAACCATCGACGACGCGGCGGGCGAAGCGTTCGATAAGGTGGCCAGGCTGCTCGGGCTGCCGTACCCGGGCGGCCCGCAGATCGACCGAGTGGCGGCCGAGGGCGACCCGCACGCGATCCGCTTCCCTCGAGGGCTCTCCCTCCCCAAAGACATGGCGAAGCACCGGTACGATTTCTCGTTCTCGGGGCTGAAGACCTCCGTCGCGCGCTGGGTGGAGAAGCGGCAGGCCGCGGGCGAAACGATCCCCGTAGCCGACGTTGCCGCGAGTTTCCGCGAGGCCGTCGCCGACGTTCTCGTGACGAAGGCGCTCGCCGCCTGCGCCGACCTCGGTGTGCCGAGGTTGCTGCTCGGCGGCGGAGTCGCCGCGAACGCTCGCGTGCGGGAGCTTGCTGCCGAGCGCGCCGCAGCGGCCGGTGTCGAACTGCGGGTGCCGCCGCTCTCGCTGTGCACCGACAACGGGGCCATGATCGCCTCGCTCGGCGCACAGCTCATGGCGGCCGGTCGCACGCCGTCGGGGCTCGACTTCGGCGCGGACTCGACGCTGCCGGTCACCGAGATACAGGTGGGCTGAACGAGCGTGGAGCCTGCAGCTGTCGCCACACAGATCGCGCGACTCGAACGTGCGGTGCGCTCGGCCGGGCCGCAGGAGCGGCAGCGCCTCACCGTAACGTTCTGGGAGGGACCGGGCTCGCGTTCCCCGATCGTAGAAGAGCCGCGCGAGGGATCCGCGACCCTGCGCGTCACCTTCCTGTGGCGCGACGCTGACGCGCACGCGGTGCTGCTCGAGGCGAACCGTCTCACCGCGAGTGTCGCGGACAGCGTGATGCACCGGGTCGCGGGCACGGACGTGTGGTACCGGACCTTCGACCTCGAATCGGCCTGGCGGGGGAGCTACACTCTGCTGCCGCTCGACAGGGCCGGCTTCACCGAGATCAACTGCATGGACCCGAGGTGGGCGATGCGGACGGTGCGCGAGCGGGGAAGCCTGGACCCCCGCAATCCCGAGATGACCTACACCTTCGCGGGGTGTGCCTCGGTGGCGGCGCTCCCGGGTGCGACCCCGCAGCCCTGGCTTGAACTCTCCACGACCGTCAGCGGCGAAACCGCCCCGGCGCGGACGCCGGAGGGCCGCCGGGCGTGGGTGCACCGGCCTCCCGGAGCAGATGCAGCCGGCCGCCCGCTCGTGCTGGTGCTCGACGGTCAGGCCTGGCAGAGATCCGGGTATGCGGCCCGGCAGATCGACGCGCTCGCAGCAGCGGGAGTGATCCGCGTGCCAGACCTCGTGCTCGTCGACACCGGTGATGCCGAGCAGCGCAAGGCGGAGTGCGGCATCGACGGCGGGCTGAGCGCGGAGCTCGTCGAATCCGTGCTGCCGTGGGCGCGTGAGCGGTTGGGGAGTTCCACCGACCGCGCTGACATCATCGTGACAGGGGAGAGCCTCGGGGGGCTGACCGCCTTGAAAACCGCGTTCGAGCACTCCGACCGGGTGGGGAAGGTGCTCAGCCAGTCGGCGTCGCTGTGGCAAGACGGCCTCGTCGGTCGCGCCGAGCGGGCGGTGGAGCCGCTGCGGATCGTCACAACAGTGGGGAGTGCCGAGGGGCGATTGCTCGAGCCGCACCGCGCCCTCGGGCGGGCCCTGGCAGAACTGCCGCACTCGCATCGGGCGATCGAGTTCGCGGGAGGCCACGACATGGCCTGGTGGCGGGGGCTGTGGGCGGAGGGGCTACGCGGCCTCCTCGACCTCACCCAGGAGCGGTAGGTGACTGGCCGCAGCGTTCCGCCAGCAGCGCCCGGTGTCGATCTCCGAAGCGGGTGAGGATCAACGTGGCTTCCTCGGGGCCGCGGAGCCGCAACCGCTGCCTGAGCGCGGCGGGGTCGACGGCGACGCCGCGCTTTTTGATTTCGAGGCGGCCGATTCCTCGGTCAGCGAGTGCTCGCCGTAGTGCCTTCTCCTTGACGGGCAGCTCCTCGAGCACCCGGAAGGCGGAGCCGAACGGGGTCAGCGTGTATCGATCCGCGGTGAGGTAGGCGATGCGAGAGTCGAGCATTCCCGCGCCAATCTCTCCTGCGAGCACCCCGATCAAACGAGCGCGGATCACGGCTCCGTCGGGCTCATAGAGGAACTCGCCGAGCGAGCGAGCCGCGGCGTCGGTCGCATCCTCGGGGGCGGTGAGTTCGTGCGCGGCCGGATCGCCGTCGCCGTCCACGGGGCCGCGCAGCACGAGCGCCGACCGGCCGACGCCGGGGCGTGCGACGGCGCCGAACCATATTCCCAGCTCGACAACCTGGCCGTTCACGGATATCCATTGCGCTTCGACTCGTCGCACCGGGTTCGTGGGCGGGATGAGGTCGCGATCGAGGCCGGGGCCCAGTTTCACGCCGGTTGGCAGGTGGTCGCCGTACTGGAAGGCGGTGGTGAGTGACGGCGAGTAGTCGTCGGGGGAGGCGATGCGGCGGGTGTCGCGGTGACCCGCGGTACGGCGGGCGGGGTCGAGGAAGACTCCGTCCACGTCGGCGGGGAGCGAGAGCCGTTCGACGTCGCCGACGATCACCTCGGGTGGGGCGCCCACTGCGGTGAGGTTGTGCCGGGCGATCGCCGCGGTGAAGGGATCGATCTCGACGTCGACGGGGTGGATCCCTGCAGCAACGAGTGCGAGCGACTCCGCGCCGATGCCGCAGCCCAGGTCGGCGACGGTTCGGCAGCCGGCCGCCGCGAATCGTGCGGCGTGGAGCCGCGCGACGGCTGCGCGAGTCGCCTGCTCGAGCCCGGCGGGAGTGAAGAGGAGCCGGCCGGCGAGGGGACCGAACTTCGTGACGGCCCGACGGCGCAGATCGGCCTGGGTGAGGATCGCCGCGACCTCGTCCGCCGTGACGCCGTCTCGACGAAGCGACGCGCCGACGGCGGCGCTGTCGACGCCTGCTTCGAGGTCGGCTTCGGCGACGCGGAGCAGATCGAGGCCGCGCCCGCTCAGCAATTCAGTCCAGCCGGGCAGGGCGCCGGAGGGCTCGCTGTTCACGATCAGTGCGTGTCGGTGGGAGCCTGCGTCGCAGCGTAGGGAAGCGCGGAATACTGCGGCGGGCTGGTCGGCTGGTCCTGCGGGGGAAGGGACGACATGCGGCAAGTATCCCATACCGTGAAATTGCGCGCCCACGTTCGCCATCGGCGATCCCGAACCAATTCGTTGGCACTCGCCTTGCGAGAGTGCTAGCGGTCGCCATAGACTTTGCAGCAGAGCCCGATCGAGGTGATCGGGCGCGAGAGTCAACTTCGTCATTGGAAAGAGGTCAACCGTGTCGGTAGCCATTAAGCCGCTCGAGGATCGTATCGTCATCAAGCAGGTCGAGGCGGAAGAGACCACCGCTTCGGGTCTGGTGATTCCGGACAGCGCCAAGGAGAAGCCGCAGGAGGGCAAGGTCGTTGCCGTGGGTCCGGGCCGCGTGTCCGACAACGGCACCCGCATCCCCCTCGACGTCGCCGTGGACGACGTGGTGATCTACTCGAAGTTCGGCGGCACCGAGGTCAAGTACGGTGGCGACGACTACCTCGTGCTCTCGGCTCGCGACATCCTCGCGATCGTCGAGCGCTAGGACTTCGTAAGCTCCACAGCTTGTAGTTCTACAGCTCTGAGTTCTACAGTCGAGCCCGCTGATCCACGTGATCGGCGGGCTCGACCGCGTTCCGGGGCCAGTCGCGAGATCCGCTGTGTAAGGTTTCCGTTCGTTGACCGTCGGGTGGCGGCGTGCACGGCAGCCCAGAGCACTCCGAGTGTCATCGCGGCGAACTCGAGCAGAGCCCCGACCCCGGCGCCAGCCCCGGCGAGCGCGAGAAGACCGCCGCTCGCCGAGGTACCGGAGACCCCGGCGAGCGAGAACGCGGCAACACCGCGCTCACGAAGCGAGAGGGTCGTACACACGACGAGGAGCATCGCGACGCACACGAGCACGAAGCCGGTGATCGCGGCCGAGAGGTGAAGCGCGTCGGCGGTGGTGAACGAGGCGCTTCCTGGCACCGGGCAGCCCGTCGAGCACGGTGTGACGGAAGCGAGAACGAAGCACGCGCTAGCGAGCGCCAGCGTCGGCCAGGCGAGTGTTTCGGCGACTCCGCGAACGCCACTCGTCGCCCGTAGCCGCGGTTCGAGATACACGCGGACGAGCCCGCCGAGCGCAATCGCGAGACCGCCACCACCGAGCACTCCGAGGAAGAGATTGAACGCCGGCGCCGTGGGCATCCCCTCCGCGCCGAGCCCGCTGACGTAAACGTCATGCCCGCCCAGCAACCTGAGCCCCCAGATGACGACGAGCGCCAGGACCGTCGCTGCCGCCCCAACCGCCGTGAGAAAAGTTGCGGCGATCGAGATCGAGGCGAACGAGTGCGCGGTGGCCCTCGACGTCGTACTCCGGCGCATTGGTGTATCCCTCCTGCTCCGTTGCGGTTGCGGTACACCCTCCAGTGAAGCAAGCTTCCGGCGAAGTGTGAAGGGGACGGCGAGCTATCGGCGGGTCGGACGCTAGGCTGAAGCGGTCCGCCCCCGCGTTCAACCCCTGCGTTGAGCGGTACGAGACCCGTCGGCGGAGTCGGGCAGCCGCGGACTCGAGCGGCCGAATCGGAAGCACGAGAGACGGAGCCGGTGGCATGCGATTGCGCGGGGAGCAGAGCGGTCGAACGCGCGCGGGGCTTGCCTTCGGCCTTGGTGCGTATCTGAGCTGGGGCGTCTTCCCCGTTTTCTTCACACTGATCGAGATGGTCGGTCCTTTCGAGGTCGTGCCATGGCGAGTATCGACGACGCTGCTCTTCTGCGCGCTGCTCGTGACGGTGATGCGCGGCTGGGGGAGAGTGCGGCACGTCTTGAGGTCGCCGCGAGTGCTGGGCTGGTACACGCTTTCGGGAGTGCTGCTCTATGTGAACTGGCAGATCTTCATCCTCGGTGTCATGACGGGGAACATCATCGAGACGGCGCTTGGCTACTTCATCAACCCTCTCTTCACGATCTTGATTGGCGTCGTCGTGCGGCGGGAGCGGCTCACCCGGTTGCAGTGGATCGCCGTCGCGATCGCCGCCGTCGGGGTCCTGATCGCCGCGGTCGCCTACGGCTCCTTCCCGTGGATCGCGCTCGGGCTAGCGATCACCTTTGCCCTCTACGGTGCGGTGCACAAGCAGGCCGGAGAGGCGATTGATGGCGTGACAGGGCTCACCGTGGAGACGCTCGTCACTTCTCCGCTCGCGGTCGTACAGCTCGTCGTGGTCGCGGGAAGCGTCGGTGTGAATGCGTTCACCTTCGGCCCAGGGATCTCGGTGCTCGTGCTGTGCTCCGGAGTGCTGACGGCGATCCCTCTCTCCCTCTTCGGTGAGGCCGTGCGTAGGCTTCCGCTCTCGTATATCGGCTTCCTGCAGTTCATCACTCCGATCCTCACGTTCCTCTTCGGCTACTTCGTGATGCACGAGGCGATGCCCGTGAGTCGCTGGGTCGGTTTCGTCGCGGTCTGGTGCGCACTCACGATCCTCATCACGGAGATGGTCCTGCAGCTGCGGCGTTCGCCGAGCGCTGAGCCGAATACCAGCGCTGTTCATTTAGACTGAGATACGACGCGGGGCCTCGATCGGGCACCCCCGCGACTTTCCGGACGTCTTCGACGACTCAAGATTGAGGTGCCATGGAACAGCGTGATCCCTTTGCGTTCACCGGTCTGACCTACGACGACGTGCTGCTGCTCCCCGCGCACACCGACGTCATCCCGAGCGAGGCGGACACGTCCACCCAGCTGACGAAGCGCATCAGGCTCGGCATCCCGCTCATCTCGGCGGCGATGGACACCGTCACCGAGACGCGCATGGCCGTCGCCATGGCGCGCAACGGTGGTCTCGGTATCCTGCACCGCAACCTCTCGATCCAGGATCAGGCGGAGATGGCCGACCGCGTGAAGCGGAGCGAGGCGGGCATGATCACGAACCCCGTCACCACCACCGTTGACGCGACCGTCGCCGAGGTGGATGCGCTCTGCGGCGAGTACCGGGTCTCCGGGCTCCCCGTAGTCGACTCGAACGACATCCTCCTCGGCATCATCACGAACCGCGATATGCGCTTCATCGACCCGAAGGATCGCACGCAGATCCGGGTTGCCGACGCGATGACCCCGATGCCGCTCATCACGGCTCCGACAGGGATCGCCCGGGAGGATGCTGCGGAGATCTTCCGAACACACAAGATCGAGAAGCTTCCCCTCGTCGACGGCGACGGTCGACTCACGGGCCTCATCACAGTGAAGGATTTCGACAAGGAAGAGCAGTACCCGAACGCGACGAAGGATGACTCGGGGCGTCTGCGCGTGGGCGCGGCCGTCGGGTTCTTCGGCGACGCCTGGAAGCGCGCCGGCGCTCTCCTTGACGCGGGCGTCGACGTGCTCGTCGTCGACACTGCGAACGGCGACAGCAGGGGCGTGCTCGACATCATCGCGAAGATCAAGGGCGATAGTGCTTTCGCGGGGGTGGACGTCATCGGCGGCAACGTCGCCACCTACGCCGGTGCGAAGGCGATGGTCGACGCCGGCGCAGACGCGGTGAAGGTGGGCGTCGGCCCCGGCTCGATCTGCACGACCCGTGTGATCGCGGGCGTCGGAGTGCCCCAGGTCACCGCTGTGTACGAGGCTGCGAAGGCCGCAACTCCGGCCGGTATTCCGGTGATCGCTGATGGTGGGCTCCAGTACTCCGGCGACATCGCGAAGGCACTCGTCGCGGGCGCCTCCTCAGTCATGATGGGGTCGCTCCTCGCGGGCACCGATGAGAGCCCCGGAGATCTCGTTTTTGTCGGCGGCAAGCAGTACAAGAACTACCGGGGGATGGGATCCCTCGGTGCGCTGCAGACCCGAGGGGAGCGCACCTCCTACTCGAAGGACCGCTACTTCCAGGCCGATGTGCCGAGCGATGAGAAGCTCATTCCCGAGGGCATCGAGGGACAGGTGCCCTACCGTGGTCCGCTGCACGCCGTCGCACACCAGATGATTGGCGGACTGCGCCAGTCGATGTTCTACGTGGGTGCGCGCTCGATCACCGAGCTCAAGGAGCGCGGCGAGTTCGTTCGGATCACCCCTGCGGGTCTGAAGGAATCGCACCCACACGACGTGCAAATGGTCGTCGAGGCACCCAACTACAAGCGCTGAGCAGCGCCCACCACGCGGCGCCATCGGGCGCCCAGAAACGGACGTGATCGTGAGCAACGAGATCGAGATCGGGCGCGGCAAGCGCGCCCGTCGCGTGTACGCATTCGACGAGATCGGCATCGTGCCGACCCGGCGCACCCGCGATCCCGAGCTCGTGTCGACCGCCTGGTCGATCGACGCATTCAACTTCGAGATTCCCGTGATCGGCGCCCCGATGGACTCGGTCATGTCGCCGGCGAGCGCGATCGAGCTCGGTCGCCTCGGCGGTCTCGGCGTGCTGAACCTCGAGGGGCTTTGGACGCGGCACGAGGAGCCCGAACCGCTGCTCGAAGCGCTCGCGGAGATCGAGGATGAGGTCGCCGCGGTGAAGCGCATGCGCGAGCTGTACGCGGTGCCGATCCGGCCGGACCTCATCGCCGCGCGTCTCGGTGAGATCCGCGACGCCGGGGTGACCGTCGCCGGTGCCCTCTCGCCGCACCGCACCGCCGAGTACACGGAGACCGTGGTGAACGCCGGGGTCGACCTGTTCGTGATCCGCGGCAACACGGTATCCGCCGAGCACGTGGCGGAACCCGGGCGGGTGCCGCTCAACCTCAAGCAGTTCATCTACGAGCTCGACGTGCCGGTCATCGTGGGCGGCGCGGCAACATACCAGTCCGCGCTGCACCTCATGCGCACTGGCGCCGCGGGCGTGCTCGTCGGCTTCGGCGGGGGAGCCTCGTCGACGACGCGGGTCACGCTCGGCATTCGCGCACCAATGGCGAGCGCCATCGCCGATGTCGCGGGTGCGCGCACCGACTACCTCGACGAGTCGGGTGGCCGCTACGTTCACGTGATCGCCGACGGCGGGCTCGGCAGCTCGGGAGACATGGTGAAGGCGATCGCCTGCGGCGCTGATGCGGTCATGCTCGGCACGGGCCTCGCTCGCGCATCCGATGCGCCGGGTCGCGGCTGGCACTGGGGGCAAGAAGCCCACCATGAGGATCTGCCGCGCGGGCGCCGCATCAGAGTTGAGCAGGTGGCGCCGCTCGCGGAAATCATCAACGGGCCGGCACACATCGCCGACGGCAGCGCCAACCTGATCGGCGCGCTGCGCCGCGCCATGGCGACGACCGGCTACTCCGAGGTCAAGGAGTTCCAGCGCGTCGGTGTCGTCCACACCGAGCGCTGATCTTGTCTGAGGAGAAGACTGCGTCGCGGCGCCCAGAGTATCTTGGGGACCCGACGATCGCGGCGGTCGCGCGGCGGCCGCAGTGGTTGCTCGCCCTGCTGCTTGCGCTCGTGGTTGCGGGGGTGTTCGCCTGGCTCGGACGCTGGCAGATGGACAACGCGATCCGCACTGACATCATCGAGACCGCGGAGTTCGAAACCCTGCAGCCGCTCACCGACGTCGCCGCGGCGGGCGAAGCGGTGATGGAGGCCGCCGCCGGCGCCGTTGTCGACACCGCAGGAACCTTCAACGGCCGCGACTTGGAGATCGTCGCACCGCGCGAGAACGGCGGCGAACTGGGTGCCTGGGTGACGGGGCATCTCGTGACAGATGAGGGATCCCACCTCGCCGTCGCCATCGGCTGGGCCGCCGATCCCGCGTTGGCCGAGTCCGCGGCTGCAGAACTCGCGGCCACGCCGGGGTTCACCGCGCCGCTCGAGCTCGAAGGACGATTCATGCCCACCGAGGGAATCGACGTGCCGGCGCCGGGGGAGGATCACTCGCTCATCACGAACATGGCGCCCGCGCAGCTCGTGAACTTGTGGTCCGAGGTCGACGGTCCAACGTATGCCGGATATCTCGTGCTGCACCCCGAAGGTGACAGCGCGCAGCTGCTCGACTCTGCGGGGCTCGAAGCAATCGACTCGGTGGCGCCCGAACCACCCGAGGCCGTGAACTGGCTCAACGTCTTCTACGCGATCGAGTGGGTCGTGTTCGCAGGGTTCGCCGTGTTCCTCTGGTATCGCCTGGTGCGCGACGCCTGGGAGAAGGAACACGAACTCAAGCTGCTGCAGGAAAAAGCCCAGGAGGCCGAGGAATAGAATGGTGAGCATGAAGCTCGAGCCCAAGCCGTCCGACTACCCCCGGATCCGCACGGCGCTCAACATCTATAAGGTCACCTCGGTGGTGACCGGTGTGATGCTGCTGCTGCTGTGCGCGGTCATGATCATGAAGTACGCCTTCGGCGTGCAGCTCTATCTCTTCACCCCCGACGGCTTTGCACGCTTCGAACCGATTCCCGAGGAAGGGATCGAGGCGGAGTTCCGGCCCGAGGGCTTCGACCTGTTCCGCGCGTTCCTCATCGCGCACGGCTGGTTCTACGTGATCTACCTCATTTCCGACTTCCTGCTGTGGAGCCCGATGCGGTGGAACTTTTGGCGCTTCATCCTGCTCGCCCTCGGCGGCGTGATCCCGTTCCTGTCGTTCTTCCTCGAAGCTCGCATTGTGCGCGAGGTGAACGCCTTCCTCGCGTCGCGTGAGGACGCCGAGCCAGCGGAGCCGGACACGGCCGCGAACACCTCCACATCATCCTCAGCGGACCGACCCGCGTAAATACCGAAAGGCCGACTTCACCGTTATGGCGTCACAGGAAACACAACCCGACACCGGGTATCGACCCGTTCTCGTGGTCGATTTCGGCGCGCAGTACGCGCAGCTGATCGCGCGCCGCGTCCGCGAAGCGGGCGTGTACTCAGAGCTCGTTCCGCACACGATCACCGCGGCCGAGGTGCGCGAGAAGCAGCCGCTCGGCATCGTGCTGTCCGGCGGCCCCTCATCCGTCTACGAGGATGGAGCGCCGAGACTCGACGAGGAGATCTTCGAGCTGGGTGTTCCGGTATTCGGCATCTGCTATGGCTTCCAGGTGATGGCTCGCGCGCTCGGCGGCGAGGTTGCGCGTACGGGCGACCGCGAGTTCGGGGCGACGGAAGCGACGATCGTCGGCGACGGGGGAACGATCCTCGGTGGTCAGCCGGCTGAGCAGCAGGTCTGGATGAGTCACGGTGACTCCGTACAGCGGGCACCCGAGGGATTCGAGGTGCTCGCACGCACGTCGGTCACCCCGGTTGCGGCGTTCGGTTCACCCGAGAAGAAGATGTACGGCGTGCAGTGGCACCCCGAGGTGAAGCACTCGGACTTCGGGCAGCGCGTGCTCGAGAACTTCCTACACGAGGTCGCGGGCATCGCCGCCGACTGGACCGCCGGGAACGTCATCGCGGAGCAGGTTGCGCGCATCCGCGAACAGGTCGGCGATGCCCGGGTGATCTCGGCGCTGTCAGGCGGAGTGGATTCCGCGGTCTCGACCGCGCTCGTGCACGAGGCGATCGGCGATCAGCTGACCGCGGTCTTTGTGGATCATGGACTGCTGCGGAAGGGCGAGCGGGAACAGGTTGAGCGCGACTACGTCGCCTCGACGGGCGTGCACCTCATCACGGTCGACGCGGCGGACACGTTCCTCGGGCATCTCGAGGGCGTCACCGACCCGGAGCAGAAGCGCAAGATCATCGGGCGGGAGTTCATTCGCGCATTCGAGCAGGTGCAGCTTGACCTCGTCGCGGAGGCGAAGGCGTCGGGGGAGAAGGTGAAGTTCCTCGTGCAGGGCACCCTGTACCCCGATGTCGTTGAATCGGGCGGCGGCTCCGGCACCGCGAACATCAAGTCGCACCACAACGTAGGCGGGCTCCCCGAGGATCTCGACTTTGAGCTCATCGAGCCGCTGCGCACCTTGTTCAAGGACGAGGTGCGGGCGATCGGGCGTGAACTCGGGATTCCCGAGGCGATTGTGGGGCGGCAGCCCTTCCCTGGGCCGGGGCTCGGCATCCGCATCGTCGGCGAGGTGACCCGAGATCGCCTCGAGATCTTGCGTGAGGCTGACGCGATCGCGCGTGAGGAGCTCACAGCGGCAGGCCTCGACGAGGAGATCTGGCAGTGCCCGGTGGTGCTGCTCGCGGATGTGCGCTCGGTTGGCGTGCAGGGCGACGGACGTACGTACGGGCACCCGATCGTGCTGCGCCCGGTGTCCTCCGAGGACGCGATGACGGCGGACTGGACCCACGTTCCCTATGACGTGCTCTCGCGTATCTCGAACCGCATTACGAACCAGGTGCCGGATGTGAACCGGGTCGTGCTCGACGTGACCTCGAAGCCACCCGGGACGATCGAGTGGGAGTGAGCGGATAGGAAACGCCCATTTCTGGGCGTTTCCCGCTCACTCCGAGGCCGTCTCGGCCTCGGCCGGTAGCTTACGTTCTCACGTGGCACTCGACCACGTGAGCGGTTCCCGTGAGTGTGCACCCTGGGTGTGAGTGTGCACATGGGGGTGATGCCCCGACGTACACGTTCGCTCCCAAGGTGCACGTTGGCGAAGACTGAGGCGACCCCACTCCCTTGCCTGTTCCCCACCACGCTCATTGCGTGAAACAGAAAGCGCCGGAACCCCGTAGGGTCCCGGCGCTTTCTGCATGTGGCGCTTAGTCGCCGCGGAGGATCGCGAGGATGCGCAGGATCTCGACGTACAGCCAGATGAGCGTAACCATGAGGCCGAACGCTGCCGACCAGGCCCACTTCTCGGGGACGCGGTTCTTCACGCCGTTCTGGATGAGCTCAAAGTCCATGACGAGCGAGTATGCGGCGAGGAGCACCGCGAGGCCGCCGATGAGGAGGCCGAGGGGGATGCCGAAGATCGTGGCACCGCGCATGCCCCACGGGTCGGAGTTCACGCCCGTCCACATGAGGATGAGGTTCACGACGGAGAAGGCGAGGTAGCCGAAGATCGCGATCATGAAGATCTTGTTCATGCGGGGGCTCGTGCGCACTTTGCCGCTGCGGAAGAGGAGCAGCGTGACACCGAATACGGCGAGGGTGCCGATGATGGCCTGCGATACGATGCCCGACCACCGCGCTTCGAAGATGCCGGAGATACCACCGAGGAAGACGCCCTGGAAGACGGCGTAGAGCACGATGAGCGGAACGCTCGGCTCCTTCTTGAACGAGTTGACGAGGCCGAGCACGAGGCCGACGATCGCTGCCGGCAGTGCGAGCACGGGCACGAACCAACCGACGGCACCGAACACGAGCACGATGAGGAACAGCATCACCGTCTTGGAAATGGTGTTCTCGTACGTCATGGGGCGGTCGGACGGCGTGATGACGGGAGGCTGCTGCCCGCCGAAGCCTGCGTCGGCGACGGGTTGATCGACGCCCGGTCGCTGCGTCTGCGCAGCCGGCTGGTCATAGATGCGGCGCAGCTCGTCGGCGCTCATGGTCTTACCGTTGAGCGCCGGGTTACGGCTGAGTGCGGGGTTGCTCATGCGTCGGAAATCCTCTCCTGGCGTATGGGCCGGGTGGTTGGGGGACGTTTCCAGCGTATCGGAATGCATGCCGCGATCGGCTGTGATTTCGCGCAGGGCGAGGGATCCCTCGCCGGGCATCGTCTCAGGGCCATGCGCGGTGCTGCACCGTATGCTGGGGGCATGCCTGCGCGACCGCTCGTCATTGGACACCGAGGGGCCTCCGGCTACCGGCCCGAGCACACCGCATCGGCCTATCAGCTCGCCTGCGAGCAGGGCGCGGACGCGGTCGAACCCGACATTGTTGCGACACGTGACGGGGTGCTCGTCGTCCGCCACGAGAACGAGATTTCTGGCACGACCGACGTGGCTGACCGGCCGGAGTTCGCTGCGCGTCGCACATCAAAGATGGTTGACGGCGTGCGTCATGAGGGATGGTTCACCGAGGATTTCACGTGGGCAGAACTCAGCACGCTGCGCTGTCGCGAACGTCTGCCCGATCTCAGAGCCGGGAACCGAGCGTTTGACGGGCGGGAGCCGATTCTTCGCTTGCGAGACGTGCTCGCAATTATCGACGCCGAGAGTGAGCGGCAGGGCCGCGACATCGGCATCGTCGTCGAAATCAAGCACGCGCAGTATTTTCTCGGCCTCGGGATCGATCTTGTGGCGCTGATGATCGAGGAACTCGCCGCGGCGGGGTGGGGTGCGCGCCCGGACCGCCTCGTTATCGAAGCGTTCGAACTCGGGGCGCTGGATCGTGTGCGCGACGCGGAGCTTCCCGCGCGGCTCGTGTTCCTCACCGAGCACGCGGGGGCACCGGCCGATGAGCCGGTCACTGGCCGCCGCCGTCGCCCGTACGCGTGGTATCGGAGCGATGCGGGTCTCGACCTGCTGGCCACGCGGGTGCACGGCATCAGCGTGGCCAAGCGCGATCTGCTCGGAACGGACCTCGTCGCCCGCGCCCACGCACGCGGGCTTGTCGTCTACGTGTGGACGCTTCGCCCCGAGAACCGGTACCTCACCAGTGAGCGGCGTTCCAATCGTGACGTTGCCGAGTGGGGGGACTGGCGGTCGGAGTTCGCGACCGTGCTCTCGACCGGGGTCGACGGGATCTTCGTCGATCACCCCGATCTCGGCGTTGCGGCCCGCGCCGCGCACCACGAGGGGTGATCAGCGCGCGGTGAGTTCGCCCACGAGGTTGCGTTCCATGAGGGATCGCAGCTCGTCGCCGGCACACCCCCGGTCGAGGAGGAAGCCGAGTTTTGAGGTCGCCGCTTCGAGGGTGAGATCTGAGCCGTCGATCACCCCGGTCGCCGCGAGTTCGCGCCCCACCGCATAGCGGGCGAGATCGACGCCGCCTGTCGCGCACTGCGTGATCGCGACGACGGGTATCCGATCGCAGAGCTCGCGGAGCGCTCCAAGCATGCCCGGGCGGGCCGTCGGGGCGTTGCCGCTGCCGTAGCACTCGAGCACGAGACCGTCGGGGCCTGCCGCAGCGAAGGCGCGCAGGTCGGCCGCGGTGACCGCCGGGGTGAACCGGAACGAGAGGACGCGAGCGGGGCGACCTGGAGCGTCTTCGCCCTGCAGGGTCGGCACCCCTTCGGCACCCGTCGCGAGCGCTGATTCCGCACGGAACGCCTCGAAGGAACGGCTGTCGTGCTTGGTGCTTCGGACGGCAGGGAGGAGCTTGCCGCCAAAAGCGATCGACACCGGGGCCGTGGGTGCGGCACGGAGTGAAGCACGGATCGCGAGCGAAAGATTGTCGAACGCGTCGGTGCCGGGGGCACCGTGGGGGAGCTGGCTGCCGGTGAGGATGACGGGGGCCCCGATGCCGGCGAGCTCGAATGCGAGCCGCGAGGCGGTGTAGGCGAGCGTGTCGGTGCCGTGGGTGATGACGACGCCGCGGGGGCGTTGCGTGCGGACCCGTGCGGTAACGGCGCGAGCAATGCGCGGGGCGGTGTCGGTGTCGGCGTTGGCGCTGTCGATCGCGGGGAGGAGCTGATTGACGCGGTGGTCGGCGCCGAGTGGCGCGCACAGGTGTTCGACCAGGTCGGCGAGGACCTCGGGGAAGTCGGGGTCGGGGGTGAGGCCGCTCTCCGTGTCGCGCATGCCGATGGTGCCGCCCGTTGCGAAGACGAGAACTGATTGACGCGGTGAGGGCAGAGCGGACATGCGTCCATTCTGGTCCATCCCGCGTGTCAGACGCGGGTCCTAGACTTGACGGCGATGAACGACTTCGAACTTCTGGATCCTTCGGGGATCCCTATCGGCGGATTCGGGCCGGGCGGGAACGGCGTGAGCGAGGGGACCCCGGACTCCCTGCTCGATGGCTTGAACCCCGCGCAGGCGCGCGCGGTGACGGCACGAGGCCCGGCACTGCTCATCGTCGCCGGGGCGGGATCGGGTAAGACTCGGGTGCTGACACACCGTGTGGCACAACTCATCAGGGATCGGGAGGCGTGGCCGAGCCAGATCCTCGCGATCACCTTCACGAACAAGGCCGCCGCGGAGATGCGGGAGCGGCTCGAGGGGCTGCTCGGTGCCGGCGTCGAGGGGATGTGGGTGTCTACGTTCCACTCGGCCTGTGTGCGTATTCTGCGTCGCGAGTCGGAGCGTTTCGGCTACGTTGCCGGATTCACGATCTACGACTCAGCCGACTCACGCGCGCTGCTGAAACGGATCATCAAAGAGCTCGACGCCGACAGTTACGGGTTCACTCCCGCCAATGCGGGCGGGAAGATCTCGCGGCTCAAGAACGAGCTGACCGACGTGGACGACTACCGGGCGACGATGAACGAGAACGATCCGCGCGACCGGCTCTTTGTCGAGATCTTCGCCATGTATCAGAACGAGCTCAGGCGAGCCAACGCGTTCGACTTCGATGATCTCATTGGGCAGACGGTGCAGCTCTTCCGCGCGCATCCCGATGTGGCGGCGATCTATCAGCGTCGGTTCCGCCACATTCTCGTCGACGAGTACCAGGATACGAACCACGCGCAGTATTCACTCATACGCGAGCTGACTCGGCCCGTTGCGCCCGGGCAGGTGGCAGCGCTCGCGCCGCCCGCAAGGGCTCAGGAGTTGGACGCCGAGGGGCGGATCCCCGCGGCGTCCCTCACCGTGGTCGGCGACTCGGACCAGTCGATCTACGCGTTCCGGGGTGCCGACATTCGCAACATCGTCGAATTCGAGCGCGACTTTCCCGGCGCCGAGGTGGTGAAACTCGAGCAGAACTACCGTTCGACTCAGAACATCCTCTCGGCGGCCAACGCTGTGATTGGAAACAACTTCGACCGTCAGGAGAAGCAGCTCTTCACGACCGCGGGCGATGGCGCGAAGATCATCGGCTTCACCGGGTATTCGCAGCACGACGAAGCACGATTTGTCGCCGAGGAGATCGAACAGCTGCATCGCTCAGGTGTCGCCTACAGCGACATCGCGGTCTTCTACCGCACGAACTCGCAGACGCGCGCGCTCGAGGAGCTGCTGATCCGCTCGGCGGTGCCCTACCGGGTGCTCGGAGGGACGAAGTTCTACGAACGCGCTGAGATCAAGGACGCGATGGCGTACCTCACGACGCTCGCGAACCCGTACGACCCGATCGCCTGGTCTCGTCTGATTGGCGCCCCGAAACGAGGGATCGGGCCGATGGCAGAGGCGCACCTCGCAAACTTCCAGGAGTCCGAGGGGCTCTCGTTCGTCGAGGCGATGCTCCGCGCCGACGAGGTCGCAGCGCTCGGGCCGAAGCTCCGGACGACGGTGCGCGAGCTCGGCGCGTTGCTCGACCGTGCGGCCCGGATGGCGGTGGGCGGAGGCGCGACCGATGACTCGGCGAGCGAGGCGAAGCCCGCGCCCGTCGCAGAGGTGCTGAAGCTTATTCTCGACGAGACTGAAATGATCCAGAAGCTCCGCGAACGCCGGGATCCGCAGGATGACGCGCGCGCCGAGAACCTCGAGGAACTCATCGCGGTCGCACGCGAGTTCGACGTGCGCTTGCCGGGAGAGGGACTACTCGCATTTCTCACCGAGGTGAGTCTCGTTGCCGCGGCAGACGACCTCGATGATTCGAGCGGCACGGTCTCGCTCATGACGATGCACACGGCGAAGGGGCTCGAATTCAAAGCGGTGTTCATCACCGGGGTTGAGGAAGGCCTGCTGCCGCATCAAATGTCGGTCGATGAGGCCGGAGGCATCAGCGAGGAGCGTCGCCTCATGTACGTGGGGATCACGAGGGCGCGAGAGCAGCTCTATCTCACGCTCGCGTCCACCCGCGCGACGTTCGGGGACATCTCAGTGGCGATGCCGTCGAGGTTCCTCCAGGAGATTCCCGAACACCTCATTGACTGGCGGCAGTCGCCGGGCGAGGTGACGGGGCGAGGCGGGACGCAGTCGCGGGCACTCAACGCGCCGCGCGGAAGCGGCGCGGGCCGGCGCGGCTCGCGCACCGACTCGCCGGTCAGTTTCGCGGGCGGAAGCTCGGGCTCTGCAGCGGTCAGTGAGCCGGCGAGCGGAAACATGGAATCCGCGCTCGATAAGTGGCGCGAACGCAAGCGTCTCGCGAAGGAGGCGCAGCGGGCGGGCGGTGGATTTCCGAACATGATCGGCGGCGCCGTGCGCGACAACAGCGACCTCGAGCTTCTGCCCGGTGATCGGATCACGCACGACGACTACGGGGCAGGCCGCGTCTCGGCGGTGACGGGCGCGGGATCGAAGCGTGTCGCTCACGTCGTCTTCGAGTCAGTGGGGGAACGCAAGCTGCTCGTCAAGCTCGCACCGATCACGAAGCAGGACTCGTAGCGCGGGCTGAAGCCTACCGGTTCAGGCGCCGGAGTCTCCCTCGGGGACGCTCAGCAGCCGACGGTACTCGTCGAGTGCGTCGAGGAACTCTTCCTCCTGCGCGAGCGTGTCGCCGTCGGCCTTCGCCCACTCCTCCATGTGTGACGCCATCATTCCGTTCACGAGCGTGACAGCGTAGACCGCCTCGCGTTGAGGCGACTCGAGCCTCGCGTGTTCCGGGTTCGCCTGCAGCCACGCCGCAGCCATCGCGGTGAGCTGGAACGACGACTCGAGCTGTGCGGAAATGAGGAGCCCCAGGGCCTCAGGCTGTTCGGTGATGACCTGCGCTCGAAGACGAGCAACTTCCGCGTTCACGTGCCTGTGGCCGATCGAGGCGAACGTGAGCCGGAAGATACCGAGGGGAAGGTTGTCCGGGCACGAGTCCAAGACGCTGAACGCCTCGGTGCCGTCAGGGAGTGTGATCGAGCGTCCGACGATGGCGTAGTCGCGGGCGGGAAAGTAGTTGAAGAACGTGCTCCGTGAGATGTCTGCCATCTCGCAGATCGCCTCGACCGTGACGTTTTCGACACCGTGTTTGAGTGCGAGCCGCACGGCAGAGAGCTCGATCGCGTTCTCCGTGGCCCGCCGCTTCCGGGCGCGGAGCCCATCTGGTTTCGAAGTTCCGGACATAGAAACCCACGGCTCCTCTCTCGCATCGTGCATTCACTCCAATGATAATGATCCGGGCTGTGCGAAAGATGGGGAACCGACGCGGGCGGTCCGTGGCAGACGGTGCCCGATGGTAGACTATGCCGGGTCGACATTTATCTCGACATCGAGACAGTTTTGCCTCGGATGCCGAACCTCCAGAGCAAAGGACAGTACGTGGATCTGTACGAGTACCAGGCACGCGATCTATTCGAACAATACGGGGTGCCGGTGCTCGCCGGCATCGTCGCGGACACGCCTGAAGAGGCGCGCGCCGCGGCGGAAAAGCTCGGCGGCGTGGTGGTGGTAAAGGCGCAGGTGAAGACCGGAGGCCGCGGCAAAGCGGGCGGCGTGAAGGTCGCAAAGAACGCTGATGAGGCGTTTGCCGCCGCGCAGGCAATCTTGGGGCTCGACATCAAGGGTCACGTCGTGAAGCGCGTCATGGTCGCCGCGGGTGCCGACATCAAGGAAGAGTTCTACTTCTCGGTGCTGCTGGATCGCGCGAATCGCTCCTACCTCTCGCTCTGCTCGGTCGAGGGTGGTATGGAGATCGAGCAGCTCGCAGTCGAGAAGCCCGAAGCGCTCGCACGGATCGAGATCGATCCGATCGCAGGGATCGACGCGGTCAAGGCCGAGGAGATCGCGCGCGCCGCGCGCTTCCCCGAGGAACTCGTCGGGAAGGTCGTGCCGGTCTTCCAGAAGCTCTACGAGGTCTACACGGGTGAGGACGCAACGCTCGTCGAGGTGAACCCGCTCGTGCTCACCGGCGCCGGTGACATCGTCGCGCTCGATGGCAAGGTCTCGCTCGACGAGAACGCAGATTTCCGTCAGCCCGAGCACGAGGCGCTTGAGGACAAGTCCGCTGAGGATCCGCTCGAGCTCAAAGCCAAGGCGCAGGACCTGAACTACGTCAAGCTCGACGGTGAGGTCGGGGTCATCGGAAACGGTGCGGGTCTCGTCATGTCGACGCTCGACGTCGTCGCCTACGCCGGCGAAAACCACGGCGGCGTGAAGCCCGCGAACTTCCTCGATATCGGAGGAGGTGCGTCCGCGGAGGTCATGGCAGCAGGGCTCGACGTCATCCTCGGCGACCCGCAGGTGAAGGCCGTGTTCGTGAACGTCTTCGGCGGGATCACCGCCTGCGATGCGGTTGCGAACGGCATCGTCGGGGCGCTCGAGAAGCTCGGCGACACCGCGAACAAGCCGCTCGTCGTGCGGCTCGACGGCAACAACGTCGAGGAAGGGCGAAGGATACTGAACGACGCCAACCACCCACTGGTCGTGCAGGCGGCCACCATGGACGAGGGCGCCGACAAGGCCGCCGAGCTGGCGAACGCCCGCTGATCCCGAGACTGACTGACGCGAGGAAAGAAGCAAGAACTATGTCGATTTTCCTGAACAAGGATTCCAAGGTCATCGTCCAGGGCATCACCGGCGGCGAGGGGACAAAACACACCGCACGCATGCTTGCATCGGGCACCCAGGTTGTGGGCGGCGTCAACGCGCGCAAGGCCGGTACCACGGTCACACACACCGACGCTTCGGGCGCGCAGGTTGAACTGCCGGTGTTCGCTTCGGTGTCGGAAGCAATGGCCGCGACCGGTGCCGACGTCTCGGTCGCCTTCGTGCCGCCCGCGTTTACGAAGGATGCGGCGATCGAAGCGATCGATGCCGGCATCGGTCTGCTCGTGATCATCACCGAGGGTGTGCCGGTGAAGGACTCGGCAGAGCTCTGGGCACACGCGAAGGCAACCGGTGGAAAGACGCGCATCATCGGCCCGAACTGTCCTGGCATCATCACTCCGGGCGAGGCGCTCGCAGGAATCACCCCCGCCACGATCACGGGGAAGGGCCCGATCGGGCTGGTCTCCAAGTCGGGCACCCTGACGTACCAGATGATGTACGAACTGCGTGATCTGGGCTTCTCAACCGCGATCGGCATCGGCGGCGACCCGATCATCGGCACCACGCACATCGACGCGCTCGCCGCCTTCGAGGCCGACCCGGAGACGAAGGCGATCGTCATGATCGGCGAGATCGGCGGAGACGCCGAGGAGCGTGCGGCCGAGTTCATCAAGGCGAACGTCACGAAGCCGGTCGTCGGCTACGTTGCGGGATTCACCGCGCCCGAAGGGAAGACGATGGGCCACGCCGGCGCGATCGTTTCGGGCTCGGCGGGCACCGCGCAGGCGAAGAAGGAAGCCCTCGAGGCCGCCGGTGTAAAGGTCGGAAAGACTCCCACCGAGACCGCCGAGCTGCTGCGCGAGGTGTACAACGCGCTGTAACCGCGACATCTGGCGCTAGCCTGGAGGCATGGTGAAACCCGGAGGCCCTCTCAAGACTCCACCGTCGAAGCAGCTGCCCGAGCCTACACCCGTCGTGCTCGGCGCATCTCGACGCTCCGAGATCCCGGCCTTCGAGGTGATGCGGATCACTGACGAGATCGCGCGGCGACGCCTCGCCGGCCACGACGTGGTCTCGCTGTGCGCGGGGGAGCCGAGCGCTCGCCCCGCGCCCGGCACGCTGAAACCCGCGGGCTACACGGGGCCTCTCGGGACCATGCCCTTGCGCGAGGCGATCGCGGGCCACTACCGGGAGTGGTACGGGGTCGAACCCGATCCACTCAGCGTCGCGGTCACGACCGGCTCCTCCGGCGCGTTCCAGCTCGTCTTTCTCGCGGCGTTCGACCCGGGCGACCGGGTCGCGCTCGTGAGCCCGGGCTACCCGGCCTACCGGAACATTCTCCGGGCGCTCGGGGTCGAGGTCGTCGAGATTCAGGCCGGCCCCGAGACGAGATACCAGCCCACCCCAGAGCTACTCGACGCTGCTGTTGCGGAGCGTGGAGCCCTCGCGGGGCTGGTCATCGCGTCGCCGGCAAACCCGACCGGCACGATGCTCGGGCGCGCCGAACTCCAAGCTCTGGTCGACTGGACGCGTGCGCGCGGCGTTCGTCTCATCAGCGATGAGATCTATCACGGGATCACGTTCCCCGAGCCCGGCGATGCCGACCCGCGGGGCGTATCCGCGCGGGAGCTCGACCCCGAAGCGGTCGTGATCAACTCGTTCTCGAAGTACTGGGGGATGACGGGATGGCGTCTCGGCTGGGCGCTCCTGCCGGAGAGCCTCATCGCCCCGCTCGAGGCACTCGCCTCAAACTTCGCGCTGTCGCCGCCCGCGCCGGCGCAGGAGCTCGCGCTGACAGCTTTCACGCCCGAGACCTATGCTGAGCGCGACGAGGTCGTCTCGGGCTTCGCGCGCTCTCGCAAACTCATTCTTGATGCGGAGCGGGATCTCAACTGGGGCGTCGCGGCACCCTCGGACGGGGCGTTCTACTACTACTCGAATCTCGGCCCGCAGCTCGAGCGGTTCGGTGGCTCGGCAGCGTACGCACGTGCTCTACTCGAGCAAGCGGATGTCGCGGTCGTGCCTGGCCTCGACTTCGACCCCGTCGATGGTCACCGCGCCGTGCGTCTCTCGTATGCAGCAGGAGAAGCCGCCGTTGCCGAAGCGCTCGAGCGGATCGTCCGCTTCCAGCGTGGGTGACTCCTGGGGGCGTTCGCCCCGCGTTACGCTCCGAACCTGACCGGCGTGCCAGCGGAGACGCCGATGCGGCGTTGGAGCGTCTCGTCGACTGACGCGACGGGATCCCCGGAGAGATCTACGTCGACGCCGAGCTCCTGAAGCGCCGTGACCTCGGCCCCGCCGAGGTCGAGCACGATCGCGCTCACCGATTCCGCGAGCGGACCCTCGAGCCCCGCGACCGCCCGGGAGAGTGCCGAGCGCACTGCGCGGCCAAGTCCGGACCCCACAACCGGCTGAGTTGCTGCGGGCGTCGCGGAGAGTGGCCCCGGCGCAGATCCCGCAAGCGGCGCCTCACCGCTCGCGTAGACGACGCCGTCCCCCGTCACGGCTTCTGCGACCAGCGCGCCGGGAACGAGGCGCACCCGCGCCTCGAGCACGCTGCTCGAGGACCCGGAGGGCACGGTGGAGAACGGCAGCGGAATGCCCGAAGGGGCGTCACCGTGATCGTGGTGATCAGGTGACGCCCCTCCGAACGTGAACTTCAGATCCATGGATCCAGGATACGCCCGGCCGCCTGGGTGCCGGCGCCGTACCGAGCGCGGTGCCCGGTATCAGGCCTGCGCGGCGAGGGCCTCGTCGAGGGTGGTGGCCGGCAGCTCGGGGAACGCGTGGGAGACGCCGGCGTTCGTGATCACGCCGTCGTGTGCGTTCAGGCCCTTCGCGAGCGCCTCGTCGCTCTTCAGAGCCTGCACCCAACCCCTGTCGGCGACTGCGACCACATACGGTAGCGTCGCATTAGTAAGCGCAGCCGTCGAGGTCTCGGGCACCGCGCCCGGCATGTTCGCGACGCAGTAGTAGATCGAGTTGTGCACCGGGAAGGTCGGATCGTCGTGCGTGGTCGGGCGTGAGTTCTCGAAGCAGCCGCCCTGGTCGATCGCGATGTCGACGAGCACCGAGCCGGTCTTCATCTGCGCGACCATGTCGTCGGTGACGAGCTTCGGTGCCTTCTCGCCGGGAATGAGGACCGAACCGATGACGAGGTCGGCCTCCTTGAGAGCCTCGGTGATGTTGTGCGCGTTCGAGGTGCGAGTCTGGATGCGACCGTTGAACTCGTCCTCCAGCTGCTTGAGCCGGGGGATGAAGATGTCGATGACCGTGACGTCGGCGCCCATGCCGTACGCGATCCGCGCGGCCTGCTCGCCTGCGGCACCGCCGCCGATGACGACGACCTTGCCGCGTCGGGTGGCGGTGACGCCGCCGAGCAGTATCCCGCGACCGCCGTTGGCCTTCATGAGCGAGTAGGCGCCGACCTGTACCGAGAGCCGACCGGCGACCTCGGACATCGGGGCGAGGAGGGGGAGGGCGCGGCTTGCGAGCTGCACCGTCTCGTACGCGATCGCGGTCGTCCCGGACTTCAGCACGGCCTCGGTGAGCTGCTTGTCGGCGGCGAGGTGGAGGTAGGTGAAGAGGATCTGCCCCTTGCGCATCTTGTCGTACTCGGACGCGATGGGTTCCTTGACCTTGAGGATCATGTCGGAGTCGGCCCAGACTCCGTCGGCCCCGTCGACGATCTGGGCGCCCGCCGCGGCGTACTCCTCGTCGGTGATGGCAGACCCGAGGCCCGCACCCGACTGGATGAGCACCTGGTGCCCGCGGCGGGTGAGCTCGACGACGCCTGCCTGCGTGATGGCGACGCGATTCTCGTTATTCTTGATCTCGGTGGGGATACCGACGCGCATGTTCTGCTCCTCAGTGGAAAGATGGTGGTGAAGATCGGGAGAGTTCCCTGGTCCGGCCTCGGGGACGCACGCGAGGCGCTCGACACCGAGGACAGTTGCCCTTTGATTGTGCAGTATATTCGCCTCTTGAGAATAATGCATGAATCATCTTCGGGAATGCCTCGATAATTTTGTTTGAATGTGTGTAAACTGGTCGGACTATGCCTGAAAGTTCGAACAATCTTCGCTCTGATATCGACCTCGACGCGATCGATCGCAAAATCATCGAGGAGCTGCAGGCGAACGGTCGCATCACGAATGCCGAACTCGCTGAGCGCGTCGGCGTTGCCGCGTCCACCTGCATCGCGCGCGTGCGCAACCTCGTCTCGCACCGGGTCATCACCGGCTTCACCGCGACGGTGGATCCGCGGGCGATGGGGCTCGAGCTCCAGGTGCTCGTGAGCGTGAGCGTGAGGTCAGGCGCCCGGCAGCGCATCGTCGAGCTGAGTGACGAGCTGCGATCCCTACCCGAGGTCATGCAGCTCTACTTTCTCGGCGGGGTCGAAGATTTCATCATTCACCTGGGCGCGCGCAACTCCGATCACGTCCGCGATTTCGTGACGGAACATCTCTCCTCGCACCCGGCCGTGTCGTCGACCCGCACGAGTCTCGTGTTCAGTCACCACCAGAATCCGGTTCGGTCCTTCCTCTGATCAGCTGCTAATCCTGCACGCGGTTGGCGGAATCCTCAAGAGGGCATTGCAGTTTCTTCTGCGCATTGTCTGCATCGCTGCTCTGAAGATGCTTGGAACCGTGTGCGGTGCATATACTGCTCCGGTGGCGTTTCGACGCCGGTTGCACACCATTCCATCGCATCGCAATGACGCGAAGACAGAGAAGGAATCTATTTTGGACGCATTTCAGGGTGTTCTCGACTCCATAGCCGGGGTCATCTGGGGGCCGTTCGTGCTGATCCCGCTGCTGCTCGGCACCGGGATCTACATGACCTTTCGACTCGGCCTCATCCAGTTCCGCTCGCTCGGGGCCGGCCTGAGCCTCGGCCTCATCCGCCGCTCGGACAAGGGATCGAGTGGCGACGTCACTCAATACAAGGCACTCGCCACCGCCATGGCCGCCACGGTCGGCACGGGCAATATTGCCGGCGTCGCCACCGCGATTGCGCTCGGCGGGCCGGGCGCAATCTTCTGGATGTGGATCAGCGGGCTCTTCGGCATGGCACTCAAATACAGCGAGGCATTTCTCGCCGTGCGCTTCCGCACCATCGACGGTAAAGGTGGCCGCAACGGCGGACCGCAGTATTACCTGCAGAAAGGGATCCGCGGAGGTTTTGGGAAGTTCCTTGGCTGGTTCTTCACCATCGCCGCGATCGTCGCATCTTTCGGCATTGGCAACATGGTCCAGGCGAACTCGCTGTCTGAGACGATGACGATGAACTTCGAGGTACCGGCCTGGCTGACGGGGCTCATCATCGCGGTAGTCACGTTCTTCGTGCTCATCGGCGGGGTGAAGTCGATCGCGAACGTGGCCGGTGCGATCGTGCCGATCATGGTGGTTCTCTACATCGGCGTGCAGCTGTGGATCCTGGGTCGGAATGCGGGCGGCCTCGGCGAGGCTTTCGGCGAGATCTTCGCCGGCGCATTCACAGGCACGGCTGCGGCCGGTGGTTTCACGGGCGCCCTCGTGATTGCGGCGATCCAGTTCGGTCTCGCGCGCGGGCTCTTCTCGAACGAGTCCGGGATGGGCTCGGCCGCGATCGCCGCGGGCGCTGCGCAGACGAGCCACCCCACGCGTCAGGGACTCGTGTCGATGACGCAGACGTTCATCGACACGATCATCATGGTGACGCTCACGGGACTCGTTATCACCGTGACGAAGGCTTACCAGATGGTGGACGCTGATGGGAACGCCTTCACCGGGGTGAACCTCACCTCGACGGCGCTCAATGAGGGCCTCGGACTCGGCGGCAATGTCGGCGGGATCCTCGTTGCGATCTGTCTTGTGCTCTTCGCGTCGACCACCCTGTGGGGCTGGTCCTACTATGGTGAGCGTGCGGTGGAGCGGGCCTTGGGAACGCGGGCGATCCTCCCGTTCCGGCTCGTCTGGGTTGTGATGTCCTTCGTGGGCGCCACCATCCCGCTTGCGATGGTGTGGACGCTCTCCGACATCGCGAACGGCCTGATGGTGCTCCCGAACCTCATCGGCATCCTCATTCTCTCGAACCTTGTGGCTAGGGAATCGCGGGCCTATCTTCGGTTCGATCCAAAACTGCGTGCGAGCCAGGAGGAGATCGACGTGGCGCTCGCCAACGATCCGGGATATCAAGCGTGGCGCACGGAAGAGCAGAAGCTCGACCGTGAGGTCGCGACGATCACCGGTGCGATTCCCGTTGCGATGCAGCGGGACATTGCGCGCGAGGTCGACCGCGAGAACCGGCAGGGTACGCTGTAGCTCGTGACCGCACCGCTCTTCCGCGAAGCCGTGGTCGACCCGACCGCGATTGCCGCCAACGTTGCCCATGTGGCCCGACTCACGGGCACCGAGGTGATCGGCGTCGTGAAGGCCGACGGTTACGGCCACGGGGCCGAAACCGCCGCCCGGGCCGCACTGGAGGGCGGTGCGAGCCGCATCGGGGTCGCTGATCTCGACGAGGCGCTGGCGCTGCGGGCGGCGGGGATCGAGGCCCCGCTGCTCGCGTGGCTGCACGGCCCCGGCACCGAGTTCGGTGCAGCGGTCGCGCACGGGATCGAGCTCGGTGTTTCGACCGGTGACCAGCTTCGTGCCGCAGCGTCGGCCGCCGTGCAGGGCCGGCCGGCGCTGGTGCATCTGAAACTCGATACGGGCCTCTCGCGAAACGGAGCGGCGCCCGAAGAGTGGGAGCAGCTCTTCTCGGAGGTCGCACGGCTCGAGCGCTCGGGCCTGATCCGCGCGGTAGGCGTGTTCAGCCACCTCGCGAACACGACCCCTGCGGCCAACAGTGAAGCTCTCGCGGTCTTCCTGGACGCGGTCGATCTCGCTGCCTCGTGCGGCGTCGAACCGGACATCCGCCACCTCGCCGCGACGCACGCCACGTTCGAGCTACCGGAGGCGCGCCTCGATGCGGTGCGGCTCGGGGTCGGCATGTACGGGCTCTCCCCGTTTGCGGGTGTGTCGGCGGCGGAACTCGGCCTGAGGCCCGCGATGGCGCTGCGAGCGGGCGTCGCGAAGGTGCGGCGCGTGCCAGCCGGGGCCGGTGTGTCGTACGACCACACCTATCGAACCTCGCGCGAGACGACGCTCGCGCTCGTGCCGCTCGGCTATGCCGACGGGATTCCACGCCACGCCTCAGGGTCGGGTCCTGTGCTGCTCGGGGGCGAACGCTTCACCGTGGCCGGTCGCGTGGCGATGGACCAGTTCGTCATTGACGTGGGGGATACGCCGGTGGCGGAGGGCGACGTCGTCACACTCTTCGGAGACCCGGCAACCGGGGCGCCCTCCGCAGACGACTGGGCGGAGGCAGCGGACACAATCAACTACGAAATCGTGTCGCGGATCGGGCCGCGAGTGCCGCGGGTGCTCCGCCCATCCCGGTAATCGCCCCTGCCTGCCGGTCAGGGCCTCGAATGAGACGGAGCAGCCGCGGAATGAGACGGAGCAGCCGCGGTATGCGCGCTACGTGAGCGGTGTGAGCGGCGCGAAGTTGCGATGCGCGATGTGCTCGGGGCGGGGAGCCGGCGCGGCGTACGGCTCAACGAGCGCGTTCTCCACGCTGTTGAACACCATGAACACGTTCGACCGGGGGAACGGCGTGATGTTGCTCCCGGAGCCGTGCATGATGTTCGAATCGAACCACAGTGCCGATCCGGCTTTGCCGGTGAACTGGTCGATCCCATACCGGTCTGCGAGGAGCGTGATGTCCGCCTCGCTCGGCACACCGACCTCCTGGGCCTGCAGCGACGACTCGTGGTTGTTCTCGGGCGTCTCGCCGACGCTCGAGACGAAGGCGCGGTGAGATCCCGGCATGACCATGAGCCCGCCGTTGAACGGGTAGTTGTCCGTGAGTGCGATCGAGCAGCTCACCGCGCGGGGGATAGGCATGCCGTCTTCAGCGTGCCAGGTTTCGAAGTCCGAGTGCCAGTAGAACCCAGTGCCGCGGAAGCCCGGCATGTAGTTGATACGGGTCTGATGCAGATAGACGTCACTGCCGAGGATCTGGCGGGCACGATCGAGCAGACGCTCGTCGCGAGTCAGCGCATCCATGATGTCGCTGAGCTCCTGCACCGCGAAGATGGAGCGGACGTCACCGGTCGCACGCTCGCGAATCACCCTGGGGTCGTCCTGCAAATCCGGGGCCGACGAGAGTCGCTCGAGTTCTGCCGTGTAGCGCGTTACCTCGTCGCCGGTGATGAAACGGTCGAGCACGGTGAAACCGCGCTCCTCGTGGGCATCCAGTTCGGCCTGACTGAACGGGCCGTCGCCGGCCGTGCCCCACACCGCGGGGTGCGGGCGCTCGAGCGGTGGTCGCGGCTCGGCGAGGCGTGTCGGGTAGAGATCTTGATCGGTGGTCACGGTGGTCATCATTGTTCCTTTCCTGATCACGTGTCTTGATCGATTCGGCCGGGGTGCGATTTACTCCCCGGCCCGGTGTCGTTAGGACACCGTCTCGACGACGAGCGGGTATACCCCGTTCTCGTCGTGCACCTCCCGTCCGGTGACGGGCGGGTTGAAGACGCACACGGTGCGGATGTCGGTGCGCGGGCGCACACGATGCCGGTCGTGATCGTTCAGCAGGTAGAGGGATCCGGGTCGTAGCTGGTGGACCTCCCCGGTTGCGAGATCCTCGATCTCCCCTTCACCCTCGACGACGAACACCGCCTCGATGTGGTTCTCATAGCAGAACTCGGACTCGGTACCCGCATAGAGAGTGGTTTCATGGACGGAGAAGCCGGCGCCCTCCTTCGCGAGGATGATGCGCTTGCTGCGCCAATTCTCCGTACGGATATCCGCATCGGTGTCGGTGATCTCATCGATGGTGCGAACGATCATGGGGTTCCTTTCAGGAGTCGAGGCAGGATCAGAAGGGCGTTTAAACGGCGAGGACTTCGGCGACCGCGGCATCGATGATGTCGAGGCCTCGGCCGAGTTCAGCATCGGTGATGGTGAGCGCGGGGAGCACTTTCATCACCTCGCCGTCGGGGCCGGAGGTCTCCATCAGGAGGCCACGAGCGAAGGCGGCATCGCACACCGCGCCCGCGAGTTTGCCGTTCGGGAACTGCAGTCCGCGCGCGAGGCCGCGTCCCTTCGCGACGAGGCCGGTCGCCTCGTACTGCGCGGCGAGCGCGTTGAAGCGGCTCTCCACGCGCATCCCCTTCTCCACGGTCGACCGGGCGAGCGCGTCGTCGCTCCAGTATTCGCGGATCGCGGCGGTCGCCGTTTCAAATGCGGGTGCGATGCCGCGGAAGGTGCCATTGTGTTCGCCCGGTTCCCAGATGTCGAGATCGGGCCGAATCAGGGTGAGGGCGAGCGGAAGGCCGGATGCGCTGATGGACTTCGACAGGCACACGATGTCGGGCACGATTCCGGCTTCTTCGAAGCTGAAGAACTCGCCCGTGCGACCGCAGCCCATCTGCACGTCGTCCACGATCAGCAGGATCTCGTACTCGCGGCAGAGGTCGGCGAGCGCGCGGAGCCACTCCATGCGCGCGGCGTTGATGCCGCCCTCGCCCTGCACGGTCTCGACAATTACCGCAGCGGGAAGGTTGAGGCCGCTCCCGCTGTCTTCCAACAGTTTCTTGAAGTAGAAGAAGTCGGGCAGGTCCTCTTCGAAGTAGTCGTCGTAGGGCATCGGCGTCGCGTGGACCAGAGGAATACCCGCGCCGCCGCGCTTGAGCGCGTTACCCGTGACGGAGAGGGCCCCGAGCGTCATTCCGTGGAAGGAGTTCGTGAAGTTGATCACGGACTCCCGGCCGGTCGCTTTACGGGCGAGCTTGAGCGCCGCCTCGACCGCGTTCGCGCCACCTGGTCCAGGGAACACGACGCGGTAGTCGAGTCCGCGCGGCTGCAGAATCTGCTCAGAGAACGTGCGCAAGAAGTCGCGTCGCGCGGTCGTGAACATATCGAGGGAGTGGACTACGCGATCGTTCATCAGGTAATCGATCAGTACCTTCTTGAGAACCGGATTGCTGTGGCCATAGTTCAATGCGCCGGCTCCGGAGAAGAAGTCGAGGTACTCATTCCCCGCCTCGTCCCAGATCCGGCTGCCGACGGCTCGATCGAACACGACCGGCCACGAACGTGAATAGCTGCGCACCCTCGACTCGAGTGCGGTAAAAATCTCTGTCGAAGAATCTTCGGCGATGGACATGGTCATCGGTGCCTCCTCAGTGGCTCGCCGCACAATGGCGGCTCATCGATTCCGGAATCGCGAAATCGGATTTGGGGCGTCCGCCCCTCGGATACATCGGTTAGTCGAGCGCGTTCGGGTCGATCGGCCCGATTAGGTGAAGTCGCTCGGTGTCGTGCTCATCAGGAAAGTGCGACTCGTCGAATAGGGCGCGGGTCTTGATCTCGGCACCCCAGCGATCGGCGAGACGGGAAAACAACCTGCGCGACGCGATGTTGTCATCGGTCACCGTGGTCTCGACGGTGCGGATCGGTGCCGACTCGCTCGACGCACTGATGAGATCGTCGAGCATGCGTCGGGCGAGACCCTGGCCGCGGAACTCCTCGTCAACGGCGACCTGCCAGACGAACAGACATCGTGGATCTTCGCTGCGGCGATACGCGAGCACGAAGCCGACAACTTCACCGTCGGCGAGCGCAACACGAGAGGTGTTCGCGAAGTCGCGGGCGAAGAGCAAATACATGTAGGACGAGTTCAGATCGAGCTCGGCGGAGTTCTTCGCGAGACGCCAGATATCACCCCCGTGGGGCAGCTCTGGTGCGACGATGGTGATGCTACTCGGACGTGAACGGGTGGCTTCGGAAACTTCCTGTGTAAAAGACATACCTCCTCGAGGCTAGGTCACTCACGACTTGTTCTCAAGGGCGGATCCCGGTTTGTGATCTTTAGCGAAGTGGCCGCAGCCGGGCTTCTTGCGCGTCGATCGCGAGTTCGGCGGACCGCAACGCCGCCGAACTGTATCGGCCAATCGATCGCTCCTCGAGGAGGAGTTGGCGCTGGGCGTTCAGTACGATTCGGGTCAGTCGCAGGTACGCCTCGGTCGGGGTTTCCGGGGTAACCGTGTTGATCAATCCCGTTTCGGGGAGCGGGGTGGCGACGGGGGCGAGCACCTCGTGGGAGTCGGCGCGAACCCGTTCAATGATCTCCGCTGGAGTGGGAGGGCGCGTAGATTCCTGGGAGTCTATGGCGTCGACCGCTTCCTCGACCGCGTGGTCGAGCGCCGCGTCGCCGACTTCGGAGAGTTCGCGGCCGAGGGCGGCGAGCTCTTCGCGGTTGTCATTTGAACCGGAACCGCTCGGCCACAGTCTGCGAATGAGGGTTGGGAGCGTCAGCCCGTGCAGCAGCAGGGTGATGATCGCGACGAAGAATGCCAGGAGCACGATCTGCGCCCGGTAGGGCACTGAGGTCGGAATGGACTGAGCCGCGGCGAGCGTGACGACTCCGCGCATTCCGCTCCAGGAGAGTGCAACACCCGCCCGCCAGCCAAGGGGCTGGTCCTTCTCGTGCGCGAGGTCGGCGCGTGTTCGCTGCGCGCGCCGCGTTGCACGGCGCAGCTCCTCTGGATCCGCGTCGTGCCGTCCCCGGAGCTCCGCCGCGGCTGCCGAACGGTCGTCGAAGCGGGACCGGTACCTGCGCAGGTTGCTGCGAAGTGAGGCGAGCAGCGGAACCATGAACAGACCGCGCACCACGATGAGGATGACGACGAGTGCGAGCGCGATCAGCGGCAGGTGCGCGAGTTGCGTGGAATCTCGCGTCGCCTCGCCAATGAGGGCGTAGAGTTCGAGCCCCATGATGAGGAACACGCCGTTCTCGATGACGAACTGCAGGGTGCGCCAGTTGATGCGTTCGTTGACCCGGGCGATCGCACTGAATTTCCGCGCGGCCCGGTGACCCGTGTAGAGGCCCGTGACGACGACCGCCAGTACGCCCGAGGCCTGCAGGAGTTCGGCAGGGATGAACGCGAGGAATGGCACGACGAATGAGACGACCGTGTCGTACACGGGGTTCTTGAAGTGCGAACGGATCCACACCGTCACGAATCCGATGAGCAGTCCGACGATGATCGCCGCCACGACCGAATACACGAAGCTACCAACTGAGCCCCAGAACGCGAAACTGCCCGCGACCGCTGCGAGTGCGGTCTTCAGCAGGACGAGCGAGGTCGCGTCGTTGACGAGGCTCTCGCCCTCCAGCACTGACACAACCCGCTCGGGCATGCCGAGACGCTTGCCGATGGAGGTCGCTGCGACGGCGTCGGTGGGGCTGATCACCGCGCCGAGCGCAACCGCGATAGCAAATGGGATGTCTGGGATGAGGAGGTGGAGCAGAGCGCCGATCACGAGCGCGGAGATGATGACGAGCACGACGGAGAGCCCCGCGATTGGCTTAAAGTTTCGTCGGAAATCGATGATCGGCGTGCTGACCGCTGCGGAATAGAGAAGCGGTGGGAGCACGCCGTACAGAATGACGCTGGGGTCGACGCGGACCGCCGGGGTGATCGGGAGGTAGCCGATGCCGATGCCGATGAGCACGAGCAGGAGGGGAGCGGCGATCCCGAGACGGCCGCCAACGATCGAGGTGCCGACGAGGACGACGATCACGATGATCGCGAGAATGCCAATCTCCATGCTTCAAGCGTACGAGACGTCGAGCCCGTGGAAGCGCGCCCAGTGCGCGATCGCCGGGGCGAGCGCCTCCTGGTCGAGCGTGGCCCCGGGGAAAGCGGTGAGCTCGGGTCCGGCATGCTTCCTGGCTCCGCGTCGCCACGTGCCGACCACGCGGCCGCCACGCACGATCGTCGCGAGGAACATGCCGTTGCGGCCGGGAAGCACGCGCTCGAAATCGGCGGGATCGAGCTGAGGATCCCGGAGCGTGTATCCGAGCAGATGCTCGTCGAACGCCGGTAACAGCAGCCAGTCGACCAAGCCTTGCTGTCGCGAACCGCCGATCGGGCCGGAATCGAGGAGTTCCGCGGGCACCCAGAACTCACCCGCCGCATCTGTCGAGCCGGCGAGCCTGACCGGCGTGAGTCGACCTGTCTCGGCAGCGAGCGCGATCCCTCGCCTCGCTTCTCGGACCGGGAGCCCCGTCCACCAGGCGAAGTCCTTCGTGCGCACGGGGCCACGCCCCGCGGCATGCCGAGTTGCGAGTTCGGCGAGTGCGGCGTCGCCGGTGAGCCGTCGCGGTTGCCTGATCCAGGCTTCCGAGAGCACGAGTCGAGGCTCATCACCACCGTCCGTCGGGCCGAACACGGCGATGCCGTTCTGGCACAGCCACCAGATCACGTGATACCGCCAGTTGCCCTGCCATTCGATGCCGGCCTCCGTCCACGCCTCCGACAGGGTGGCTCGGGTCTGCGGAGCGGTGCGCATCGCCTCGATTGAGGTTTCCACCAGCCGGTCGAGTGCCGCGTCGCTCATGCCGAGCACCTCGCGCCGACGCGGAGCGCCCGCGAGCTGGCGTGCGTTCGTCGCCTCCTGCATCCAACCGATATCTGCTGCGGGGACGACGTGCACGGTGCCGCGCATCGGCCACGAACGCACGAGATGTCCCGCATCGAACGCCGCGTGGACGTCGGTGACGGTCGCCCCCGGCGCCCGCAGCCCGAGCGCCCACCTCGACGCGCGCCAATCCTGACCCTGGAGCGCCAACAGACGATCTGCCACGTCGATGACGGTGGCCGCCTGCGGATCGCCCGGTGCGGGATCACGCGGGCTGTCGAGCCCGAGGGCGCGCATGCGCAGCCCGAGCAGTTCGTCAGTCGCGAGCTCAGGAATCGGCGAGGCGCTCATGCGCTTCAGTGTAAACGTGCACGGTGCGGAGGATCCAGGGGTGCGCAGTAGGCTGAGAGACCATGAACCTGGGCCAGATCCTCGACCGCGGCACCGCGGGCGGCAGCGCCGACGAAGTTTTCGCCACATTCGAGGAGTGGGCCTGGGAGGCGCGGGGGCTCCGACTCTATCCGGCGCAGGAGGAAGCGCTGCTCGGCATCGCACTCGGCTCGAACGTGATCCTCGCCACCCCGACCGGCACCGGAAAATCCCTCGTCGCACTCGGCGCCCACGTCATCGCCGTCGCCGAGGGGCGCCGCACCGTCTACACCGCCCCCATCAAGGCGCTCGTCAGCGAGAAGTTCTTCGACCTCGTCGAGGCCTTCGGGGCGGAACGCGTGGGCATGGTCACCGGCGACACCTCCATCAATCCTGACGCGCCGATCCTCTGCTGCACCGCCGAGATCCTCGCGAACCTCGCGATCCGGGACAAAGACGTCGACAATCCCGAAACGGGCGGGATCACGCAGGTGATCATGGACGAGTTCCACTACTACGCAGACCCCGAGCGCGGATGGGCGTGGCAGGTCCCGCTCCTGCTCATGCACGACGCGCAGTTCCTCCTCATGTCGGCGACGCTCGGCGACGTGACCGAGCTCGCCGAGGATCTCAGCGAAGCCACCGGGCGCGACACCGCCCTGGTCACTGGCGTCGAACGTCCGGTACCACTCACGTTCTCGTACGCGGTCGCATCGGCGCACGAGGTGGTGGAGGAGCTGCTCGAAGACCGCAAGGTGCCCGCCTACCTCGTCCACTTCAACCAGTCGCACGCGGTCGAGCAGGCGCAGGCCCTCGCGAGCATCCGCATCGTTGACCGTGCTGGGCGAGACGAGATCGCCTCCGCCATCGGTGAATTCCGGTTCTCCACAGGCTTCGGCCAGTCCCTGTCGCGACTCGTGCGATCAGGGATCGGCGTGCACCACGCAGGCATGCTTCCGCGCTATCGGCGCCTCGTCGAGCAGCTCGCGCAGCGCGGACTGCTGCGCGTGATCTGCGGCACCGACACGCTCGGCGTAGGAATCAACGTGCCGATCCGAACCGTCGTCGTCACTGCGCTCACCAAGTTCGACGGCGAACGCATGCGCCGGCTCACCGCGCGCGAGTTCCACCAGATCGCAGGCCGGGCGGGCCGCGCAGGCTTCGACACCGAGGGTGACGTGATCGCACTCGCGCCCGAACACGAGGTCGAGAACGCCAAGCAGAGCGCAAAAGCACAGGCCAAGGCCGCCGCAGGGAAGAAGGTCGGCAAGGGCCCGAGGAAGAAGACTCCGCCGCAGGGCTTCGTCGGGTGGAGCGAACAGACCCTCGACAAGCTCGTCGCCTCCGAGCCCGAGCCGCTTGTGAGTCGCATGCGCGTCACCCACTCCATGGTGCTCGGCGTCATCGGGCGCGGCGAGGAGTGGGAAGGCGAGGCGCTGAACACGATGCAGATGCTCATCTTCGACAGCCACGAACCACGGGCCGCCCAGTTTCAGCACGCCCGCACCGCGATCGAAATATTCCGTACGCTCCGGGGTGGCGGCATCGTCGAGGTGCACGAGGTCGATGGCCAGCGACTGCTCCGCTTGACGGTCGACCTGCAGTCGAACTTCGCACTCAACCAGCCGTTGTCGCCGTTCGCGCTCGCCGCGATCGAACTGCTCGACCCCGAGTCTGAGACTTACGCGCTCGACGTGATCTCGATCATCGAGTCGACGCTCGAAGAACCTCGAGCGATTCTCCGCGCCCAGGAGCATCGGTCCCGCGGTGAAGCGGTCGCCGCGATGAAGGCGGAGGGCATCGAATACGACGAGCGCATGGAGCTCCTCGAAGAGGTCACTCACCCCAAACCGCTCGACGAGCTCCTCGCGGAGGCGTACGAAGCGTACGCCCGCGAAGTGCCCTGGGCGCGCGACTACGAGGTGAAGCCGAAGTCGGTCGTGCGGGACATGATCGAGCGCGCGTTCGGGTTCCGCGACCTCGTCTCCTTCTACCAGCTCGGCCGAGCCGAGGGCGGTGTGCTTCGGTACCTGAGCGACGCGTATCGCGCGCTCGATCGTACGGTGCCCGAGTCCGCGCGCAACGAAGAGCTCGACGAGCTCATCGACTGGCTCGGAGAGCTCGTCCGACAGGTCGACTCGAGCCTCGTCGACGAGTGGGAGGAGCTCGCGCACCCCGAGACTGCGGGTGAGGCCCTGGCCGAGCACGCCCGCGCCCGGGAGGCGGGCGTGTCGATCGCCCCGCCGACCCGTTCGGTGCTCGCAAACGAGCGTGCCTTCCTCGTCATGGTGCGCAACGCCCTCTTCCGGCGTGTGCAGGCGGCCGCGTTCGAACGACTCGACGAGCTCGGAGAGCTTGACGGCCCGCACGGCTTCGGTGCCGCAGAATGGGGCGACGCGCTCGATGCCTACTTCACGGAGTATGACGCGATCGGCACCGGCCCCGATGCGCGCAGCGCATCGCTTCTCGACCTTGACCGTGGCCCGGATGCCCTCGCGAAACGCACGTGGCGCTTTCGGCAGGTCCTGCTCGACCCCGAGGGTGATCGAGACTGGGCAATCGAGGGAATCATCGACCTTGACGCCTCCGAAGCGAGTGGCGAACCCGAGGTGCGAGTGGTACGGGTGGGCCCTCTGATCGACTGAGGCGAGCTGCAGACTGAGGCGAGCTGCATCACTGAGTAAAGTCGTCATCATGACCGCGCCGCAATCGCCCCTCACCCGCGAGGCGTTCCTCGCTTCTGCCGACCATACGCTCCTCGCACCCGACGCGACCGCTGCAGAGCTTGACGCCTTCATCGCGTCCGCCGCGCAGCTCGGTGTTGCCCGCGTCTGTGTGAGCCCCACGCGTATCCCGAAAGGTTCTCGCGGCCTCGAGATCGTGACGGTGGTCGGATTTCCTACGGGCGTGCACACCGCGGAGACGAAAGCGTTCGAGGCGGGCCGTGCGATCGCGGCGGGAGCGCACGAAATCGACATGGTCATCAATCCGGGGCTCGTCGCCGACGGCGATTGGCCAGCCGTGGAAGCCGAGATTCGCGCCGTCCGGGAGGCGACCGCCGGCCGAGTACTCAAGGTCATTCTCGAGACCGCGGCGCTCGCCGACCAGGAGATTATTGCTGGTTGTCGCGCGGCCGGATTTGCCGGTGCGGACTTCGTGAAGACATCGACCGGGTTTCATGCGGCCGGCGGGGCGACCCTGCATGCGGTTCGCCTGATGGCCGAGACCGTCGGTGACCGGCTCGGCGTCAAAGCATCAGGAGGGATCCGCACAGCCGCCATGGCTCGCGAGATGTGGTCGGCTGGCGCAACACGTTTCGGAGTGTCCGCGACCGAGGCGATCGTTGTCGGGTGGGATTCGTCGGAAGAGGGGACCCATACCGGCTACTGACGTGACAGGCATTCAGTAGCACGGGGCTGAGAACGTCATCTTCTAGGATCGCTCGAGGCTGCCGGGCATCGTCGGAGACTTCTTCGCGACCGAGCGGCGAGGGACCCCTCTAGACTCGACCACATGCGCCTCGGAGTCATCGATGTCGGTTCGAACACGGTTCACCTGCTCGTGGTGGACGCGCACCCGGGCGCGAGCCCCGTTCCGTACCATTCGCAGCGCTCAGTACTCCGGCTCATGCGGTACGTGGACGCCGACGGAGCGATCACCGAGAAGGGCGTGCAGAAGATTGTCGCGGCGGTTCGTGAGATGGTTGCCACCGTTGCCGAGATCGGGGTGGACGACCTCATCACGACCGCGACGAGCGCGATCCGAGAGGCGGCGAACGGAGAGGCCGTGCTCGCGACGATCGAGCGCGAGGCGGGAGTACCCCTCGACGTGCTCTCGGGCGAAGATGAGGCACGCATCACGATGCTCGCGGTGCGCCGCTGGCTCGGCTGGTCGGCGGGGGAGATCCTGCTCTTCGATATCGGCGGCGGCTCCTTTGAACTCGCGCAGGGAGCGGACGAGTACCCCGACGTGCAGGTGTCGCTGCCGCTCGGTGCGGGCCGCTCCACCATCCACTTTCTCGCCGATGACCCACCCCCGCGGGAAGCGGTCTCTCGCCTCCGCGCGCACGCCCGAGCCGAGTTCACCCGCGTGAGAGACGAACTGTTCACCGACCGACCCAAACCCAAGCGCGTGGTCGGCACGTCGAAGACGATCCGATCCCTCGCGAGACTCATCGGCGGACCCGCGGACCCGGAGACCGGAGACCTTGCCCCGCTCCACTACGTCGGACTCAAAGAGTGGGAACCGACGCTCCGGGATATGCCGAGTTCCGTGCGAAAGTACCTGCCCGGGATTACCCCGGAACGTGGATACCAGATCATGGCCGGCGCAATCGTGCTGCGCACCGCAATGAAGGTGTTTGGTGTTGCGACGCTCACGATCTCTCCGTGGGCGCTCCGCGAAGGGATCGTGCTGCGCTACATCGACGCGCTCGACGGCCGAGGCGCGGACCCCGTCTCAGCTCCTGCGGAGGGAACGGCGGTGCTTCCATGATCGACTGGGAAGCGCTGCGGAGCGCCGCATTCGCCGCCACCGCGTACGCCTACGCACCCTATTCGGGGCTTGCCGTCGGGGCTGCGGCATTCGCGGATGACGGCCGCATCATCGCCGGGTGCAATGTAGAGAACGCCTCGTACGGACTCACGCTGTGCGCCGAGTGCGCCGTTGTCTCGGCGCTCCACTCCGGTGGCGGCGGCCGCCTTCGTGCCCTTGTCTGTGTGAATGGCGCGGGGGAGACGCTCATGCCGTGCGGGCGTTGTCGTCAACTGATCGCGGAGCATGCGGCGCCCGGGCTGCTCATCGCCACCGTTGACGGGCCTCGCACGATCGCGGAGATGCTCCCGCTCGCGTTCGGTCCGAGCGACGTCGAGGAGGGGGGCACGTGACTGAGACTCCCTTCGAACCAGCTTCCCGTGAACCCTTCGACGCGATCGATGTCATTCGTGCGAAGCGCGACGGCGGGCGAGTGCCCGAGGCAGAGCTGCGGTGGATGGTCGACGCCTTTACCCGCGGGTACGTGTCCGATCCGCAGATGGCCGCGTTCGCGATGGCGGTGGTGCTGCAGGGCATGGACCGAGACGAGATCAGAGTGCTCACCGAAGCGATGATCGACTCCGGAGAGCGGATGCGCTTCGACCTTGCGAAACCCACGGTCGACAAGCACTCCACCGGCGGGGTGGGAGACAAGATTACGCTGCCGCTCGCGCCGCTCGTCGCGGCCTTTGGCGTCGCCGTGCCGCAGCTTTCCGGGCGCGGTCTCGGCCACACAGGTGGCACGCTCGACAAACTCGAGTCGATCCCTGGCTGGCGGGCGACGCTCACGCCCGCGGAAATCACCGATCAGCTTGCTTCAATAGGTGCGGTGATTTGCGCCGCGGGGCGCGGGCTCGCTCCCGCGGATCGCAAGCTGTATACGCTCCGAGACGTCACGGGAACGGTAGAGAGCATCCCGCTCATCGCGTCTAGCATCATGTCGAAGAAGATCGCTGAGGGGGCGGACGCGCTCGTGCTTGACGTGAAGTTCGGCAGTGGCGCATTCATGCAGGAGTTTGATGACGCGCGTGAACTCGCCCGAACGATGGTGTCCCTCGGCACGGACTCGGGAGTGCGGACGACGGCACTGCTCACGAATATGGACGTGCCACTCGGCCTCGCGATCGGCAACGCCAATGAGGTTCGCGAATCACTCGAGGTGCTCGAGGGCGGTGGTCCCGCAGATGTGCGTGAGCTCGTCGTCGAACTCGGACAGGAGATGCTCGCGCTCGCCGGGCTCCCCGACGTCGATGTTGCATCGGCACTCGACGACGGACGGGCCATGAAGGTGTGGCGACGAATGGTCAGGGCGCAGGGCGGGGATCCCGACGCGGAGCTTCCCGTGGCGAGAGAGTCGCACGTGGTGGTGGCGCCGAGTGCCGGGTTCGTGACACGCATGGATGCGCTGCCCTTCGGGATAGCGGCGTGGCGGCTCGGGGCGGGCCGCGCCCGAACCCAGGACCCCGTCGTGCACGCCGCAGGCATCGACCTCCACGCGAAACCGGGCGATCGCGTCGAGGCGGGTCAGCCGCTCTTCACGCTTTCGGCCGACGAGCCCGAGCGCTTCGGACGATCTCTCGAAGCGCTCGAGGGGGCGTGGGAGGTCGGTGCCTCCCCACCGCCTGCTCGGCCGCTCGTTCGCGAGCGCATCACCGCTTGATGGGCTTCCGCCGCCACCACAGCCAGCGAGGCCGCTGGGTGCGACCCCACTCCGGGTGGACGATCAGGCCCGGATCGTCGAATCCGCGCCAGGGATTGTCCACGTCGCGCTCGTAGTCGCTCGACTGGGTCGAGCCGTCGAGCACGGGGCGGTTGAGCGTCTTACCCGGCGGCCAGGCCCGGTAGGTGCCGTGTCCATTGGGTGCCTCGGTGATGGTGCCCTCGTGCGGCTGCTCCACGTGTGGGAGACGCGCCGCGGTGTACCTCTCTGCATCGGTGTGTTGTTGTGCGTGTCGCATGATGCACCTCCTCGGTGAGGGGTCCTTCCACCATACGCCTGAAGCACCCGCACGGCACGGACTCCGCAGAAACGTCGCGCACCCGTGATTTGAACTTCCCTGCGCGCCGGGGTAAAGTGATCTCTCGGTGCCGAGCTCCTCGGAGGTCGGAATTCAGCCATTGGGATATGGTGTAATTGGCAACACTACGGTTTCTGGTACCGTCATTCTAGGTTCGAGTCCTGGTATCCCAGCCACATTTCAGGGCGCAACTTGCGCGTCTTCCCGCCCTCTCTTTCTAGGGGTATTCTTCTGCTGTCAAGCCCCTCGCTACTCAACGTGAACTCGGGCACGATCGTCGGATGGCGACCAACTCGCGACGATTCCGATGCTCTGCGAAGCAGGTGTTCGCAGTGCTCAGTGATGGCTGGCTCTACCCTTCCTGGGTCGTCGGGGCCTCCCGCATGCGCGACGTCGACGAGACATGGCCGAAGCCGGGGTCACACCTGCACCACTCGGTCGGTGTCTGGCCGTTACTCCTGAACGACAGCACAACCGTTCGCGACTGGGATCCGCCCCGACGCGTGGTGCTGCGCGCCCGCGGTTGGCCCCTCGGTGAGGCGACGGTTCGAATCACCGCCGAGCCATTTGGGGAGGAATGCGTGGTGCGGATCGTCGAAGTTGCGGCGGAGGGACCTGCACGGCTGATGCCACGCTGGTTCACGAACCTGGTGATCGGGTGGCGGAACCGAGAGACTCTCCACCGGCTTGCCTACCTCGCCGAAGGACGGGCGGGCGAGGCGAGTCGTGAGGCGAGTAGCCGGAACGGCCCTGGCCGCTCGACCGCCCAGCCGAGGGGGAGTACCGCGCCAAGTTCCGAGGCGGTGTAACTCCGCCGTATGCTGCGCAGCCCATCCACGCGGAGATACGAGCCGGCCGCAATCGGTGCCGCCCCGACCGCATAACCGACGTAGGCGCCGCGGCCACGAGCGATGTCCGAGTGGAGACTCAAGGATCCGGCGAGCACCTCCGAATCCGCGAACAACCCTGCGAGCCCCACATCATCGAGATGGTGCATGAGATGGTTGGAGATCACCAGATCGTACCGTTCCCCCCGCATGGCGAGATCCCGACTTGTGAGTTCATGAAACGTCACCCCGGACATCGGCGTGCTCTGCGCGACGTGGAGCAGGCGTGCATCGGGGTCGATACCGGTCGCGGAGACGTCGAAACCGTCGCGGCGTGATCGTCTCACGAGCCTCCGCAAAACATCGCCTCCGCCGCAGCCGATATCGAGGATGCGCAGCGGGGTTGCGGGGCCACCCCAGGCACGTCGGCCCTGCGAGAGCTCTGCGAACACCGGCGTAACACGTTGGCGATACACCGCACCCCAGCAGGACACCATCCGGTTCACGATGCTGAACCGTTCGACCGTGCGACGCAGCTTCGCCGGGTCACACCCGGGGTCGTCCATGAACTCGGTGAGTGACGCCGCGCGCTGAGCAAGCCTCACGACCGCGCACCTGTCGTCGGACGACGCACCGTGAAACGGGCGGTTTCGACGGTGAGACCTGGGCCGAAGGCGAGCGCCGCCACGCGATCGCCGTCGAAGAGCGTCGGGTCGCGCAGGATCCCTTGCAGGATGAACAGCACCGTCGCACTCGACATGTTCCCGTATTCGCGCAGAGTCGAGCGCGAGCCCAGCATCACCGCGTCACTCAGACCGAGCCCCGACTGCACGCGGTCGAGCACACTGCGTCCGCCCGGGTGCACCGCCCACGCTTCGACGTCCTGCGGGGAACCCCCGGAGAGCATTCGTGCCACGACCGCAGCGATCTCCCTCCCGACGATTCGCGGCACCTCGGCGGATAAACGCATCTCGAAGCCGGTGTCGCCGATCGACCAATCCATGTCCGACTCGCCGGTGGCAGTGACCGCCGTGGCGAACTCACCGATCTCAAGTGTTGTGCCCTGCAAAGCTTCTGATCCGGACCTGCCGTCCGCGACGATCGCGGCTGCCGCACCGTCACCGAACACTGAGGCTGCAACAATTTGCTCGGGATCGCTCGACGCGCGAACGTGGAGTGAACACAACTCTGTGCATGCGACGAGGACGACGGCATCAGGTTGCGCCGCCACGAAGCGCGCTGCCGTACGCAGCGCCGGGAGCGCTGCCGCACAGCCCATGAATCCCAGGTGGAGGCGTTCCGCGCTGTCCATCACGCCGAGCGCGCGAGCGAGCAGGAATTCGGGGCCCGGCGCGAAGCCGCCGGTACAGGAGACCGTGATCACGTGCGTGATGTCGGCGGCGCTATACCCGGACTCCTCGAGCGCACGTCGTGACGCGGCCTCGAGGAGTGCGGGCGCGGCGCGACGGAACAGGGCGTTGCGTTCACCGGTGGTCGGCGTTCGAAGCGCGTCGTCGGTGCCGAAGAAAAGAGGTTCGCCTCCCGGCCCGCCGATCACCGCATAGCGGAAGTCGATCGCGGACTGATCGAACGCCGCGCCAATGAGCCGCTGCGTGAGCCGCCCCACCCCAGGCTGCCCGGTGAAGAAATCACGCAGTGCGGCCTGCGCAATCGGGAACCCCGGCACCGCAGTGCCGATGGAGACGAGCTGCGCGGTCATCCCTTCATCAAATCAGCCCTCGCTCTCGTGGCGAAGGGGCTTGACACCCGGCCTCGAACACTCGGACACCTCTAGACACACCAGTCGATGCAGCGCAAGCCCGGTGACATCGGCCATGCGGCCAGCTAAACATGGTCCCAAGGGATGGAGCATGGTCGCAATGGTGAGTCAGAGCGATGAGGAAGAGCACGGACATTGAGGAAGAGCACAGAGGGTGAGCAAATTCCCAGAGGGTGAGCAAGTGGGCAGACGGGAGGAGAAGTGGACGCTAACGGTGTCCAGCACGCCATGTCCATGATGCAGTCGGTGGCTGCGATTGTGCCGTACGCGTTGGTCGCGTGCGCGACGTACCTTGCCACCGTTGCAGTGGGGGTCGCTGCCGTCAGAGGGCAGTCAGTGCGGAGGAAATGGCACACGAGACTCTTCACCGTGACCACGATCGTGACGGCGCTCGCCGCCACCCTCGCGCTGCTCCGCGCATCAATTCTGGAGGGGGTCGCGCTGCTCGCGGCCCTCGTTCCGCTCGGACTCCTTCCTTTCGTGAGTGTGCCGGTTTCGACGCACACGCGGAGGCACGCACTGATCGCAGCCTGCGCCGCCCCGTGCTACCTCGCCGCGATTGTTTTTCGTGCCGCCGAGGCCAGCTGAGGAGGCGCCATGGAATTTCTTGACGTCCTGTGGGGGCGCCGCACAACGAACGGTCCGTTCCTCCCCGAACCCGTGAGCGAGGAGCACCAGCGCTTGCTCATGCGCGCTGCCGCCGCCGCTCCGTCACAGTTCAACAGTCAGCCTTGGCGCTTCATCGTGATCGAGGGCCGCGACACCATCGAAACGATCGCACGCATCAGCGGAGAATCGATGGCGAGTGTGATCGCTGAGGGATCCTTCTTCGACCGCTACAAACGACACTTCCGATTCAGCGCCGAGGAGATGGCCGAGCATCGCTCCGGCATGTACTTCGATCGACTGCCGGCGGCGCTGCGGCCGTTTACTCGCGCCGTGTTCACGCCCGCGGGCGCTGCCACGATGCGAATGCTCCGAGTCCCGCACACCCTCGGCGAGGAGAACCGTCGGCTCGTCGCCGGTTCGCCGCTGATCCTCGGGGTGATGCTCGATCGGCGCGAACGTGCTGCGCATCCCCTCGCCGACTTTTACTGTCTCTTCAGCATGGGCGCGGCGATGGAGAATGTCTGGCTGACCACCGTTGAACTCGGTATGGGAATGCAGTTCATCTCATTCCCGATGGAAGCGCCAGGCCAGTGGCAGCGGATCGTCGACCTGCTCGAAGTATCCGACGACCTCGAACTGATGGCGATCTATCGTCTCGGCTACGTACCAGTGCACTCAGAGCGCCCCGCGATCGACTGGTCGAGTCGCGAACGGCGACCCCCGTCGCAGTTCGTCTTCCGCGAGTCTGGTCGCCGAGCACAGGAAGGTTGGGACGACTCAACACCTGATGAAAACCGCGCCGAAGGGAGTGCCTTATGACCCCGATCGAACTGCACCCGCGCGGGCAGTTAAGTGAAGCCGTGCTGGACCGACTTCAGCACGGTGCGGACCACGGGCCGCATGGTGAAGACCTTCTCAGGGTCACCACGCAGCAGGTCGCGGCGAGTTCCGATCTGCTGCGAGACGACGACGTGCAATTTGCGCTCTTTCTGCTCCAGGCGTCGCACTACGGGTCTCTCGAGGGCCTCGATCCGCACCTTGAGTGGGACCCTCTGCTCATCACCGTCCGCCGGCATATAGAGGATGCCTTCGAGGCGCAGCTGCGCCACGAAGTTCGCGTACCTGAACTACCCGCCCCGAATAGCGCTGCCGTCGCGAAGGTACTGTTCGAGATGACGGCACCCGAGGCAGGGCCGAGCCTTGCCCGATACGTTGCGAAGCAGGCGAGCCGAGAGCAGGCCGAGGAACTGTTGAAGCAGCGATCCATTTATACGCTCCGCGAGGCAGACGCACACTCCTGGGCCATTCCACGATTGCGTGGGCGGGCGAAAGCCGCGCTCGTGGAGATTCAATCGGACGAGTACGGTGGCGGTCGGCCAGAACGACTGCACGCCGAGATCTTTGCGGAGACGCTACGTTCTGCCGGCCTCGACGACCGCTACGGAGCCTACGCAGATGCGGTCCCCGCGATCACGCTCGCCTCGTTCACAATGATGACCATGTTCGGCCTCAATCGCCGACTCGTCGGTGCGTCAGTGGGGCACCTCGCGGCGTTCGAGATGACGTCATCGATCCCAAGCCGGTTCATCGCGGATGGCCTCCGACGCCTCGGATACGGCGAGCGCACGACGGCCTACTTCGACGAACACGTCGAAGCCGACGCGGTGCACGAGCAGATCGCCGCGCATGATCTCGCGGGGTCGCTTGCGGAGGATCGGCCAGACCTGCTGCCCGACATTATCTTCGGGGCCGCGGCTTGCTTGACGGTGGACGGCTGGGCTGGGTCTCACCTGCTTGAAACGTGGGAGCGCGGGGCCTCATCGCTTCGCGAGCGTGTGCTGGCATGACCGAACCACACCTCACCATCACCGCCTACCCGGACGGTCCGCTCATCGTTCGAGGGGCACTTGAACTCCGCACGATCGGTGGCGAACCCATTCGGGTGACGCGCCGCACCGTCGCACTGTGTCGATGCGGGCTTTCGACGATCAAGCCCTTCTGCGACGGTACGCACAAGATCTCGGGATTTCGCACTGATGACGCTGGCACTGATGACGCTGGCACTGATGACGCTGGCACTGACGAGACTGGCACTGATGAGACCGGCACTGACGAGACCGGCGTTCACGGGAGGAGTTCACCATGACGGAAGCACCACAGCCGCGTCACTCGGATGACGGGACCCCTCGACCGGATCCGACGAAGATGGCCAACCAGCCGGCGTTGCAGCGATCGCGGGGCACGATCTGGATCGTCATGGGTGGGTTGTTCCTGATCATCTCGCTGGTTCCGCTCGGTGCGTTGATTTTTGCTGGCACCGGTCGTTCGGCGGGTGTCGCGATTGCGGCGGCGCTCGTCATGATCGGCCTGTACGCCGCTCTGCTCGGCGCGAAGTTCGGGATCGGCAAGCAACGCCTGCGCCTGCGCGTGATGGCGGGCTGCATGTTGGCGATGGCGGCGGTCGCGCTCATCGCTCTGTGGGTGTGTGCCCTCATCGAGGGTGCGCCGGTCTCGGCGTGAGGCCCGGTGATGAGCAGCGGCCGTCCGAGCTTTGGCGTGGAGGAAGAGTTCTTGCTCTTGGATGCGACCACCGGTTCGCCGGTGAACTGCGCGGCCGAGGTGGTTCTCGCGATGGCAGGGGAGTGCCCTTCTCCGGATCGCGAGTTCCTTTCGAGTCAGCTTGAGACGGCCACGCCCGTTTGTTTTGACGCCGCGGAGGCGGAGTCCGCGCTGATGGAGTTTCGGAGAGTGGGCTCCGGCGCGGCACGCTCCTGCGGTTGTGTTCTCGCCGGTACCGGGCTGCCACCCGTCGGTGGGGAAACCGAGGCGATGGTCACCCCGAAGCATCGGTACCGACGCATTGCCGAGGAAACGGGCAGGGTCGCCAAACACCAATATTCGACGGGCACCCACGTCCACGTTGCGATCCCGTCGCTCGACGCAGGGGTGGAGGTGCTGGCGCGAATCGCCCGGTGGTCGCCCGTGCTTCTCGCGATGACGGCCAACTCGCCGCTGTGGTCGGGAGAATCGACCGGGTTCGCGAGTTGGCGACACGTTCTGAGTCTCAGCTGGCCGGTCGTCGGATACCCGCAGGGATTCAGGGACGGCGCAGACTACGAACGGTCCGTCACGGGGCTCATCGACTCTGGAATCGTGCCGGACACGGGCATGATTTCGTGGATCGCGCGTCTCTCGGCGAACTACCCGACGATCGAGTTGAGGGTTGCCGATGCTCAACTCGATGCGTGCGACACGGTGGCGTTCGCTGTGCTCGTTCGTGCGCTGGTAGCTCGTGCGCTGAGCGAGGCGGAGTCGGGAGATCCGTCACCCCGATATCAGCCCGGCCTCATCAACAGCGCCAACTGGTTTGCCGCCCGCAACGGGTTGGGGAGCGAACTCGTTGACCCGCTTACGCTCGAGTCGCTTCCCGCGTTTGAATTCGTGGACCACATGCTCGCGTCCGTCGCGGACGAGCTGAGGCGCTTTGGTGACGCTGACCGTGTCGCGCGCTACTCGGAGTGCTTGCGCCGAGTCGGAGTGCTTGCGCCGAGTCGGAGACCCAGCTTCGCGTCAGCTTTCCGCATTCGCCTCCGGGGCAGTCGGTGCCGTGGTCGAACTGTTCATCTGCAGACCAGTGGCGGCTGGTCCCGCGTCAAAAGTCAATGGGCTCTCCTGAGCGTCGGTTCCTCTCTAGTCTCACTGTCATGACCTCCCTCTGGCACCTCACTTCACCGAGAATTCCGAGCGACAGCTTTCGCGATGACGGTTCTCTGAATGACGGTAGTGCGCGCTGCGACACGGTCGTCGTCGGGGCGGGCCTGACCGGGCTTATGACCGCGGTTCTTCTCGCACGCGCCGGACAACACGTCACGGTGCTTGAAGCGCACAGCATCGGCTCGGTTGCGACGGGCAACACTACAGGGAAACTCAGCCTGCTGCAGGGCACGGTGCTCGGATCGCTCAGAAAGTCGGCCGGCGACGAGGTGCTCGCCGCGTACGTCGAGGCGAACCGAGAGGGGCAGGCCTGGCTCGTACGTGAACTCGAATCGTTCGGAGAGCAGGTGGACGTTCGACCGGCCGTCACATACGCGTCGAGCGAGGAGCAGTTGGCCCAGCTTGCACGGGAACGCGACGCGGCCGAGGTCGCCGGCTTGCAACTGCGCGAGACTGAGGACGCGGGGTTGCCCTTCGATGTGTTCGGCGCGCTCACACTGGATAATCAAGTGCAGCTCCAGCCAATGCGAGTGCTCGCGCGTCTCGCCGAGGAGTTGCGCTCGCGCGGCGGACGCATCGTCGAGCGATGCGCGGTCACCGATGTTGAAACGCAATCGGATGGGCTTCACGTCGTGACGGGGCAGGGATCCCTCGTCGCCGAGCGCTGTGTGCTCGCAACCGGCACACCCATCCTCGACCGCGGTCTGTTCTTCGCGAAGCTCGATGTCACGCGATCATTCGTCACGGCGTACCGAATCGCCGCCGCGGACGCGCCTCGGGTGATGGCGGTCGCGGCTGGCTCTCCCTTCCACTCGATCCGCTCGGCGCGGGACGCGGTCGGTGGCGATGTGCTCGTGGTCGGCGGTGCCGCACAGCGCCTCGGCGACTTCGGGGATACTCGCGACGAGCTGCGACAGCTCGATTCCTGGGCTGCCCGCCACTTTCCCAGCGCACAGCGCCTCTCCTGGTGGGCGGCACAGGACTATCGCACGCACTCCGGCGTCCCCTTCGCCGGAGCGATGCCGCGTGGTGGCGGGCGAATCTACACGGCAACGGGCTACAACAAGTGGGGTATGACGAACGCGGTCGCGGCGGCGCTCGCCATCGCGGGGGAGATGCTGGGCGGCAACATGGAGTGGGCGCGCACCCTCCGGGCGCACGTGCTGAGCCTCCCGGCAGCCGTGAACGCACTGCAGACGACCGGTGCGGTCGCGGGGCATCTCGTTTCGGGGTGGGCCGGAGCTGAGCAGCGCTCCGTGGCGGATTGCGTCAATCCGTCCGAGGGGGAAGGATTTGTCGCGCGTGACGGAGTGACGCCCGTCGCCGTATCTCGCGTGGACGACCGGCTGCGCCGAGTCTCGGGCGTCTGCACCCACCTCGGCGGGGTGCTGCGCTGGAACAGCGCCGAACGCTCGTGGGATTGCCCGCTCCACGGCTCCCGATTCGCCGCTGATGGGTCGCGGATCGAGGGGCCTGCGTTACGGGATCTACCGAATGCTGAGCGGGCCGCCGGGGCCTAGCGAGTGGCCGGGGCTTAGCGAGTGGCCGCTGCGAGCTCCCGTGCCCGCCCGCTCGTCGCGAAATCGTCGATCGTCGAGAGCGGCCCGCCGACACGGTACAGGGATCCGCGATGGTCATCGGGCAGGCGGTCACCCGCGCCGAACAGCTTGTTCCGCAGCGTGCCATCGGCGTACTCCGTGGGGTATACGCCGCGACGCTGCAGCTCAGGCACGACGAACTCTACGACGTCTTCGAAGGTGCCAGGCGTCACCGCGTACGCGAGGTTGAACCCGTCGACTCCGGTCTCCGCGACGATCCGCTCGAGTTCGTCGGCGACGGTTTCGGGCGAGCCGACCACGGTGGTGCCAAGACCCGCGATGCCGTTGCGCTCGACCATGTCGCGGATCGTCCACACCCGGCCCTCGTCGTTCTTCTCCTGGAACGCGGCCAGTGTCGACTGGATCGCGTTGCTCTCCACATTGCCGAGCGGCTCGTCGAGGTCGTACTGCGAGAGATCGACGCCCATCCACCCCGACAGGAAGGTCAGCGCACCCTCCGGGCTGACGTACGAGAGATAATCTCGGTGCTTTGCCTGCGCAAGTTCGTCGGTCTCGTCGACGATTACGGTGAGCAGCAGGTAGATTTTCGCCGCGTCCGGTGAGCGACCCTCGTCGACGAGTGCGGAGCGGATCGCCGACACGCTCTTCTTCGCCACGTCGTTGGTCGGCGACGCAATGAAGACCGCTTCGGCGTGACGTGCCGCGAAGCGGATGCCGCGCGGTGACGCGCCCGCCTGGAAAACGAGCGGGGTGCGCTGCGGCGAGGGCTCCGAGAGGTGGATGCCCGGAACGCGGAAGTAGGTGCCCTCGTGACCGATGTGGTGCACCTTCTCGGGATCCGCTAATACGCCGCGTTCGCGATCTCGGAGAACCGCGTCGTCCTCCCAGGATCCCTCGAGCAGCTTATACACGACCTCGAGATACTCGTCCGCGTGATCGTACCGCTGATCGTGTTCGAGCTGGTCGTCGTGGCCTAGATTGCGCGCCGCCGACGGTAGATAACCGGTGACAACGTTCCAGGCCACCCGCCCCTTGGTGAGGTGATCGAGCGTGGAGAGCCGCCGAGCGAACGGTACCGGATGCTCGTACGCTGTACCGGCGGTGATGCCGAAGCTCACGTGCTCGGTGACCGCGGCCATGACGGCGGCGAGCTGCACCGGGTCGTTGACGGGAACCTGCGCGCCGTTGCGGATCGCGGCGAGATCGTTACCCCCGTATACGTCGTAGGTGCCGAGCACATCCGCAATGAATACGCTGTCGAAGAGGCCGCGTTCGGCGACGCGTGCGAGGTGCGTCCAGTACTCGATGTCCTTGTAACGCCAGGCCTGGTCTTCGGGGTGCCGCCAGAGGCCCGAACTCTGGTGCGCCACGCAGTTCATGTCGAACGCATTGAGACGGATCTGCGGTTTGGGTGCGTCGGTCATCGCGGGGCTCCTTCTGCTCTGAATGAGTTCGAAGGTACCCGGCTCGGGGGATCGTCAGAGGGTTTGTTGCGAATGTTTCGCGGTGTGACGAAATGTTGCGCGCCCGGCTCAGCTCTCGGGTTTGAACTCCAGCGCGAGGGAGTTCATGCAGTAGCGGTCGCCGGTGGGTGTGCCGAACCCGTCGGGGAAAACGTGCCCCAGGTGACCGCCACAGCGAGCGCAGCGCACCTCGGTGCGGACCATGCCGTGCGAGGTGTCTTCGAGTAGCTCCACCGCCTCGGGATTGACCGACTCGTAGAAGCTCGGCCAGCCGCAGTTGGAGTCGAACTTCGTGCCGCTCACGAAAAGCTCGTTGCCGCACCCGGCGCACGCGTATAGGCCGGCGCGTTCCTCATCGAGGAGTTCACCGGTCCAGGCCCGCTCCGTTGCGGCCTGCCGCAACACCGCGTACTGCTCGTCTCCGAGCTCAGCGCGCCATTCCTCTTCAGACTTCTTGACCTCGTATGCCATGGTCCGATTCTACGCTTGGCGCCTTGCGGTCCGGTGAGAATCGACGCCTCTGTGACGCCGCATGACAGGGGATGAATCTCACTCCGCGGCGCTGTCCTAGGCTGGCCCTATGACTGACCCGCGCTCGCAATCGACCTATCAAGTTCGTCTCGGTTGGGGGTCGGGGGCGCTCACCCGACTTGCGACGGCCGGCATCGTCATAATCGTCGATGCGATCGGGTCGTCGGAGGACCTAGCGGCGGCGGCCCGCGCGCTGCCGCACGCTCCAACCGTGTACCTGGGGAGCCTCCGCAACGCGACCGCCACCGCCCGTGCCGCATACGAGGAGCAGGTCGCGCGAGGGGGGCGCACCGCGATCAACCTCGTGCTCGCGGGAGACGGGGAGGGGGGCTTCGCAGTCGAGGACTACCTCGCTGCGGGCGCAATTGCCGACGGCCTTGCGGCCCTCGGCATCGACCACTCGGCACCCGATGTCGCGGTCGCCAACGAGGGCTTCCGGCCGCTGAAGCGCGCCGTGAAGCACCTGTTCTCGGCGAGCGCCGCGGGGCTCGCACTGAAGGCTGCGGGGCGCGGCGACGAAGCGAAGGCCGCCGCCGAGCTCGATGCCGAGAGCGAAGCTGTTCTTCGCTGATCCCTCGGCGCCTGATTCCTCAGCGCCTGATCCCTCAGAGCCTCTGCTCGCTGATCCCTTGGCTGGGTGTCCGCTGACCCCTCACCACCCCCGCTCAATGACAAGTACCCCTGTCCAACGACACTGAGCAGGGGTAGCCGTCGAGGAACAGGGGTACCTGCTCCGGTGCGGGGACGGCTCGGTACGGCTAGCGGTGCACGGCCAGTGGTGCACGGACTGCGGTGAGGGATCCCTTGCCAGCCCTACGCGGTGACCTGACGCTTCGACGAGACCACACCAGTGTCAAAGCCGGCGAGGTGCAGTCCACCGTGGAAGCGCGCGTGCTCGATCTTCACGCAGCGATCCATGACGACGTCGAGGCCGCCCTGCTCTGCAATTGCGGCCGCCTCCTCGTTCCATGAGCCGAGCTGCAACCACAGTGTCTTCGCGCCGACAGCGACGGCCTCCCGTGCGACCTCGGGCAGATCATCGTGCCTGCGGAAGACATCGACGATGTCTGGCACGACCGGAAGATCCGCGAGCGAGGCGTAGACCGGCCGCCCCAAGATCTCGTCGGCGCGCGGGTTCACGAAGTACACGTCGTACGGTGAACTCGACAGCAGGTACGTCGACACGAAGTAGCTCGCCCGCGACGGGTTCGTCGAGGCCCCGACGATCGCGATCGACTTCGCGCGACGCAGGATGCCGAGCCGCTGCTGAGGGCTCGGCCCGCGCCAGGTGCGCTCGGGAGTTGGCGAACCCGTTGCAGCGGCCGGGGCAGGCACAGCGCAGGAATCGCCTGCGGGGGTTGGCGTGTGACTCATCGGTTCTCTCCTGTCGCGAGGGTGAGTGCCTGATCCAGGTCCCACAGAATGTCTTCCGGGTCTTCGATGCCGACCGAGATGCGGATGAGGTCGGCGGGCACCCCGGCGGCCTCGAGCTGCTCAGGGGTGAGCTGCTGGTGAGTAGTCGAGCCGGGGTGGATCACGAGCGTGCGAGCGTCGCCGATGTTTGCGAGGTGGCTCGCGAGCTGCAACGACTCGATGAACGTCTCCCCGGTGACACGGGCGGCTTCCAGCCGCTGGCTCTCCGACTCGAATGCGCCCGAGGGGCGCACGCCGAACGCGAAGACCGATCCCGGGCCGAGCGGGAAGTACTTCTGGGCACGCTCCTGGTGCGGGTGACCGTCGAGGCCCGCCCACGTGACGTAGGAGACGCGCGGATCGTCAGCCAACCACTCGGCCACAATGCGGGCATTCGCGACGTGCGCGTCAATCCGCTGCGGCAGCGTTTCGACGCCCTGCAGCAGGTTGAACGCCGACTGCGGGCTCAGCGACGGACCGATATCGCGCAACTGCTCGCTGCGCAGCTTCGTCAGGAACCCGTACTCGCCGAAGTTGTCCCACCAGCTGATGCCGCCATACGACTCGACGGGCTCGGTCATCGTGGGGAACTTGCCGTTGCCCCAGTCGAAGGTGCCGGCCTCGACGACGACGCCACCGAGCGTGGTGCCGTGCCCGCCGATGAACTTCGTGGCCGAGTGAATGACGATGTCCGCACCGTGCTCGATGGGTCGCACGAGGTAGGGCGTGGCGAGCGTGGAATCGACGACGAGAGGGATCCCCGCCTCGTGAGCGACCTTTGCGAGGCCCTCAAGGTCAGAGATCTCACCACCCGGGTTGCCGATCACCTCGACGTAGAGCACCTTCGTGTTCGCCCGGATCGCCTGCTTGAAGTCCTCCGGATCGGAGCTTGAGACGAACGTCGTGTCGACGCCGAAGCGGCGCAGCGTCACGTCGAGCTGCGTCACCGTGCCACCGTACAACTGGGCCGAAGCAACGACGTGGTCGCCGGCGCCGACGAGCGCCGCGAACGTGATGAACTCTGCGGCCATGCCGCTCGCTGTGGCGACCGCACCGATCCCGCCCTCGAGCGACGCGACGCGCTCCTCGAACGCGGCCACCGTCGGATTGCCGATGCGGGAGTAGATGTTGCCGTACTTCTGCAGCGCGAAGAGCGTGGCCGCATCCTTCGCGTCATCGAACACGAACGACGTGGTCTGATAAATCGGCACAGCACGCGCGCCGGTGGTCGCGTCGGGCGTGCCGCCCGCGTGGAGGGCCCGGGTGCGGAACCCGAACTGATGCTCGCTCATGTGGTCTCCTTCATTCGCTCTTGCCGGGCCTGGCGCACGGCCTCTCGTACGCCGTCAACGGCCCAGGGGTTCTGCAAGCTGGTCGTATCGCCGAGCGGTTCATCCTGCCACAGTTGCGCCAGCAGCCGCCGCAGAATCTTCCCAGAGCGGGTCTTCGGAAGCTCGGGAACACGCACGATAATCTTCGGTTTCGCAATCGGTCCGATGTCGCGGGCGACCCGGGCGCGAAGCTCGTCGGCAGAGGCAGTGCCCGCCGCGCCCTCGGTGACGAACGCGGCGACGGCCTGCCCGGTCAAGGGATCCCCGACACCGGTGACGCCTGCCTCGCCGACTGCGGGGTGCGCGACAAGCGACGACTCGATTTCGATGGTCGAGAGTCGATGCCCCGAGACATTCACGACGTCGTCGAGGCGACCGAGTATCCAGACGTAGCCATCGGCATCGACGGTCGCGCCGTCACCCGCCACGTAGTAGGCGCCGTGCTCGCCCTTCCCCGCGTACGGGGCCCAGTACGAGTCGCGGTAGCGTTCGGGGTCGCCCCAGATGGTGCGCGCCATGCCGGGCCACGGTCGACGCGCGACGAGGGTGCCTGAGCGGCCTGGCGCCACGGGTTCACCCGCCTCGTCGACGACTGCCATTTCGATGCCGGGCAGCGGTACGGTTGCCGACCCCGGCTTCAGCGTCGTTACGCCCGGCAGCGGAACGATCATCGCCGCACCCGTTTCAGACTGCCACCAGGTGTCGACCACCGGGGTCTCGTCACGCCCGAAGTTCCGCCGGAACCACACCCACGCCTCGGGGTTGATCGCCTCGCCGACAGTGCCAAGCAGCCGGATCGAGGAGAGATCGTGGGCGCCCACACCGTTGGCGCCAGGCAGATTGTCACCGAACCAGGTCATGAAGGTGCGGATCAGCGTCGGCGCCGTGTAATAGACGGTGACGCCATAGCGCTCGATGATCTCGAGGTGACGCTCGCGGTGCGGTGCGTCGGGTGTGCCCTCGTAAATGACCTGAGTGAGACCGTTCGAAAGCGGACCGTAAATTTCGTAGGTGTGCGCGGTCACCCAGGCGAGATCGGCGGTGCACCAGTGCACGTCTTCGGGTTTCGCATCGAAGTGCGCCCAGTGCGACCAGCTCGCGTGCGTGAGATACCCGCCCGACGTGTGCACGAGACCCTTCGGCTTTCCTGTCGTGCCCGACGTATAAATGATGAAGAGGGGGTGCTCGGCATCGAACGATCCCGGGACGTGGGTGTCGGACTGCTTGTCGACGAGCTCATGCCACCAGACATCGCGCCCCGCGGTCCACGGTACGTCCTGCCCCGTGCGTTGCACGACGAGCACGTGCTCCAGGTCGGGAAGATCCCTCGCCGCGGAGTCGGCCGCCGACTTCACCTCGACCTTGACCCCCCGACGATACTGGCCGTCAGTTGTGACGAGGAGCTTCGCACGCGTATCCTCGAGGCGGAAACGCACGGCGTCGGCCGAAAACCCGCCGAACACGAGCGAGTGCACCGCACCGATCCGGGCACAGGCGAGCGCGATGACGACGGTCTCGACGAGCACGGGCAGGTACACGACGACCCGGTCACCCGGACCGATACCGAGTTCGAGGAGACCGTTCGCCGCCCGCGAGACGCGACGCTGCAACTCGGCATAGCTGACGGCCTCACGATCGCCGGGCTCACCTTCAAAAAACAGAGCGACCTTCTCACCGTTTCCTGCGGCAACGTGGCGGTCGACGCAGTTGACGGCAACGTTCAGGCGACCACCCTCGAACCAGGTCGCCTTCGGCACCGTGAGCTCGGTAGCTCCAGACACCGTGACGGGCGGATCCCAGGTGTGGGCGGTGTGCCACGGCTCGTCCCACTGCAGGCGACGGGCGGCCGCCTCCCAGAACGCGACCGGATCAGTGTTCGCAGTCTCGTAGATCGATGCGTCGACGTTCGCTTGCGCCGCGAAGTCGGGGGAAGGAGCGAACGTGCGTGTCTCAGTGAGGCGCGCCTCGCCACCGGATGACACGCCGGCGTTGTGAGCTGTCGCCATCACATCCACCTCTTCAGCACGGCCTTTTCAAACAGCACGAGGATCGCGTTGGTGATTGTGCCGAGCAGAGCGAGCAGCACGATGGCGAGGAGGATCCGGTCGACGCGTCCGCTCGTCTGCGAGTCGTTGAGCATCCATCCGAGGCCCATCGACGCTGCGATCAGCTCGGCGGCCACGAGGAACAGCCACGCCTGCGCGAGGGCGAGGCGCAGACCCGACACGACCGACGGCACGACCGCGGGAAGCTGCACCGTGCGGAACAGGGACCAGCCGCGCAGGCCAAAGGTTCGGCCAGCCTCGACGAGCTGCGGGTCGACGTGACGCAGGGCGTCGGAGACCGTCGTGTAAACGGGGAAGAATGCGCCGATCGCGATCAGGATGATCTTCGATTCCTCACCGACCTGGAACCACAGGATGAGCAGCGGCACCCAAGCGAGCGAGGGGACCGCGCGCACGGCGACCAGGATCGGAGCGAAGAGCACCGAGCCGACGCGAGAGAGACCCACGACCGCCGCGAACCCGAGCGCGATCACGGCACCGAAGAGAAACCCGATGAAGACGCGCTGCACCGAGATCGCGACGTGGACCCACAGCTCGCCACGTTCCACGAGCTCGGCACCGGCCTCGACCACAGCCCAGGGTCCGGGGAGCCGGTAGGGCGGCACGATCCCTGTCGAGGTGACGTATTGCCAAACCGCGACGATGATGATCGGAACGACGAAGCCGCCTGCGATCTTCACCCACGTACGCGACCACAGGGGCGCACGCTGCGGCGCCGCCCCTGTGGTCGTGACCGCGCTGTCGGGCGCAGCCGTGGTCGTGCTGATGGTCATTCGGTCGCCTTGAGTGCGAATTCGTCGAAAATGATCGTGTCGATGGCCTCGTCGAGGGCTTCCTGCCCGCCCGAGACGTCGCCCGATTCGGCGATGATAGGTGCGATCTTCTTCAGAACCGTGACCTGAGCTTCACCAGGAACGCCGGACACGTCGAGGTTCGAACGCTCGTCGATCACGAGCTGCGCGACGGCGAGGTCGATAGACGCAGCATCGGCGAGCAGCTGTGCGGTTTCCTCAGGGTTTTCGAGAGCCCAGACGCGGGCCTCCTCGTAGGCGTCGACGACGACCTGAGCCACGTCGGGGTGCTCGGTCACGAACTCCTCGGTCGCGTTCAAGAACCCGTAGGTGTTGAAGTCGACATTGCGGTAGATGAGCGTTGCACCCGACTCCACCTCGGCCGCGGCCATGATCGGGTCGAGGCCGCTCCAGGCCTGCACGGAGCCGCCGTCGAGCAGTGCTCGACCGTCCGCGTGCTGCACGTTCTGCACCTCGACGTCATCGACCGTGAGCCCGCCCTCCTCCAATGCCTGGAGCAGGAAGAAGTAGGGGTCGGTGCCCTTGGTTGCGGCAACCGACGTGCCCTTCAACTGCGACACCTCCGTGATGTCACTGTCGGCCCCCACCACGATGGCGGACCACTCCGGCTGTGAGTAAATGTCGATCACCTGGATGGGGGAGCCGTTCGCTCGCGCGAAGAGCGCAGCAGAACCCGCGGTCGAACCGACGTCGATCGAGCCGGAACGCAACAGCTCGTTCGCCTTATTGCTGCCGGCGGACTGGATCCACTCGACCTCAACGGAGTCGCCGAGCGCGTCCTCGATGAGGCCCTGCTCCTTGACGATGAGGCTCAGCGGGTTATACGTTGCCCAGTCGATGGACAGGGTCGAGGTCGACCACTCGCTGCCCTCGGCAGCTTCGGAGCCGCCACCGCTCTCGCCTTGTACGCAGCCGATCATACTGAGCGCCATCGCGCCGGCCACGATGGTCGCGGGGATGATCTTTTTCATGCGTTCTCCTTTGTCGTGAGCTTGTGCACACCGAGCCCCTCGAGAAGGGTGGTGCGGAGGTCGGTGAAGGTGCGGGCCCCGCGGTCGCGGGGGCGCGTGCCGGGAACCGTGATGAGGCGGGCGATCGAGCCCGTCGACGGAACGGCGCCTGTCTCGGCCGAGTGTGAAACATCGGGGGTGGGGGTGGTGCCGAGCGCACCGATACCCGAAGACGAACCGAGCGCGACGATCTTCGCGCGCGGGCGCTCAGGTTCAGCTGCGGCGGTCGTGAGGTTTCTGAGCATGAGGACGTGATCGGCGAGGTAGAGTGCCTCTTCGACGTCGTGAGTGACGAGCACGACCGTGGTCGGCTGCGCGCGGTGAATGTCGAGGAGCAGATCGTGCATCTTGAGCCTCGTGAGGGCGTCGAGCGCCCCGAACGGCTCGTCGAGAAGCAGTACGCGCGGGCTGCGGGCGAGGGCCCGAGCGAGGGAGGCGCGCTGTGCCATGCCGCCGGACACCTCTCGCGGACGCTGATCGGCCGCGTGCGTCAAACCGACGAGGTCGAGCAGCTCGGCGACGCGATCCCTCGCAGGCTTGCCTCGGGTGCCGCGGGGGAGCCCGAGGGCGACGTTCTGGGCGATGGTGCGCCAGGGGAGGAGGCGCGGTTCCTGAAAGGCGATCGCGGTCGAGTCGTCGTGCGCGCGAACCTCTTCAGCGTCGAGGCTGATGCGGCCCGATGTGGGGGTGTCGAGCCCGCCGATGAGGCGTAGCAGGGTGGACTTCCCGCAGCCGGACGGGCCGACGACGGCGATGATCTCCCCGGGCACGACGTCGAGCGTGACGTCGCGGAGCACGGTGCGCGGCCCCTCCTTGGTGGGGAAGGTGCGCTCGACCTCAGCGAGGTGCACCCCACCCGCGGACGCGGTCGGGGGTTCGTGTTCGGGCATGCACTCTAACTTGCCGTGTCATCGCGTCAACGTAAATTCTGCGCGTAACATTGCGACGCAATTCGGTGGAGGTGCGCTGCCAGGTCTGGGGGTCCGGAGTGCTCAGGAACTTCCAGCGTGCGTGCGGTATCGCCCTGTTGCAAGGAAGTTCGCTCGGGGTCCTTTGGATCCGGTGGCTCTGTTGGACCCCGAGCTTCGGATCAGCGGCTGGTGTAGCCCGCGTCAGCGTGAATGGTCGTGCCGGTGAGATACGAGGCCTGATCCGAGATCAGCCACAGGCTCGCCTGGGCGATCTCTTCGGCCTTGCCGAACCGGTTCAAGAGGCTGAGCTGCGGCGCGTAGCTCTCCTCATCGAGCCCGAACTGCTCGAGGGCTCCCCGGAGCATCGGGGTGCCGATCGCGCCGGGCGCGACGGAGTTGACGCGGATGTTGTGCTTGCCGTACTCGAGCGCGGCAACCTTCGTCATGCCGACGACGCCGTGCTTCGCCGCGACATAGGCGATGTTGTCGGGCTGCGGGCGGAAGCCGGACACGGAAGAGATGTTGACGATCGAGCCTCCGTGTCCCTGCTTCAGGAGCTGGCGGATCTCATATTTCATCGACAGCGCGGTGCCCTTGAGATCGACGGCCATCAAGCGATCCCAGTAGTCCTCATCGAACTCGGCGACGGGCTTGTCATCGGGAGTGATCGCCGCGTTGTTGACGGCTCCGTCGAGGCGCCCGTACTTCTCGACAGTGGCTGCGACCATTTGCTTGACATCCGATCCCTTTGAGATGTCGACCTTGACGAAGAAAGCCTCGCCACCGTTCGCAACGATGTCGTCGGTGACGGCGCGGCCCTTCTCCTCGTTGAAATCTGCCACGACGACCTTCGCTCCCGCTTGGGCGAAGAGCCGCGCGGTGGCTTCGCCCATACCCATCGCTGCACCGGTGATGATGGTGACCTCGTCCTGCAGAACCGGAAATACCATTCTTGCTGCCCTCCTGGGTGTTGTTGTGCATATAATCAACATCTGTTGATTATTTTTCGGTAGGGGGTGGCAGGGTGAGGGATCCGAGGCAACTGCGCACGCGGACAGCGCTCACCGAGACACTGCTGCGCCTGCTCGATGAAGAAAGTCTTGAAAACATCAGCATTTCTCGGCTGTGCGCCGCCGCGGGCGTGCACCGTACGACCTTCTACAAGCACGCCAGAAGCATCGAGGAGTTCGCGGTTGGCGTGATTATGGGCGATCTTGATAGCACCGCGCGCCAGCCGCAGCCTGGGGCGGATCCTGTTGAGCACTATCGGCTCGCCATGATCCAAATATTGCGCCACGTCGCGGCCGAGCGCCAGCTCTATCGCCCGCTTCTCGCGTCGAGCCTCGGTGGCGCGCTCCGCTTCGCGATCGACGAGCGCATGCAGCCGCGGGTGCGAAAAGCGCTCGACTACTTCGCCGCGGAAGCTGCGGCGGAGATCCCGGAAGATCGCGACGAAGCCGTTGCCTACATCAGCGGCGGGCTCGTCGGCGCAATCGCTCACTGGGCGCTGTGCGACGACCTTGACGCCGAGTCTCAGGCCGCCCGAATTCACGCGCTCATGCCGCAGTGGTGGCCCGTGCGGTAGCTCGTGTAAGAGTTGGCAGTCGCTTCCTCACGAAAGTCTCACTAGACTCACAGGAGAATCGAGTCTCCTGGCAACCCGGGGATAGAGATTCACGCGGGGCTGCGAAAGGCGGCCGCTCAGAGTTGAGGGGTGAGCAGGGTGGAGCAGCAGCTCGGTCCGGGCTCGGCGCAGGCCAATCAGTCGCGCGAGCAGTATGCACAGGGATCCCGAGAGGGGCGTGGGTTCGCCCCACCGAGCGGTTTCGCCCGTGCCGCACTGATCCTCGGAATCTTCGCACTCATCCTCGCTGCGATGCCCGTCATTGGTATCGTGCTCGGGGTTCTCGCCGTCATTTTCGGCGTGGTGGCGCTCGTCAAGCGACAGCCTCGAACGATGTCAACCATTGGGCTCGTTCTCGGGGGCATCGGGGCGATCATCTCCCTCACACTGACGATCACCTTTGCCTCCTTCACCGGGCAGTTTCTTGAGAGTTTCCAGGAGACGGCGCAGTCCGGCAGTGAGTCTTCTCCGGGTGTCGCAGACGGTAGCGTCGGTAGCGGCACTGGTCAAGGCGGCACTGATCGTGGCGGTGCTGATCACGGCGGCGCTGATGGCGGAGCGGGCGGCGCAGAGACAGGGGGTGCAGATGCTTCTGCGTGGGCACCCGACCAGCACATCGACTGGTTCGACGTGGACCCGGCAGGCTGGCCCGAGTCGGCGCACGCTGGAACTGCGGAGGATCCGCATCCCGTCGGCACGCGCTTCGCGATCGAGGGGTGGGACGTGATCGTCAACTTCATCGACCCCGACGCTGAAGACAGTATTCGAGCACTCGCGCCCCGAAACCCCGCGGCAGCTGAGGGAGAACGATACGTGCTGATGAACGTGACCATGAAAAATCCCACTGACGAACCGCGCAGCCTCACGTCGCTGCAGATCCATTACGACACGCCAAAGCAATTGTACTCCGCGAATCCGAGCAACGGCTATCGAGTAGTGACTCCTGAGCCGGCGCTCCAGCTCGAGGATCGGCTGGTCACGGGTGCGTATTCCGGGTACATCGCAATCGTCACCGACGATGTCGACGGCGAGTTGCTACGCTTCCGCAGCAGCGACCGAATTGAGGAGATCTACGTCGCCGTCGAGTGATTCGGAGAGGTCTCGAGATCAATCCCGAACACGTCGTCGGTGCACGCCACGTCACCCACGGTGAACTCGCGCTGACCCATGACGGTGAGCCCAGATTTCGCGTAAAAGGCGCGGGCGCGCCCGTTCTCACCGTTCACTCCGAGCCACAGCCCTGTGCACCCGTCATCACGCGCAGCCTCGATCGCGGTGCGGATGAGAGTGGCGGCGAGGCCGGATCCTTGCTGATCGCGGTCCACATAGAGCTTCGAAAGGTAGGCGGTTCGCCTTGCGCGCCACGCCGGCGGACCCTCGTCGGCATGAACTCCATGGAGCACCGCCGCATACCCGACATAGCCGCCGGGAGCGGGAGATTCGGGGTTCCGGGCGACGAATACGCGGACCTCGGGGTCGGCGAGCCAGCGCTCGAAGCAACTGCGGGAGAGATTCTCAGCGATGAAGTCTTCGATGTCTTCTTGCCGCATCCAGTCGGGGCAGGCGTCAGGAAATGTGCGCGCTGCAAGTGCCGCGAGAGCACCGGCGTCGAGGGTGCTGTTTTCGAACGTGCCACTTTCAAATGTGCCACTTTCAAGCGCGCCATCTCCGAACGCCCCGTTCTCAAACGCGCCCACTTCAGTGGAGTCGGGAATGATCGAGAGTGGTCCTGGCACGCACTCATCGTAGTGGCTTTAGTGGCTTTAGTGGCTGCTGTGGCTGCTGTGGTTCGGTGCGGTTTGACGGGGCTGCCGTTCGTGTAGTGGTGACGCGGGATTTGTGCGTGTGCGCCTCGGGGCGGTCGCATCTGCCGCTAGGATCGGGGCCGATGGCTACCGTCAGTGTTGTGATTCCGTCGCTCAATGATGCGCGCATGCTTCGATACTGCCTTGCAGCGCTCGCGGTGCAGACGCGCCAGCCGGACGAAATCGTTGTCGTAGATAACGGCTCGAGCGACGACACAGCGAAGGTCGCCCGGGCCGCAGGCGCGCGCGTGATAACGGAGCCGGTGCGCGGGGTGCTGCGAGCGACCGCCGCGGGCTTTGATGCCGCGTCTGGGGAGATTCTGGGGCGGCTCGATGCTGATTCACGGCCCGCTCCCGACTGGCTCGAGCGCGTCGAACGGCGGTTCGCGGCGGATCCCACGCTCGCTGGAGTGACCGGACCGGGAATTTTTTACGGTCGAGGGCCGGTTTCGCGTTTTGTCGGTCAGTACATCTACATCGGTGGGTACTTCTGGTTCATGAAGCTGTTCCTCGGACAGGTCCCCGTGTTTGGGTCGAACATGGCGCTGCGTCGCGAGGCGTGGCTCGACGCGCGCGAACGGATTCACCTGCAAGACCCGCGCATGCACGACGATCTCGATATTAGTTTTGCGTTGGCGCCCGAGATGTTCGTGGAGCTTGATCGGTCGCTGCGCGTGAAGGTGTCGGCAAGACCGTTCGATGATGTCTCGGGATTGAAACGCCGGGTGGGTTGGGCGTTTTACAGCATGCGACTGTATTTCGGTGAGGTGAGCTGGTGGCGGCGACGTCGGCTTCGTGCAGCAGCGAGGCGGAATCGTAGTTCTCGGGCTTTTCGGGACTGACGCGGGGGACAAGGAAGTGTCGGGCGTCGGGTTGTCGGATTGCTGACTTAGCCGCGCATCAGGTCGAGCATTGCCTCTGTGAGTTGGTGCGGGGTGGTTTCGCAGGGGCTGTGCCCGGTGTTGAGGAGGAGGAAGCGTGCGCCGAGTCGGTGCGCGTATTCGCGGTGTAGCCGGTCTGGCCACACGTCGCCGGTTCCGGCGGCGAGGAGGAGGGGGAGGCCGGTTTCGCTGAGTGATGAGAAATCGGGTGTGCGTTGCATGAGTGCGAGCACGTCGCCGACACTTGAGGGGCGTGTGGACTCGAGGCGCATGCTGACGAACCCGGCACGGTGCGCGGGCGCCCGGTGGACGTTGTATCGGAGCGCGGAGATGAAGAGGGGTCCGAGGGTGCGGCCGGATATGAACCGGCTGAGCGCGCCGATCTTCTTGAAGCTTCGGAGTGAGTCTCCTGGACCGGGTGGTGCGGAGAGAAAGGTGAGGCTGCGGAAGAGCGAGGGATCCGCGACCGCCACCGCGGCGGCGACGCTGCCGGCGAAGGAATAGCCGAGCACGTGCGCTGGGGCGCGGCCCGCCGACAGCACCGTGTGCAGGTCGTCGGCGAAGAGTTGGAGCGTATACCGGTTACTCGGTGGGTTCAGCTGTTCCGGTCCGGCTGCGGCGGATTCGTACTGGCCCGCAAGGTCGTACGCCTCCACACGGTATCCCTCGGCTGCGAAAAGCGGCATCATGAGGATGAAATCTTCCTTCGACCCGGTGACGCCCGGGACGAGGAGGACTCGTTCACCGTCTGTCGGTCCGAGTGAGATGCGTGCGAGTTGTCCGCTGGGAACGTCGACCTGGTCTTTCATGGTGCCGTCGGGAAGCTTGGTCCAATCGACGGGGCCAAGTGCGGCGTCGAGCTGCCTTGCAGTTTGGTGACGTCGTGAAGCCTCGGACTGTTGTGCGCCATTGAATTGCTGTGGAATTCGCTGCGGAAACTGCTGTGCGAACTGCTGTGCGTCGTGAAGGCTCTTGGTGGCCTCATCTTCGGGGCTGACCATATGGGTATCTTACGATCACGACGGGGAGATGCCGCGGAACGCGAGCGGGCCGGTGGGTCGTGCAAACGGTTTCGGTCGTGAGTCATGTAGTCAGGTGTTCCAGGTGCCGTGGGTCGGCCCGGTGGCGCGGGTCGCGGGGAACCGATGCCGGGAGATACGGGGCTCCGCGCTCCGGCGGCAGCGTTATGGACGGCTTCCCGTCTGGCGGATGGATGATGAAGGGCCCGAGACCTCGACGGGAAATCCTCCAGCGGTTGTTATGAAGTTGCATGTGGTGGAACCGGCACAGGAGAATTCCGCGGTCGATGTCGGTTCTCCCTCCTTCATCCCAGGGGTCGATGTGGTGTGCTTCGCAGTAGGAAGCCGGCCGGTCACAGCCGAGCCACCGGCAGCCACCGTCACGGGTTGCGAGCGCGATCCGTTGTCGTGAAGTGTACGTGCGTTGTTCCCGCCCAACATCGAGCGGGTTGCCTTGACGATCCACCGTCACGGTGACGATGCCTGTGTTGCAGCGCCGGGACGCGAGAAGCGAGGTTGGGATGGAGACACCGTCGTCTTCGAACCGGGAAACCGGCGCGAGGAGATCCACTGCCGCCTGAGTTTCTCCCTGGGTCCCCTCTAACCCCTCTGGCTCCTCTAAAGCATCTGAAACCTCTGATGCATCTGGATCCTCTGTTGCATCTGAATCTTCTGTAGCCACCTCCGTTTTCGGATTTACATTGGCTTTTACTTCTGCGACTTCTTTCGCTTCTGCGAGGGCTTCCGCTTCTGCAAGCGCTTCCGCCTTTGCAAGCGCTTCCACTTCTCGTGCACGGAGTGCAGAGAGATATTCGCTCCGATCGACCACCTGGACCAGGCGCACACCCGCTTGTCGAGTTCCAAATACTGCCTCTGGTTTGGCGTTGATGCCAGCGTTGATGAGTTCAAGCATCGCATCGTGGGCGAGCTGTGCATTAGTTCGCGGGTCGGACCGAAGCTGTTGGTCGCGGGCGCGATCTTCGTCGGACATGAACCGTGGACCTCCGGTGCGAGGCCGCAGGTATGCGCCAAGTGCGGTCCGGATGGTTCTCGCGGCGTCATCATCGAAAACGAATTTCCCGTGGGAGAGGCCGTCGCGGTCCGTCCATGTCGAGAAAGACCTCTTCTCGTATCGCTCTCTGAAGCGTAGTTCCGCTCCCTCGGGGTCGAGCAGGTCGCGGACCGCGCGGGCCCGCTTCCCAAGCTCCTCCACCGGAGACCATTCGGCCTCGGCGATCAGCCCATCGAGGGCGGTTTGCCAGCGGGACGTGAGTGCTTCGGCTTCCGCTTCGGTGTGCAACTCGGGGGAAGGTGGAGCGCCGAGGCCGCGCATGATCGCGTCGTGCTGGCCGGAAGAGATGCTCCCTGTCCGAAGTGCCTGGTCAAGCGGAGCATGCCAGGCCTCTGCCTCTCTCCGGGGAATATCTCGGGTTTGAGATCCAGCCACCGGAAGTTCCGAGGACTCGTGAGTTGGAGCTCCTTGAGCGGATTCGATGTGCGACTCCACGAGTGCGGCGCCGACGCGGACCTGACGCGCAGCCTCAGCCCGGGTCACGCCGGAAACATTTCGGATGAACTCCGTGGCGTCCCGATATCCGTTCTTCTGCGCCGTTCCAGACTGTCCCCGTTCGCGGGAAGAGCGCGTCGTGATGATTCCGGTACTCACGAGCGAAACCTGCTCCAGCATTCTCGTGATCTTCGAGACCTGTTCGACGAGCTCTACTACTCGATCAGAGTCGAGACGATTGACGGCTGCAGGGAGGCTCTCCGCATCAATTTCACGACCGAGATAGCTGTCGAGTGCAGCCACTTCGGTGGAGAGTTCAGTGAGGAAAGCCATGCTCTATTATCTCATAGAAAACGCATAGAGTCGAATGAGTGTTCCAAATAAACGTTCTACAAGTACTGGTGTGGGCATGTCTCGCTGCCTCAGAATCGTCACCCTGACGCATCGGTCGGCTTGGCAGGTGGCTCAGGGCACGCTCAGGATGAGGGGCGTGCAACCCGGGTCGTCGTCAATGCGAGCAGAAGTTAATACGAGTAGAGGGCAACCCGAGCGGAGCGCTGCCCGACCCGCGCGCAACGCGAGTGGAGCCTCGAGCAAACGTCGACACGTGCGGCGGTGGGATCCCTCGAGTCCGATAGGGTGAGGAACATGATGCCGGAGATCATGGTTGGCGCCATTCATGTGATCGTGGTGGTCCTGGAAAGCGTTGGCGTGCTCGCTATGGTGCTCGGGATCTCCATCGCGGTTATCTTCGCTATTCGCGCTCTGGCGCGGGGTCGTGGGGGCGCGAGCGCGTTCCAACTGCTGCGCAACATGATTGGGTCAGCGATTTTGCTGGGGCTCGAGATCCTCGTCGCTGCGGACCTCATCCGCACTCTCCTCGGGCCGACGCTCGAGGATGCCGTCGTGCTCGGGATCATCGTCGTAATTAGGACGATTCTGAGCTTCACGATTCAGATCGAGATCGAGGGCACGCTGCCGTGGCGGCGGGCGCTGTTGACGAGCGGCGGAACGCTCATGGCCGACGCGATCCAGCGTGCGAGGGCCGGTGAGGGTCGCGAATCAACCGGTTCAGGCCGCGAGGGGTGAAGCGATGGCCGTCGCACGATCATGACCTAGTTGTAGTTCCTCGGGACGTTGTGAACGCTCGAGATAGATGAAGACCTCCGGAAGGATGGGGTTTATCACAACTCTCACCCTCACACGGAGGTCTTCATGTCTCACGCTAACGCACCCCTCACCCCAATCGGTAGAACTCGCCTCGCCGCATTGATCGTTGACCAAGGATGGCCAGTTCGGCGCGCTGCGGAACGATTTCAAGTCTCACCCGCAACGGCATCGAAATGGGCAGCAAGGTATCGCGCCGGTGAGCCCTTGACCGATCGTTCGTCGCGCCCGCATCATTCACCCGCGAGGCTGTCGAAGCGGCGCGAGCATCGCATCATTAGTCTCCGTTTCACCCGCCGCTGGGGCCCACACCGGATCAGTTATCACCTGGGTATCCCGCGGTCCACGATCGAGCGCGTGATCACACGCTACCGAATGCCTCTCCTCGCACATCTCGATCAAGCGACCGGCCTGCCAATCCGAAAACCTCGGCCATTCGCTACGAGAAACAGGCTCCGGGTGAGTTGGTGCATGTGGACATTAAGAAGCTCGGCCGTATCCCTGATGGCGGAGGATGGCGAGTTCATGGGCGAGGGTCAGACCAGCAACGGCGCACGTTGCAAGTCACGAATCGAGCAGCGCGTGCAGGCGGGAAACCTTCGCGCGGCTACGTGTACCTCCATCACGCCGTCGATGACCATTCACGCCTCGCGTATTCAGAGATCCTCGCTGACGAGAAGAAGGAGAGCGCAGCCTCGTTCTGGGAGCGAGCCCGCGCGTTCTTCACCGACGCCGGAGTGACTATCACCGGAGTGATGACAGACAACGGGCCCTGCTATCGGTCGCACGCGTTTGCGGAAGCGCTGGGACCGACCGTGAAGCACCGATTCACTCGCCCCTACCGGCCGCAAACCAACGGAAAGGTGGAGCGTTTCAATCGCACCCTCGCGCAGGAATGGGCGTACGCGGTCGCTTATGAAAGCGAAGAAGCCAGGGCCGAAAGTTATGGCACCTGGCTTCATCACTACAATCATCATCGACCCCATACCGGGATCGGCGGTCTCACTCCATCAGATCGTGTTCACAACCTCACTGGGAACTACACCTAGTGACCTAGTGACCTAGTGACCTAGTGACCTGGTGACCTGGTGACCTGGTGACCTGGTGACCTGGTGACCTGGTGACCCGGTGGGCCGTGATGGATGGGGCGTGGGCCTGGCGCCCGGGTGTGACCGACCGCGCGGGCTCAGCTCAGGCCGCGGCGGGCGGGTGCCCGCCGGCTGGCACCGGTCTTCCGATAAATGCGGGTGATGTGACCCTCGACGGTGACGAGCGAGAGCTTGAGTCGATCCGCGATCTCCGCGTTCGTGAGTCCGGCCTCGATGAGAGCGGACACCTCGCGTTCGCGCGGTGTGAGCCGCGAAACATGCGATGCGGTGTGCGGGATGCGCAGGAGCGGGTGCCCGATCAGGGCAGAAGGGGGCTGCTCAGAGAGGTATCCAGCGACGCGCCGTGTTGCGCGATCACGCAGTGACCCGGGGATATCTGTGGTGCGTAGGACGGTTGCCGCGACCTCGGCGGCATAGAGGCACAACCCGGCAGCATGCAGTTCCTCGGCGACGGTGTACATGGCGACGGGGTCGGCGTCGAGCAGTGCACGCGCATGCTCGACACGCATGCGATGCAGGTCGCCGTCGAGGTGATCAGCCAGCGCATACAGGTCGGCCGCGGCTCGGCGTCGCCCGAACCGCACGCCCGCGTACAGGGTCTCGGCAGCGAACCCGAGCTGCCCTTCTTGGTGGAACCGTGCTGCGGCCCTGCGCAAAGCCTCACCCGCATGCGGGGTGCGGAGCAGCAGCTGCGTCGCCGCACGGTGCGCCTGCACCGTTCCAGCGATGATCCCTGAAGCACGCGGGGGTTCTTGCTCGAGCTGATCCACATACGCGGTTGCTGAGGCATGGTCGCCACCAAGCGCCGATGTTTCCGCAAGAGTGGCAATGGCGGCAGCGCGGATTCCCGAGGGATCGACGGTGTCGGTCGCATCAAGCGCGAGCGATGCGGTGCGGTGAGCGTCGGCGACATCACCGCGAAAGAACTGCCAGGCGGCGCGTTGCGCGTAGAGGCGGCCAAGGTCGACTCCGGGATCCCTGGTTGAGAGGAACCGGCGTTCGAGCGTGTTGAATGTGTTGGGCCCTCCGGATTGGAGCGCCGCGGTGACGGTGCCAGCGCGAATAGAGTCGGCTCGCAGTTGTGCGCCGTTCATTTCTGGCGGTCGGTTGCCCGCGAGCCGGGTGAGGTCCCGCAGCGCGTGAGCTGGCTTGCCCGAGGCGATACGCAGCAGTGCCGACGCAACGGCGATTCGTTCTCGGAGCTCGGGTCGCGTGCGGATGGAATCGGGGGCGCCACCCCGAAATCTATCGATGTCGTTGACGTGTCGACGACCGGAGTCGCGGTCAGAGCGTCTGAGGATCTGCTTGGCATCGCGGTGTCGTCCACCGAGAACGAGGTGGATCGCCGCCTCGCCGAGAATCTCGGGGTCGTCCGAGTAGACCGGTAGGAGCGCCTCTTCAGACTCCACACCTCGAACGGGTGTGCTTGCAGACGGGCCTGCGGGCGTGTCCGTGGAGGTGCGATCTGCTGACCTATCCCCGCTGAGCACAGCGAGCGCTCCCTCGAGGTTTCCGTGGCGGAGGTGCAACACTTCAGCGCGCACGACGCGCTGAAAGCGGCGGAGTTCCTCTGCTTCCAGCGGGCTCATGTCGGGGCGTACGAGCAGCCGCTCGGCGCGATCCAGTGCGTTCTCGGGCGTTTCGATGTGCGCAACGTGAATGAGGGCCCGTGCCGACCAGAGTTGAATACGACAGCGCAGTGCCGACGGACTTGAGGCTCCCGGTTCGGTGCGACCGTCGGCATGTTCGCGATCGAGCCGGTCGGCGTGTTCCTCCGTGTAGTCCGCGAGATCGATGAGGGATCGCCAGTCCTCGGCCGCGGCGGCCCGATCGGCCAAGCGCTCAAAGGCTCGGGGTGTGAGGGCGAGGCCGTGCCGAACCGCCCGCTCAAGTTCGGCCGGTGATCCCTCGTCGTCCCGGAACGCTGCAGTACTTGCGCGGCGTTGCTCCTCCGGCGGGGCGAGGATCCGAAGCGCGGCGGCGGCGGCCGGGGCAAGAAACCCGATCATGCCGTCGCTGCGCTGCTCGAGTTCGCCGTCCCGCAGGAGTTGTACTGCTGTTTCGCGTTCGACCTCGCCGAGGGCGTTAAGTGTGAACGGCTCGGTGAGTGCGAGGTTGCACATGACTCGTGCGTAGTCCGGGCTGACGCTCGCCAACTGCGCACGCACGTAAGGGACGAGCGCGAGGTGCACCGGGTCTCCGAGAAGCCGCCATCTGCCGTCGACCCGTTCCAAAGCTCCAGCACTTCGGGATTCCGCGGTGATGATGGCGAGCGGTAGCGGGGCGAAGCCCGCGAGGTCCGCGAGTGTTGCCGCGGATCTTGCGTCCACGGAGTCGCCGAGCCGTGCTTCGATGAAGTCGTGCGCTTCGAACAGTGAGAGTGGCCCGATCGGAAGGGTGCGCACGTACGGGGTCGTTCCACTCGTGGCCCATGCCGGAAGTGCATCGATGTCGGTGCACGCCACGAGGAGAACCCGCGGAGCGGCCTTCGAAGCCGGTGGGGTCGTCGGCACGTCCTGCTCGGAGAGGCAGTAGCCGATCTCAGCGTCAACAGGCCAGGCACCTTCGACGGCTGCCGGTCGCCGAGCGGCATCAGGGGCTCGGGACGCGAGCCGGGGAACGACTCCCTGCGCGAGGAGCGTGGCGATGCCGAGAGCGGGGGAACCGGTGAGCAGCGCGAGCGTGAACCGCCTGACAGGATCCGCAAGAGTGTCAGTCACGTAATCGACAATGTCGGTTTCGACGGCCCTGTGAGTATACAAGCCGCCACTGTCATACATACTTCGGCAGTGTATCGAGAACCGAAGCGAGTAGGGAGCATCGGCGGGCGAGTGATCCCTCACCCACCCTCGAAATCGGTCGTGAACAGTGCGTCGTTGATGACGCACTGCCCCGGTCAGCG
>Ga0265293_10000580_pt1 | contig 86281 bp, 66 predicted proteins | sample Munlanlewell138R_FD_192505 | JGI IMG/M metagenome (GOLD analysis project Ga0265293, IMG submission 192505) | Leachate microbial communities from a municipal landfill in Southern Ontario, Canada - Leachate well 138R | ecosystem: Engineered > Solid waste > Landfill > Unclassified | place: Canada... | reverse complement strand
CCTTGAAACCCCGTTTCTTTTTTAAATTGTTCACTTAGTGCTGTTAGTTCTTTGCTTCTTCTATCTTCCTCTTCTCGGCTCAATCTTGCCGGTTGGGCAACGAGTAGAGTGAAGAATACCGATAACAACAGGAAAAGAAGTATCATTATTTTCATTTTACTATTCTCCTTAGTTTGGACGCAGACTAAACAATGAGATATATTATGTCAAGCAATATGAAATCACGCATCCCCCCGAAATTATTTCATTGAATTTAGGAGCTGTTTGGTTGGCAATGTTTTACGACAGCTTAATTCGTGAAAAGTGCTTAAGTCTAACTAAAAAAGTTAAGATAAACTTGAGTTGTAGAAACACTGTGGATCATTGAAAAACTAACACTTTGAGTGGCTTTTAAAAAAATGTAATTTTTGTTATAAATATATAGATTATTGCTTTACAAAAAAGCTGACCCCTATAAGTTGAATTCACTAAAACCAACAAGGAGCCAGCTATGCTTGATGGTCAGCAGAAAAAAGTTAAGCAGAACTTGCAAGTAAAATTTTCACAGCACTTAGGGAAATATAAGGAAGGTGTTCATTTACCCGAATACAACTTCATACAGGATCTCTGTCTGGGTATACTCAAGACAATCTCTGTTATTTGCAATAAGATAGCTATATCTATGAATGAGAAGGTTACAGAATATGAATCAGCTACTTCTTTTAGCTATGTGTTTCCTTTATTCACTAAAAAAATTCGCTATAGAATACCTGGCTGTTTTCCCGGCGATTATGCAGTACAAAAAAAGTGTTGGAAACATATTTATATGTTCATTTATTACCGACTGAGTAAGCTGGTAGAAACATGTTTCAGCTTAGTAACAAGGCTAAATATACAGCCACATAAAGGGAAATGGCACGATCAACAACAGCATTATTTGCCCTTCATGAAAAACGGGGGATCTGAATTTCAAGGAAAATGATTTGACATATTACGGCTTCTAAATGAACTTGATTGTAAACTATAAAAATACAAAGGAGTGACGAGAATGGCGAAAATTAGGTCTTTTTACGGTTATAGACCCCGTAAAGATATGGTGGCGCAAGTAGCTTCCCATCCATATGATGTCGTGAATACTGAAGAGGCAAGAGAGTTAGTTAAAGGAAAACCACACAGCTTTTTACACGTAGTACGTTCAGAAGTAGATCTTCCTACCGACGTACACCCTTATGATGACAAAGTCTATGCAAAAGCTAAGGAAAATCTTGATAACTTGATTAGCTCTGGCATTATGGTTAAAGATGAAAAACCATCCCTTTACCTCTATCAACAACAAATGGGTGACCATAAACAGGTAGGTATTGTAGCCTGCGCTTCTATAGAAGACTATGAAAATGACGTGATTAAAAAACACGAACTGACAAGAGCCGATAAAGAAAATGATCGAGCTAAACACGTTGAAGTACTCAACGCTAATACAGGTCCAGTATTCTTAACATACCCAGAAGTGGACTCTATTGACAAACTTGTCAACGAGCTCATTAATGTTGAGCCTGAGTTTGATTTTACAGCTGATGATGATGGTACTATCCATAGATTATGGCCAGTAACTAACCCAGAATATATCGAGTTCTTTATCAAAGAATTTGAAAAAATGCCAGCTCTTTATGTAGCTGACGGACACCATAGATCGGCTTCGGCTTTCCGCGTTGGAAAGAAACATAGAGAGGCTAACCCAAATCATACAGGTGATGAAGAATATAACTTCTTCCTCGCTGTTATATTCCCAGGCAACCAACTGAAAATTATGGATTATAACCGTGTAGTGCTCGACCTCAACGGGCTGACTCAAGATGAGTTCATTAAAAAGGTAGGAGAAAAGTTTACCGTTGAAAAAATGCCAGCTGATACACAATATATGCCAGAGAAAAAACATAGCTTCGGTATGTACCTCCCAGATGGCTGGTACCAAATGACCGCTAAAGATGGAACATTTGATGCCAACAACTTTGTTGATGCACTCGACGTTTCAATCTTACAAAACAATCTGCTTAGCCCAATCCTTGCTATCGGCGATCCAAGAAAAGATAATAGAATTGATTTCGTCGGTGGTATTAGAGGTATAGGTGAGCTTGAGAGAAGAGTGAAAGAGGGAGACGCTGTAGCCTTTGCACTCTATCCAACATCAGTAGATGACTTAATGCACATAGCTGATACTGGCACAATTATGCCACCAAAATCAACTTGGTTCGAGCCAAAACTTAAGTCTGGTTTAGTAGTACACTTCCTCTCATAGGAAGATATAATAACAACTTAGGGGCAAACATTCATTTGTATGCCCCTTTTTTTCAATTTAGAGACTGTGAGTAATATGAGTAAACTTTACTATGTTGAGAGTTTGGGATGCCCACGCAATGAGGTCGATAGCGAACTCTTTGCAGGGATTACCGAACAGACTGGATACGTCCATACTGAAGATCCAAACAAAGCAGATCTAATTATTATTAACACCTGTGGGTTCATTAAAGAGGCCAAAGAGGAGTCTATCGACACTATTTTAGAGCTCTCTATAGCTAAAGAAAGAAATCCTGATTGCAAAATTGTCGTCACTGGCTGTTTAGTCAAAAGATACCAAGAGGCTTTAGAAGCTCAGCTGCCCGAAATAGATGCCTTTATTCCCTTGAAAGACTTTGCGCAATATGCTAAATGGTTGTCGCTTAACGACTATCAATTCAACAGAAAAGCTTTGAATAAACTACCTTACAGCTATCTTAGGATTTCTGATGGGTGTAATAATAACTGCACTTACTGTGCAATCCCCTCCATAAGAGGGGTTTTGCAGAGTGAACCTGAAGAGAAACTTATTAAAGAAGTGAAATACCTGGCCGCTCAAGGGGTGCAGGAATTGATTATCACCGCTATGGATGTAACGCAGTATGGGGTGGATTGTAAGGATCCACAGGCTTTGCTCAATTTACTCTCTAAGATAGTAAAAATAGACGGTTTTAGCTGGATTAGGCTACTCTATCTGCATCCTGCTCATATCAAAACGGAACTGCTCCAATTCGTGAAAAATAACCCGAGAATAGTCCCTTACTTTGACGTGCCGATCCAACACATCAATGACGAGGTCTTGAAGAGAATGAACCGCCATACTACACGTAAAGACATAGAAAGGGTTATCGATGAAATTAGAACTGTTATCCCAGAAGCTGCTCTGAGAACTACACTGATTACCGGTTTTCCGGGTGAGACAGAGGAGCAACATAAAGAGCTGTTAAGCTTTGTGAAGCAGGCAAAATTTGATAGGTTAGGTGTTTTTACCTACTCAAAAGAGGAGGATACCCCTGCTTATGACTTGAAGCCGATCGTCAATCATAACACAGCCAAACGGCGTAAAAGAGAGTTAATGGAGCAACACGAGCTAAACTCAGAACTACTCTTACAGAAGTTTTTGAACAAGAATTTAGAGATAATTATTGACAATATTGATGAAGAAATTGACTTTCAAATAGAAGGGAGAACTAAATACGATGCCCCAGATATCGACGGGCTCGTGCTTGTTAAAACCGATACTCCTGATAAATATAAAGTTGGAGATATCGTTACGATTAATGTGATTGATACGCTTCAACACGACCTAATAGGGAAATTAGTTGACTAAATTTGCTTTGTATTGGGTGTTAAGAGTTAATCGGAAGATAAGAATTAATTGATGAGGTGGAAATGAAAAGACTCTTTAGCGGTGTAAAACCGACAGGTGATTTACATTTAGGGAACTACTTAGGAGCTATCAAGCAATGGGTAGAGATGCAAGATGATTATGAAGCTATCTATGGGATAGTAGACTACCACGCTATGACAGCAACTTATGACCCAAAGGAATTAGAAGAATACGTCTTTAAGTGCTGTTGCAACTACTTAGCTTGTGGCTTAGATCCAGAAAAATCTATATTGATGATTCAATCACAAGTTCCTTTACATACTGAGCTTACCTGGTTTCTAAACTGCCTTACACCTGTCTCTTGGCTCGAAAGAGTGCCCACCTTCAAAGATAAAGTGCAGCAACAAGCCGATAATATTAACCTCGGACTTTTAGACTACCCTGTGCTTATGGCTGCCGACATTATTATTTATAAAGCTGAAGTGGTGCCTGTGGGAGAGGATCAGCTCCCACATTTGGAACTGGCACGTGAGATAATACGTCGCTTTACAAGTCAATTTGGAGAAGTGTTTCCCGAGCCTCAAGCTATAATGGGTAAAGTAAGAAGAATTAAAGGGTTGGACGGTTCTGAGAAAATGGGTAAATCTCTGAATAACTGTATCTATCTTTATGAAACTAAAGAGGAAATCTGGGCTAAAATATCAAAAGCTGTTACCGATCCTGCCAGAATAAAAAAGTCAGATCCAGGGAATCCCGATATCTGTAATATCTTCTCGCTACATAAAATGCTATCGACTCAAGAGGTGCAAGATAAAGTTGTCGAAGGGTGTCGTGGCGCTACCATCGGATGTATAGAGTGTAAAAGATGGCTTACCGATGCTATGGATGAAGAGTTGAGCCCGATACGAGAGAAGTATTTCTACTATATGGAGCGACCTGAAGAGGTGAGTGAAATATTTACCGACGGAAATAAAAAGGCAGCAGCACTTGCAGAACAGACTATGCAAGAAGTATACGGAAAAATTGGCTTAAAATATAAATTTCTTGGGAAAAGATAGCTCGTGTCACCCCTATATATAAGTAGAGGGTCGAGAAAAGGTAATTAATGAGTATTAGAGAGAAAAGTTATTATGGGATAAACCATTGCCTGCGATGTGGAAACAAGATGCAGTTTCATCAAGATCGTGAAGGTAAGCTGAGAAAGAAGTGTGAAAGCTGTGACTGGATCTACTATAAAAACCCAGTGCCTGCAGTTGCCTGTGTCATTATAAATGAAGATAAGGAGCTGGTCGTAGTCAAAAGGCTTTTCGAGCCCTGCCCTGGAAAATGGGCTCTGCCGAGTGGATACATAGAGATTGACCAAAGCCCTGAAGAGGCAGCTGTTTCCGAAATGGAAGAGGAGACCGGGCTTATAGGTCGAGTAAAAAGATTTTTAGGATATTATGATGGATACTCACCAATATATGAAAAGGTGCTTTCGCTCGGCTATTTGATGGAGATTGTTGGCGGCGAGCTTAAAGCTGGAGATGATGCTGAAGAGGCTGAGTTTGTAAAGCTAACGGAGTTACCTGCAATAGCCTTTGGCGCACACAAATATTTTATTAAACAGATTGAAAATGAACTGAAATAGATAGGAGTCTGAATGGAAATAGGAAAAGCCTACGAACCAAACAAAATTGAAGGGAAATGGTATAGCTACTGGCAACAAAACGGCTTCTTTAAGCCTAAAATAGATCAAAATAAACAGCCCTATACAGTGCTGATGCCGCCACCTAACGTCACCGGTATCCTGCACATAGGTCACGTGTTAAACAATACACTTCAAGATATAGCAATTAGATATAAAAGGATGACTGGAGTACCGACACTCTGGCTGCCCGGGATGGACCACGCCGGTATAGCTACACAAAATGTAGTAGAAAAAGAGCTTCAAAAACAGGGGTTAGACCGACATCAGGTTGGACGTGAAAAACTTGTCGAAATGATCTGGGAGTGGAAAGAAGAGAAGGGTGGTGCTATATTCAAACAACTTAAGCAGTTAGGTGCTTCCTGTGATTGGTCTCGTGAACGCTTTACTATGGATGAACAGCTATCTAAAGCTGTCGTAGAAGTCTTTGTCCACCTCTATAATAAAGGGCTGATTTATAAAGGCGAATATATAATTAACTGGTGTCCGAGGTGCGTTAGTGCTCTCTCAAATGATGAGGTTGAGCATAGTGATGAAACCGGCTCACTCTGGCATATTAAATACCCCTTTGTGGAAGGGGATGGGTATATTACCGTTGCCACTACAAGACCAGAAACAATGCTCGGTGACGTTGCCGTTGCAGTTAACCCTAAAGACGAAAGATATAAAAACATCATTGGCAAGAAACTTAGGTTACCCTTCATAGGTCGAGAAATACCAATTATTGCCGATAGTTACGTCGAAAAAGAGTTTGGAACTGGGCTCGTTAAAATAACTCCCGCTCACGACCCTAACGACTTTGAGATGGGGCAGAGACATAACCTGCAGCCAGTGGTCATTATGGACGAACAAGGGGTGATGAATGACAATGCCGGTGAAAAGTTTAGAGGACTCGATAGATTTGAATGCAGAAAAAGAATCGTAGAGGAGCTGAAAGAGATGGGGTTTTTAGAAAAAGTTGAGCAACACTCTCTTTCTATCGGTCAGTGCTACCGTTGTGATTCAGTAGTGGAGCCGTATATATCTGAGCAGTGGTTTGTGAAAATGAAGCCGCTTGCAGAGAAAGCGATTGAAGCAGTCGAAAGTGGTGAGATACAGCTTCAACCTGAGCGGTGGATTAAAGTATTTATGCACTGGATGAATAATATTAGAGATTGGTGTATTTCGAGGCAAATCTGGTGGGGACACCGAATACCAGCTTATTATTGTGAGAACTGTGATGAGATGGTAGTCGCTATTGAGCCTCCTAAAAAATGTGCTAAGTGTAATGGTGAGCAGTTTCGCCAAGATGAAGATGTCTTAGATACATGGTTCTCCTCTTGGCTATGGCCTTTCTCAACTATGGGATGGCCTGAAGAGACTCAAGACTTGGACTACTTTCTACCGACTGACTTATTGGTCACTGCCCCAGATATTATTTACTTGTGGGTTGCCAGAATGATAATGTCAACCTTTGAATTCCGCGATAAAATACCGTTTAAGACAGTGCTTTTACACGGTACTGTCCGGGATGAGATAGGGCGTAAAATGAGTAAGTCTTTGGGTAACTCCCCTGACCCACTTGATATAATTGAGCGGGTTGGTGCTGATGCTCTTCGCTTCAGTATGGTGTTTAATGCCCCTAAAGGCGCCGATATCCACTTTTCAGAAGCGGTCTTAGAAAATGGGCGTAACTTCTGCAATAAGATATGGAACGCATACCGATATATAATGACAAATATTTCTGAAATAGATGGACTGCCTGAGAAAGATCAGATAGAGTTTGAGTTAGCCGATAAATGGATCTATAGTAGACTGAACAGCGTGACTAAGGAGGTGACCGAATATTACGAGTCGCTCCGATTCAATGATGCTGCCCAGCTACTACAAGACTTTATTTGGAGAGAGTTCTGCTCTTGGTATCTTGAGCTGAGCAAAGAGAGGATCTATGATAAAGATAACTTAATAGCTCGACAAAACGTTAAGTTTATCTTAATCGATGTTTTAGAGAAGTCAATGAGGTTGCTACACCCCATTATGCCGTTTATTACCGAAGAGGTTTGGCAAAGTTTGAAACAATTCTATCCACTAAGCGATGAAGCACTGATAATAGCGGAGTTTCCTCAAGTAAATGAATCTCTGATAGATAAACGGGTAGATGCCGATATGGAAATGTTGCAAGAGGCGATCACTACTATTAGAAATTTGAGAAAACAGGTTAACCTTTCACCAGGGAAAGAGGTAGACTTAGTTATCAGAGCGGAACAGCCTGAATTGGTCGACACTGTTAAAAAATATCAGAATTACTTTGGAAAGATGGCCAAAGTAAACGATATTATCTTTATAACTGATGAGGATAAACCGAAACAGGCTATTGCTGCGGTGTCTGGCAAAATGGAAATATTTTTACTGTTAAGCGGTTTAATAGATGTAGGCAAAGAAAAGGAGAGGTTAGAAAAGAACCTGCAGAAGATCCTTGTAGATTTAGAAAGAACTATTAAAAAGCTCAATAATGAAAGCTTCTTGGCTAATGCCAAACCAGAAGTGGTAGAGAAAGAGAGACTGAAAGAAACAGAACTGTCTGAATTGAAAGAAAAGACTGAGGCGCTTATTAGTGATCTACAGTGAGATGAATGTTTTTAACCGGCGCTCAAGTCATAGCGTGTAACCTTTTATCAGATTTTGAACAAAAGGAGGAGACTATGGAAGAGAAAGAAAGAGTAATTGACGTTGAAACTAACGAAGAAGACATTATTATCGAAGAGGTCGATAAGATTAAAGAAGAGCTGTCTAATAATGGTGATATCAAACTGCAATTCTATGAGAAACTTAGAAAGAAACTGAGGAAAAAACTTCCACCCAGTGGTAAACTCGAGAAAATAAGCGACTACCTTTTTCTGCTGCCTGATTTCTTTGTTCTCTTAACTCGCTTGCTGCTCGACGATAGAGTGACCACTAAGACTAAAGGTTTTATACTTGGTGTAGTCTCTTATGTCATCCTACCGATCGATATTATACCTGACTTCATACCTGTTATCGGTTTTATTGATGACCTTATTTTGGTTGTGTTCGCCCTCGATCAGATCCTCAAACATACTGATGAGAAAATATTAGAGGAGAACTGGAGTGGAGAGCTTGGACTGCTCTTAACTATTAAAAACATTATGGGTATCGCTGATCAGGCTGTAAGCCACCGAGTGATGCACAAAATTAAGAGGTTTTTGAACCGGATGAAAAACAAATAACCGAGTTGAGTGATAAAACGAGTGAGAATCCTGATAGCGTCACACAACAAAGATAAGATTAGAGAGATCATTGAGATAATAGATGACAACTCTATCGAAATTGTCTCCCCTGAACAGATAGCGATCCCTGACGTGATTGAAGATGAAGAGACGCTTTTAGGTAACGCCCTTAAAAAAGCGAGAAGTATAGCTGAAGTGGTTAATATACCTACTATTGCTGATGATACAGGCCTATTCGTGGATGCTTTGGATGGAGCTCCAGGCGTGTATTCTGCACGTTATGCCGGTGAAAAGTGTTCTTACCAAGATAACAGAAGGAAGCTTCTGGAAGAGCTCAAAATGATTGAGAATACAGAGTTACGTACTGCACGGTTCAAAACAGTAGTAGTGCTCTACTTCCCAACTGGAGAACAGGTTACTGCTGAAGGGGTAGTTGAAGGGTATATTACTACTCAGGAAAGAGGCGATAAAGGGTTTGGATATGACGCTGTTTTTCAAGAGAAAGAGAGTGGTAAAACCTTTGCTGAAATGGATGAGGATGAGAAAAACAAGATAAGCCATCGTGGATTGGCACTTAATAATCTTGTAGCTGAGATGAAGAGGCTAAGTTTAATTAAAAAAGAATAAAAGACCAAGGAGAGGAGGAGTAAATGGCGATCAATAAGCAAATATTTAGAGAGTATGATGTAAGAGGGATAGTGGATGTAGATTTAACCGACGATACGGTTTATCTTTTAGGTCGAGGATTTGGTACTTTCTTAAGGAAAAGAGGGCTGAAAACGGTAGCTCTGGGTGGCGATGCACGACTGAGCACACCCCGCTTTAAGAAACTTATAACTGAAGGGCTTACTCATTCTGGTTGTGACGTTTTTGACGTTGCTATTTTAGCTACTCCAACGCTCTATTTTTCGATTCATCACCTCAATGTGGATGCTGGGTTGATGATTACCGGAAGCCATAACCCGCCATCTTATAACGGTTTTAAAATGAATGTCGGACTTGGAAGTATTTACGGCAAAGATATACAGGAAATCTATGAGATTATAAAGAATGAAGACTTTGCTGAAGGTGATGGTGTGGCTCAAAATGTGTCAGGTATGGTTAAAACCTATCAGGATTACTTGGTTGAGCATAGTAAGGTAGAAAAACCAATCAAAGTGGTAGTCGATGCCGGCAATGGGGCTGGGGGTCCAATTCTACCAGATGTCTTACGCCGTTTAGGGTGTGAAGTAATAGAGCTTTATTGCGATATGGATGGTACTTTTCCAAATCATCATCCTGACCCAACTATCGTTGAATATATGCAAGACTTGATTAAAGCGGTTAAAGACGTGAAAGCTGATGTCGGAATTGGATTAGATGGAGATGCTGATAGAATCGGAGTTATAGCAGAAAATGGAGAGATGCTTTTTGGAGATCAAGTAGTCAACATCTTCGCGAGAGAGTTCCTTAAAGAAAATCCAGGCGAAAAAGTCTTAGCCGACGTTAAATGCTCTAAAGTACTCTTTGACGATATCGAAAAGCATGGTGGCATACCTGTGATGTATAAAACAGGTCACTCACTCTTGAAGAAGAAGATGAAAGAGGATGATATAAAGTTTGGCGGCGAGATGAGCGGGCATATCTTCTTTAAAGACAGATATCTTGGTTTTGACGATGCTATTTACGCCGCTTGTAGATTTGCAGAGATCGTGGCAAAGAGTGATAAAAAAGTGAGCGAGATGTTAGCAGATCAGCCAAAAATGTATAATACACCCGAACTGAGAGTAGACTGTACTGAAGAGAATAAGTTCCAGATCGTTGAAAAAGTTAGAGACTTCTTCCAAAATGAAGGGTATAAAGTTAACGATATTGACGGGATGAGACTTACATTTGAAGATGGCTGGGGATTAGTTAGAGCCTCAAATACACAGCCAGTTTTAGTGATGAGATTTGAAGCCACATCGATTGAAAGAATGAACGAGATCCAAAAGCTCGTAGAGGATAAGATAAAAGAGATTAAAAACAACTTATAATAGAGGAGAGTAAACAATATGTTCCCAGGTGGAAAAAAAGGGTTGAAAAACCTAATGGATCAGGCAAAGAAAATGCAGGATGACCTGGCTAAAGCCCAAGAAGAGCTGGCTAACCAAATAGTTGAGGTTAGTACCGGTGGCGGAATGGTGAAGCTGGTAATCAATGGCAAATATGAGATCAAAGAGCTCAAAATTGAGAAAGAGGTGGTCGATCCTGAAGATGTCGAAATGCTTGAAGACCTTATAATAGCAGCATTTAACGAAGCGAAAGATAAAATTGCACAAAACTCTGAAAACGAAATGTCAAAGCTCACAGGTGGACTTAACATACCCGGACTGTTCTGATAATGTACTTCAATAAGCCACTTGATGATTTAAAAAACTCGCTTAAGCAGCTACCTGGTGTTGGAGAGAAAACAGCGCAACGGTTTGCCCTATTCCTTCTGCATCAAGATAAAGAGCGGACTTTGGAGCTGGCTGACACAATCAAGACAGCTGTAGAGATTCACTCTTTCTGCGATAAATGTAATATCTTAACCGACTCAAATCCTTGCACTATTTGTGAGGATATGAGTCGGGATAAGACCCTCCTATGTGTAGTGGAAAACACTTATGATGTCTACCTGATTGAGGCTACTGGGGAATATAAGGGTTATTACTTTGTATTAAATAATCTCCTTTCCCCAATGGAAGGGATCGGAATAAAAGAGATTCATCTGCCAGAACTGCTTCAAAGAGCGGCAGACCCTGAAGTTGAAGAACTTATTTTAGCACTAAACCCCTCTACTGAAGGAGAAACTACTATCGATCTTATAGCTGCTGAAACTGCTCCGTTTAATAAAAGAGTGACACGACTCTCCACAGGGCTACCGTTTGGCGGTAATATCGAATACAGCAACACTTTAACTCTGTCTAACGCTATTAAAAGACGCTATACAATCTGAGAAAGGAGACATAATGTTTACTGGGATAATACAAGAGAAAGGGAGAGTAGAACGTGTAGATGTAGCCGGTCATAGACGATATATCACAATCAGCTGTAAAACCCTCCAAAAAGACCTTTTTGACGGTGCCAGCGTAGCCTGTGACGGTATATGCCTAACTGTTATATCTTTCAATGAAAAAGAGCTGAAAGTGGAGTTTATGGAAGAGACTGCTAAAAAGACCACTGTTGGCAATTGGAGGAAAGGTGATGAGATAAATCTGGAAAGGGCATTGAGAATGGACTCCTTTTTAGACGGTCATCTCGTTCAGGGGCATGTCGACTCAGTAGCTGAGGTTTTAAGGGTAACTAAAGAGAAAAACTCTATTCTGATAACGATAGGGTATGAGGTTAAGGATAGAGATCTTCTTGTCCCTAAAGGCTCAATAGCTGTTAACGGTGTAAGCCTTACTATCGCAGAGCTTGATCATCGCTCTTTTATGGTGTCATTAGTCGGATTTACCTTGGAAAACACTAACCTTGCCAATCTCAAGGTGAGAGACAAGGTTAACCTTGAATACGATGTTATCGGCAAATATGTAGCTCGAATGATCGGTAAAAATAAACCAGGGCTTACTGAGGACTACCTACGTGAGAAAGGCTTTTAGTCTATTAATCTTGATTATATCCCTGCTTGTAACAAGCTGTGGACACCGTAAAGATGTGACTGGGGGTAAAGAGGATACTGAAAACCCAACAGTGGTTTCTGTTATACCTGAACCTTACTCAAACATAACAGACCAAAATATTGAGATAACTTTTTCTAAACCTATCGACCGTTCTTCAGTATACTCAGGTGAAGGGGGAATATATATTTACCCTCTCGTTAGTGCAAAGAAGTTTCGGTGGAAAGACAATGTGTTAACCATAGAGATAAATGAAGAGCTTGCCCCTGACCAAAATTACCATCTTACTATTTCACAACAGATTAGAGATCTGCGACGCAACAACCTTAATAAAGATTATCATTACGTCTTTCATACAGGGGAGCTGAAGTATAGTACTATCTCAGGGAAAATTGAATATGAGGATGAAAAAGATATAGGGCTTCCTGTATCGTTAAGTATCTTCTCTGCAGATTCTGTGAAAGTATTTCAGCAAACTGCCAAGAACAGAGAGTATCGTATAGATAACCTATCTGGTGTGGGATACATCCTAAGAGCTTTTATCGATAAAAATGAAAATAAGAGATATGACTCAGGTAAAGAGCCTTTTTATGAGGTTCAATTTAACACTTCTGAACAGCGTAAAGTCGATATAGAACTGACCTATTTTGATGATAAGAAACCAGAACTACAAACGGTAAACGTCGAGCATAGTGAACTGATCAGAGCCAATTTCAATAAACCTATAAAGAGCACTAAAGGGATGAATTTGCATAGTGCCGACTCTTTAGCCGCAGAGGTAAAGATACTTGCCTATGATATTATTGAAAGCAAAATTGAGATAGTGATTCCCGCTTTAGATACCCTTGAGTATAAGTTGACGCTATTTGAGGTCGAGGATCTGAAGGGTAATGTAGCGCAAGAGATGCAAAGCGAGTTTACCGGCAAGGTTGAAAATGACACTAAAACTCCACAAATAGTGGCTACCTTACCTCGAAATGGGGCTGTTGTATACAGCGTACAACCTACTATTGAACTGACATTTAACAAGTTTATGAGTAAAGAAAACTTGGTGATTGAGGTGATTGATTTAATAACTAAGAAGAGCGTTCCTATAACAGTTGATTTGCAAAGTTCCAGAGTGGTACGCGTCAGCCCTAAGATAGAACTGTTAGACCGTCAATCTTACCAACTCAAGGTTAAAGAAGATACGACGGATATATTTGGAATAGCTATTGAGGAGGAGTTTAGTTTGCAGTTTCTTCCAATAGGACGTGATTAAGAGAAAGGCTGACCATATTTGCATTTAGTAATAGATATTGTCCGATATTAACGACTTAATGAGTTTGGCAATGTAAGTTATTCCTTGACAAAAAATTTAGTAAGTACATTTAATGTCAAGTGACAAGCGTGAAATTTATACTTCAGGCGAGTCAAGGAGGAAAATATGAAAAAAGTATTTCTTTTAGCACTAATAACCGTTTTCACCGCATCATTCTTATTGTCTATGGACATAAACCATTATGGTAGCGCGAGAACAGGTGTTTGGTATGAAATGGAAAATGAAGATTGGAGTGGATCAGGCGAAAGCGAATTAGACTTCAATTCTTATTTCCAAGGCAATAGTCACTTTGGTGTTAGACTCCAAGAAGGTAACCTTTCAGGTAAGTTTGAAATAGGAGCAGGTGGATCAATCCGCATGCTTTATGGAAGACTCAAAATGGACGGTTGGTCACTCTTTGTTGGTAAAGATTTCTCAAACATTCGTATGGCCAGTAAGCAAGTTTACGGCTCAGACCTCTTCTTAATTGGTTGGGGAGCTCTTGATGAAGGTTTGAAATCACAAGTGCGTTTCGAGTTAGATAACGGACTCTATGTAAGCTTAATGAGCCCAGAGACTTTCGATGCAGTTTTAGCATCCCAGGCAAAAAAAGCACTCATCCCTAAAGCAAACATTGGTTACAAGACAAAATTTGGTGACAACATTGATTTCCACGGATCAGTCGGTGTTAACTACTACAATTACGACAAGAATTATGGCCCAATCGAAGAGGCAGTTCTTGCATACGTAGCTGGAGTATTATTTGATTTCGATTTAGATCCAATGGCTATCCGCCTTCACGCTAACTTTGGTCAAAACACAGGTAACTATGGTATAACCTCAGTTAACTTAAACAGAGCTGTATATAATGCAGTTAAAGACGAGATCGAGAACGTGACAACTCTTGGTGGTTTTGGTGACTTTGCATACAAAATGTCAGACAAAGCTCAAGTTGTTGCCGGTGTAGGTTTCACCTCTGCAGATTACGAAGGATATGACAACGCTGACACAGCTATGGCTTTCTACTTACAGATGCCATGGAAATTCAACAAGGCTTTAAGCTTAACTCCAGAAATCGGTATGCTGAACCATATGAAAGATGGTTATGACTACGATGAAGGTAGTATGATGTACTTCGGTACACAGCTCAGATTAGACTTCTAATTGAAAGCTTAGATAAAATTAAAGCCCGGGACAAACTCTCGGGCTTTTTATTTGGTAAAGTTTATAGGTTAAACGCTATACTATACGCTTCCTACCCCAAAGCTTAATCAAGTGGGGCAATCCTTCCATAATACTTTTTAATTCATCTATATCGATTATCTGTTCTGCGTCACACACGGCTGATGTTGGATCGATCTCACTTTCAATTAAGAGACCGTCGGCACCTGCAGCGGCTGCAGCCCAAGAGAGGGGTTTTATAAACTCTTTTTTACCTGAGCTATGGGATGGGTCAACAATGATAGGGTAGGGGGTCAATTCTCTCATAGCGGGTACTGCAGAGATGTCGAGTGTGTTGCGGGTATAGTTTTCAAAAGTCCTGATACCCCTTTCACAGAAGATAATGTTTTCATTACCACCTTTAGTTAAGTATTCAGCGGCTAAAAGCCATTCACTGATAGTGTTGCCCATACCTCTTTTAAGGATTACCGGCTTCTTGGTTTCACCCAAAGCGGTTAGCAGTCGATAGTTTTGCATATTACGTGTACCTATGAGTATCACATCGATTTTATCGAGCATTATGGGTAGATCTTCTATTGATGTTATTTCAGAGACAGAGATTAAGTTAAGCTCATCACACACCTGTTTCATATACTCCACCCCTTCAGCCCCGAGTCCTTGGAAAGAGTAGGGTGAAGAGCGAAGTTTGAAGGTACCACCTCTGATAAAAACGAGAGGTATATTTTTTAATTCTTTTGCAGTCAGCTGCAACTTCTCTTTACTTTCAATAGTACAAGGTCCGGCGATAACGACAAAGTTGTCACCACCTATTTTATGATTTTTTATCTCGATTACTTTTCTTTCCATCCTTGAAAAACCTTTAATTTTAGATAGTTTAGATGAGTTGTGGTTCGTATTCGAACAGCTCTTTAAGGTCGTTTATGGTAAGCTTATTAATAAAGCTTTGGCTATTCTCCACAATGTTTTCAAAGTAAGTACGTTTTTTGTCTTGTAACTGTAAGATTTTCTCTTCTATAGTCCCTTTAGTCACAAGTTTATAGACCAGTACTTTTTTAGTCTGTCCTATACGGTATACACGATCTATTGATTGGTCTTCGCTCATCGGGTTCCACCAAGGGTCGACAAGAATGACGGTATCGGCAGCGGTAAGATTAAGGCCAAGCCCTCCAACTTTGAGGGTCAGGAGGAAGACTCTAATCTGTTCGTCAGTAGTGAATCTTTCTATTCTCTCTTTACGGTCTACTGTTTTACCATCCATATATTCATAGGTGATGCCTATTTTATCTAAGCTTTCTGAGACTATTTTAAGCATTGAAGTGAATTGACTAAACACCAATAACTTTCTTCTATTCTCTACTGCATCTTGGATCAGACTGACGAGTGATTCGAGCTTAGCAGAGTAGTTTATTTTATCCATCAGTGTGGAGTCGATCATTCCAGGGTGGTTACAGATTTGTCGTAATCTCATCAGGATAGTCAAGACATTGATATAGTTGATTGGCTTATCTGTTTCTTCTGCTGGCATTAAGCTCTCTTTTGCAGTATTAAGCACTTTAAGGTAGAGTCTCTCTTGCTGTGCAGTCATTTTATTGTAGATAAGTTGAGTCTGTTTATCTGGAAGCTCTAAGAGTACTTCGCTTTTTCTTCTTCTCAAGATGAAGGGTGAGATAACTTGTGCCAGCAGCTCCTTACGTCTAATCTGTTCTTCTTTACTTGTCAGCTCATCGTCATCGTAAGTTTTCTTGAAAGTTCTCAGAGATTGTAAATATCCGGGCATAAGGAAATCAAAGATAGACCAGAGCTCAACTGCATTGTTTTCCATAGGTGTTCCGGTTAGAGCGACCCTATGCTCTGCTTCTAAGCGTTTTACCCCTTTACTTTTTAATGTAGCGGGGTTCTTTATGTGCTGAGCTTCATCCAAAATGATGTAAGCAAAGGAGTATTCCTTAAAAATATCTATATCAGTTTGGACAAGTGAGTAGGAGACGATCACAATATCGCTCGTACACTCTTCTAAGATATCAGACCGTGAGCTTTTGTTTCCTTCATAGATAGTATAAGTAAGATTTGGGTGGAATTTATCTATTTCAGCACCCCAGTTAAAAAGGAGTGTTTTAGGGCACACGACGAGTGACATTTTATGTGTTTCTTTGTTCTCTTGGTAGAAATCAGAGAGGAGTGCTAAAGCTTGAAGTGTTTTACCCAATCCCATATCGTCAGCGAGGATGCCACCGAGATGGTGTCTTTGGAGCATTTTAAGCCAGTAATAGCCGAGCTTCTGGTAACTACGCATAACATTTGTCAGTGAAAGGGGAACCGAGGTAATATCTTCTGCTCTACGTCTCAACAGATCATTGAACATAACGTTGAGGTAATCATCCCCTGCAACCTGCAAGTTAGTGTTTATCTTAGAGAGTGCAAAGAGATAAGTTAGATTATAATTCTGGAGTCGACTCTTAGCTCCGCCACTTTTTTCAATTGTTTTAAGAAAGTTATCGAGCTGACTGAACGCTTTATTATCTTCAAAATGGACTAATCTATTGTCTGGAAGTCTAAGGTATTTCTCGTTCTTGCCGAAAAAGCTTCTGATCTCTTGATGGCTGAGCGTGACGTTATGTATTTTATACTCAACTTTATACTCAAACCAGTCAATCTTATCTGTTTTAACCACTGTTACGATCGGTTTAAGGTTTATTTTACTGATGAACTCTTCCTTCAGTCCATTATCTAAGTTTAAGTTCCATTCTGATCTAAACTTTTCGTATACGAGTAGCTTAAGTAGTTCTATCTTATCTTGTCTTTGATACACGTATACAGAATTTCCATCACCGGTATCCTTATCGGATAGAGGCAGTTTATCAACAAACTCAATAATCTCTCTTTTTACGTTGTAGGGGACGTAGAACCACTTTCTTGGCTCATCTTTTTCCTGATACCCTATAAGTTCGCTATTGAAGTAGAGTGGAATTATTGGCAAAGTGGCGTGTTCACCGTATATCAGCATGCATTTGAGTGTGATATTATCACCATCTTTTTCGATATCGGCTTGAAATTGCGGGGGGCTATTATAGTGTTCAGGTATCACCACCTCTTCAGAGAAGTCAAGATAGCAGTTTGCCAATCCGGTCTGTTTAGCCACCACTGAGGCGAGGTAGACTACGTCATTTTCCGAGCAAATATGTCCATTAGTAAGTATATTGTGAGTGATTGCCGGTTTAAAGGGTAGCTGGATAGGGTAGACCTTATTCTCAACCAGGACGTAGGTTAGGTTCTTGATGTAAAAATGGGATATATAGTGCCCTGAGGCGATCTTGATAAGGTATTTATCTTCTGTATGTTTATCTATTCTGAGTGTTATAGGGTATTTTTCATTAGGGAAATGGAGCGGTTCACCAGTCTCTTTGATCAGTAGCTTATGGGTAAGTTCTTTCAGGTAAGGGAATGTGTGAACAACATCTTTGGTGTAGATAGTGAAGTAGCTTCTTTTCTTACTGTATGAGCATCTATTGAGTCCTAAGAACTTAAACAGTTGTATTTCAGGGTCGGAGAAAGCGGCGAATTGCTCGTCGAGCAGAGTTTGGTTAACAATCTCATCCTCCTTGATCTCTTTCCCCATTGCTTTGAAAGATAAGAGTCTTAGATCAATGTCGTCGTACCCTATGAAGTAAAACCGTATTTTATCTGAATCAGTGAAATATAATCCTTCGATGAAGATCTTACTGTTGAGAAGCACAGACTGCCAGTATTGATTATAAGCGACAAGTTTGTTGGTATACACGAGGTATTTATTATCTGTAAGCAGGTCAGTAGAGAGGTAGTCGTATCCATATTGGATAATGGTGTATCCAAAGTCGTAGCTCTTACTTATTTCTGGGTGAGCGTATTTCTTTTCTAAGATTCTTTCTTCTTTTGGGTCATAGACAACAGTTAGCCAGCCTGGGAACATCTTCGCTTTTTCGCCTATTAAGCGAAACTTGATGTTAAAGAGGTTGTTTTCATTTTCTACAACTTGATATTCAACCTCATCTTTGTCTAACGGAAGAACTTTACTTGTAAAAGTCCAGGTGTTAGACATTTCGTGGTATTCTTTTCCAAAAAGTCTGGCCATCTTTACTCCCTTAATTGTTTATTTACCGATTCCTATGGATTCACTAATCATTACTCGGTATCACTTCCATCAGTGAATAGGTGTATAATACAGGTAATAGATAGGCTTGTAAAGAGATATTTGACACTATCTTTCTCTTTTGATCAAAAGGAAGGATATATCGTCAGGAATAACGGAGCTGTTGAAGGATGAAATTCTATCATCAACTTTAGCTAAGATGTCGTTTTCATCACTATTTAAGTCATTTATAAAACTCTTCAACTCTTGCTTATTTAGTTCAGGGTCTTCGCCAGAAATTATTTCTAAAATCCCATCAGTGAAACATAAAATAGAGAATCTTTCGGGTAGTTTTAACCTCTCTTCATGATATTTAGCCTCGTCAATAAAGCCGAGAGGTAATCCTCTATGCTTGATAAAGCTCTTCTCGTTTTCGGTCAAAAGAATGGGGAAGGGGTAGATACCGGCGTTGGCAAAGGTTAGGACGTTTTCTTTGGTGTCGATTATACCGTAAAAAATAGTTATATGTTTTTGATAGTCTTCGACAACGATTTCTTGATTGAGGAGCTCCAACATCCTCTCAGGGTGTAGTATAGAGTCGTCTTGTAACTGATGGTATTGCTTTTGATATAGGGTTATGAGAGTTTTTAGGATAACCGTTAAAAAAGCGGCAGCAACTCCGTGTCCTGCAACATCGGCAATGTAGAAACCAAAGTGATTATCGTCAATTGTAAAATAGTCGATAAAATCGCCACTACTGTCAATTGTAGGGATGATTTTACGGGCGAGCGTGTAATTATTCCAAGTCACCCTCTCTTGAGGAAAGAACTTCTCTTGCATCTGTTTTGCCGCAAGTGAGTGACGTTCCAACCTTTCGACATAATTTCTCTCTTCCCTATACATATCATCCCGCTCCCAAATCTTATCGATAATGTGAGCAAAGACGTCCAAGTTTTTAATAGGTTTAAGGATATAGTCCCAAGCCCCTTTTTTGACCGCCTCCAACGCTATTGCAACGTCACTAATCCCAGAGACGACGAGTATCGGAAGATTTTTGTGAGTTTGCCTGACCCTCTGTATGACATCAAGTCCGCAAATATCGGGAAGACACATATCCAAGATCAGTAGATCTGGGTTATGATTTTGGATATAAGATAAGCCGTCCTTACCACAAGCTATAGAGTTAATTTCATAACCTTTATCAGTTAAGAAATCTTTCAATAGTTCTGAGAAGGATTCATTATCCTCCACTATAAGAATGTTTTTACCTTTTTTTTCGAGCATAGCCTAAAATCCTAAGAGTAAATATAATATTGATTACCGGTTTAGATAAATACTGTCCCATTCAACTTAGTTTAATTGACCACTAATAAACCGGTGCTATTTCGTCAAGGGAAAAGTGTATTGCATTCTTTCAGCTCGATTCAGCGGGGCTCCTAAGCGAGTCCCGCTGATAATTGTGTTTATAACCAATATTAATCCTATGCTTTAACATTTACTACTACGTTTCTAAATCTGGCTGGTGCTACGCCGTGTGACAGGTGTAATGCTTGTCCAGGCTCACCTTTACCGCAGTTGAAAGTCCCTTGATATTCCCACTCTTCAGCTCCACATATTCTATCACAGGAGTTCCAGAACTCAGGAGTTATGCCAAAATAGGTGGGTTCTCTGACGATGTTTTTAAGTTCACCATTTTCTATTCGCCAGCCGATTTCAGTAGTAAATTGGAAGTTATTTCGGTTGTCATCAATAGACCAAGTTTTAGTGAAATCCAAGAAATACCCCTTTTCTGTATCCTTTATCAGGTCGGCTAAGCTCCCTTTACCCGGTGCTAAACAAAAGTTAGTCATCCTTACTAAGGGGAAGTCATTTGCTTCCACACCGATCATATTTGAGCTTGGATCGAAGCCGAGTCTATGTGCTATTTCTCTTGAAGTCTGTTGATTAACCAATATTCCGTTTTTAATGATGTCTACTCTTCTACCAGGCACCCCTTCATCGTCAACGGGGTGATACCCTAAGCCGAGCGGGTCTGTGCTATCGCTGTATACATTAACGATTTCCGAGCCATATTTGAAGCCACCAAGCATTTCAGGTTTAACAAACGTCTTGCCGGCGTAGGAGATCTCCATTCCAAAGATTCGGTCTGCTTCTGTAGCGTGACCTATCGACTCATGTAGCTGCAGGGCAAGATGTCCACTACCGATGATAATATCAGCCCGTTCCTCTTCGATGTAAGGTGCTGAGAGGAGTGCGATTGCTTCACTTATAATTCTCTCGGTATTAGCCGGGAAGTCAAATTTGCGCACTACTTCAAACCCACCCCTTCTTGCCGACATATGTCCCGGGTAGTTCCTGGTCATAACGTCATTACCATCAGAAGCGGTCACTACCATCTCAGGGAGTGTATCATAGACCAATGTATCTGTAAAAGTCCCCTCTGTATTGGCATAGATTTTATACTGTCGATAGAAAGAGGTTGAAACATAGGAATGTACAATCTTTTCAATACCAGTAAGCTTTTTAGCAATTTCTCCTAAGTAGCCTAACTTCTCTTCATCGCTAATCAGGAATGGATCCTCTTCAGGTTTATAGAAATAGCTCTGAACGGTTGGGCTAAGAGGTGGGAAATTAACTCTATTTGTTTTGAAAGAGCTTCCGATTTGAGCATTACTAATTGCTTTTTGGATCATTGTCTCGATGGATTTATAGCTAAGGTCTACAGTCCCTGCAAACCCCCAACATCCATTGATTAAAACTCTTACGCCAACCGCTATTTGATCGGTAATGCTACCAAATCTTTTCAGTGTACCTGTCTCAAATCCGATCCATTGGCTATCGGTAGAGGTCAAACGAACATCAGCAAAGGTTATCTCTGGATGGCTTAACTTGTTGAGTATATCATAAACTAACTTTTTCATCGTCTCCCCCTAAATTGTTTTTGTTGATGAAGTTATTTTGAATGCCGACACTTTAACGTGTGGCGTAGCCGAGCTTGAGATATCAAAAGCACCATAGTTGTCCGAGGTGGGTGTTAAGTGGTATTTATTCTCTAACTCGGTGATATTATTGATAATGTCAGTTATTTTGACAGTGAAGCGTAGATTGTTGACAACTTTCTTCATCTCACCATCTTCTATGTAGAAAGTACCATCTCTTGTTAGGCCCGTAATCGAGGTCTCTTTCATATTAATAAAGTTAATGTAGTGGAGGTTGGATATATAGAGCCCTTTCTTCACACTTGAAATCATCTCGGGGAGCTCCTTGTCACCTTTTTTGAGAACTAAGCAGTTCGCTTCAGAGCCGTTCTTTTTAAGCCCAGTCTTGTGTCCGTAGTAGTTGTCGACCACAAAGTTCTTGAAAACTCCATTCTCTATAAGTGCTACTTTATTATAGATATGCCCTTCGCTATTATAGTCGACACTGATGATTCCGGGGAATTTCGGATCGTCTACTATGGTAATATGTTCTGGGAACATCTTAGTATTCAGTTTGTTCTCAAAGTAGCTTGTTTTTCTATCGTATCCAGCAGCTGTCATCCCACCCCATACGAGATACGACATAAGCTCAGCGATGCATCTCGGAGCCAAAATTACTTCATAATTACCCGGCTCTACGTCTATAACCTCTTTCCCAGCTTTGTTTACTTTACTAACCAGCCCCTCAATAAAAGAGTCTAAGTCGAAAGTAGAAATGTCTTCACTGCCGAACGACTCGATAACGGTAACCTCATTTTTCAGAGAAACAGCTTTGAGCTCAAGCATAATTGGTGAGCTGGTGTACTTTTTGTTAACTCCGTTACTATTGATGATATAGTTGGTTTCATAGTTACAGATAAAAGTGCCGTAAATATTGAAGCCATACTCTTTAACGGACTCGGCAATTCTCTTAAGTATATCTAACTTATCACTTAAGGTTACCTTGTCTATATTATTAGTTTTTGAAGCACTTACCTGCACCTCAAGATTGTCTTCAATATCGACGAAATCTGGGTCATCAGGTAGCTGGTCAATAATTGACAGTGCCTTTTCGATGTTTTGTCTTAGTTGATTCTCATCAGGGTTTGATATATAGAAGGAATATTTTTTCTTCCCTTTATAGATGGTAGTTCCAAGTGAACTAACTCGGTTTGAAATATTGTAGTTAACTTCGCTATTAAAGAACCTAAGGAAATCAGTCTCCCATTCCTGGTAGTAGAAACTGTACTTTAGCTCTGGATTTTGAGTTGATATATCCTGCAGTAGAGTCGTAAAATTGTTCTTCATAATACTTCCTCTTTTTTTCTATTACACTCTAAATGTAATGCAAGAAACATTCCAATTGAGCGGTTTTATTGAAGATTATTGAGAAATAAGGCTAAATAACTACATTGATGTGCCAATTTTTACCGTCGGAGTCGTTTTGACTTTCTGATGATCTCGGGAAGAGCAAGCCCTTCCCCTACGAAATCCATTTGGCAAACAGGGGTAATTCCTAACGTTTGTATGGATCTCAATCGTTTGCGAATTTTACTGTAAGGGTTGAGCCTGCTCAACCAGCCAAGGCTTTTATGTTAGGGTTTCATTGGTGTATTAGGAGCCAGAATTGCAGTGTCCATTACCCCCTTTTTCACTTCACAACTACACAACCTCAAAACTTCACAACTCTGCTCTGCCTACTTGCTTAACTCCTCTCATCCTATAGGGATCTAAGGGGAAATGCCGTAGGCGGCTCAGAGCCGCCTACGAGTATGCCCCTTACATGCCCTTTAGATGATGGTTGCTAAAATTGAGTTATTGACTATCTTATTTGGTGGAATGATTTGAGAGAAGTTTTGCTTATATAGCTCTTTCAAGCATAAAAAGCTTGACTGGAATCGTGATATTTCAATAGTCAAAAGATAAATAAACGGAGGTAGTACCAGAATGGAAAGGGAGAAGATTAAAGAGTTGATTGACATAGCAATTGAGAGAGAAGAAGAGTCTTACGAGTTTTACTCAAACGTTGCGACTGTTCTGGAAAATCCATCATTGAAGCAATTATTCACTGAACTGGCTAATGAGGAGATAGGACACAAGAATTTCTTACTCAATATTTTAGAAAAACCAGATGCTCACGTTGTTATTAACGCTCCAAAGATTGACTATAAGTTGGCTGAGCAGGTAGAGCTACCGAAGCTTTCAATGAGTATGAAGCCGGCGGATGCGATTGCTTTGGCGATGAAGAAAGAGTTGCAAGCTGCGGAATTTTATCAAGAATTAGCAGCCAATATGTCTGATGAGAACTTAAAAGCATCTGCTATTAGTCTTGCCAATATGGAGTTAGCTCATAAAACCAAACTTGAGAAGGCATACGTAGACATAGCCTATATAGAAGCATTTTAATAAATTAGCTGTCGAGAGGATGGGACTGGTGTCTCAGCTGGTCTGCAAAATCAGTAGCGGGCGGATAAAACCGTCTGTGGCAGGTTCGATTCCTGCCCTCTCAGCCAGTTTTGTCCTTAAACCGATCCAATCATAGAAGAAATAAAATCGGAGGCTAATAATGAAGGTAGAACATTATACAGAGACCCTATTAGAAGACGTTACTGTTGAAGGTTCTAAGGGTTGTAAAATCAGATGGCTAATCTCGCAAAAGGATATGGCCCCTAATTTTGCTACAAGAATGTTTGAGGTAGCCCCTGGTGGGTTTACTCCATATCATACACACAATTTTGAGCATGAGGTTTACGTTTTAGAAGGAGAAGGGGTATTTGTTACAGAAGAAAAAGAATATCCTTTCAAAGCGGGCTATGTTCTCTACGCTGATCCAGGGATGAAACATCAGTTTAGAAACGCGGGCGACTCGACACTTAAATTCTTATGCATCGTTCCTATAGAGAATCCAAATCCTATTATAAAAGAGGAAAAAGAGGCTGAAAACCTTAACCCGTTTGCATCAGAAGAGGTTAATGACTGTTAGTCAAGCTTTGGTATTAAATAAACAAACTAATAAGAGGTAAAGAAATGGACAAAGATTTAAAGAAGTTTTTTACTGATCTGGTAGATGCGCCAAGTCCGTCAGGGTATGAACAGCCTGCACAAGATGTATACCGTGCGTTTGTTAAGCCTTACGCTGATGAAGTTAAGACTGATGTACACGGCAACGTAATTGCCCTCCGCAAAGGTAAAGGGAAGCTTAGAATGATGATCTCTGGGCACGTTGACGAGATCGGCTTTATGGTTAACTATATTGATAATGACGGATTTTTATACGTCAAACCAGTAGGTGGAATTGATCCCGGTTTGTTACCAGGCTTGAGAGTTAACGTCTACGGACATAAAGGGGTGGTCAGAGGTGTCTTTGGTAAAAAGGCTATCCATATGATGGCTCCGGATGAGCGAGAAAGGGTTGCAAAGCTTCACGACTTATGGATCGATATCGGCGCCCCTAACAAAAAAGAGGCTGAAAAAAGAGTCGCTATCGGTAATGTAGTAACCTTCTCACCAGGGATGGAAAAGCTCTATAAAGACGTAGTTATGACCAAAGCGACCGATAATAAGGTTGGAGTGTTTGTTGCGGGTACTGTTCTAAAACACCTGGCGAATGAAGATATTCAAGCTAACCTTTATTCTGTATCATCCGTCCAGGAAGAGATCGGAATCAGAGGTGCGAGAACGAGTGCTTACGGAATAGACCCACACGTTGCTATAGCTATTGACGTTACATTCACCTCGGATCATCCAGGTACAGACAAAAAACGTTACGGTGATATAGCCATCGGTAAGGGACCTGTAGTGGCAGTTGGACCTAACATCAACCCGAAAGTATTTGAGCTGGTCAAAGAGGCTGCAACGAATACTAAAATTGAATACCAAATTCAGGTAGAGTCGGGAGCTACAGGGACTGACGCTAATGTTATACAGGTAAATAAGAGTGGTGTCGCAACTGGTCTGGTTTCAATTCCGAACAGATATATGCATTCACCGAATGAGGTTATTTCGCTTAAAGATCTCGACGATACGGCATTGCTTATCGCTGAGTTTGTTAGACTTATCGACGATAATACCGACTTCATACCGAAAGGTAAGATCTGATAGCACTTGATGATACAAGTCGAAAAACTAACAAAGACTTTCAAAAATAAAAAAGGGGAAGCGTTTAAGGCGGTAGATAACTTTTCGTTTACTGCTAAGAAAGGTGAAATAGTATCACTGTTAGGGGTGAACGGAGCTGGCAAAACAACTATGCTCCGGATGCTATCAACAATCCTAAAGCCTGACAGTGGCGACGCTTACCTCAATGGATATAGTATCAGAAGAGAACCCGGTAAGGTTAGAAGCGTTATCGGGTTTCTTTCTGGTGATACAGGACTATACGGGAGACTTACACCTCGCGAAATATTAACCTATTTTGGAAGACTCTACGACGTTCCCGACCCAGTTATAAAAGAACGTATCGCTGAAATGGCGGAACTGTTAGATATGAACGAATTTTTGGATAGAAAAGTGGACGTGCTCTCTACCGGGATGAAACAAAAAGTGTCGATCAGTAGATCTATTATTCACGACCCACCCATTATGATTTTTGACGAACCTACCTCAGGTTTAGACATCCTTACCGCTCGGACTATCGTCTCCTTTATAAATAAATGCAAAGAGGATGGAAAGTGTATCCTCTTTTCGACACACGTGATGAGAGAGACTGAACGTATCGCCGATAAAGTTGAAATGATTCATAAAGGGGCTGCTGTGGCAAGTGGGTCTTTGGAGGAGTTACGTTTAGATACTGGTTTCACCGACCTAGACGACATTTTTGTCCATTACGTTAACAAAGAAAATATCCTGAACGAAGAGATTAGAGAGAATGAGTTTTAGTAAAGTCCTGGTCGTTTTTCGTAAAGAGATGCTCGATCTGTTACGAGATAAAAGAACGATATTCTCTTCGATAGTTTTACCAATTATTCTTTATCCCATCTTGATGATCGGGTTTAACTCCTTGATGTCCCGCCAGACTATTAAATTAGAAGAGCAAGAGGTTATCGTTTATGTCCTCGATAATGTTGAGAATGAAAACTCTTACTTTTTCTTAGAGAACCTCAGAGAGACTAAAGGGATCCAGATTTATCAACAGACTGAAGCTTACCAGATGCTCTTCGACGAAAAGATCCTGCAGGCTATCATAACGCTCGATGAAGAGCCTTTAGATAATGAATATGAGCAGCTTAAGGTAACTATTACCTATAGCGCTGTGGATGAAAAAAGTGAGCTTGCCTATAATCAAACTACTAAGTTTATTCGTGGACTTAGAGAGCAATTGGTGGGGAAGAGGCTGCAAGCTATTAATATCTCGGAAAATGTCCTGAAGGTAATCGAGGTGGTCGATGATGATATTGCCACTGGCGAACAGACCTTAGGGCTGATCCTTTCAAAAATATTACCCTATTTCTTGATTATTATATCTATTAGTGGTGCCGCTACCGCTGCAGTTGACCTCGTTGCTGGAGAGAAAGAACGTAAGACGTTGGAGACTATACTCGTCAGCGCTGCTAAAAGGAATGAGCTTGTCTTTGGTAAGTTTCTGTCGGTCATAACGATTTCAATTGTCACCGTAGTGTTAAACCTGCTCAGTATCTTCTTCTCGTTCAGACATATTATGTCGCAAGCGGCACTTGATACCGTTCCGATTAGTATACCCATCGGCAATATTCTGTTGATTATGAGTATAATGCTACCGATGATTATCCTGTTTGGCTCGGTGATTTTCTCACTTTCGACCTATTCGAGGAATATGAAAGAGTGCTATAGTTATACCCAGCCGATAATGATAGTGGCTATGCTACTCTCTCTGATTGCGGCGTTACCCGCTTTTGAGACTACTTTTGGGCTCACCCTGATACCTGTTATTAACGTCTCATTGCTAACGAAAGATATTATGCTCGGTGACCTCAATATTTACCATTATTTAGCGACGCTACTGTCGACTTGTATCCTGGTGGCTATTGCGATTTTCATATCTATCAGACTGTTCAATAAAGAAGGTGTGCTTTTTAGAACCGTTGAAGAAGGATCAATAGTCAAAGATAAAAAGGGCAGATTCAACCCCCTTAACCCCTCTTTTGCGTTCTTGTTCTTCCTGTTTATTGTCCTGCTCTTCTACTATTTAGCAATAAGCTGGCAGACAGAAAATTTGGAAGTTGGATTAATCAAAACCCTTCTACTCCTTGTATTGCTACCTACTATACTCGTTATTAAATTCGGCAAACTTAGCTTGAAAGAGACTTTGAGCATAAGATGGACTAATCCGCTTAACTATCTGCTCGTGTTACTGATTTCAGCACCCTTTTTCGTGATAGTAACCCATATAGCTCAACTAATTAACTTTATATACCCCTTCCCTGAGAGCTATTTAGAAATGTTCCAAAATATGGTACTGTTTGAAGGGAAAGGGGCGTGGTACACCTTCTTTATAGTAGCCTTACTGCCCGGTATAGCTGAGGAAGTAATGTTTAGAGGCTACTTTATTCAAGCTTTCAAGAGCAAGAATATCTGGATTAGTATCGTTGTCAGTGCGGTACTGTTTTCCCTACTACACCTCGATATCTTTAGGTTTATACCGGTAGCTCTGCTCGGTATTTGGCTCGGCTACTTGTTAGTCAAAACAAAGAGTATTTTTGCCCCTATGTTAGCCCATATAGCTCACAACGGGTTAGCACTTGTCGTCAGTAATATTGGGGATAAAATACCCTTCTTTGAGCTAATGGTCAAAGATGACAATCTGGCCTGGTGGACTATTTTACCAGCTTTAGCGCTTGCCTATGTGTTAGTAATTCTCTTTAATAAACTGAATAAAGGTAGTGAAGAGTTCGCCACGGAAAGAGTTGTTGAGAGATGAGTCTCTATTAACCCTTTTTGTGAACTATGAAATCAAAACAGAGTAAGACTAACTATCATCAAACTGAAGGGATTGTCCTCAGAAGACAAGTCTACAAAGAGACCTCTCTGCTCTGCCACTGCCTTACCAGAGATTATGGAATCATTACTATTATTGCTACCGGGGCAGTTAAAGAACAAAGCCAGTTTACCGGCCTACTCGAGCCATTCAATCAACTATCGTTAGACCTGTATAAAACAGCGAGATCTGAAATATTTAACCTTAAATCGGCCGGGTTGATAAAGATACACTCAGAAAAGAGTAACTATAAAACAACGCTGCTTATGAGTGCAGCTGTCGAACTTTTCTTGCAAATTGACTTCACTGACGGTGATTCAGAAGATACCTATCTCCTTCTGAAAAACTACTTTGTCTTCCTGAAAGACTCCCCTTACAATCAATTTCTACTCTTTATTAGACTCGCCTTACGGACCTTGCAGTATATCGGAATACCCTTGGAACTATGCTGTCACAAGTGTGGGAATAGTGAAGTGATCTACTTTGCGCCACAAGAGGATGCTTTTTTATGTGAGAACTGCACCGATAGACGGATGAGCGACTTTTTACTCTCTATCGATAGAGATGCTGTAGCTTCCCTTAGAAACGTCTATAACTTGAAAAATGAAGACCCAGATCACACGAGTGAGGCTATAGTGCTCGACTTCAAAAAAATCTTGTTGACACATCTCGAAAATCACTTTAATAAGCGGTTCTATTTAAAAAGCTTAGAGGATTATTGAAGAATGAGTCTGTTAGAGAATAAGGGAAATGATTTCGCTTCATACAAAAGCGATGAGGTCAATCTTAAAGATAGACTGGTAAAACAGCTACCTTCAAAAGATGTTGAAATGCTTGTTAATGCCGGTAAATTAGCCCAAAATATGGGGGTTAAATGCTACCTCGTCGGAGGGACTGTGAGAGACTTAGTGCTTAAGAAAAGATGCTATGACATCGATCTTACAGTTGATGGGGATGGATTGGCATTTGCTGAACAATTTACAAAGTTCTATGGCAAAAGAATGAAATCGTTTGCTCAGTTTGGGACTGCATTTGTAGTGCTTAAAACAGGTAAGAAAATCGATATCTCAACATCGAGAACTGAAGTTTATACCTCGCCAGGAAGCTTGCCAAAAGTTAAATACGGAGAGATAGAGTATGACTTGTATCGACGTGATTTTACCATAAATAGTATGGCTATTAGCGTTAACCCTGAAGATTTTGGCCGTCTGCTCGACTTTCATTCAGGAGTCAAAGATCTGAAAGCCAAAGTTATAAGAATACTTAACGACCAGAGCTTTGAAGACGATCCCCTTAGAGTGCTTAGAGCCATTAGATTTGAGCAAAGATTAGGTTTCGACATAGAGAATAGAACAAAAGAACTGATGATGAAGAGCATAGAGTCTAACTGCCTTAAAACTGTCTCGGCTGAAAGAGTTTATACAGAACTAATCGTCTCGACTAATAAAGGGGATGCTGCTAAATTTATTACCAGGTTGAGTGAGTTAGGTATACTGAGACAAATACATAAGTCTCTCTATTTCGACGAGTTAAAAGCAGAGCAGGCTAAAGAGCTAAGTAAGCTCCTTGAATGGTTTGTTAAAGAGTATCCTCAAGACAAAATAGAGAAATGGTATCCTTTCCACTTAATCCTGTTTTCCGGACTCCCTAAAGACATGCAGACCTCCATTGCGAAACAGTTGACTTACCCCAGTAACTTTATCAAAAGTATCAGTAAAATTAAGCTGTTTCTTGATAAAATAGATAGTGGCGAACTGAAAGATAGTACAGATGGAGAGTTAGCCCTTAAGTTATCTGGTCTACGGATAGAGGATGTCTTATACCTGTTAGCCGTCGTCAAAGACGATGAGCTAAAAAGTAGATTACGACACTATTTGACTCACTCCCGATCAGTCTCTCTTAGTATCAACGGTCACGATCTATTAATGATGGGTGTTACGCTTGGTGCGCTTATAGGGAGTATATTGCAAACATTGAAGATACAGAAGATAGATGGCAAGATTTCCAATAGGGAAGATGAGCTTGAACTTGCCAAAAAGATGGTAGATGACGACTCAGATTCAGCTACTAACTTAGAATAATTATGCTTATATTTGATGCTTTTCGTTGACATAATGATGACTACATTTTTTATATCGAAAAACGAATAGGAATTGCCCTCAGATGAAGAACTTGTTAAGAATATATAAGATAATGTTACGCCACTATGGCTACTTAATAGCTGGTCTTTTCTTTATGATCGGTTATGCAATATTTAGTGGAGCCAGCGTAACTATGGCAGTTCCGTTTTTTGATAACGTTTTTGCTCCGGTAAAAGGTGAGATTATATACACGACTTTTAGCGGCCTGTTTGGAGCTCTTAAAGGGGTTAGTGTTGACTTTTTAGCTGGGCGGAGCTTAATTTCGTTAGTAGAGCTTAATAATCTGACTCCACTTTTAGAACAGTTTCGCTTTATCTTGGATCACACGGACCCGATGTTAGTGTTAAAAGGTGTTGCGGTTGCAATATTCTTAGCGATATTCATCAAAAATACGTTTTACTACTTAAACAGGCTTATGTTTGCCAACCTCAACGGCCGTACAATAGTCGATATCCGTAATAAGATTATGAGTAACTATCTCAACCAATCGCTCCGATATTTCACTACTAACCGAGTAGGTGATTCTTTAGTTAGAATGGTAAATGACGTTGAGATAGTGAGTAATCTCTTTATTAAGTCGATCTTTGAAGCGGTTAGAGATATCATACTTGTCTTCGTCTTTATGCGGATTGCAATCTATCTTAATTTGAGACTCTTCTTGTTAAGCCTCATAATACTCCCCATTACTACGGTGCTTATAGCTAATATAGGTACTAAGATAAAGAAGTATGCACGTCGGATCCAAGTTCAGTTCTCTGACATATATTCTAAGGTGGAAGAACTTTTGACTAACATTAAGGTAGTGAAAGCTTTTGGAAAAGAGGAGGCTGAATACGAGAACTTCAAAAAGATTAACCAAAAGTTCTTCAAGTTTTGGCGTAAGTCTGAGATCTACTCGAGCTTTAGCGTCCCCATCTCTGAGCTAAATGGTACAATAACAGGCATCATAATACTTCTTATAGGTGGGCGAGAGGTGGTCTTGGCAACTTCAGCTTTCACCTTGGGTGAGTTCAGTGCTTTCCTGTTTGCCATCTTCTCAATGCTCCATCCCATAAAGACAATCTCAAAGACGTATACCGATATTAAAAAAGCGATGGTCTCTTTGAACAGAATCTCTGAAGTGATGTTTAATGAATCGGATATGCCGGAATCGCCTAACCCGCAAGCGCTGGAAAAGTTTAGCGATAAGATTGAATTTGATCAAGTTGACTTCAGTTATTGCCCCGGTCTAAAGGTGATTAAAGGAGTTACATTTACCATCAATAAAGGGGAGAAAGTAGCTGTAGTGGGTAGCAGCGGCTCAGGTAAAACTACTTTAGCCAATTTACTTCTGAGACTTTATGACGTAGACACCGGTGAAATAAGAGTTGACGGCATTCCAATAAAAGAGATTAAATACAGTGACTTGAGAAAACTCTTCGGGGTGGTCACACAAGAATCACTCCTTTTTACCGATACAGTTGCAGCTAATATCAAGTTCGGTACCAATAAAGAGGTAACCGATGAGGAGATAGCTCGAGCATGTGAAACGGCTTATGCTGACGAGTTTATAGAGCTCTTACCAGACAAATATGATGAGCTCCTTTACTCCAAAGGGGGTACACTGTCCGGAGGACAAAAGCAAAGACTCTGTATAGCCCGAGCAATTGTTGGCGATCCCCCAATACTCGTCTTGGATGAAGCTACGAGTTCCTTGGATACAGAAGCTGAAAGAAGGGTGCAAGATGCCATAGAACAGGCAACAAAGAGTAGAACGGTCTTTATTATCGCTCATAGATTGTCGACGATCCTCTCATCTGACAAAATATTGGTTATGCAAGAGGGTGAGTTGATTGCCTCAGGCAAACACATAGAGCTATTAGAGAGTTGCCCACGTTATAAGACTCTCTACGATTTACAGTTTAACGTATGAAAAATAATATAAATAGGTGGTTTGAATGGCGAAACATATATTCGTGATCGGTGGTGTAGTTTCTTCCTTAGGCAAAGGGATAGCAGCCTCTTCAATAGGGCTTCTGCTCAAGAAAATGAATTATAAAGTCGGTATGCTAAAATTAGATCCATATCTAAATGTCGACCCTGGTAGAATGAGCCCTTTTCAGCACGGCGAGGTGTTTGTCACCGACGATGGAGCAGAGACCGATTTAGATTTAGGCCATTACGAACGGTTTATCGGTGAATCTCTAACCAAAGACTCTAACGCCACTGCTGGAAAAATCTATGAAAGAGTGCTCCAGAGAGAGAAGAATGGCGAGTATGACGGTAAAACAGTACAAGTTATACCACACGTCACAAACGAGATTAAACATACGATTCAGAAGCTTGATGATAGATATGATATTGTGATTACTGAGATAGGTGGAACTGTCGGCGATATTGAAAGTCTCCCTTTTTTAGAGGCGATACGTCAATTCAGAATGGAAGTAGGGATTAAAAACTCCCTATTCGTCTTCCTAACCTATGTCCCTTACATAAGGGCAGCTGGCGAGTTAAAAACAAAGCCAACTCAGCATAGCGCATATAAACTACGAGAAATAGGTATTCAGCCAGATATACTTATTTGTAGATCTGAAAAGCCGTTTGGCGATGAAATAGCTCAAAAGATTTCGTTGTTTACTAACGTTCCGAGAGATCACGTGTTTAATGCCAACAATGTTGACTGTATATATGAAGTGCCGGTTAACTTTTGGAAAGAGAAGATGCATCAACCGATCTGTCAACACCTTGAGTTAGAGCAGTGTGAGATTGACTTATCAGACTGGGAGGCGCTCGCGCATTCGGTAATGAACCCTGAGAGAGAGGTCAATATAGCTCTTTGTGGAAAGTATGTAGAGCATCAAGATGCATATAAAAGTGTTTGGCAGGCGCTGATTCACTCCTCTACTGTATTCTTAGCAAAACTAAATTTGAAAATGATCGATACCGAAAAAATAAACACTCCGGAGCTCATTGAAAGAGAGCTTGAAGGTATGGATGGCATTCTGATACCTGGTGGTTTCGGAAGTCGCGGAATAGATGGTAAGATAGAGGTAGCTAAGTACGCCAGAGAGAATAAAATACCGTTTTTTGGTATCTGTCTCGGACTTCAGATAGCCACAATCGAGTTTATCAGGAATGTAGGGGGGCTACTCCAAGCATATAGCACAGAGTTCGATCCCAACACCCCTGACCCTGTCATCGATCTTATTGCTGCTAATAAGAATAAAGGAAGGTCAAACGGTGCTATGAGATTAGGCGCATATCCCTGCCAAATAGAGAAAGGGACACTGGCAGAAAAGATATACCAGTCTAACGAAATATCTGAAAGACATCGGCATCGTTATGAGTTTAACAATGAGTATCGGGAGTTACTAACCTCAAAAGGTATGACAGTTTCCGGCACATACAGTAACGGCTCATTGGTGGAGATTGTTGAGATTCCCGACCATCCATTCTATATAGCAGTTCAATTTCACCCTGAATTTAAATCACGACCCGATTTTCCACACCCGATTTTCACTCATTTTATTGAAGCTTCATTAAATAACAGTACTTCTAAACAAAGTCAAAAATAAATCAACGAGGGGGTTTTTGTATGTTAAGCAAACTATTAGGTGCAGGTGCCAAGTATTATTTAAACAAGAAGATTAAAGGTATTGGTGAGATTAGCGAGCTTCTTTTGGACACCCCTAAGAAGCAGCTCTCTTTAACAGCCTATCTTAAGGGTGAAGAAGAGCCGCTCTCACTTTTTGTACACAGTTATGAAGTTTATGCCGTAAAAGGGAAGAACTACCTGAAAATCAACAGTTTTAGTTCAACAAAGGAGTGGCTTGACTTAGCGGTTAAGAAGTGGGCTGTAGAGTTGAAATTCTCTATACCGCCTATAATTGCTGCGCTTCTGAGATGATTTTCTAAGTAATAGTGATGAAAAGACTTGTTTTTTGAAGGTTTTGAACCTATATTTAAGTTTATAGTGTATAAATTAACGAAATAAAGAGGTGATTATGAAAAAGGAACAATTATTAGAAGCTATAAAAAAGGCGATGAGAGCAGAACTTGATAGTGTTAACCTTTATCAATCAGCGTTAAACGCTTCGGATGACCAAGAGGTAAAAGACTTCTTTCAAGAGCGTGTCGACGAGGAAAAGAGACATTACAATTATCTTTTGAACTATTACAAGGAAATTGAAAGTGATAAGAAACTGACCGACCTTGGTGATATTTTTAGTGAACCGGAAGCTGAGACTATTTTTAGCGAAGGCTTCTTGAGGAGAATAGGGGAGAAGCAAGTCCTTTTCTCAGCTATATCGACTGCAGTGCTCTTAGAAAAAGAGGCGTTACAACACTACAAAAACCTTGCTCAAGATACAGATGAGCAAGAGTTAAAAGATTTCTTCTCACATATGGGTAGCTGGGAGACTCAGCACTATATGGACGTTCTTAAAATCCAACAAGAGGCTGAAAAGTTCTACTGGGAAATCAATGACTTTGAGCCATTCTAAACTATATTAGATAAAGGGTTTAGACTTACGTTAAACATTGAGAAAACGTTAAGGACACTTCAATACATGTGAGGTGTCCTTTTATTCTTGGCTTAGAACGGTAACAAGCAGGACTAAATTTTGGGTGAGGTTAAAAATTGGACGAACAAAATAAAGCGATACTGACGACAGGTAACATAGCAAAGCAATTGTTATTGCTTACTTTACCGATGATTGTTGGACAGGTCAGTATAGTAATCTTCAATATCACAGACACATTTTTCATAAGTCGGTTAGGGGAAGAGCAGCTTGCTGCTATCTCTTTCACCTTCCCAGTAGTTACCGTTATCAACAGTTTTGCAGCTGGTATAGGGATTGGTGCAGGGGCGTTGATAGCCCGTTATTTGGGAGAGGGGAATATGTATAAGGTTCGCCGTTTGACTACCGACACCTTAATACTCGGCTTCTTTTTCATCCTATTGCTCTCAATCATTGGTGTTTTGACGATCAAGCCAATGTTCAGGATGCTTGGAGCCACTGAAAGTGTACTCGTATACATTGAAGATTATATGTCGATTTGGTATTATGGCTCGTTTATAGTAGTGCTGACTATGATCAGCAACAACATTCAAAGGGCTTTAGGTGATACTAAAACGCCGGGCATCATTATGCTCGTTTCTGCTCTATTAAATGCAATATTTGACCCACTTCTTATCTTTGGGATCTGGTTCTTTCCTCGAATGGAGATGAAAGGGGCAGCTTTGACGACAGTCCTATCAAGAATAATAGTAGCTATTATGGCTATTTATATTCTTGGATATAAACGCAAATTGATTGTCCTTAAACGGGTTAAACTGAAAGAGCTTTTTGCCTCTTGGCGTGAAGTATTGCACATCGGGATCCCCTCTGCCTCCATTAGATTGGCGCTACCTATAGGTTCCGGAATTGTTACAAGGTTACTCAGTACGAGTGGTCAACTCGTAGTGGCCGGCTTTGGAGTGGCTACCAGAATAGAGTTTTTTGCCTTAGCGCCAATAACAGCCTTATCGTCAGTAATGAGTCCTTTTGTAGGACAGAACTTAGGGGCTGGCAAACTATCACGAGTCCGCAAAGGGCGTGTAATTAGCCAAAACATCTCTTTGATTATTGGTGGGAGCATTGCGGTTCTATTGTGGATTTTTGCTCGACCTTTGGCTCTTTTATTCAATGATAATCCAGCTGTCGTAGAAACAATAGTACAGTATCTACGTATAGTTCCGATAGCATACGGTTTAGCGGGGATATTACAGATTAGCTCAACCATTCTCAACGTTCTTAAAATGCCTTATTTATCATCGGGGTTGATGGGGATGCATATATTCCTAATCTATGTACCTTTAGCTCTTATCTCTCATAGATTTTTTGGTGGAACAGGAGTTTTTGCCTCACTGGCGATATCTTATATAGTAGCGGGGTTGATAGCGCTTAGCTTGGTGAGAAAGAAGATAGGTGAATTAGAAGTTACGTCTAAAAAGATGACATAAAAGCATAAAGCCGTTTATCGACTTAACTAAAAGTAGGTTTCTTAAACACCTCGTTTGTCGGGTGACCATACTATCTTGTGGAGTTGTATGTGTAGTCTAACGTTTAACCTATCTCTTACAATCCATTCGGCTAATTGGTCAGGCTTTAATCTACCATAAACTGGTGAGAAGTGTATTTTGGTGGTATTGATGGTGTGTTTTGCAATAAAGTTTTTCGCAAATTGATAGTCAGTATAGTCACTTAGGACAAACTTAAGTTCGTCCTGGGGATTTATATGTAAGAGATTTTCTATAAGAAAAGATTGCTCTTCGCCACTTCCGGGACACTTCACATCGACTATTTTGACCACATAATTAGGCACATTTTGAAGGTTTTGAGAGCCATTTGTCTCAATGAGTATATTATTGCCATAAGAATGTAAAGCTTCAAATAGAGGGTATATACTCTCTTGTAAGAGTGGTTCGCCACCAGTAATCTCAACCAGATTGACAGGTCTGTATTGTTCTATTGTTTTTATGATTTGCTCAATACTTGTTTTGGTCCCTTCCTCATAGCTGTATACGGTATCACAATATGAGCATCTTAAGTTACAGCCGGTGAAGCGGATGAAAATACAGGGGAGCCCTTGATAGGTAGATTCTCCTTGAACGCTCAAGAAGATTTCAGATAGGTTGATCATCCTTGGAAGGGGAGATAAGGTAGTGTTTTATGGTATCCTAAGATACTGTCAATTCTATCAATGATTTTCTCAGGGTGTCCTTTGACAAAGCGTTCAGTCCCTTCTTTGGTGTAGGTATAATAGTCATCCTTCTCTATTGAAAAATGCTCTAAATATTTCAATTGTCCGTAAATTGGAACCCCTTGCCACATAAAGAAGATAATATCGTCAGGTGTTATCTTAAGTATGTTCGAGTAAGGGTCTTTAGCTTTAGCTTTAACAAGGAGGATGTTTTCATTGTTTTTCTCTTGTAGGGCGTATTTTTCTTTGTCGAGAAAGAGCGCTTTTGCCGAGTGACTGCTAATCATTTTATACAGTGTTTTCGCTGGGATGTGTGGCGCCTTTTGGTGGGCATAAGATATTTCTGAAAGCAAATTTATCGAGCCTGAGAGTGTTGAGTCAGTTCCAATAACGACGTTGACCCCTATGCTTAAACAAGTGTCAATATCTAATGTCTGACCAATCAGGGCGTAGTTTGAAAAAGGGCACCAACAGACAGATGCACCGGTATCAGCACACATATGTAACTCTCGTTTTGTTAGTGAGATACCGTGTATAATGAGAGTATTTGGTTTAAGTAAACCAATCTCATAAAGTTTACTAAATTCTCCCTTAGTAGTTTCATCTAATCCCTCACCGAGGTGTACGATAAAGGGCATCTCACCTTTCGATGCCTCCATCTCTTGAAGCGGCTCTTCGCCCCCCCAGAAATTACCAAGGGTAATTGAGTGTAGTTGGCGATATTTGCGGAGCACTTCGATAGGGAAGAGGTCGTAATATTCATCTTGTTGGATTGGTGCGTGATCTTGAACAACACCAACCCCTGAAAAAATATTTTTATAACCACCAAGTAGAGCTAAAAGCGGACCGTTCTCTTTAAGGAAGCTCATCGGGATGCTATTGACAAACACTTTATCACGCTCTTTTACAGAGGGTGATAGCTTCATATCTTTCACCCAGATATTGGCGTTTGGATAGAGGCTTGAGTTCCTGGCGGGTGGATACCAGTTGCCGATCAGGTGATCGTGAGCGTTGATGAAAGGGAAGTAAGCAAACGCTTTCTCTACTGAGAGTTTACTTGTCGAGCTATTGAGAAAAGGGCTACTTATCTCAATTTCTCTTAAAGAACTCTCTTTTTCATCGCCCAAAACAACCTGGTCGACAACTATTTTCATGTTGTTTTACTCTTTTAATTGAAACTTTTTAGTAAGCTTTGGTAAGATCTCAAAAATGTCCCCTACAATTCCTAAATCGGCCGCTTTAAAGATAGGGGCATCAGGATCCTTATTGATGGCGATAATATAGTCAGAAGACTGCATTCCTGCCAAATGCTGGATAGCACCTGAGATACCACAAGCTACGTAAACGCGTGGCTTGATTGTCTTCCCTGTTTGACCGACTTGGTGAGGATAGCTGACCCATTCGGCGTCGACAGCTGCTCGAGAAGCTCCTACAGCAGCTCCCAAGACTTTAGCTAATTCCTCAATCATCGCGAAATTCTTCTTCTCTTTAAGGCCACGGCCACCAGATATTACCAGGTTAGCCTCAGCAATGTTGAGTGTTTGAGTCTCGTCATGCTCAAAGCTGATATACTTAGTTTTATTATCATATTTACTAAGGTCTATCGTTTCGTTAATAACGGTGCCAGTTCTCTCATTGTCTTTTGGCAGGGGGTCCATCACTTTATGTCTAACTGTAGCCATTTGTGGTCTATGGTTAGGGGTGAGGATTGTTGCCATAATGTTGCCGCCAAAGGCTGGTCGGGTCTGAAGCAGGTTACCGTTCTCCTCATCGATGGCAAGGCCTGTACAGTCGGCTGTAAGTCCTGTATGCAACTCTACAGCTACTCGAGGGATAAAAGATCTCCCGATAACAGTGGCACCGGCTAAGATTATTTCAGGTTTGTATTTCTCGGAAATTTCTGTGAGAACTTTTGTATAAAGTTGATCGTTAAAATGCTCTAATTCAGGCTGATCAACGGCGATAACTTTATCAGCACCATAAGCGATAAGCTCTTTAGCTAACCCTTCAACGTTATGTCCAATCAGCACAGCAGACAGCTCCACCTCTTTAACAGCGGCAAGCTCACTACCTTTACCAAGAAGCTCGAGAACTACCGGTGCTAAGTTTCCATCACGCTGCTCAGCAAAGACCCAGATTCCTTTATAATCGTCTTTATTAACGGCTACCTGTTGGTCTTTTCTTATAAAAATAGCATCAAAAGGGCAGGCGCTTACACAAGCACCGCAAAGAGTACACTTATCGGCGATAATTTCAGCAGTTTTATTTTCAATTACTATGGCATCATATGCACAAGCTTTTAGGCATAGGCCACAGCCAACACATTTACTTACAATGACTTCAATCATTAATATCTCCAACTAATTTATCTTTTCTTTATTCATCTTGATCTTTAGATTCATTTACATAGCACAAGATATAGTGCCCCTAAATTATGTATTGATTGTAGGTTGTCAATGAAAATCAACTCAACACATTCGCAACCCGCAATAAAAGTATCCACTCTGTTTAATTTGGATGATATTTTTTGTAGTTTAACTCACTATAATTAGTAGCTAATGCAAGGTGTTTTATCGGCTCTTATTTTAATGATTTTTATGCACGTTAAGTAGAACTTTGTCATCATTTTGTTACAAAAGTTCACCGATTCACGTAAACCATTGTACAGCATAGTGATGTAAGGAGAGTGTTAGGAGAATAGTCGTAGGCGGCCCTGACCCGCCTACGACTATTCTCCTAATATTCCTATAGGATGAAGGGAAAATTAAGTCTGTTTTAAGCCGACAATTTTGCTCTTTATTTCGGTGTTGTTTTAACGTGAAAGACAGAGGTATTTAGCGTGGTTTTTAATGGGGTGGTATTTTGGTAGTGTTGCTTCCAAATTATCTCAATAGGTTGGCAAAGATGTTTGGTTAATATTAGAAGTTATTGCTGAAAGTGGATAACTAATCTTCTTTTTTCTTATTCCTGGGGTGTGCTTGCTGATATGTTTTAATGAGGTCGCTATTTGAGATATGAGTATAGACCTCTGTTGTAGAGGGGTTATTGTGTCCCATCATTTGTTGGATAGCTCTCAAATCAGCCCCTCTGGAAAGGAGGTGGGTGGCAAAAGAGTGTCTTATTGCGTGAGGCGAATATCCATTTGTTCGAGCTATCAAATTGATGTACCTTCTCAAAATCACCCTTATTTCTGAAGGCTCTAAAGGTTGCCCACTCTTAGAGAGGAAAACAGAGTCGTCACTCAGCTCCGTGAGGAACTGATGTCTAATATCGAGGTAGTGGTGCAGTGATTCCAAAGCGTATTTACCTATGGGTATGACTCTTGTTTTATTTCCTTTACCGTGCACTCTAATGTATTTAGCGGTCATAGAAATGTCTTTCATATGACATCCTGCGACTTCAGAGATACGTAGTCCGGAGGAATACATCAGTTCTAAAATAGCTCTATTTCTTACTCCAAACTTGGAGCTGAGGTCTGGTATTTTAAGGAGCTGGCTCATCTCTTTTTCCGTAAAGTATTTCGGTAATTTTTTCTCAACTTTGGGAAGGGCGAGATTATAGAGCGGATTTTTCTCAATGTATCCACGTTTCAGGGCGTACTTAAAGAAGTTTCTAAAGACCGTAGTTTTACGTGACAGAGTTCTATTTGTTCTTTTATTGAGGCTAAGTTCTTGAAGGTAGTCCCTGATCATCAGCTTGTTTACACCATTAAGGTTCACTTCTCCGTCGGGAAAGTATTTTGAAATGTATTCAAAGAGAAGTTCTAAGTCGCTGATATATGCTCTGATGGTATGTTGTGATGCTTGAGAGGCAACTAATTGTGCTTTATATTCTTGAATAATAGTGTTTAGCATCATCAACCTCCTCTGCGGTAATACTATTTTATTTTGAATTACGCTGTAGAGATGTCAACAAGAATATTGTTGTTCTTCAGTCAAATAGGGTAGAGGTTGACCTCTCGCATCAGATTATTTTTCATGTTTAACAACGTCGCTCTTGACAAAGTAGACTTAGAATTAAATACTGGAATCCTTATCAAAACAAAGGAGAAATCATCGTTGGCAAGAAAGAAAAACAAAAGGATGCCCCACGAGCCAATCGTGGAATATATGCGGAGAGACCAGACGTCCATCGACGTTAATCTAACCGTTCAAGAAGCTCTCGATTACATAAGAAATAACGTTGAAAATGACCGCATCGTTTATTTTTATATCGTAGATGAAATCAAAACTTTGTTGGGTGTCGTATCAACAAGAAAACTGTTAACTTCTCCGTTAGACGTTCAATTGAAAGACATAATGGATACCCAAATCAAGACTATTCCACTCGATGCTAATGTTATGGACGTATGGACTGAATTTATCGTTCACAAATATTTAGCTATGCCTGTTGTTGACGGGATGGGTAGACTTATTGGTGTAGTAGATATCAATATGTTTACCGATAGTGTTGGGGATGTCTTAGAGCGTGATAAAACTGATGAAGTTTTCGAGCTTATTGGATACAAACTATCAGAGGTAGAAAACGCTTCCGTGTTCAGAATCTTTCGTTTCCGTTTCCCTTGGCTTTTGGCCACAATTACAAGCGGTATTCTCTGTGCACTGATGGCGAGTAGGTTTGAGCTTGTTCTTTCTAAGAGCATCATCTTATCCTTCTTCCTGACCTTAGTCTTAGGTCTTGGAGAGAGTGTTAGTACTCAGTCTATGACAGTAACTATTCAGACTTTGCGTAATATTCAACCGACTTTAGCGGGGTATTTCCAATCTCTTTTTAAGGAGCTTAGAACAGGTATTCTGCTTGGTTTAGCAAGTGGGTTAACAGTAGCGACAGCGATAGTTATTTGGCAAGGCTTTGCCTTAGGCTTTTTCCCAGGTATAACCATTGGGATCAGTATCTTCTTAAATATATCTGCCGCTTGTGTGATCGGGTTGAGCGTACCTTACTTCCTTCACCTAATGAAACTCGACTTAAGAATTGCTTCTGGACCGCTAACACTCGGCTTAGCTGACCTTTTTACAGTGCTCAGTTATATGACAGTTGCACTAATCATCTTAGGTCATTAAATCAGTAAAACAAATCAGTTTTGATAAGCTTGTAGGAGATCATTCCGGAACTTTGAATACTACTTAAGTATTCCTCGCCGTTATCTTTGGCATCGGATGAAATTATCAGAGTGATCTCCTTCAAGTACTCAGTAGAGAGTATTTCAAAGTTAAGCTCTGTTAGGTTATATTTTAGTCTATCAAAGTTCTGATAGCTGGTCACAACCTCAAAGAAATCTTTTAGTTTAATCTCTTGCAGAGGGGTGTTTTCCACAGTCTTTTCTGCGATATAGGAGTAGGCGTCTATAAGCCCTCTAATCCCTAATTTAGTGCCGCCAAAATAGCGGGTTACAACTAAAGCACAGTTAGTCAGCTCATATTTAAGCATTGCACCATGTATTGGTTTTCCAGCCGTACCAGAGGGTTCTCCGGCATCTGAATAATGAAAAGTTTCCCCTTTGATTCCGACTATATAAGCCCAGCAGTTGTGAGTGGCTGTTTTATGCTCTTCACTCACTTTTGAGATGAACTCTTTGGCTTCGTCCATCGAAGAGACATACTCGATACTCCCTATAAACCGAGATTTTCTAATATGCTCTTCGAAAGTAGCGCTTTTTGCTGGAGCAAACATTTTATAATCTAAACCTCAGTCTGGTCGACTTTTCTTTTCTCTTCAGCCTGATGAAGGTAATGCCAGACGTATTCAGTGGCGATGTTTACCTCGTCGCTAAGCTCATTCGAAGAGAGGGGAAGCTTAATCTTTTCACTGTCCAACACTTTAGAGGGCATGGCTTTTAGAAAGAACTTCTCTGTCTTTGCTAACCAAACAGAAGGTTCTGTCTTTTCTATAGTTATCAGCCCTGATTCGTAGAGTATTTGTAGCAGTGTGGGGAAGATGGGTGACTTTTCTGGATTATAATAGTGGTTTAATCTATTATCGTCAGATAAAGATGTTCCCTCCATTTTCAGGTAGCTCGGCTTCGGTAGAATTAGGTCAGCCGGGTAGTCATCTGTGTAGTGTGTATCTATAGCGACGGTGTAGTTACCCTTTTCCACATCTAACTTTTGGATAAGTCTTTCACCACAGTTAAGCACAAAGGTGTTTTCGAGTGGGAGTTCTGGATTAAACTCTATGTCTAAGAGTCTAAGGGCGTTGATGTTTGACCAGTCTGAAGTCTCCAATACCCCTGAGCCTTGTCCAAAATCGCAAACACTTAAGGCTAAGCTCCAGATGTCATAAATCTCTTTCTCACTAATCTTATTTCGGTTGTAGATAAACACCGTTTTCTGTGGAAGAGTAAAGGGAGCGTTAGTCAGATTAGAGATTTGAGCAGAAATAGCTGTATCATCGCCACTGAGTGCAAACTGTTTCATCTCTTGCAAGACACTGCTAAGATTATCTGTTTTAAAAAGATGGTTAGCAAACTTATTAAACTTCTTGTCGTTTTTGTTGATTAGAGTCATCTTTTTACCTTTAAGCTGCTGTGAACGACAGAGTACTCTAATTGTTTGACTTGTCTCACCTACAATAACGATATGCTCGGCGTCTTTGATTGATTTAAAAGAGAGATTGTTGGCATATTCAGACAAAAAGTCGTCGGTAAATATTTTTTCACAGGTGGTAGTGGACAGTTTAACGTCCAATCTTTCAGCTATTTCTTTCATAAGCAATAGCTCTTCATTGGTGTTGTGAGGTGATACGGTAACGACTTTATTTTTAGCTTTATCCAACTTATCCTTTAGAATGGAAGCAGCTCTACGCCAATCAATTTTAGCCCATCCATATTCAGTTTTAAGCATAGGCTCGTTAACACGGTAGTCGTGATGAAGCACTTCCCAACCAAACTTTCCATAGAAACAGATGTTTTTAAGATTAAAGTCTAACGTCTCAGGGTGTGTTATATAGGCAATATTGCCTAAAGATAAGCGGATTGATATCTTGCAACCGGTGCCACAGAACCCACAATTTTGGTCGACAACTGTATCTTCGAGAGGATACATCTTAATGACAGTGTTATTTTCAGTCAAAGCACCCGTAGGGCATACAGTTACACATTTACCGCACGATTCACAAGCTGTTTTCGTTAAGCTTTCACCAAATTCAGGCTTCACAACGGTCACAAAACCACGGTTAATATATCCCAAGACTCCGGGTCCTTGTATCTCCGAACAGGTTCTTACACAGAGCCCACAGTCTATACACTTGTTGGCGTCCCTAAGGATAAAGGGGTGTGAAATATCTTCAAAGTATTGGTTTTTAGTTCCAAAGAAGAGGGTATCACCAACATCGTAGTCGGTAGCGTAGTCACGCAATGAACAGCGGTAATTCACCATACAGCCGCACTCTAAACAGCGTTCCGCTTCCTTTATCGCCTCATCTTCTGAAAAACCTATTTCGACCTCTTCAAAGTTATCTATCCTCATCTCAGCATCAAGCTCAGGCATTTGTACCCTATCCTCTTTTCTGAAGGTGGAGTACCAGAATTTTTCAGTCTCTTTCAGACTCTTAGCTTTACGGGATTGGAAAGGCTTTTTCGGTCTTAATTTATCATTAATACAGCCGTTCTGAAGGAAAACAGCAATATTTTCAGCAGCTCTTCTACCGTCTGCAATTGCCTCTATGGCAGTTGAAGGACCGAGGCGGAAATCACCACCAGCAAATACGTTTTTCAGGCCTGTGAAGAGAAGCTCCTCGTCAACTTCAACTGTCGACCAGCGTGAGATAGGTATATTTTTTCCATCAATCCGATTGCTTGGGTCTGAAAATAGTTCGACTTCTGGTACTTGTGAAATAGCAGCGATAACTGTATCAAACAGTTCAATCTCATATTCACCGGTTGGCTCTGGCCTCTGTCTACCACTTGAGTCTGGAGCGCCAAGCCTCATTTTCTCGATCCTAACAGATCTTATACCCTTCTCATCTCCGATGTACTCTACAGGGCTGGATAGTATGTGTAATTTTATTCCTTCCTCTTCAGCGGCGACAATTTCGTAAGGTTCAGCGGGCATTTCTTTCCTGGTACGTCTGTAGATAATAGTCACCTCAGCACCGAGTCTCCTTGCAGTTCTGGCACAGTCTATAGCAGTGTTACCACCACCTATCACGGCAACTTTCTTACCAGTTTTAATCTCTTTCCCAAGCATTATATCTTTCAGATAGTCAACGCCAAGGTATGAGCCTGGTAAGTCGGAGCCTTTGACGTGCATTGGTACTGCTTTTTGAGCACCTATAGCAAGATATACCGCATCATATTTATTCGATAGCTCTGGTAGAGTAAAATCTTTCCCTAAAATCTTCTCAGTCTCGATTACCATCCCGTTAGAACACATCAGCTCTATCTCTCTTTCGAGAATTTCCTTTGGCAACCTGTACTCTGGGATACCGTAATATAGCCAGCCGCCTGGCTTTGGAGACGCTTCAAAAACAGTGACTTCATAACCCTTTTGAGAGAGATAGTATCCGCAAGTTAAACCTGAAGGGCCTGCACCGACAATAGCGATGTGTTTCCCTTTTAGGTCATCTTGAGGGTGTACATAAGACCAGTAGTCGTTCAGATCAGAGTCGGCAGCGTATCTTTTAAGCTGTCTTATAGCAATAGGCTCGTCGACTATTGTACGACGACATTCTTTTTCACAAAAAGCGGGGCATACCCTTCCTATTGAGAGTGGCATAGGCAGTGTATCTTTAATGACTTTGACCGCTTCGTGTTGCTGATTATTGGCAATGAGGGCTACATATGACTGTACATCCACTTGACCCGGACAGGCCAATTTACAAGGTGCTTCACAGTCGGCATAGTGGTCAGAGAGCAGTAGTTCTAAAGCCATCCTTCTTGCATTATGTATCTCTTCGGAGTCGGTTGTTATAACCATATTAGGTTCGATAGTGGTGCCACAAGAGGTTACAAAACCTTTTTTCCCTTCGACTTTTACTGAGCAGACCCAGCAAGAACCGTAAGGCTTCAACTCTTCATCGTGGCAGAGGGTAGGTATTTTAATTCCATACTCTTTAGCAACTTCAAGGATAGTCATCCCTTTACGTGCTTCTATTTCTTTACCGTTAAGTGTAATCTTTATCATTATTTTGCCTCTTTTACTGTTTAGTGATTGCCGCAAACTTACAGGACTCGTAACAGATTCCGCACTTGATACACATATCTTGATTTATAATGTGTACTTCACGCGCTTTGCCGTCAATTGCGTTAGTGGGGCATTTTCTGGCGCAAACTGTGCAACCGATACATTTATCGGGTAAAATATTGTATTCAACCAGGTTGGTGCAGACACCGGCAGGACACCTTTGGTCGAGAATATGTGTAAGATACTCATCCTTAAAATAACGTAGAGTAGTCAGCACTGGGTTTGGTGCAGATTGACCTAAGCCACATAGCGACCCTTTCTTTATATTGTTAGAAAGGCTCTCTAAAAGGTCAATATCGCTCATTTTACCTTTGCCTTCACATATTTTGGTCAGTATTTCCAGCATCCTTTTAGTGCCTACTCTACAGAAGGTGCATTTGCCGCACGATTCATTTTGAGTAAAGTTAAGGAAAAACTTGGCCACATCAACTATACAAGTGGTTTCATCCATTACAACTAATCCACCAGACCCCATTATAGCCCCTTTGTCGACAAGAGAATCATAGTCAACCGGTGTGTCGAGTAAAGACTCGGGCAAACAGCCCCCTGAAGGGCCACCTAATTGCACAGCTTTGAGAGGGCTGTCAGTTTTCATTCCACCGCCAACTTCGTAAATCACTTCACGGAGTGTAGTACCCATTGGAACCTCTATTAGCCCACTATTTTTGATTTTGCCAGCTAAAGCAAACACCTTTGTTCCTTTGCTCTCTTCAGTGCCATACTTAGCAAACTCTTCACTGCCGTTAAGGATAATCCAAGCTACATTGGCAAGCGTTTCAACATTATTGATATTTGTCGGGTTGCCCCAGAGTCCGGACTCTGATGGATATGGTGGTCTAACGTTTGGCATCCCTCTTTTACCTTCAATTGAGGCCATCAGAGCAGTCTCTTCACCGCATACAAATGCGCCTGCGCCTTCCTTTATATGGAGGGTGAAACTGAAAGGGGTATTCAGTATGTTTTTGCCTATAAATCCAGCTTTCTCAGCTTTATCAATAGCAATTTTAAGGTGCTCTATAGCAAGTGGGTATTCAGCCCTTACGTAGATATACCCTTCATCGGCACCAATCGCATAAGCTGCTATAAGCATCCCTTCAATAACGCTGTGAGGGTCAGCCTCCAACACGCTTCTGTCCATAAAAGCACCCGGATCACCTTCATCGGCGTTACAGACTACAAATTTTTTATCCCCTTTGGCTATATGAGCAAACTCCCATTTCTTACCAGTAGAGAATCCAGCACCGCCACGCCCCCTAAGCCCAGACGCTTTCATTTCTTCTATAACCTGTATTGGCTTCATTTTAAGAAGTGTTTTCTCAAGTGCTTTATAACCATTTCTGTTCAGATAGTCGTCTAAAGAGGTAGGTTCTATAATACCGACATTTCTAAGGACGATTCTCTTCTGTTTTGAGTAGTTTTGGTTCTCGATACCGGTCTTAGCAGAATTCAGTATTACGTTTTTGGTTATAGGGCTGTTATCTAAGTAAGCCTCTATGATTCCATTGACCTCTTCCGGCGTAACGTTGCCATACAGGGTGTACAGCCCTTTCTCGTCGAGTATTTCTACCAAAGGTTCGACAGAGCAATACCCAAAGCAACCAACCTCTTTCAGTTCGGCTTTGCCGCTCTTAACTGCATCAGATTCCTTCAATGCTTCCAGTACTTGATTAGCCCCAGCTGCTAACCCGCAGCTTCCTAATCCGACTTTAACTGTTAATCTTGCCAAAATGTTCTCCTTTGTCCAAACTTGGCTTTAAAAATTATTTATATGCTTAATAGCTCGCCAATATCTCTGAAATCTTCTGTGGATCGAGCTTACCGTATGTCGTATTGTCTATCATAATAACAGGCGCAAGACTGCAGCAGCCGAGACAGGCTACTTCAAATAGAGTGAATTTATTATCGGCAGTAGTGTCTTCACCCTCTTCTAAATCGAGTTCGTTCCTAAGAGTTGTCAAGATCAAGTCTGCATTTGAGACGTGACAAGCTGTTCCTTTACAAATTCTGATAGTGTGTTTTCCTTGTGGCTTTAGACGGAAAACAGTGTAAAAGGTGGCTACACCAAAGATATCGGCTACTCCGATACCTGAAATATCTGAAACCATTTTCATAGTCTCTTTTGAGAGGTATCCCTCAAGCTCCTGAATCTCCTGCAACATAGGTATAAGTGACCCATTAACGAACTCATACTTAAAGATAATTCGTTCAAGTTGTTTTCTTAAATCCATAATTAGACCTTTCCATTTTACTTAATCGTTTGTTTCATTTAATAGTGTTTGCCAACGCTCGAACAGCTCTTCATACTCCATATGGATTTCGCTCTGCTCTTCTGATATTTTCTGGAACTCATCTACAGTCAAAGACTTTGATTTTTCGGTTAGCTCCTGATCCAGTTGGCTTAAACGTTCATCAAGTTGACTCAACCTCTTTTCAGTCTCATCAATTTCTCGAACTATTTTATACGACGTCTTTCTATTCTTCTGCTTATTCTCTTTATATTGCTTAATCTTCTGTTCTTTAGCTTCCTTTTCAGGGAGGTCAACCGGCTCCTCTTCCAAGTATTTACCGACAAGTAGGTAGTCTGAATAATTACCTGCAAATTTACGGATCTTATGCCCATCAAAGATGAAGATGAAGTCTACTGTACGGTCTAAAAAATACCGGTCGTGTGAGACTACTAAGAGGCATCCTTGGAAGCTATCGAGGTAATCTTCTAATATTTCTAATGTCTTGATATCAAAGTCGTTAGTTGGTTCATCCAAGATGATAAAGTTAGCTCCAAACATTAACGATTTCAAAAGGAATAATCTTTTTCTTTCACCACCGGAGAGGGTATGAATCTTACGTTGCTGCTCCTTAGGGGGGAAATTAAATCTATTGAGGATGTCTTTGACTGACAGTAACTTGCCTGTCTCTGTTTTGATTAGCTCGGCGTTTTCTTTAATGAAGTCGGCTACTGATATGTTTTCATCGATCTCCTGTTGTTCTTGCTGGAAGAAAGAGAAGTGAGTGTTGAGTCCTTTTTTAACGTTACCGGAATCAGGCTTAAGTTGCTCTGTCATAATTTTCAGAAGAGTAGTCTTGCCCGTACCGTTCTTACCTATAATTCCAATCCTTTCATTCTTTTGGAAGTGGTGTGAAAAGTTTTCAAACAGTAAGTGTTCATAACTTTTGGACACCTCTTGTACCTCTAAAATACTTTTACCCATTCGGTGTACAGGGAAGCTCATAATGATTTGCTTGTCCTCTGTTAGATAAGATTTATCTAATAGCTCCATAACTCGATCGACATGATCTTTAGGCTTAGATGTCCTCGCTTTAGCACCCCTTGAGAGCCATTTCAACTCTTTCCTTAGAATGGCGAGCCTGGACTCCTCTTTTTTCTGCATTTCATTGTATTGTAGCTCTTTAGCCTGTAAATAGTCGGAGTAAGTGCCTGTATAGAAGCGGATGTTTCCCTCTTCTATCTCAGCGATACGGGTACTCACTGTGTCTAAGAAATATCTATCGTGAGTGATAAAGATAATGGTTCCTACATATTTAATCAAGTATTCTTGTAGCCACTCTATAGTGTCTGTGTCGAGGTGGTTGGTAGGCTCGTCGAGTAGGAGTAGATCGGGGGTAGTAGCCAAGACGCGAGCTAATTCAAGTCTTCTTTTTTGTCCACCAGAGAGGGTAGACACTTTCGTATTATAGTCATCAAAACCTAATTTATTTAGAATAGCGTGCGCTTTTTGTTCTAAAGACCAAAGTTCTTTCCGCTCGATTTGTTCAGTTAGTTTTTGTTGCTCTTTTAAAAGCTGGTCTGTATAATTGAAGGAGAGAGCTGTTGAGACCTGAAAGTATTTGTGTAGTAACATAAAGTCAGGGTCATCACTGAGATAGATGTGATCAAACAGTGTATGATTAGGGTCTATATCAAATTCTTGAGGGAGGTAGCCTACTCGTAGACCACGCTGGGTGGCTACTCTTCCAGAGTCAACTACCTCGAAGTCAGCAATGATTTTCAACAGAGTTGACTTTCCGCATCCGTTATCTCCGATCAGTCCTACTTTTTCACCATAATGTAGGCCGAAGGTAACTTGGTCAAGGATGACTCTCTCGCCAAATTTTTTACTAATTGTTTCTACTGATAATACGTTCACTTTCTCTCTCAATTTGTCGCCAAATAATGGTTGGATTATTCATGTGTTATGAAGTTTAATGCAAGGAAATTGTCTATAAAAATCTAACTATTAGCTTATTTTAGGGGGTATTAACGACATCAAATCAGCTATAGAATAAAAGGGGCTGAGCTAATTATGTAGTTGACAATTTAACCGTGTGACTTATCCTTTCATCTAAAGTTTAATGAACTTATGGGAGGGATAGGGGAGATGCGGTACTTTTTAACTATCTTGTTACTCTTTAGCCTAAACTATCTAAATATTGATGCGATTAACGCCCAAGAAATTGACGAGTCGATAGACCACTACGTTATCTATAACGGTAAACAGCTGTTTGAGATTACAGAGAACTTGGCAAACTTAACACCTCCACAAAGGGTGAGTAATATCTCTGAGAGATTACAAAAGATAACAGAGCCGTTTGACCAGAGAAAGCTGAAAGCTCTAACCTCTGAGTTTACCATTGATATCATTTATGATACCCTCTTCATAATGTCAATTACACCTGAAGACGCCACTTCTTACGGTAAATCAAAGAATGAGACTGCTGAGGAATATATAAAAATAATAGGGGCTTCTCTTGATGAGCATCTCAATATCAAAACTATAGATAACCCTGCTGAAATTCTCACCTTTATTATCCAGCAAAGAGTTGTTATCCTAAAAGTTATCGCTGCTCTTGCCCTGCTGTTCTTACTCATAGTTGCCAATCATTATCTCTCGAAGCTTTTCACAAAACTCTACAAGTCTGCCCGAGAAAACAATAAAAAGAAGTTAAAACCTATTGTAATTAAAGGGTACGAGCTGATCAATACTGAGACTGTGATCTCGACAACACTTTTAATACTCCGAGGTATCCGGCTTTCGCTCCTTATTCTGCTCGTCTACTTCTTTTTTGCCATAGTCAACCATCTCTTCCCTTGGGCTAAGGCCTCCTCTTCTATCATAAAGAGCATTTTTCTAATTTTACTTACGGTTTCAATCACAGTTGTACTGTTTAGAGTTGTGAAAATCGGTATGGATATGCTTAAAAAGAGTGTTTTAAGAATGAAGGGGACGCTGATAGTTCCGCTTAGAATCAAAACAGTTAAGCTTTTGGATGAAGATCAAATTGTCACTTTAGTTCAGAAACTCATCTTTGGTTTACAGCTCTTAATCGAAATATTTATCATCTATATCACTATTCCAATTATATTCAGCTTCTTTGAGTTCTCTAAGTCCTGGGCAAGTATTCTTTTCGGCTACATTCTTAACCCTCTTAAATCTGCGTTCACCTCCTTCTTTGGCTATCTACCAAACCTCTTTTTTGTTGGGGTCATTATCTTTATCGTTCGCTACGTATTGAAGCTGATAAAGAACATTTTTAGAGAGTTAGAGCATGGTAATATTAAGATAACTAATTTCAAGCAGCAGTGGTCAGAGCCGACGTACAAAATAGTCAGAACACTTAACATAGCTTTTGCCTTTATCATTATTTTTCCATACCTACCAGGCTCACAGTCTGAAGCTTTCAAAGGAGTCTCACTCTTCTTGGGTGTACTCTTCTCGTTAGGCTCAACCGCAATAGTAGCCAATATGATCTCAGGTATAGTGCTTACATACACAGACGCTTTTAATCTCGGCGACCGAATTAAGCTTGGTGAGAACATCGGGAATGTTATCGAAAAAACACTTATTGTTACCCGAATCAAGACTAATAAGAATGTGATAATAACTATTCCAAACTCTGTCGTGCTCAGTAGCCATATCATTAACTACACAACCTCCTCTGCAGGGGAAGGGCTGATTATTGATGTTACTGTTCAATTTGGGTATGATGTCCCCTGGAGAAAGGTTAGAGACCTGCTTCTTAAAGCTGCTGATCTAACTGAAATAATTGCTAAAGAACCCAAGCCCTTTGTGCTGCAAATCGATCTCGATGATGCTTATACTACTTATGAACTAAACTGCTATATCCATAGCTCAGATAAAATACCAATAATCCTATCTGAACTTAGACAAAATATCCAAGACGTGTTTCACGAAGCAGGACTCGAACTTGTGCTTCCAAAATATATCGCCCTTAGAGACGGCGCTCGAAAAGGTGTACCCAATGATTACCTCCCTAAAGAGTATCAAGCACCCGCTTTTGCAGTTAAAGTAGTTAATACCTTATCCAAAGCTGGGAAAAAGGGCAGTGAGGCTGAAAACACAGGTAAAGACAATATCGATTGATCTGTTTAAAAGAGACCTTTTGCGATAAATCGTCCAGCCTTAAAGGGAAATGATATTGACATAATATCCCCCTCTTAATAAAAAGACACTACCCTGTTAATAGTTCTGATAGTGGAGCGTTATTAAAAGCTCGGCGTTTGCTGAGAGGGATAACAAGAGGCTTATACCAATTGAGCTAACACTATTAGATGTGTGTGTAAAATGATTAAAGGAGTGTTAGAGGTAAGCGTATGGGTTTATTTTTGGAAAAGCTGGCTGACTTATATATCCTGCTTTTAGTGATAAGGGCTGTGTTGTCTTGGTTCTCACCAGACCCCTATCATCCGTTATACCGGTTTCTAATTAACGTTACGGAGCCTGTTTTGTCACCATTACGCTCTATCTTACCTGATACAGGTATAGATTTCTCGCCACTTGTCGCTATACTGCTCATTCAAGTTGTAGTACGTAGCGTAATCAAGTTTGCCTTCATATAGGTGTATATTTTTCGCAAAGACATAGAAAGGGGGAAAGATGGTAGATTACAGAAATGCAGTCATTGAGGCAGCCAAATACGTTAAAGAGAAAAGCGCTGGTTTCAAGCCCAAAATAGGCATAATCTTAGGCACAGGGCTTAGCTCCTTTACCGATAATCTAAACGATACGATTACGATAAACTATAAAGAGATACCAAACTTCCCAGTCTCAACCGCACCTTCTCATAAAGGTAACTTGATCCTCGGCCAATACGGTTCACAGAACGTTATCGCAATGCAAGGACGCTTTCACTATTATGAAGGGTACTCTATGGATAAGGTGACTTTTCCGATCAGGGTTATGAAAGAGCTTGGAGTGGAGCTAATAATAGTTACAAATGCTGCTGGTGGACTGAATCCTAAGTTAAAAGCTGGCTCTATTGTCTTGATAAAGGATCATATAAACCATATGGGAACCAACCCTTTGATAGGACCGAACGACGAGTACTTTGGTGAACGCTTTCCAAGTATGAATGACCCTTACTCTAAACGATTAAGAGATAAGTTTCTTCAAATATCAGAAGAGAAAGGAATAGAGGTGACTGAAGGTGTTTACATAGGGGTAACAGGACCGAGTATAGAGACTGTTAGCGAGTGTCGCGCTTTCTTGTCCTGGGGAGCAGATGTAGTCGGTATGTCTACAGTTCCGGAGGTGATTGTATCCGTTCATTCAGGTATAGAGGTGTTAGGCATCTCAATAGTCACCAATATGAGTAATCTATACCACAATGAAGAGCATAGTCAACAGGAGATTCAAGATACCGCACAACGCTCTTACGACAATATAAATCGAATACTGGAAGTGTTCGTAGAAAAGGCATTTTTTTAATAATATAAGGAGTATTACAATGGCAAAACCGACTTATAACAAAGTGAAGCTGAAACAGTTTGAAGAGGAGCTGCTACAAGAGCGTGAGGAAACAATGAAAGTTATCCGGGATATTAACGCTATGCAGAGACGTGGAGTTAAAGATTCCGGTGGCGACTTGTCCTCATACTCTACTCATCAAGCTGATCAAGGCACTGATTCTGATACTCTTGAAAAAGAGGTTTTTCTACTCGAGAGTATGCAAGAAAAGCTACGCAATGTCAACTTAGCTTTAAACAGAATTTATGAAGGTAAGTTTGGCATCTGTGAGATGTGCCATACAGAGATTGAAGAGGCTCGGCTAAAAGTCGTTCCTTACGCTAATATGTGTATCGATTGCAAGACAGAGGAAGAGAATAAACGTAATAAAAAAAGATGAAGCGATATAGGTATCTATGGGTGAGTATACTGATTATACTCTTAGATCAAGCCACAAAGCTTCGAGTTAGACACTTTATGGAGTTAGGAGAATCGATCCCTATCATAGGTGATTTTTTCCGTTTGACTTATGTTACCAATACTGGGGCTGCCTTTAGTATGTCATTTGGTGACGGTCTTTTCAATAAGGTGTTTTTCTTAGTAGTCCCACTGGTAGCGGTTGTTATCCTGCTATTCTTAATGTATAAGGATAAGCAGGGTGGATTAATGCAAGTTGGCTATGCCCTCATATTAGGTGGAGCAATTGGTAATTACATAGATAGATTGGCTTATGGCTCGGTAGTGGACTTTTTAGATTTCGACTTCTTTGACATTATTATTGAGCGTTGGCCTGTGTTTAATGTTGCTGACAGTGCAATTGTAGTGGCGTTTATTTTGCTATTAGTTGAGGTAATGATTCTTGAGCCATTAAAGTCGAAAAGGGTAGTAAAAGAGCTTACGCTATCATAAGTTTGATAGGTTAGCACTATAGGTGGGATTAATCAAGTGAGTAATATTAGTCTAAACATTGGGAGGATGGATAGTTATGAAGAACAAAAACAAAGAGAGTACTCCTCAAAGTAACCCGTTTTTACAGAATTTAATGAAGTTATCTTTTGGAGCAGCACAGCATATGATTAAAGATTTTACACTATCGAGGTCGGTAAAGAAACTCGATCAGAACAACGAGCGATTTGATACTATTGAGAATGTGCTGATCAAATGTGAGATGAAGATTAATCAGCTTCAGAATGACATAGATCGACTTAGGATTCAGTTGTTTTGGAGTAATGCTGTCATCATAGTTGCAGTTGTATTGATACTGTTTAAGCTATTGATTTAGTTTAAGTTGAGCCTTGCTATCTAAGTAATCTTCTACATATTCTTTTGCTCTGTCGGCTATCCATTTTTTGAACAGGATGCTCCACTCTTTTTGGGAGCGGGGATAGTCGATTAAGGCGCTTTGAAAGTTGACCATAGCTGTTTTAGGGTCTTTTTGTTTCAACAAAGAAGTCAGGTGTTCCTGTATTATTTCGGTCTCTTGATCGAGTGCAAAGTCTTCCATTAGGTCGACAATATCTGTGACTATGGGCTCAATCTTGATCAAGCTATCGTCTGTTTTCTGGAGGTGGTGCAGGTCTAAGGCAAATTTAACCACCTCTTTTTTCTTTGTATCGAAATAATATAGTATTTGGTCATCGATGCTGCTTAGAGCTTCAGCCAGTGTTTTCAATAAGTCTTTATCTTTCTTCATCATAGGTCCTTTCAAGTCATTTTACGTCTAACTATTCCGATCTCATCAGACTTGGCAACCTCTTTTTTTATTCTCACCCCATATTTCAAGAAATGCTTTACAAATATTCCGCTTATAATGAAGGTGAGTTATGAGTTTAAGAGTGTGCTTAATTTGTCGTATAGTGAAAATAACTCTATAAACTCGCTAAAAGAGAGGATAGAATGGATAAATTCAAGCTTTATGCCCCTTATAAGCCAACTGGTGACCAGCCACAGGCAATAGAGGAGTTAGTAGCAGGTATAGAAGAGAATCGACGTTTTCAAACGCTTCTTGGTGTTACAGGCTCTGGTAAGACATTTACCATAGCCAACGTTATCGAGAGGACTAATAAGCCAACGCTGATTATCTCGCATAACAAAACGTTAGCTGCTCAGTTATATGGTGAGCTAAGGCAGTTTTTCCCTGATAATGCAGTAGAGTTTTTCATCAGCTATTATGATTACTATCAACCTGAAGCGTATGTCCCAATGAAGGATTTATATATTGAAAAAGACACCGATGTTAACGAGCAGATAGATAAGTTACGTCTAAGGGCTACTATGTCTTTAGCTGAACGGCGGGACACGATAATTGTCGCCAGTGTCTCCTGTATTTATGGATTAGGAATACCTAAAGACTATAAGGAGGCATTGATTCCGCTAAGAGTAGGGGAGGAGATGGAGAGAGAGCTCTTTTTAGAAAAGCTTATCCATATCCACTATGGTCGCAACGATGTTGCTTTTGAAAGGGGTACCTTCCGTGTTCGTGGCGACATTATTGAGATATACCCAGCTTATATGGAGCACTCGATAAGGGTCGAGTTCTTTGGCGATATGATAGAGAAGATAACGAGAATAAACCCTATCAACAATCATATTATCGAAGAGGTAGATCGTTATGCAATATACCCCGCTAAGCACTTTATAACTACTAAAGAGAACTTAGAGCGAGCTATAGCGTCGATTGAAAAAGAGTTAGAGCAACAGATCTATCTCTTTAATCAGCAAAACAAGCTCGTTGAAGCGCAGAGGATAGAACAACGCACCCGTTTCGATATCGAAATGATGAGAGAGCTTAATTACTGCTCAGGCATCGAAAACTACTCCCGTCATATGAGCGGTGTGCCTGCAGGCCATCCACCATTCTGTTTAATGGACTACTTCCCAGACGACTATTTGGTCATCATTGATGAGTCACACGCTACTATACCACAAGTCAGGGCTATGTATGGTGGAGACTATTCAAGGAAGAAGAATCTCGTTGATTATGGTTTTAGACTACCTTCAGCTTATGATAATAGGCCTCTCACTTTTGATGAATTTGAGGAGCATCTACACCAAGCAATATTTGTCTCTGCAACACCGGGTGACTATGAGTTAGATAAGACATCAGGCGTATTTGTAGAACAGGTGATTAGACCGACTGGACTTCCAGATCCAGAGATAGAGATCAGGCCAGTTTCTACACAAGTAGATGACCTATTAGAGGAGATACGGGTCAGAACTTTAGCGGGTGCTCAGCGGGAGAAGATTTTAGTCACTACTCTGACCAAGAAGATGGCTGAAGACTTAACCACTTATTTATCTGAGGCAGGCGTCAGAGTCAAGTATCTTCACAGTGACATTGACTCTTTAAAACGCTCTAAAATTATCCGAGAGCTCCGGTTAGATGAGTTTGACGTATTAGTTGGAATAAACCTATTAAGGGAAGGGTTAGACTTGCCAGAAGTCTCATTAGTAGCAATTTTTGACGCTGATAAAACAGGCTTTTTAAGGTCATCCCGTTCTTTAATTCAGACTTCAGGCCGAGCAGCTCGTAACATTAACGGCAAGGTGATTTTCTATGCAGACACAATTACTCCGGCTATCAAAACTACAATAGAGGAGACTAAACGACGTCGTGAAAAGCAGTTAGCCTATAATATTGAATACAATATCACCCCTATGTCGATCAACAAATCGGTCGAAGAAATACTCGAATCTACCTATGTAGCAGAGGGTTATCAAGAGTATACAACGAGCCGTAAGAGTGAAAAGAAAGATTTTGAAGCTTATTTCAAGCTCGAGTCGAGAGAGCAGATAATTGAGCTTTTAAAGAAGGAGATGAAAAAGGCTGCCGAACAATTACGCTTCGAAGAGGCGGCTGAGATTAGAGACCGCTTAATTGAGATGGAGAGCGTAATAAAATAGGCTACTATTTACCCTGTTTGGTGAACCACTCACCTAAAATATTTCTAACCTCGATAGGTGACTCGACTTTAATTACTTTTGTCGGAATGATATCTTTGAAATACTCCCCATACTTTTTAGAGTAGAGGCGGCTATCCAAAATCAGCACAGCACCCTTATCACTCTGTTTTCTAATCAATCTACCGAATCCTTGTCTAAACTTAAGCATTGCGTTAGGGAGGGTAGAAAACTGAAAGGAGTTTTTACCATCTCGCTCTAATTTCTCGTGCAAAGCTTCCACTATCGGCTCTGAAGGGACTTGGAACGGAAGTTTGAAGATGACTAAGAGTGACAATGAATCACCCGGCACATCAACCCCTTCCCAAAATGAACTTGTTCCTAACAGCACCCCTTTACCATTCTCTTTAAACTCACTGATAGTGGTAGTACGGCTCGCCCCTTTACCTTGTGCCAAGAGGAGTATGTTATTCTGATACATATCATCGTTAATACTGTTATAAACTTCATTTAAGTCACGGTATGAGGTGAAGAGGACGAGGCTACCCCCTTTATTCAGTTTTAGTGATTGTCGGAGCAGTTCAATACTCTGTTCAAGGTAATATTTATCGGATGGTTGTGGCAGGTAGCTGGTTGCAATAACTCTTGTTTGGAGGTCGTAATTAAACGGGGAGTGGATAATCATCTCTTGAACCTTTTTATCTGTTATTACATCGAGCCCCATCCTTTGTTTAAAGTATTTAAAGTTATTTCTAAGTGACAGTGTTGCCGAAGAAAAGATAATGGTGTCTATCGCTCCATAGAGTAACTTATTTAGTAAGTCTGAGACGTCTAAGGGGGCGTAGTTTAGTATACCGGTAGCGTTTTGTGTATCGCCGAAAGTGAACGAATTAGCCCAGAGCGCGTGGTTTTTAAAGTCTGCCTCTTTGAATGTTGTAAGAGTTGCAGTCAGCTCAGCTGCAGTTTCCAAAACGCTGTTTAGTCGGTCTTGATGGTCATCGTAATCGGCTAAATGGTTACGGTCGACTCTGTTTAAGAATTTACTTAAAGATTCAACTTTTGCTTCCAAAACCTTCATCTCGTTAATCATCTGATCCAAGCTATCTCCGAGATCATTGCTTATCGCTTTATACCTCAATTTTCCATAGTTACCCTGTTTTTGGACTATTTCCCCTAAGTTTGCAAAGATATCAAAGAAAGATAATTTATAGTCTTCCAAGAGCTCTGTTAAGCCTTTTATATCTGAGAAAAATATCCCTTTCTTATCCTCTTGGATAAGCCCACTCTTTTGGATGTCAGCTCTGAGAGTGGGGAGGATGCCCGACTGCAGTTTTAACCGTTGATTGATATGGAACATTTGGTTAAAGAGGTTTCCAAAGTCGCTATACGCCAAAGAAGAACCAAGGTAGTTAGGTGCCATATCGGGAAGGTTATGTGCCTCATCAATAATCAAGTAGTTATCCACTTCGGCATCAAACTTATCATTAATAACGTCGGTTAGCATTAGTGAGTGGTTAACTATGATCAGGCTGGAGGCTTGAGCTGCATTTCTTATTTTTCGGTAGTAGCAGTTTCGGTTATCCGGGCAGTTTTTACCGAAACAGAAGTGTCTATCGGAAGATAGCCTCTTCCAGATAGCTGAGTAGTTTTTACGGATACTACTTCCAGACTCACGGTAGAAGGAGCTGTTTTCTGAAATATCGCCTGTTTTAGTGTATCTTTGCCAAACGGGGAGGTAGACGTAGTTCTGTATTTCATAAGGGTTTAGGAGCATAACATATTGTCTACTCAGCTCTTTCCATTTTCTCAGGCAGAGGTAGTTTTCTCTACCTTTGAGCATAGTGGCTTGGAACGGTAGATGAGTCGAGTTTTTGATGACCGGCAAGTCCTTATAGAAGAGCTGTTCTTGCAAGTTTTTGGTATTGGTTGAGACGTAGACTCTTTTCTCATTGAGGTAAGCAAACTTCAAAGCTGGCACGAGATAGGCGAGTGATTTGCCGATACCGGTGCCTGCTTCTACGATCAAGTATTCTTTATTTTCAAAGGCGCTCTCAACCCCTTTTGCCATCTCTACTTGTCCTTCTCTATACTCATATTCATCGATATGTTTGCAGAAAAGCCCCTCATTTTCAAAGCACTCATCAACGAAACTATCCTCAATCTCTTCTTTCTCGACCTCTTTCGCAATCACAGTCTCGGCATACTCTATTTCGTCCTCAATAAACTCCGCATAGGGAGTATAGTCGTTACTATTTATAACATTATGTGATTTATTGAACCCGAGGCTTGCCGCGTATGGTGACGCAAAGAGTTTCAGGTAATCGTTAGCTTTATTTGAGATTAGAGCGTATTTACGTTGATATCCGATGATTCTCTCGATATGATCAGGCATAGTGGCACCTTGTTCAAGATTATTCGAGATTTCTAAGATGGTGTTGTTGAGTTCAAAAGGTATGTATTCAATAATAAAGTCGGTCAGTTTATGGAAGATTTGGCCTGTTATTCTGGCGTCAGCAGTAGCCCTATGGTATTCTGTCTCTTCGAGTTGAAATCCAGTGGCAACAGTTTCCAATTTATGGTTATTTAGGAAGGGGAGGTAGATTCTGCTCAGAGTCAGCGTATCGTAAACTTTGTTATTCAGTGTAGGCAAGCGGTGTTCGAGTAGTTTATCTTGAATAAACCCGATATCAAACGGTGCATTATGGCAGATGAGCGGGTAATCTTTGATGAAGTCCAATAGTTTTTTCAAACCTTTATTAGGTTCAAAACCTTTAGTAGAGAGTTCTTCATCGGTAATTTTAGTTAGCTGTTTAATAAAGTTAGGGAGTTTATTTTTAGTTTTAAGCAAGAGGTTAAGGGATTCAATTTCCTTGCCGTCAGAGTATAAAACAGCTCCTAACTCAATAATTTCATTAACAGTAGAATCTAAACCGGTAGTCTCTATATCGAGTGCTACATAGCTTTTATCTTTCCAAAAACTAATCCTTTCCATACGCTTTGTTTTATTCTTCCTTATCGAGGCCATACCTCTTCAATTTTTGAATCAAGCCTTGTCTGCTTAGTCCTAACTCTTTAGCAGTTTGGGTTTGATTCCATTTATTTCTAACAATCGCCTCTCTGATCATATCTTTTTCTAATTCTTCAACCGCTTCTTTCAGTGACCTTGGCGGCTCATTTGCCTTCTCTTCACGTTCTGCAGCGTATCTAATCACCTCTTCTGATAGATCAGACGGCTTGATATAGGAGTCCTCTTCGACCAAAGTGACTGCTCTTTCAATCTCGTTTTCCAACTGCCTGATATTTCCAGGCCACTCACTTTCCATAAAGACGTTCATTGCCTCATCTGTGATACCTTTAATGTTTTTGTTCATCTTTTTGTTGTATTTATCAAGGAAGTGGACTGAGAGGAGTGGTATATCAGATTTCCTTTCGGTAAGGCTTGGCACCTCAATTTTAATAACGTTCAATCTGTAATAGAGGTCTAAGCGGAACTCGCCACTATCGATCTTCTTTTTAAGGGGGACGTTAGTAGCACAGATGACTCTTACGTCCACGTGTTGTGTTTTAGTCGAACCTACCCGTTTAATTTCTCCTTCTTGGAGGAAGCGGAGTAGTTTAGCTTGTGTGGATAGCGATATATCGGCAATTTCGTCTAAGAAGAAGGTGCCGCCATCAGCTATTTCAAAGAGCCCTTTCTTGTCGTGAGTAGCTCCGGTAAACGATCCTTTAACGTGTCCAAACAGTTCGCTTTCAAGCAATGTTTCGGGTAAAGAGCCGCAATATTGGGCTACAAACTGTTTGTTTTTTCTCACGCTATTATAGTGGATAGCTCGAGCGATGAGCTCTTTACCGGTACCGCTCGGTCCTTCTATGAGGATAGTAGTTGGAACGTCTTTTACTTTTTCAATGATATTAAAGATATCTTGAATTCTCTCGCTTTTACCGATGATATTGGTGAAGATTTGCGGCTCACTCAGTTCACCTCTAATCGTTTCGTGTGTCTTAGACAGTGATGCATTTCGATAGTGTTCGATGATGACGACAGCTTGGTTACTGAGAGCATTGAGCAGGTTGGTAATCCTTTCTGAAAAGTAATGTGAGCCGTGTTTGCTAAAGAGCAAGATGACTCCAAGTGTCTGATCGTGTATGGTAAGAGGGAAGGAGACGATGTTGTTGTATTGAGCGGCAAAGTGTGGCTGTTTGTAGTTGAGTGCTTTCCCATCCTGGAAGGTTTTGCCAACGATTTCCATCATATTATCATAAACCTTGTCGTCAGGGGAGTAGTTATTAAAAAGTTTATATTCCCAGGTATCTAACCCCACTTTAGCGTTATTATACAGGCAGATGATTCCGCCATCACCTTCAGACAGTTCGACAAAGCTATCGAGTGTATAATCTAACAAGGTATTGAAGTTGGTAATCGACTTCATATTTTGAGTTATTTCGTAAAACTTTTCTAAAAGTGTTTCGTGGCGTTTACTCTCCTGTATTTCGGGGTAGTGTGTTTTCTCAATCTTTTGGATAAACAGGTCATTCTTTTCGATGAGTGAGATAGCGCCATACTCTTTAAGGATTTTTTTATTATTGTTGAGTATTTCAAGTGCTTGTTGCCAATCTTTATTATCAAACAGGATGGAGGCGTATTCATAGTTAGCGAGTGCCAGCTCGTAATAGTTTTTAGTCTCTACAAAGATCTTAATCGCCTTTTCAAACGACTCCTGGGCTTCTTTCGGGTTCTTTTTATCTAACTGTCCCTTAATAAAGTAAGTTCGTCCTATTTCGTAGGTGTTATTACTCTCTTGAGCTTTGGTTAACGCCTCTTCGAGGTAGTAAGTGGCACTCTCCTGATTTCTGGTCATTATGAAGTAGTTTGCCATTTTTTGACACCCTTCGATAATCTTATCGTTAGCGTTGAGTGTTTTAAAGAAGTCCAGGCTCTCCACTAAGTAGCGATAGGCGTCGCTAAAGTTGAGCAGGTTAGTCAAAACGCTACCTAAATTACCCCAAATCTCAGCCTTTTGATACTCATCGTTGAGCTCTTCTACTAAACTGCTCGCTTTGAAATAAAAGTCGTGGGCTAATTCATACTCGCCACGCCTTTCGTATAGCTCTCCTAAGTTGTTATATGACTTGGATAGACCGTCTAAAAACTTGTCCTTTTTAGACCGTTCGATAGCCTCTTCATAACAATCGATAGCTTTAGACCACTTGCCCGACTTGAAGTAAAGAGCTCCAAGGTTATTCAAAGCGGCGATAAGATTTTTAAACAGGTTGAAGTTGCGCGCCACTTCCATAGTCTTTTCGAAAGCTTCACCCGCCTTTTCAAACTCACCGTTATCCATATAAGTGACGCCAATATTATTATAAATATTACAGATGTTGTAGCGGTCACTGAGCAGTTTCTTTATCTTGAGAGCCTCATTGAAGTAATCAAGAGACTTAACATAGTCCCCTCTGTCTTCCCAGAGCCCACCCAAGTTATTGTAACAGATGGATACTCCGTCGAGGCTATAGCGTTGACGCTCCAATTCCAAACTCTGTAGAAAGAGCTCTTCCGTTTCTTTCCAATCGCCTCGATACATCTTTAACACACCTAAGTTGTTATCGATCGCTGCCAAACCGGCTATATCGTTCAGCGCTTGGAATATCTTACCCGCTTCTTTAAACGCCCCTTCAGCCTTATCCCACTGGTTAGTGTAGTAGTAGACTTTACCTAACAGCTTTTTAGTCTCAGCAAGGATAAATTGCTTTTTGTCTTGATCTTCTATCTCGGGGTATAATTCGTAAAGCTGTTCGACGATTTCACGTGCTTCAGTGTCGTTATTACTATCAATATTAATTTCACCCTGCATCAGGAGCAGCTTTGCAGTCCAATATTTGTCTTTGTATTCAGCTTGGTATTTCTTGATCATCTCCAAAGCGTAGGCAAAGGAGTTCAATTTATACAGACTATCAGCCAGCTCAAACACTATCTCTTCAATAGGTGCAGAGATCTCCGACGAAATTCTTAGCGCTTCACGGAAATACTGAGCAGACTCTTCAAATTTGAGTGAATGTTTACAAATAACTCCAGCTTTGAGCAGCGCCTTAATCTTCTTCTCATCGGTCTTAGCCAGCTCAATGATGAACTCCGAAATCTCCAAAACTTTATCATACTCATTTATTCGCTCTAAATAGTCACGCATCGTCACGAACGCGTCTTCTGTTATGGAGTTGTATTCGGGATCGAAGAGGTGTAGTCCCACTTGATACGAGCTCAGATCAAGTTTAGAATCTTTATGTAACTCTTTATGGAATTTAGATACTGTTTCATAGATCTTATTCCGCTCTTCAGTCGATAGCTCTAAAAAAAAGTCACGGAACGGCCTCAGCTTTTTAATCCGATAAATAGGCCCATTGTCCTCCATAAAGTCGTCACCTATAAGCTTATCCAGAGTTTCGTTCAGACTCTTTTTAGTTAACTTTTTGTCACTCTTAGATAGATAGTCATACACATTCTCTTCAGTGGCCTGTCTATCTAAGAGAAACACAGCGTAAAGGGCTTGCTTGTCGGCTTTACTCAGCTCAGCTAATTCATTGTAGTAGATAGTAGTTAAGTCAACCTGTTTATCAAGATAGCTCGTTAAGTTAAAGTTAGTGCTTTTATTAGTTTTAACAAAGTCACGTATAAGGTGTTCTATGATGTAAATATTACCGTGTGAGAGGGTAAAGAGAAGCTCACTTTGTGTCTTAAGCTCAGCCTCATCCTGCTCAAAGATATCCTTCAAAACAAGCAATATATCACTATAAGAGAGGTAATCAAGCTTGATCTTCTCAGAAAAAGGAAAGAGCTCTTCGCTCGTCAAGCCGATAAAGTGAACACGCTCCTCTGCAGCATACTGCACGTAATACTGTAGAAAATCTAAAGTATAACGGTCGAGTAGATCACAGTTGTCGATAACGATCACTTTTGACTTTATCTTACCCTGCTCACGGAGCTGTTCGGTAATGAAAAAGAAAAAGTCATATCGACTATCGGTCGAGAGTATTTTAGCCCCTTCAACCAGATCGTTATACTCAGAGTCGGTTAAGTCGAAAATGAGCATACTCAAAGCTTTAAATTGGTTAACCTCAATAATAGACGGAGCATATTGATGTAGAGTATAATCCTCTGAGACCAAGTTTTTACACAGCTTCTGGTAGAGGTGTGTCTTGCCAGACCCTGATCCACCTATAATCTCTATAATCTGACTTATCTTCAGAGAGGCTTTAGCCGTGACATACTCTATTATGTCCTGTCTCCCTATATGATTCGACAAAGCTTTACTAACAGCTTTAAACATACTTTATCTCCTTAGAATATCTAAGTACGAACTTTGCGAAACTATAGATTGCTTGTCAACAAAGTTTTGCTCTAACTGTAAAAAAAGTTAACAGTTCAACTCAGTTTTAACTGACATAACTACGCCAAACCCGCTACTATAGAACATCTTAGCCATTGTATACTATTTAACCAGTTATTCATGATCTTGTAAAACAATTACAACTAATAGCTCGGCGACTTGTTTTTTAGTAGGGTCTTGTGCCTGTTCAACCTGATTGTTTTGCTAATTTTGCGTAGGGTGTCGGGCTTGCTCGACCCGTTTGGTTAGTTTATCGACATTTATATAACCCCAATGATTTGTTAATTTTCCTGTAGGGGCTACATTTATGTCGCCCGACCCCCTTGCTTAACTTCTTGAACGTTGCCATTGTGAACTCATAACCATCAGGTGCAAGTCCATACTCGTCAAGCTATCACATACCTCATCCTTAATCTTTTTTTCTTTTTAATCTGTGAGATCTCCGAGACCTGCGTGAACCTCTTTTTTTATTTTGACTTTCTGATGATCTCGGAAAGAGCAAGCCCTTCCCCTACAAAATCCATTTGGTAAACAGGGGTAATTCCCAACGTTTGTATGAACCTCAATGGTTTATCGGTTTATTCCGTAGGGGGCGAACTCGCCCCTTTTTGCTCCACAACTTCACAACCCTAAATTGCCTCCTTGCTTTACTCCAAATGTATCTTTTTACGAAGTAAGCTAAATCTTTTCTTGACAAAGGAATACTACAAAACCAATATTGGTCTACAAATAATTATGCAGGGGGCAATTATGAGAAGGTATGGAGCTTTATTCCTCGTAACAATGTTTGTAGTGCTAACACTTTCCGCACAGGAATATGATTGGCATTGGGCTAATAGCACGGGAGCGTCGTTCGAAGATGAAGGTAAAAGTATAGCAGTTGATGCCGAAGGCAACAGCTATGTGATTGGTTATTTTTGGTATACAGCCACTTTTGGCAGCACAACACTAACGAGTAGCGGGAGCGCTGATATCTTTATCGCTAAATCAGATAAAGATGGCAATTGGCTCTGGGCAAAGCAAGCGGGAGGATCATCAGCTGATTGGGGGGAGAGCATCGCAGTTGATAGTGAAGGTAACTGTTATGTGACCGGTTCTTTCTTAGATACAGCCTCTTTTGGTAGCACAATGCTAACGAGTAATGGGGGAAGAGACATCTTTATCGCCAAATTGGATCAGAACGGCAATTGGCTCTGGGCAGAAAAAGCGGGAGGGTCAGAGTTGGATGTAGGTTACGGTATCGCAGTTGACAGTGAAGGCAACAGCTATGTGACTGGTTATTTTTGCGAAACAGCCACTTTTGGCAGCACAACGCTGACGAGTAGTGGGAGTGAGGATATCTTTATCGCCAAATTAGATCAGAACGGTAATTGGCTCTGGACAGAGAAAGCGGGAGGGTCAGAGTTGGATGTAGGTTACGGTATCGCAGTTGACAGTGAAGGCAACAGCTATGTGACCGGCTGTTTTTGGGAAGCAGCCACTTTTGGCAATACAACGCTAACGAGTAGTTTGACCGCTGATATCTTCGTAGCCAAAATGGATAAGAACGGTAATTGGCTCTGGGCAGAGAAAGCGGGAGGGAGATTAATAGATGAAGCCAGAAGTATCGCAATAGACAGTGCAGGTAACAGCTATGTGACCGGTTATTTTTATGACACAGCCACTTTTGGCAGCACAACGTTAACAAATAGTGATTATGAAAATGCTTTTATCGCCAAAATGGACGCCAACGGTAATTGGCTCTGGGCAAAGAGCACAGGTGGATTATCTAATGATCAAGGCTATGGTATCGCTATTGACAGTACAGGTAACAGTTATGTGATCGGTTGTTTTGAAGGCAGAGTTACTTTTGATAACATCAGGCTAACGAGTAATGGAGAGAGAGATATCTTCATTGCCAAATTGGATCAGAATGGCAATTGGCTCTGGGCAAAGGGTGCGGGAGGGTCATCATATGATAATGGCCATAGCATCGCTGTAGACAGTGCAGGCAACGGCTATCTAACAGGTGGTTTTTTTGGCACAGCCACCTTTGGCAGCATAACGTTAACGAGCAGAGGAAGTTACGATATCTTTATTGCCAAGTTAGAAAAAGATGATTCTGTTGGGGTTGAAGACTATGTGCTGGCATCTCCAGGCACAGAACTCAACCGCAATTATCCGAATCCATTCAATCCTGAAACAAAGCTTAATTTTAGTTTGGCAGAACCGGGAATCGTTAAAATCGACGTTTATAACCTGCAAGGACAGCTTTTAAAAACACTCACTAACGCTTATTATCCATCGGGGCACTACACCGTAGTATGGGATGGATCAGACAGCTCTAATAAACAAGTCGGTAGTGGAATCTACTTCTACCGAATGAAGGCGAAAGATTATATCGAAACACGTCGAATGAGTTTAATCAAGTAAGATTTCTTAACAATTATAAACCTATAAATGAAAGGGGCTAACCAGCCCCTTTTTTCTTTGTTTGTTAGATTACCCATAAACTTTAGGTGCAAATCGTTGAGGTTGAATTGTTCTATTTTTTGGTAGGGACCGGGTTCTACCCCTCCAGTTTTACCATTTGTAGGGTGTCGAGTTCACCCAACCCCTTACTTGGCTTCTTGAGTCTCTGCGGGCAGGATGAATACTACCCCTACAGAAGGTAAAACGGGTCGAGCAAGCCCGAACCTCCAAATTTAGTTGAGTAATCCAGCCCTTATTATGAGTCAATTTGACTCAGCTTTGTAAATTGTCACAGCCTGTCGCCGTATCTCTTTGTAACTCATTGTCTGCCAATCAGATCTTTAGCATCATCCAATGAGAAGGTAAGGGGAATACTCGTAGGCGGATGTAGGCCGCCTACGAGTATTCCCCTTAGATCCCTATAGGGTGAGGTTGTGTTTATGGGTAAAATATTGAGGCATTTTTTAGGTGTCAAAGTAAGCGAGTAGGCAAAATAATTCGAGTCAAAAGAGGCAAAGTTAAACTAAATATTGACAAATTGATAAGGGTCTTGAAATAATAGCACAAACAATAGAGGAGGTCTTATGCTTCGCTTTCATCGATCTAAAGAAAAGAGAATTATTTCTGGAGTATGCGGCGGTATAGCCGAGTCGATCAACGTCAACCCTTTCATAATAAGACTTATCTTTATTGTATTCTCTTTTGCCTATGGCATTACCATCATTGCCTATATTGCACTTATGTTTATCCTTCCTGAAAAAGAGGAGTTTATTTGGCATGAAAAAGAAGAAACGGCATCAGAAGAGGTGGGTATGAAAAAACTTTTTAGACTTAAACAGGGTAAGAAAGTTGGTGGCGTATGCACCGGTCTTGAAGCTTATTTCAAGATAGACGTCTCTATAATTAGGCTATTATTTATCCTTGTAACTCTGTTCACGAGCGGGGCAGCTGCCGTTGTTTATCTTGTACTTTGGATCATCCTACCCGTAGCAGATTAGCTTTGTCTGAGTGATTAGTAGGTATTTCAAGCCCAGAAAGTTATTATTTTTAGCCTTAATTCTGCTCTTGGGAGCGCTATGCTCTGTTAGTTTAGCGAACGAAATAGGGGATAGTAATGAACTTAGAGGCTATTTCTCATCAAGTGTAAGAACCGAATCAATCAGCTTTGTCGAAGGGATACGTCTCTATAAATTAGGTAAAAGTGGTATCCTGCTCAACTCCGAGAAGGTTTATGCCGGTGATAGAACACTTCTACGTGAGACCGACTATCGGCTGAACTATCAGGATGGTGTTATTGAGTTTGAGGATAAACTCTTAGATCTCGGCTCTGTCGAAATAGAATACTTTGTCATCCCTCCCAATATTTATCAAAAGTTCTTTTACTTTGTAGCTGGTGAGCTAACTGACGACTTGAGCGTCGTAAAGCCCGATAAACAGAGGCTTGACTTAGCTTTTCAAGATACCGACCTGAATATAAGTGGAAGCAAAACTTTTGCCGTATCGGTAAGCAATGAAGAAGACTTTAATATCAGCCAATCGCTCTTTTTACGTATCGACGGCGAGCTTAGGAAAAATATGATGATCCAAGCTCAACTTTCCGATAGCCAATCACCTTTAACACCAGAGGGTGACTCTCGAGAACTAAGCAACTTAGATGAGATCTTTATAAAAATTTATGGTAATGAATATGAGCTGGCTTTCGGTGATTTAGAGATGACGCTGGATAATACTCAGTTTGTTAATTACAGAGCCAAATTTGAGGGTATAAAGGTCGAGTGGGATGGCAATCATAAGCTCAAAGGGGCTATCGCTATCTCCAAAGGGAAGCAGGAGAGCTTGGAGTTCAAAGGGAAAGATGGAAAGCAGGGACCATACTACCTAACTGCCTCCACACAGTCATCAAATCTTCTTGTAATCCCCGGCTCTGAAGAGGTTTTTCTAAACGGGAGCCAATTGTCTCGGGGAGACGACTATACGATTGACTATTCTGAAGGGAGTATTGACTTTAAGTCTAAGCACTTTATCGATAGCAATTCACAAATATTTGTTAGGTTTCAGTATAGTGACGAAAACTATCGTCAAAATATGTATCTGGCAAACTCTGAAATCAATATCTTTGATAGCCTGAAACTAAAAACTAACCTGCTAATCAGAAACGACGATAAAAACAACCCCCTAATTGAATCTTTTACCAACGAAGACTTGGCGCTACTCAAAGAGAGTGGTGACCAACCTGTGTGGGGAGAAGGGGTAACCAAAGTTGAACAGGGGACGGGATCTTACATTTTACAAAAGACTTACGACGGATTGGAATATTACTCATATGTCGGCTATAATGAGGGTGACTATAACATACACTTTTCCTTTGTCGGCGCCGGTAAAGGATCTTACAGACAGAGCGGGCTGGATAGCTTTGAATACGTTGGCGAGCAACAAGGGGATTGGGAGATAGGCCGCCTAATTCCTACCCCTGAATACCTCGCTAATTATGATCTTGCGCTTCATTTTGAAAAGGATGATTACGATCTGTTTGGTGAAGTAGTCGTCTCTAAATATGATAAAAACACGTTTTCAAAGTTAGATAGAGATGATGACTTCGGATACGGATACCACCTACAGCTGAACTATCACCCCGACTTTAATCGGATAAACCCCAGTGGTAGCGTTTACTACCGGTACCTTTCGAAAGACCTGAACACCTTCACCGATATTAGAAAACCGGAGCAAGAATATGATTATTACGAGATTCCGCAAGAGGATGAAGAGAGGTGTAGCGAATTAGGGGCAAATCTAACAATGCGTATTGCTGAGTTCATAACGCCAATGGCTAAATATTGGCGTAAAACTATGTATAACAACTATATACAAGACAACTTTCTGATAAACACCAACGCTGCTCAAAAATGGGGATTGCCTGAGTTAAACTACCGTTATTTCTACGCTAATCAGCAAGAGATCGGCTCTGCTAACAATCGTCTTACCTCTAACCAAAATCAGGTCAGTGCCGCTTATAAACTCCGCCCCGTTATGCTGGAGAGTGAATATTACTATCGCGTTTATAAAGAGAGTTTCGATAGGATGAATGAGTCTGGTGATAGCTATAAAGGTGAGTTTGGCACTAAAATAGAGAGGAAAAATGTAACGTTCGGTACCTATGACACTAAGCAGACCGCCGGTAAAATCTTTGTACAAGTTGAAGATAATGAGGTCATTGATGATGGGGCTTGGAGAGGAACACGGCAGTCCAAAGGGGTTGGTGGTGAGGCTTACGTCGACTATAAGGAGCAACAACTAAGAGTAGCCTATTCACACTTCGATGTTAGCCAAAAGGTGGATGAGGGTGACAACAGTTTCGACTTGGCTGAGATAAATCTTAACAATAGATTTCTGAAAAAGAGTGTTAATAGTAGTGCTAACTATATGCTTAAAAACGTTGAGTTCTACCCTAAAGTGCGAGAGCTGATCTACGTCGGTAAAAATATCGGTGTATACGATAGCACAGGGGTGGTGACCGATGATGGAGAGTACGACTATAGATCGGTACAGGTGGGTGATTCTGAGATGTCGATTGAGATCAATGCTGACTTACAACTCAATATAATTCCCCGGATGTATATAACTGAAGCTAATAAAAACAAGGATAAAGAAAAGCTCACTTTGGTGGAAAAAGTGCTTAACAGGCTCCAACTTGACAACTATTTTCTTATCTCTGAGAACTCAAGAGCACACAATAAGTGGGACGTTTATCTACTTAAACCATCTGTAGTTATGAGTGACGATCTAAGTATTTACAGTAGGTCTCTTTTGAGACATACATCCTGGCTTGATATTAAAACTGGACGGGTGCTCGGTAAAATCTCCCTCCAAAAAGATAAAACTCTCGATAACCGATACCAAGATAGCTATACCTCTGACATTGAATCAAGAGAAGCAGCTCTACGCTTTAACAAGTACTTCGGTGCCGATTTTGAGCTATCTTACGAAAACCGTAACGAAATTGAGTCGCACTATAACTCAATTAAAGAGAATAACTACTACTCAATTGACGTTAGGAATACGCTCAATAATGGGATCCAAATCTCTTCTAAATTATTCGTAGATGAAGAGATCGGAGATAGAAGTGGGGGAGGCCTAACCTATAAAATGACCGGTGTAGGGATTACTGAAACGCTAACCTACTTCTTCCAGAGAAGGTATCGTCTCTACACGCAGTTAGAATACAGAAATAATCAAAGAACTGGATCTGACTTCCTGGTCTTTCTACCCGATAAAAGGGCTGGAAATATATTCCGCTGGAATTTCAGGCTCAATTACCAAATGAATAGCTTTACTACTGCAACTTTAGAGTATAGTGGGAATAATTATCCTTTACAAAAAAGCGTGCATAAGATGAAAATGGAGTTCAGAGCAGAATTTTAGAAGAGGTGTTTATGAAAAAGTATATAAGACAAGGGTTTAATGACGCCGCTGATGCCATTAAGAGATTCAATACAGAAGAAAATTTAGAGAGAATTGAGAAGATGGCTAAGGCTATAGTCGACTGCTTCCAAAAAGGAAATAAAGTGCTTATTTGTGGTAACGGCGGGAGTAATTGTGATGCGCTTCATTTTGCTGAAGAATTTACCGGTAGATTCCGTAAAGACCGACCTGCACTACCAGTTATACCTATCTCAGAGTCGAGCCATATTACCTGTGTGGGCAATGATTACGGGTTTGAAGAGATCTTTGCCCGTGGAGTAGAAGCATATGGTAAAAAAGAGGATATAGTTATCGGTATCTCAACCAGTGGTAACTCAGAAAACGTTATCAAAGCACTCAAAAAAGGAAAAGAAATAGGGTTGATTACAATGGCTCTGCTCGGCAGAGATGGCGGGAAGCTTAAAGACTCTACAGACCTCGAATTGATCGTCCAAGCTGAGACTACCGATAGAATACAAGAGATACATATGCTCGCCCTACATATAGTCATAGAGATGGTCGAGAGGATACTCTTCCCCGAAAACTATGCCTGAAAAACAACCTAATCAAATTGGAGATATCAAGCACTTTGTAACAGAAATTTATGAGAGGCTGTCAGAGCTCTATGATGTCGATAGCTGGTGGCCTGCTGAGTCTAAAGATGAGATTATTATTGGCGCTATCCTGACTCAAAACACTAACTGGAAGAATGTTGAAAAAGCTATCGCTAACCTGAAGAGTAAGCAGCTCTGCACTCTTAAAGAGATAGCCAAAGCTGACCTACAAGAATTAGCAGAAGCTATCAGGCCAAGTGGATATTATAACACGAAAAGTTCACGCTTAATAGGTTTGGCACCACTTTTGGATGGATGGGAACCTAACCCACAAAAACTTGAAAAAGCACGGGAATTTCTTCTCACTATCAAAGGGATAGGGGAGGAGACTGCTGACTCTATTCTCCTTTATGCTTTCGAGCTACCCTCATTTGTCATAGATGCCTATACAAAGCGACTTTGGGCACGAATAGCTGGTGATGAAGAGAAAAAGAGATACCGCTACTATCAACAAATATTTGAAGAAAACCTCCTCAAAGATGCCAATCTATACCGAGATTATCATAGCTTAATTGTCTCCCACGCAAAGACATACTGCCTCAAAAAACCGCGCTGTGAAAAATGCCCTCTGAAACCGATGTGCCGCTATGGCATAACTATTGATAAATAGACTGTTTTACCCTTCCATACGACAATTACTTGACGATACTTAGATTGCTATAAATCTGAACGACATTAGATAAAACAGTATAATAAGAGGTAACCTTATGCGTAACTTAGTGCCACGCGTTGCAGCAATTCACGATTTGTCGGGATTTGGTCGCTCGTCCTTAACGGTGATCATTCCAATACTTTCTAATATGGGCTTGCAAGTTTGCCCTCTACCTACCGCCGTATTATCAACTCATACTGCATATGACGGCTTTAAATTAGTCGATTTAACCGAACACTTAGAAGACTTTATAGCCCATTGGGAAGAGTTAGGGGTCTCTTTCGACGTCATATATAGTGGATTTCTCGGCTCAGCAAATCAAATTTGCATTGTGGAACGCTTTATTGAAAAGTTTAGAAGACCTGATCAGCTTATAGTTGTCGACCCGGTTATGGGTGATGATGGAGAGCTTTATAAATCATTTACTGAAGAGATGATAGGGGAGATGAGAAAGCTCATAAAATATGCCGATATTATTACACCTAACATCACAGAGGCCGCTATGCTGCTTAACCGAGAATACCCTGAACAGATGACTAATGATGAGGCGAAAGAATGGTGTATAGAGTTGGCGAAAATGGGACCTAAAACAGTGGTGATAACAAGTGTGCCAAGTGAGCCGAATAGTAAAAGCACTTCAGTTATTTCCTTTGATTCCGAACATAAACGGTTTTGGAAAGTTAGCTGTTCCTATATCCCGGCAGTGTTCCCCGGCACAGGGGATGGCTTCACCAGCGTACTCATCGGAAGCTTAACACAAGGGTTTAGCCTACCGATAGCACTCGATAGAGCAGTCAACTTTATCTCCATCGGTATACGCTCTACCTTCGGTTTCCCACACTCAGAAAAAGAGGGTATCCTTATCGAGAAAATACTCGATAACCTTAAAGCACCCATAACTATGAGTAGCTACGAGATATTATGATGAGACAAAATAAGAAAATCGTCTTTACCGACTTAGATGGAACACTCCTAAATAATGAAAGCATTCTGAGCGCTAAAAATAGAGAAACCCTGAACCGCCTCGGAGAACAAGGGGTTATAAGAGCTATCGCTACTGGCCGCTCACTCTTCTCGGCAAAAAGAGTGCTGAGCCTCGACTTTCCTATAGATTACATGGTGTTCTCTACAGGAGCCGGTATCATCGATTGGAAAACACAACAGATACTATATAAAAGAAATCTTAATGAGTCTGAAGTTAACGAATGCGCTGAGTATTTTCTGCAACGTAAACTTAACTTTATGCTGCATCACGCAGTGCCAGATACACACTACTTCTACTACCATAAAGGCGAAGGGGTGCCGGAAGACTTCAATATGAGAATGAAAATATACCACGGATATTGGGCTGAATTCAACCCTGTAGAGCATACGGCAATCCAAGCCACACAGTTCCTCTCTATGTACCCTAAAGATGAGTTTGAAGCCGCTTATGAACGCTTTACAAACGAGAAACCATACCTCTCAATCATAAAAACAAGCTCACCGCTTGCCAAAAATACACTCTGGCTCGAAATATTCGCTGAAGGGGTTAATAAAGGGGTCGGTGCGAATAAACTTATCGATCTGCTAAATCTTCAAGACGCCGATGCAATGGTCATAGGGAATGATTATAACGATAAGGATATGCTCAAAGCGTTCGAAAATAGCTATGTCGTCGCTAATGCCCCTAAAGACCTGCGAAAAGAACATAAAAAAGTAGCCTCAAATTGTGAGGATGGCTTCAGTGAGGCTGTTGAAGACTGGTTGAGATAACTAAATAATCCTGAGCAAGAGAAAAAGCTACCCCCCCTTGCTGATAGAAACAATGAAATAAAAAAAGCGACCATCTGTTTGCTTGTTTTAAGCTTACCAGACGGTCGCTTATATTTTTCGTTTAATCGGTTAGATCAAACGCTTAAAATATGAATCTGTATCCGAGCGCTCCACCGATACCAAAGCCTACTGATGGAACTACATCAAGTCCTGGAGCTACTTCAAAGAAAAGCTCTGAAGGGATTTTTTGGAATCTAAAGTTAAGTCCGATTGGAACACGAACACCAAGACCAATCTCTAAGTCGTCACCTGACTTCCAGCTGCCAACGTTAGCACCAATACCCCAGAACCATGGGATATTAAGATCTGCTACATTACTTTTGTTTTCATAGAGGTAGTTAACGTGACCATATAAGCCGCCACCCTCTAAGAATGACCAAGCAACTGCAGCATCAACAGCATTAGAGCCACCGAGCCATTGTTTGAATGAAATACCGCTCGGCTGGCCGACAATGATTCCGATTCCAGTCTCCGCAAAGACGAGAAGTGGTAACAACATTAGTACCAATAAAATAAGACTTTTTTTCATTAGTTTTCTCCTTGAGTTTACTATATGCTATATAATCTATTTCAGAACGACAATAAAGCAAGTAAAAATGATCTTAGGTTGCTAATTATTACGTTTAATTTGATATTCTGGGGCTTGTATAAACACCCCTTTTTGAATAAATAAGTCGTCTAAAGTGTTGCTCAATGTATAGATAGAGTCTGATAATACGGTCGCTTTAACCTGCTCGTTAGGATAATAAAAAATCCCTTTGTCGATCTTGATTTCTATCGAGAGGTCACGCTCTTCAGGCAAGTAAAGAACGAGGTCATTTTTAAGCTCCGTAAAGACACCTACTTTTTCAACAGTGACGGTGGTGTGTAATTTGCCGTCAGACTCTACTTGATTCACATTATAGATCATTTTGCTGCTTGGGACACCAAAGCCGTGAACTACATTATATAAGTAAAGAGAGTCGCTTTCAACAATTTCCATATCCCCTTGTTCAATATGAAGGGTAAGGCGGTTGGGATTACCTAAAGCGATTATCCTCTCTTTATGATAAGGGGTGGCCAAGAGTAGAAAGTATATAGAGATAGGGATAGATGAGATTAAAATAATCCGTGCCGGCAAAGATACCAGAAAGGCTGACTCCTTAGACCAGTAAGGGTCTACATCGATTTTCATTAAGTAGTAAACAGCAAAACAAGTTAGGTAAAGAAACCCAGCAGTCCAAAACACATCGCTTGGAAAATGACCACCTTGAGCCACCCTACTCACACCAATAGCCGCACCGTATAACATACTTATAAGGAGCATAGCAAAAGCAAGTTTAGCACTTTGCCTCCTCAGAATAAAGAAGAATACTATAAGGTAAAACCCCATAGAGGCGTGTCCACACGGAAAAGACTCAGCACTTCCACTGATCCCTTTTTCCCAGACCGGTAAATACTCCATTTTACCACCAAACTCTACAACGTCTCGAGGTCTTGGGCGCCCCCAATGGTCTTTAAAAATAGCGTTTACTATCAGGCCAGGACCGATTAGCATTACAATTACTATATAGACGTTAAACTTTCTGTAGAGGGAGAGTTTTTTGCGTGATTTACTGATCAATAATAGGGTGATCGAGGTGACTACTATTATGATGGCAGGGATGTTACCATAGTGGTAAAGGAATCGAAATAGGGGGTAGTCTTTTAAGTACCAGCCTACCCCTTGACGATAGAATAGTCTTTGTATGGTTAAGTCGAGATTAGTTAAACGGAAGATAGCTGTTCCGATCAATAAGACCGCTGAAACTATGGTTAGCTCGAACAGTATCTTTCTGTTTCTCAAAATACTATCTCGCTGTTTGTAACTTAAGCTCTGTAAACTCTTTTTGTCTTGCTGTAAGTTTTCTCATATCGACGAAAAGCAGGATCCCTGTAATAATCACCGAGGCAACGTCGGAGATGGGTGCGGCCATAAATATCCCTTTCAAACCGAAATACTTAGGGAGTATTATCAACAGAGGTAAGACGAAGATAGCCTGCCTGGACAGCGTCAAAAACATCGCTTTGTGCGGCTGCCCTGTTGCTTGGAAATAGCTTGTGCCCACTATCTGGAACCCTATTATTGGTAGGAAGATAAGAAACACTCTTAGACCCATAGTTGCTAAACCGGTAAGCTCTGGATTGTCTTTACTGAAGAAGGAGATTATCGTCTCAGGGAAGATCATTACCACAATAAACCCTAAGATACAGATAGCAGTGGCTGCTCCTATAGCCCTGTATAGAGTACGCTTGACACGTTTATATTTTTTCGCTCCGTAATTAAAACCTATGATCGGTTGAGCAGCTTGGTTGATTCCAAAACAAGGCATAAAGATGAACATCGATACGCTGTTTATAATGGCCATCGCCGCGATAGCTAAATCACCTAACTCGCCACCATAGTGTATGAGCGAACGGTTTATAAACAGCCAAATGACACTCGCAGCAGTCTGCATCGCAAATGAAGAGGAGCCTAACGATAAAATACGTTTGATTGCCTCAATATCCGGCTTCATATTGCTTACTTTAAATCTAACCGTGCTCCCATCACGTAAAAAGTAAGAGAATACCCAAATTGCAGAAGATAATTGGGCAATAATTGTCGCCCACGCTGCACCTTGAACACCCCACTTAAACACTATAATGAATAAAGCGTCCAATACAATGTTAACCCCGGCACCAAGAAACATTGTTAGCATAGCTATTTTGGCATTCCCTTCAGCTCGTATTGAGTGATTCATTCCAAACCCGATGGCGTGGAATAAAAAGCCGATAATGATAATCCGCATATAAGACATCGAATAGGGGAGAACTTGCTCACTGGCACCAAATAACGCCATCACCGGCTTTAGGAAGATTAAGCCTAAAGTGATAACTAATGCCGAAGCTATAATGTAAAGCGTGATCGCGTTCCCAAAAAGTCGCTCTGCTTTTTCTTTTTGGCCCTTACCTAAACGAATGGCAACAGATGCAGAGGTGCCAAGACCTATCAACATCGAAACTGCCATAAATATCGTCATTATTGGAAAACCTATCGCCAAACCTGACAAAGCTAAAGGTCCGACAAAACGACCTATGAACATCCTGTCTACTACATTATACAATGCATTTACTGTCATCCCCGCTACTGCAGGGATGGAAAACCTAATTAAAAGGCTACTGATCCTGTCTTCGCCCATCTTTTTAGTATGACTCATTTAATCTATCCTTTTTTCTTTTTATTTGATTTAGTGCGCCTTGAACGTGACTTGCTCTCCTCAAGAAGAGTGAAAATAAGATCATACTCTATTCTATCTAAACGGACTGTGACTCGATCCATCAGTTTGTATATCTTACGTGTCTTTCTCCCAATCAGCTCCATATAGATCTGATAGAAACGGTAGCTATCATCTCGTAAACTGCTGATCGGAACTATCCCGGTGACAGGTATTTCGTCAATCTCAACCACTATATTACTGTTGGTTATGTTAACTATCATCCCTTCATACACCTCGCCGACTTTGTCCTTCATAAACAATTTCTTGAAATTGTAGGCTACTTCACGCTCAACATTATCGGCGACAAGCTCTCTTTCAGACGCTCTACCAGCAATTTTCTTTAGCTCATTTTCAGCAAGCTTTTTTTGATCCCCTGTGTCCCAAAGATGCTGCTTCAGCAGATGGTGTACGGTTAAATCACATAGACGTCGGATAGGCGATGTGAAGTGAGTGTAATATTTTGTAGCGAGTCCAAAATGACCTATCGGTTGAACGTCGTATTTAGCCTTTTTCATACTCCTGAGAATTAGAGGGTCAAATACACGGTGGTACTTATCGTCTGGCATTAATTCTAACAGGCTTTGGATCAGCTTCTGTCCTCTAAGGTTTTTCTTAGTTGGTACGACTTCATAAAAAGCTAAGAGCCTGATAATACGGTCTACCGCTTCACCGTCTGGAAACTCGTGGACACGGTACATTCCCGCATCGGAAAACTCATTTAATCTCGTTGCTACATATTCGTTTGCCAAGAGCATACAGTTTTCAACTATCTTGTGTGACTCGGTCTCCATACTTCTTTTTAACTCGGCAATCTTGCCAGTATCGTCATAGATAAATTCAAGCTCTAGCATATTAAATGGAATGTATCCTTTGGCGTAGCGTTGATTAGAGAGTGTTTTAGAGAGTTTTGACAGATTGTCTATAGCAATGTATACCTCTTCAGGGATCTGCTCCGTATTCCCCTCTAAATAAGCATCCACCTGTTCATAGGAGAGTCTGGCTTTTGAACGTATCACCGATTCGACTACCGATTGTGAGGTTACTCTAAACTTCTCGTCCATCTTGGTGATTACTGAGATAGTTAACTTGTCTTCATCAGGACGTAGGCTACAGATTTGATTGGATATTTTTGGGGGTAACATAGGGATAACCTGACGTGAGAAATAGAAGCTATTGCCCCGTTCAAAAGCCTCTTTGAATAGGGGTGTGCCCATATTCACGTAGTGGCTTACATCGGCTATGTGGACGTAGAGTTCATACCCTTTTCCGACTTCTATTATAGAGATGGCATCATCATAGTCTTTAGCCGTTTCGGGATCGATAGTAATGGTAGGTAGGTCTCGCAAATCAGTTCGAGCCTTAATATCTTTTTCCGTTATTTCCTCACTTAGCTTGTCTACTTCAGCTAAAACAGCGGGTGGAAACTCTAAGGGTAATTCAAATTGTTTCATAACTGCCAGCGTTTCAGTGTTCACATCTCCAGCCTGGCCAAGAACTTCTACAACACGTCCAGCAGGCCTTCTTAAATCGGAGTAACTTCCCCAGTCTTTAACTTTAAAAACTACTTTATCGTTTTCATGAGCCCCAGCCAACTCAATGATATCGAATATACTATCTATTTTACCGAGGTCTGGGATGAAATACAAGCGTCCTTTATACTTTTCAATGTTTCCAGTAAACTGCTCATTCGCTCTTTTAATGACCTTTTCGACGACACCGTGTAGTAATCCACGTCTCTTAAATTTAATTCGGATTTGCACTTCATCATTATGGAATGCATTACCGATGTCTTCACCATCGATCAGGACGTCACCATCAGGGTGATTAACAAATGCATAAGAGAAGCCTCTGACTAATGAGGTAGCGTCAAATTGACCAATTATCTGTTTCGGTAGGGGGGAGGCGGCGATGCCGTACCTTCTATTCTTAAGTAGTATTTTATTTTCTCGTTTAAGGTGGTTAAGAAGGTCGTTTAAGGTCTTATATTCGTGCTTTCTGGTCTGTAAAAGGTTAGATATTTCTTTTAGTGTTAAGTATTTACCTCTGTTTACCTCAAGTAAAATCAAGATTTGTTCAGTTATCTCTCTCTTTCTACGTTCACTTGCCATTATACTTGCTTACCAATCTTCTTCTTTAGTAGTGCCATCAGCTCCTCCCTTTCTGTTTGATCTTTTGAAAAACGTATTGATTGACCACGAAATCTGTCTAACCAGCGTGGCTGCACAAACGTACTTAACATAACCCCCTGCTTATCTGCATAAAAGCAACGGAAGTCAGAATACTTACGTTCAGCTTTTGTTAGCTTGTAGTCAATAACTATTTTTTCTTCATAGAAGTCATAGTGGGTCGGAATAAAATAGGGGAGAAGATCAAATAGGATGAAGACTACCCCTAAAATGTAGTAAAAAGGGGTTTGCCACACCACAATCGTCACCAACCAGAGAATCGTAAACACGCCAAGAAGTATTAGTATTAATACGATAGACCTTTTCGGATTCTCTCTTAAAGGGAACGACTCCCAGCTCAACAGAGGTGTATTATTCGACATTTTGGATGAGCTCCCGACACTTTTCCACCTCTTCTTTCATAGAGAGGATTGAGTTGAAGACCGCTACTTTATTGAATTTAGAGCCCATAGTTTGTACCTCACGATGTATCTCTTGCACAACAAAATTCATTCTTTTACCACTTTCTCGTTCGTCCTCATGCAGGATAGTCTCCATTTTGTCGAGGTGATCTTTGACTCGCACAACCTCTTCAGTAATATCGTATCTTTCCATATAGAAGGATACTTCAGCAACTATTCGCTTCTCTAACTCATTGTCAATAGGGGCTGATAGCACCTCTTCAATGTTCTTTTTAAATCGTTCTTTCAGGTCATTTCGATACTGAGGAATGTACTCCTCAACCTGAGCAAGCTCTGTTTTAATAATTCTTACAGACTCTTTAAGCCATTCTCTTGTTTGTTCACCCTCTTTAATGGCCATAACTGAATGTCGCTCTATGCAAGTTTCAATAGATTCAAGCAATATCTTTGTGAAATCGTCATCAGTTAACTTACTCTGTTGATATGCCAATACACCTTCTGATCTCATAATTTGGTTTAGGTCAATATCAGAGGGGATATTAGTCTCAGTAAAAGCCTCTTTATAAAGGTTTACCAGATGGTTAAAGAGGTCTTTGTCTAAGCTTATCTTCTCAGTAGCCTTGCTTTTAGCCATAACGTTGCAGTAGACTTTGCCTCTAAAAATACTTTTGCTAATGATCTCTCTGATCATTGGCTCCAAATGACTAATCGAGCTACTACAATTAACAGTCAAATCTAAGAACCTATGATTCACAGATCTGATTTCAACTTCAATATCATACAGGGCATCGGTGTAGGAGTAGTGTCCATACCCGGTCATACTTTTCATAATCAACCTCTAATTTCTTTAAAATCCATATTTCTCTATCTAACTATCTTTCAGCAATATACGTTTATCGTCTCAGGTTTACATAATAGGACTTATCAGTCTAAAAGGGTGAGCCTGAATAAAATAGGACATTCTGAGCATTATTATTCTGAGTTAGATATCAACTCACCCTTTAACGTCCAACCAACTGCATCGACGATTTTGACCCTTACAAAACTACCTATCAAAGATTCGTCTCCTGGAAAGACTGCTATCTTAAAATCTCGAGTGCGACCTGCAAGCTCCAACTCATCCTTTTTACTAACCTTCTCAACGTATACTTCAAACTCCTGCCCGATCTTATCCCGATATTTCTCTTCAGTGATCTTTGTTTGCTGTTGAATCATTCTGTCCAAGCGGAAAAGTTTAACGTCTTCTGGTATTGTATCTCTGTAGTTGGATGCGGCAGTGCCCTCTCTGGTAGAATACTTAAACATAAAGGCAAAATCGAACCGTATATCTTCCATAGCTTTGAGGGTCATTTCAAACTGTTCTTCAGATTCACCAGGAAAACCGGCGATAGCATCGGTAGAAAGCGCTATATTAGGCACATTAGAGCGTAATTTAGCGACTATTTCTCGGTAGTGTTCATAGGAGTACCCTCTATTCATTTTGAACAGTATTTCAGAGCTTCCTGACTGCATAGGTAAGTGTATGTGTTCGCATACTTTATCTGCAGTCGCCATTACTTCAATAAGCTCATCTGAAAGATCTTTTGGGTGAGAGGTAACAAACCTTAGACGTCTGATCGTATCCACTTTATTCAACTCTTTTAGTAGCATCGGGAAGTCATACCCCTTGAAGCTATAAGAGTTAACATTTTGACCGAGCAGTGTAACATCTTTATACCCCTCTACCCCAGCTTGCCGCACCTCTTTGACAATATCATCAATATTACGGCTTCTTTCACGACCTCTGACATAGGGCACGATACAATAGGAGCAGAAATTATTACACCCTCTCATTATCGTAACAAACGCATTAAGGTCTTGTTTTCTCACCGGCATATACTCACTATACATCTCTGTAGAGTCCATAGTAGAAAAGGCAACGGTGGTCTGTTTTTCGATTGTCTTTTTGATGAGGTCGGGCAGATTTCGGTATCCATCAACACCGGCAACGAAATCGACCTCTCCCCTTCTCTTGAGCAATTTATCGCCCAACCTTTGTGCCATACATCCGATAACACCAATTTTCAGGTCAGGATTCAGCTGTTTTCTGGACATCTCGTTGCTGATCCGTCCCAAAACTCTATCTTCAGCGTGTTGTCTAACCGAGCAGGTATTAAAGATGATAATATCGGCAAGATCTATTGATTCTGCCTCATCGTATCCAGCCTCTCTTAGTATAGAGTTTACCAGTTCGCTGTCTGCCACGTTCATTTGGCAACCATAAGTTTCTATGTAAAATTTTCTCATATTTTTATGAAATGGTGGTTCCAGACTCGATATCGCCGTCAGTCACGATAACTTTAAGTTTCTCATCGTCATCACTTGCCGCCAAGATCATACCTTGCGACTCCAGTCCGAATATTTTTCTTGGTTGCAGGTTAAGCAACATCGCCACTTTTTTACCAACAAGCTCTTCCGGTTTGTAGTGTTGAGCGATACCAGATACCACAGTCCTCTCTTCATTAGCTATTTTAACGCGTAATTTGAGTAGTTTTTTGCTTTTTGGAACAGCTTCAGCTTCGATAACCTCAGCCACTCTTATTTCAAGTTTCATAAAGTCGTCATAGCTAATCAGCTCTTTATGTTCGAGCTCTGTTTCCATTTGACTCTCCTCTTTAGCGTAGAGTTTTTGCAATTGTTCTTCGATAATTTCATTTTCTATTCGTGGGAAGAGTGGCTCAGTTTTCTGTGTTTGGAACTGAGTTTCGACATTATTCAGCTCATCCCATTCAGGTATTTGTTCAAGGCTCATCATTTTTCTTAAGTCGAGCATTTTATTTGGCATAATCGGGTAGAACAGGATGGAGAGTTTTTGTAGTATTGCCAAGCAGGTATAGAGTGTTTCTTCAGTTCCCTCTTTATCGTTTTTAACGGCTTCCCACGGCTTTCTCTCATCGAAATACTTGTTAGCATTTCGGGCTATATCCATCATTAGTTTCACAGCCCGTCTTACCCTATAAGTTTTGAGCGCTTCATCAATTTCGACAGCGATTCTATCACTCTCATTGAGGTATTCTTTGGAAATATCAGAGAGCTCTTGAGGCTTATTAATTACGCCATTATAGTTTTTATTGGCGAAGAGGAACACTCTATTGGCAAGGTTGCCGAGTGTATTAGCCAGCTCGCCGTTAACCTTATCCTGAAACTCTTTCCAGCTGAAGTCACTATCCTTAGATTCGGGTGAGATAGCTGCCAGATAGTAGCGCAAGAGGTCACCGTCGAACACTTTTAAGAAGTCTTCAATCCAGATAGCCCAATTACGGCTTGTCGAGATTTTATCCCCTTCCAAATTAAGGAACTCATTTGCAGGTATATCGTGTGGTAGCACGTATTTACCCTTCTGCCCCATCAGTATAGCCGGCCAGAAGATAGCGTGAAAAATATTGTTATCTTTACCAATAAAGTGGATCAGTTTGGTATCCCGGTCATACCAATACTCTTTCCAGAGCTCCGGTTGACCTAAGTTTTGGCACCATTCAATAGTCGACGATATATACCCGATCGGTGCTTCAAACCAGACGTAGAGGACTTTACCCTCCCCGTTTTCAACAGGGACAGGTATCCCCCAGTCGATATCTCTGGTAATTGCGCGTTCTTTTAGCCCTTCGTCCAATAAGCCAAGGATGAAGCGGAGTATATTCTCTTTCCAATATTCTTTTGTTTTGAGCCATTCTTTGAGCTGCTCTTCAAAAGCTGGTAGGTTCAAAAACCAGTGGGCAGTCTCTCTAATCTCAGGAGTCCCACCACAAATCTTACATTTGGGCTCTTTAAGTGTAAGCGTGTCCATCAGTTTGCCACATGAGTCACATTGATCGCCCCTTGCTCCACCTTTATTGCAGTAAGGGCAGACCCCTTCAACATAGCGGTCGGCTAAGAAGCGTTTACATTTCACACAGTAAAACTGTTTGTTCGTTTTGACGTTGACGTATCCATTATCTACCAGGTTAAGAAAAAATTCCTGTGCCAGTTTATGGTGTTGTGGTCTGGCGGTCCCTGAAAAATTATCAAATTTTATATTCAATCCGTCAAAGCTATCGGAGATACTTTTATGATATTTATCAACAATATCTTGCGGCTTAACGTTCTCTGATTCCGCCAAAATAGAGATCGGAGCGCCGTGCTCATCGGTTCCACAGATAAAGATTACGTCATTCTTTTTCAGTCTCAAGTAGCGCACGAAAATATCTGCCGGTAGATAAGCTCCGGCGATATGTCCGATGTGTAACCTACCGTTAGCGTAAGGCAGAGCGCTTGTAACTACATATTTATTCATATTTTACCTCATTAGGTTGATTTATTTAGTTGTTAACAAATAGTCGGTGTATATCGTCGATCTCCACCTTATCACATTTACCAATTAGGTAAACGGTAAAGCCGAGTTGAGTCTTGGTAAGCCAAAATATTTGACGTCCCTTTTCTCGGAAGTAGACGAGTATTTCCCCCAGTAAATTGAGGTCAGAGCTCACCTTGAGCCCTGTTAAAGTAATGGAGCTAAGCCCTTTATGCACCTGATAGTCACCAATTTGATACTCTGCCAATTGTTTGATTAAAACATCGGTATCCTTCTCTTCAACGACTATTCTGAACAGCCCCGACTCCACTATAGAGTAGTCACATATTTCCGGGTTATTCCCACTCAAAGCC
>Ga0265293_10000579_pt1 | contig 86418 bp, 100 predicted proteins | sample Munlanlewell138R_FD_192505 | JGI IMG/M metagenome (GOLD analysis project Ga0265293, IMG submission 192505) | Leachate microbial communities from a municipal landfill in Southern Ontario, Canada - Leachate well 138R | ecosystem: Engineered > Solid waste > Landfill > Unclassified | place... | reverse complement strand
TGCATCGATATGTTTGCATTGCAGACCAACAAGATCCGCATCAACAAACAGCAAAACGTCAGACGACGTGCTATTTGCCCCGGCCTTCATCGCCCCACCCTTGCCTACATTCTGTTCTAGGGAGATCACCCTAATGGGGTATTGGGAGGCTACCGCAGCTGTCTTGTCAGTGGAACCATCACTGACTACAATGATCTCATCAATTACCGGATTTGCGAGAAGGACCTCCACAACCAGGCCCACCGTTTGCTCTTCGTTGTAAGCAGGAACTATCGCGGCTACACTCAAATCTGGTCCCCATCCTTTAAGAAATTCTTGATTGTTGGCACGATGGCCTCAATTGGCAAGCTCTGCTTCTCTTTCGTTCTACGCCAGATGATCTCCATTTGTCCTTGTTCTAAGGACTTCGCCCCAATCGTCACGCGGATGGGGAAACCGATTAAGTCAGCATCTTTAAACTTCACTCCCGGACGCTCGTCACGGTCATCTAGGACAACTTCTATACCTTCGGCTTGAAGTTCCTCATAAAGGCTTTGCGCTGCACTGGCCTGAGCCTCATCTTTCATGCTAACAGGGACTACGACCACCTGATACGGTGCAATAGAAAGGGGCCAAATGATACCGTCTTCGTCATAGTTCTTCTCGATAACCGCTGCTACTGTACGCCCTACTCCGATTCCATAACAACCCATAACTAACGGAGTTTCCTTGCCGTCTTCATTCAAGAACGTGGCGCTCATCGCATCAGAGTACTTCGTGCCTAGTTTGAAGACCTGTCCGACCTCGACTCCCCGGGCTCCCTGAAGCGTACCAGAGCATCTAGGACATGGATCGCCAGGTTGCGTCTCCTTGAGGTCCGTGAATGCAGTTACTTGGAAGTCACGATCTAGGTTGACATTGAGGGTGTGATGATCATCCTTGTTGGCACCAACTACCGCATTAGCGATATGTTCTATGGCATAGTCGGCATAGCATGGAATGCTCAAACCTACCGGACCCGCAAAACCAGTCCGTGCCTTCGTGACCTTAAAGATTGTTTCATCATCTGCCAACTCAAGCTCTACACATTGAAGGAACTTCTTGAGCTTAATTTCGTTGAGTTCATGATCGCCTCGAACAAGTGCGGCAATTGGCTTACCATCTGCCAGATAGATTAGGGTCTTGATGCAATCCTTCGGCTCTACACCGAGAAATGCGCTGATCTGATCGATTGTACTTGCACCAGGGGTCGCCACCGTTTCTAGTGGCTCGAAGGCTGTCTTCTCGCCTTCTTGAACCGGTACTCGAACGCCCTCTGCCCGCTCGGCATTTGCCGCATACTCGCAGGCCTCACAAAACAGGACCAAGTCTTCGCCCGATTCCGCCAAGACCATAAACTCATGGGTTACATCTCCGCCAATGGCTCCAGAATCAGCTTCGACGGGATGGGCCTCAAGACCGCAGCGCTCAAAAATCTTCTTATAAGCGTGATAGGCCGCCCAATAACTTTGATCAAGGGTCTCGTGATCCCGATCAAAGGAGTACATGTCCTTCATGATGAATTCGCGCCCGCGCATCAACCCGAAACGAGGTCTCCGTTCGTCACGATACTTATTCTGGATTTGATACAACCGAAGTGGCAACTGCCGATACGAACGCACCTCTGAGCGAACCAAAGCAGTAACGATCTCTTCGTGGGTTGGGCCTAAGCAAAACTGACGTCCTTGCCTATCCTTCAGGCGAAACATCTCATCGCCGTAGTCTTTCCAACGCCCAGACTCTTCCCACAGTTCTGCAGGCTGGATGATCGGCATTAGCACTTCTTGACCATCAATGGCGTTCATTTCTTCCCGAATTATTTGCTCTACTTTGCGAATGACTCGCAGACCAAGGGGAAGAAATGCATACATTCCTGCAGCGGAACGGCGCATGAGTCCGGCTCTGAGCATTAGTTTGTGACTGATAATCTCAGCTTCACTCGGAGTCTCTCTAAGTGTAGGTGAATATAATTGCGACATTAACATGGCGTATCCCCTATCTTTCTGCTAGCAGATTATTGGCTTCCGCAACCAAAGCGTCAACAAGTTCCTCCTCAGGAACTCTACGTAGTATCTGGCCATGGCGGAAAACTAGCCCGACACCCTTACCCCCTGTAATGCCTAGATCAGCATGCCGGGCCTCACCCGGTCCATTTACGATACAACCCATAACCGCAATGGTGATGGGCAGGGGGAAATCACTTAAACGCTTCTCCACCTCGCCTGCTATTCCTTCTAGATCAATCTCAGTTCTTCCACAAGTGGGGCACGAAATAAACAAAGGACCCCTTCGGCGCAGTCCAAGTGCGGAGAGAATAGCCCAACCAACCTTGATTTCTTCCACAGGATCAGCCGTGAGAGATACTCTAAGGGTGTCTCCTAAACCACGGGACAAAAGGGCACCCAGACCGGCGGCGGATTTCACAGTTCCAAACCACTTCGTACCGGCCTCTGTGATACCTAAGTGCGTAGGGTAGGACACACGTCTGCTGAGCTCTTCATAGGCCTCGACTGTCATGTCGATATCGGTGGCTTTCAGTGAGACCACAATGTCATGGAAGTTTAGTCGTTCAAAAATGGCGATGTGCTCCAAGGCGCTTTCCACCATCGCTGTGGCAGTTCTTCCATAGCGTTCGAGCAAGGGTTTGGATACCGAACCGGAGTTGACCCCAATTCGGATGGGGACTTGGCGTTCCTGGGCAGCTTTGACGACCTCAAGAACCTTCGCTTCAGAACCAATGTTGCCTGGGTTTAAGCGTAGCTTATGCACTCCGGCCCTCAGTGCTTCAAGTGCGAGGCGGTGATCAAAATGGATATCCGCCACAACTGGCACCGGACTATGGGCAACAATGGACTCCAAAGCTGAGGCTGCCTGTTGATCAGGCACAGCCACACGAACAATATCACAGCCGGCGCTCGCTAAGGCCTCAATCTGCTCTGTTGTAGCCGCACTGTCCCTCGTATCTGTATTAGTCATAGATTGTACTGCAATAGGCGCTCCTGCCCCTATAGGCACGTCGCCAACCATCACCTGGCGAGTTGAATGACGCATGCTTCCACTTCCTTGTCTATGAAAAGAGGTTAAATCTTGCAAGATCCTTAAACGTGGCGAAAAGCATCAAGGCCACTAGGAGAGCCAAACCGATAAACTGGGCAATACCTTTAGCTTCGGCCGCTAGAGGTTTGCCGCGCACCGCTTCCAGGAGGAGAATCAAGATCCAACCGCCGTCTAGAACTGGAACTGGAAGTAGATTCAATAGTCCTAGATTGATATTCAGGATGACGGCTAGAATCAACAGGTTTGGGAATCCATGACGGGCGGTTTCTCCCACAATCTGGACAATACCAATGGGACCAGAAACCTCAACCTTTTGCTGCCCGGTAATCATCATGCCGATGTCTCTGATCAACTGAGTAGTCAATCCCCAGGTTTGCGTCACTGCAGCCCTAACGCTAACCAAGAATGGGTATTGGGGTTTGGAATCGATACTTACACCCACTCTGCCCAGACCATCACGATTGTCTGGGGTGATCGTGAGGGTAACGAGTTCCTTTTGGCGCTTTACCACCATTTCCATTTCCTGCCCCGGAGAAAGACCAATCAGCTCCACGATTCGTTCTGAGCTACTGACACTTTCGCCATTGACAGAGACGAAAAGATCTCCCGCCTGTAGACCTGCCACTTCTGCTGGAGAAGCGGGTTCTACATAGGTAACCGTCGGTGGAACGGCAATCAACATGAAGTACAAGACAAAAAGGACAATAGCGAGAACAAAGTTCATAAAGGGGCCTGCAGCAATCGTACTCAGGCGCCAAGGTAGACTCTTATTCGTGAAACTCTTCGGATCGTCCTCCGGAACTTCCTCGCTACCTTCCACGGGCTCGTCCATTCCTGCCATTTTCACAAAACCGCCCAAGGGAAAAGCCCGCAAGGAGTACTTGGTCTCCCCTCGCCTGAAACTACCAAGGGTCGGTCCAAATCCGATGGCGAACTCATACACACGAATCCCCGCCAACTTGGCGACTGTGAAGTGTCCTAACTCATGAAAAAGAACAATGGTACCGAATATCGCTACAAACGCAATCAACGTTAACATCATGTCACCCTCTCTTGTCCACCAAGGCTCTGGCCCGCATACGGGCCTCATGGTCTACGGCTAGTATTTGCTCTAGTGTCGGAAATGATTTACCCCTAAATGTCTCCATCACTGATTCTACGATCTCTGGTATCACGGCAAAGTTCAGTCTTCCGCACAAAAAGGCTGATACGGCCTCTTCGTTAGCGGCGTTTAAGGCTATGGGTTTCTCGCCTCCAGCCTCGCCTGCTTCATAGGCAAGCCTCAGGCTAGGAAAGCGCTCCCAATCGACTGCTTCAAACGTAAGACTGCCGGTCTTGACCAAATCGAGTGGTTCCACAGGGGAAGGCCATATTTCAGGGTAGGTCAAAGCATACTGAATGGGTAGGCGCATATCTGTGGTGCCCAGATGGGCAAGTTGTGTTCCGTCCTTGAGTTGGACAAGGGAATGCACAATGCTTTCGGGATGAACCACAACGTCAATATGGCTGTAAGGAAAATCAAAGAGCCAGTGGGCCTCGATAACCTCTAATCCCTTATTCATAAGCGTTGCAGAGTCAATACTGATCTTCCCCCCCATATCCCAACGGGGGTGCTTGAGTGCTTGTTCTACTGAAACCTCTGCGAGAGATCCCTTGTAGTTGCGAAAAGGTCCGCCAGAAGCAGTTAAGATAATCTTCGCCAGATCATCTCGGTCTCGTGCTTCGATCAGGTTCCAGAGGGCACTATGTTCCGAATCAATGGGTATAATCTGATCGCGATACTGCATGACCAAGTGACCGCCAGCCACGAGAGTCTCTTTGTTGGCCAGTGCAACTCGCTTGCCGGCTTCTAGAGCCAATAAGGTCGGTTTGAGACCTACGGAACCAACCACGGAAACAACGACCAGATCACAAGCTGGATCCGTTACCATTTCACCTAGAAACTCAGGAACGCTTGAGACCGGAATAGAAAACTCTTCTTGTAGAGCCTTGGCATGCTCCTTGTTGGCGATGGAAGCAAATTTTGGCCTGAACTCGGCAATTTGCTTCCGCAACAGATCATAATTCGATCCTGCCGATAAACCATGCACGGTAAAGCCCGTATGATGTCGGAAAACGTCTAGAGTTTGGGTGCCAATTGAGCCAGTCGAACCGAGGATAACAACACTTGTCATCAGTATCAATCCTTACGTATGAATGCTTTGAGGAATACCATTAGTACTGGACCTAGTAGGGCTCCAAAGGGAGGCCATAAACGAAAACCCGCATAAAGGCCAACCAGAGCCGCCATAGGATGAAGCCCAAGTCGTTCGCTAACCAAGTGCGGTTCTCCCCATTGTCTTAAGAGTAATAATACCAGATAACCTAGGCCTAAAGCTAGAGCTGTAAGAGGATTTCCCATCCACGCTTGCATGCTGGCCAGGATCAAATAGACAAGTCCTGGACCTAGAATTGGCAGGAGATCAAAAAAACCGACAAAAAAAGCTGCCAAGAAAGGATAAGGAAGATCGAGTACCATGAAAAGAACCATGCTTACACTCGTGGAGAGCAACATCAAAAACAGCTGTACCTGCACATAGCGCCAGATAGCCCCGGTGGTATCATGGTAGATCTTTCGGGGGCTAAAGCCCCAGGACTTTGGCAGTTCTTTCAAGAAGAACTTCGTCAAACTCCTCTTATCTCGGCAGAAAAAGTAAGCACTCAGGACGGAAATCGTCCACATCAAAAAGAAGTCTGGAATCACCCATGCCCACTTCGCGACGGTCTGCAAGCTTACACCTGCATCGAGGCTCGGTAATACCTGAAGCATAGGGGAAAGCTCAGCCACTTGCCAAGGTAACAGATCAGAAAGGCCAGAGATCCCCTGAATCTCTCCCCAAAGCTGTACGACGAAGATCGTGATAACTGCAGGCAAAGTCAAGAAGGCAGCCCCTGCAAAAAGTAGAGACGTAATCGACCGAGACCAGCCCCGTGTTTCCAAAAACGTCACTGGCACGTCCAGCAGAAAGGCTAGAAGGAGTCCTAGGTAAAAAGGGCCGAAATAGGGGAAAGACAGACGCAACATCAACAAGATGCCTAAAAAAGCCCCTAGGAACGTTATAAACTGCGGTACACCCTTCACACTAACACCCCTTACTGGGGCCAGGAAGCTTTAAGAAAATGCAGATAGTAGTGCAAAAAGGACAGGAAAAACCAGAGCTAAGGAGTCGAATCGATCGAGAATGCCTCCGTGACCAGGCAATAAAGAACCGCTGTCCTTCACTGAGCGTTCACGCTTCATCGCTGACTCAACCAGATCACCAACTTGAGCACTGATGGAAAGAACGATGGCAAACGAAACAGTACGCACAGGAGACCCATTTGTAAGCAAGGCAAAAGCAAATCCCGTTAAGGCCGCGGTAAGCAATCCAAAGACGGCTCCTTCAACGGATTTTTTCGGACTTATCGAAGGAGCAAGCCTCCGCTTACCATAGCGCATCCCGCCAAAATAGGCTCCTGTATCCGTGAGCCAAGTAACGGAAAGACCAAAGACGGTCCAGACGATGCCAAACTCCTCCCGCACTAATACCAGGAAACTATAAAGAACGACCACATAGAAAAGGGCGAGTAGATTGAACGCAGAAGAGAAAAGATGCATCCCGCTAAATGTGGCACGGATTAGATAGTAGAGAAACTGGAACACGAGCCACAGAAGTAGCTTGGTACCATCTAATCCACTATATGTTAGCACCAAAAAAGATAGTCCCGCGACCACGAGGTAATCGATATAAAGGCCGGGTCCACTGATTCGCGCAAATTCTACAAGGCCGATCAGAATGATGAGAAAAACTAGGGTACGCCAAACTGAGCCTCCCAAGTAGAGGGCTCCCAAAAGAATCGGTATACCGAGCACGGCAGTGAGAATTCGCTTCGCTAACATAGATCTACTGCTCCTTCGCCAATACTTGACCAAAGCGTCGTTCTCGTCCTGAATAATCCTGGAGAGCCCGTTCAAAGTCATCTTCGCCAAAATCAGGCCATAGTACATCGGTCACGTAAAACTCACTATAAGCTGCCTGCCAGAGCAGGAAATTGCTCAGACGCATCTCGCCGCCGGTACGGATGATTAGGTCCGGATCAGGAGTAGGATGTGTGTATAGAAGCCTAGAAATAGTCGTTTCGGTAATCTCGTCGACCGTGATCTCTCCTTTGTCCACTTGCCCAACGAGTGCTTGTACTACGTTTAGAATTTCTTGCCGCCCGCCATAATTAAAGGCCACATTAAAGGTCATCCCTGTGTTCTGCCTAGTAATTTCCTCGGCATCATTCCAGACCTTGAGAATGTCTGGCGACAAGGTGCTGCGATCTCCGACTAACTGAATGCGAACACCTTCCCGATGGAGTTCTTCGATTTCCTGAACAAAGGTCTTGTGCATTAAATCCATCAAAAAATCTACTTCTTCTCTGGGTCTTGTCCAGTTCTCGGTACTAAAAGCATAGACGGTGAGTGCGCCGATGCCCCTTCGTGAGGCGTAGCGAACCGCTGTCTTTAATGCCTTAACACCTTGACGATGACCAAAGAAGCGAGGCAGAGCTCTGCGGCTGGCCCATCGACCATTTCCATCCATGATTATTGCCACATGTGCCGGTAGTCCATTCAACTGCTTCCTATTCAACTGCCCACCCTACCTCTCTCAACTCACAGTCCAATCTGCGCTGGCGCACACTAAGTCTAGCGTTCCTGATTCGTCACTCCGCACTGCGATAACAAAAGCGTCCTCCTGAGAGGACACCTTACCGGGTGCGGCTGTGAACTGAAGCCTATAGGATACGCCTTCCTCCTGGAGTATCTGTTCAGCCTCTTCCAGAGGATATCCGATCAAGAATTCCCAGTCCATTACAGCCTTACCTGGTTCACTCAAACTTCCATAATCTCCTTTTCTTTGGCCTTAAGCAGCTCATCAACCTGCTCGATAAACGCATTTGTTTGCTCCTGAATTTCGCTTTGCACGCGATGCGACTCATCTTCAGAGATATCGCCATTCTTCTCAAGCTTCTTCACCGCATCATTTAGGTCGCGCCGAATGTTGCGAATTGCCACCCTGTGTTCCTCAGCATCCTTGCGGACAAGGCGGACAAGGTCCTTGCGTCTCTCTTCGGTCAAAGTGGGAATGGAAAGACGAATAACAGTGCCGTCGTTGCTTGGAACAAGACCAAGATCTGATGTGAGAATCGCCTTTTCGACATCCTTGATGGATCCCTTATCCCATGGGGTAATGACCAAGAGCCTAGGTTCTGGCACGCTTACACTGGCCATTTGATTCAAGGGCGTCGGAGTACCGTAATATGAGACCATGATGCGATCTAAGAGTGCTGGATTTGCCCGCCCCGTTCGGACACTAGCGAATGCCCGCTTCGTTGCAGCAATAACCTCTTCCATTCTAGTTTTTCCATCTTGCATGATTTGATCAGTCACGTTGTTCGCCTCCTACGTATGTACCAATCTTCACACCACAAACTGCTTTTTCGATATTTCCGGGTTCATCAAAGTTAAAAACGATGATGGGAATACCATTGTCCATGCACAGTGAGGTAGCGGTAGAATCCATGACTCCGAGATTCTGGTTAAGTACATCGATGTAGCTGATCGTCTCATAACGAGTTGCATCGGGATTCGTTCGGGGATCACAATCATAGACTCCGTCCACGCCCCGCTTGGCCATTAGGATGACTTCAGCCTCGATTTCAAGTGCCCGTAGCGCTGCAGCGGTATCAGTGGAAAAATAGGGATTCCCTGTACCTGTAGCGAAGATTACGACACGGTTCTTCTCTAGATGACGGACAGCTCTGCGCCTAATATATGGTTCAGCGATTTGGCGAATTTCAATGGCTGTTTGTACCCTAGTCGGTACACCGCATCCCTCGAGCGCGTCCTGCAAGGCGAGGGCATTGATGACTGTAGCCAGCATTCCCATATGGTCAGCAGTGGTCCGATCCATACCCTTTGCACTTCCAGAAGCTCCACGCCAAAAATTGCCACCACCAACCACAATGGCCACTTGCACACCAAGCTTTAGAACATCAGAGATTTCAGCTGCGATTGTTGCTACCACCTCGGGATCAATTCCGAAGCCATCGCCTCCGAGGGCTTCGCCACTCAATTTGAGTACGACCCTCTCGTACCTTGGCACTGCCATAGACATCACTCCTTTATTATTCTGCGTTTGGAAGCAGATCCCTCCACTTAAAAAAAGAGAACACCGAGGTGCTCTCTATTGTCCCATCTGGGCTTGAACTTCTGCGGCGAAATCTTCTTCACGCTTGGCAAGTCCCTCGCCACGTTCGTAACGTGTAAACCGTCTTACAGAAATCTTTTCGCCAATCTTTGCTACCTTAGCAGTAAGTAGGTCGTTCACCGTCATATCTGGATCCTTGACGAAAGGTTGCTCTAGGAGACAGATTTCCTTAACATAACGGTCAACACGTCCTTCGACGATTTTGTCTATGATATGGGCTGGCTTGCCCTCGTTTTCCGCAATCGTCTTGTAAATCGCACGCTCGTGATCCAATACTTCTGCAGGAATCTCATCCCTGGAAACGTATTCTGGCTTGGAAGCAGCGATATGCATGGCAATGTCCTTGGCGAGTTCATGGAACTCATCGGTCTTGGCTACAAAGTCAGTCTCGCAGTTCACTTCGACCAACACACCAATTCTGCCACCCATGTGAATGTAGGACTCTACAACACCCTCTGCTGCAATCCGTCCCGACTTCTTGGCTGCGGCTGCAAGGCCCTTTTCACGCAGAAAGTCAATGGCAGCGCTCATGTCGCCATTTTTCTCCACCAAAGCCTTCTTACAATCCATCATACCAGCACCCGTTTTTTCACGGAGCTCTTTAACCATAGCTGCAGTAATGTTCGCCATAAAAACCCTCCTCCAAAATTAGTCGAAAAAAGGGGTGAGAGTACTCTCCCACTCCCTCTTTGTTCTTCATCTACTCTTCGTCAGTAGCTTCATTGCTCTCTTGTTCAACATCGCTGACCAAGCTAGCGCCTTCCTTAGCTTCCACAACAGCATCTGCCATCGTTGTTGTCAATAGTTTGACTGCACGAATAGCATCATCATTACCTGGGATCACATAATCCACTTCGTCTGGATCGCAGTTTGTATCCACAACCGCTACAATGGGAATTCCGAGCTTGCGTGCTTCGGCCACTGCAATGCGTTCTTTCCGTGGGTCAACGACAAACACAGCACCGGGTAGGGTTTTCATTCCACGAATTCCACCTAGGAAACGAGTTAAGCGGTCCTGCTCCTTGCGCAGTTCCATAACTTCCTTCTTAGGCAATACGTCAAAAAGCCCTTCCTCTTCCATCTTTTCAATCTCTTCAAGTCTCGCGATACGGGAGGTGATGGTCTTGAAGTTGGTTAACATTCCACCTAACCATCTCTGGTTTACATAGAACATACCGCAACGTTCTGCTTCCTCACGGATCGTCTCTTGCGCTTGCTTTTTCGTACCTACAAAAAGTACTGTCTCACCTTCTGCTACAGTGTCACGGACAAAAGAGTATGCCTCTTCTACTTTCCGGACGGTTTTTTGTAGATCGATGATGTAAATACCATTTCTCTCTGTGAAAATGTACTCTGCCATTTTCGGATTCCATCTGCGGGTCTGATGCCCAAAGTGAACGCCGGCCTCTAACAATTGTTTCATTGAAATAACGGCCAAATCGCCCACCTCCTCTCTTGTTTTTTCCTCCGTTTCCTTCACCCAAGGATAAGACCAAATGGCAACCTTATCTCCTGTCCAGAACCGTGTGTAGTCTTACACCACTTGATAATATAACACATTTAGTCACTTTCAGCAAGTGGTTTACGGTCTTTATTTAACTCGGCAATGAGTTGGACCTCTCCTAGACCCAAGCCCAGTTTTTTGGCAATAGTTACCACCTCGTCGCCCTGTTGCATCAGCTCCAAAACAGCTGTGACTTTGGGAGATTGGACATGTGCAGGTAAGAAGTTGGCAATAATCTGTTCCTGCAGTTTCATCAAGGCTCGGTGCTTCTCATCGATTTCGGCAATGATCTCAGCTTGCCTGGCTTCGAGTTCGCTGATGGACTCTTCAATCATAGCTTCTAGCATCGCGTAATCCTCATTTGGACGCGTAAATAGGTTGGGCCGAAAGATAAACACACCCACAATACTTACCGCGATACCTAACGAGAACACTAGAAAAAACTCCATCTACGCCACCTACCCTCTAGGCTCGCAAATCGATGCGGCGCTTATTCCTGCGCCCCTTCATGTTCTTTTCTTCCTGCTCTTGCTGCCCAGGACGTCGCCCTTCATTTTCTTGGCGTTCCCGAACTCTGTCCTTTTGCTTGTTCTTCTCCACCCTCTGCTGCCGAGCGGCAAACTCCTCGGCGACTTGAGGCGCTAACTTTCCTGCAGCCCCCGTTGGATCCCCTTCGCGGTGAACACGGGGCACTTGATCTGACCGTGAGACAAGAACTTGGAAATCAGGAAACTTAATGGACATCTCAACTCCTCCGTCTACACTAGTTTGCTCCGCAGAGTCATCACAGCTTTTGTATGAATCTGTGAAACTCTCGATTCTGACACATCCAAGACATGGCCGATCTCCTTCAAGGTAAGTTCCTCATTATAGTACAAGGCTAACACCAGCTGTTCACGCTCGGTCAGCCCCTCCACGGCCGAGGTCAACTCTTCGATACTCTCATCTCGCAAAAGCCTGTGATCGGGTAGGATCTCCTCATCAATCACAAGATCCAAGATCTTAAGACTGTCGCCTTCCCTATCCGTTGTGATGGCATCATCTAGGGAGAAAAGGGTAACTCCCTTCACCTCGGTCAACAGTTCGTAGTAGCGTTCAGGCGACATCTCCAAAGCGGCTGCGAGCTCTTGATCGCTTGGGCTTCTGCCTAGTTCATTGGTGAGGTTATAGACTTGATTCTCTAACGCACGAATCTTCGAGCGTACACTCCGGGGTACCCAGTCCATGGAACGCAGACCATCAAGAATAGCCCCACGGATCCGAGTGCCTGCATAAGTCTCGAACTTGATATTACGGGTCTCATCAAACTTCTCCAAGGCATCAAGTAAGCCAAAGAAACCAAAACTCTCCAGATCACCAATTTCCACACTGCTCGGTAAATTCATGGCCATGCGACCTGCAACATATTTTACTAAGGGTATGTACTCGTTCAGCAGCTCGTCGCGGGCCCCTACGTCACCGGACTTCTTATACGTGCTCCAGAGCTGATCGAGTCGCTGTTTCTCCTTATCCGATGTCATTGATTCACCCCCAAGGGGTTAGTGATCACTTTCGCTCACCAACTAACTCTGCCAGAGTGATCTGGCGTTGAAATACGAATCGAATAATCGCCTGTCTGAACTGTTCGGGCAAGTCAATGAAGCTCATGCCATACGTAACACCAGTCTCCGAAGGTACAAAGCGAGCGACGCATGCCTTGCCCGTAATAGACTCATCCTTTAGGGCAAATGAGACGCGGATCATATCGTCAATCTGCAGATTATGGGCCGTTTGAAGCAAGAACCCACCGCCACTAAGATCCAACATGACACCTGATTGGGGGGGCGATTCTACACCATTTTCGTCGTTCATCACGAAGACAACGTCAATCGACACTGGCACCCTAAGAAAGCTTCGCTCCTGGGTCTTTTCCCATTTGCCAAGCAAGCGCAATTGCAGCAAAGGAACCTTCGCTGTGAAGCGCTTCTCGATTATCGCCTGATTTGTAAACCGACCCTCTTGGATCGTTCCCTTAAGCTTGATTTGTACATCGAGGCGCATGCCGAGACGAAGTGGAACGACCACTCCCTGTCTTATCGGAGCTCCAACGATCAATAGATCATCATAGGCATCCTCAACCCTCGTCCGATAAATCTCCAAACCGCCATGTCCCTCTAGATGTAACTCAATTAATTGGTTAGGTAAGAGTTGCATAATAGTACCTCTCTAGCTGGTCAAAAAGTGGTGTACCTTAGAAAAGAATCCCTTGATACCCAGAGAAGTAGTAGGAATCTTCTCTCCGGCTAACGCCCCTGCAATTTCCCTGATCGAACGGCTACTCATGGAAGCTGGAAAGGCTAACAATACAGGTTGTTGTTCTGACACTGCCTTGGCAAGTTGCGACTCCTGGACCAGATGGCCAATGTAGTCTACTTCCCAGTCGACATACTCTCGCAAGACGGAGTTTAACTTGCTGGCAACGAGTCCTGCTTCACTAGAGTTTTTGGCCATGTTCACAACAAGGCGAACTCTAGCCTCAGGGCTCTCTTTGTTGATTACTTTGAGAAGTCCGTAGGCGTCTGTGATCGCTGTCGGTTCTGGAGTCGTAATGACCAAGATCTCAGTAGCTGCGAGGACAAAACTCAAGACACTCCGATGGATCCCCGCTCCTGTGTCAAGGATAATAAAGTCGAATTCGCTATTGAGTTCTTCTAGAGATCGAATGAAAACCTCCAAACGCCAACCGCTGAGATTTGCCAAATCTGTAACTCCTGAACCTCCTGAGAGAATTCTCAGCCCTAGAGGTCCTTCCGCCATAATATCCTTCAATGTCTTTTCACCACGAAAAACATGACCCAAATTAAAAGGGGGCGTGATACCCAGGACAATATCCACGTTTGCCAGGCCTAGATCCACATCAATGAGTGCGACGCGGTGATTCATCTGACACAGGGCTAGGGCGAGATTGACGGCGATATTCGTCTTACCTACCCCGCCTTTTCCACTGGTTACTGCTATGATTCTCGAAGTACTGCTTTGCTTTCTGACTAGTTTTCTCAAACCCTCTGCCTGATCTCTCATAATTGAGCGTCCCCCAAAATTAGCTGAGCTATCTTTTCGTTTGTAGCTACGTCGATGTCTTCCGGGACCCCCTGCCCAGTAGTGACGAATGAAAGAGGAGCCTTAGTGCGTTCACAAGTCTGCAAGATGACTCCATACGTTGTTGTTTCATCCAGTTTGGTTATGATGACTCGGTCAATCGATACTTGAGCGAAGGCTTTTACGATTTCGTCGACATCCTGCGGTTTGGTTGTAGCGCTCATCACCAAGTGGACTTCTGCCTCAATACCGACTAAATGGTTTTTTAACTCTGTAATCTGCAGATAATTGTTCTGGCTTCTTCCTGCGGTATCGATCAGAATAAGATCTCGATCTTGCATCCGACCAATTGCATCTTTAAGTTCTTTCGGACTATAAGCCACCCGAACAGGGATTCCGATGATCTCGGCATACGTCTTAAGCTGCTCTACAGCGGCAATACGATACGTGTCGATCGTAACTAGCCCGACACTCTTTGCACCAATAAGACTGAAGTTTGCAGCGATCTTGGCAATCGTCGTCGTCTTGCCTACACCAGTCGGCCCAACAAGCGCTACAATTCGCTGTTCTCCTGAAAACTCCCAGGGATCCACCGTTACGACTCGTTCTGCAATCAAGCCTTTAAGACGAGTCCAGATCGCGCTCTCGTCGTTCCACGCATCCTTAGGCAAACGTGCCAAAACATCTCTCAAGAGGCCTTGTACGAGATCTTTCGGAATATCTCGGCGCATGAGTCGCCCATAAAGCCTCTGGACGGCCTCTGACATAGATGGATCAAATCTTGTGGTGTCGGGGCGTGAGACCTGATCCTTGACCCCGCTTGGTTCTGCAGTCTCAGGTCTCTCATTCTTTGTAGCAGCCAAGGAAGTACGATCGATGGCCCCCACCACTTCATAGTGCTTTGGACCTAGACGTCCCCATAACCAGCGCCTCTTTTGGACGGTTTGCAGAATAATAGCATCGACACCATACTCCCGGCGCAGACCATCTACCGCCTCTTGCATTGTCTTTCCAGTAAACTTCTTAACCCTCATGGTTCCATTTCACCGTCCCCACCGCATTAACCTGAATATCTGGACTGATTTCGTTGTAAGACAGTACAATTAGACGAGGGATTGCACGCTCGGTAAGTCGTTTTAGCGCCATCCTTACCTGGGGAGACGTTAGGACTATCGGATAGGGTAAGACATGTTCCTCCAGAGCTTGGCCTACTGCATGATAGAGATTCTGCAAAGCTCTAGGATCCAAGGCAATGCTTAAACCACGCTCCGTATACTCCATCCCTGCTTCGATCGCTTCTTCCCACTGTGGCGCAAGTGTCAAAACAGTGAGCTCGTCTTTCTCAAGATACATTTGGGAAACCTGGCGTTTGAGTGCTTCCCGAACATACTCGGTGAGATAGTCAGGATCCCTAGTGATGGAAGCAGTATCTGCCAATGTCTCCAGAATAGTGACCATATTGCGGATGGGTACTCCTTCTCGCAATAGATTCTGCAATACCTTTTGAACCTCGCCGATGGTTAACAGATTGGGAACTAGTTCCTCGACGACGGCAGAGTAGTCTTCACGGGCACCGTCAATCAACGCCTTGACCTCCTGTCGACCAAGGAGTTCATGAGAATGCTCGCGAATGATCTCTGTTAGATGTGTTGCTAAGACTGCTGGAGGATCCACTACCGTATAGCCTGCATATTCCGCCCTTTCTCTAGATTGAGCGTCAACCCACAGCGCACTTAGGCCGAAGGCTGGTTCAGTAGTGGCAATACCTGGTACTGTGTCTGTGACACCACCTGCATCCATGGCCAAGTAGTGGTTGATCATCAGTTCTCCACGTCCTACCTGGATTCCTTTAATCTTCACTACATACTCATCGGGATTTAGCTGAAGGTTATCACGAATACGAATGACTGGAACCAGGAGCCCAAGCTCGATTGCACACTGACGCCGAATCATACTAATCCGGTCTAGCATGTCGCCTCCCTGACCTTCGTCAACCAGGGGAATCAGGCTATACCCAATTTCCAGTTCGATCTGATCAACTTGAAGCAGAGACAAGAGCGACTCGGGCTTGCGGGCCTCTTCGAGCTGTCTTTGTTCCATCGCCTCGTCTTCGGCTATCTCGCCTCCCTTTTCGCCCTTCCATAACCAATAGGCAAGGGCCCCTAGGAGTCCACCAATGATGAAGAAGGGGAGCTTGGGTAAGCCACCAATAAGGGCAAAGGCGATGACCACTGCCGAAGCACCGGCCATAACACGATACTGGGAGAACAGTTGATGCGTAACATCGGCCCCTAGATTATTCTCTGAAGCGCCACGGGTCACAATAATACCTGTCGCGGCAGAAATGAGTAGAGCAGGAATTTGGGATACCAAGCCATCACCGACAGTCAGCAAGGTGTAGCGACTCACTGCACCCGAAAAGTCCAGTCCCCTTTGGAACATGCCTACCGCGAAACCACCTAGGAGGTTGATAACGGTAATAATGATGCCTGCAATAGCGTCACCCTTCACGAACTTGGTAGCACCGTCCATGGAGCCATAGAAATCTGCTTCCCGTGAGATCTGGCTTCGCCTTTGTCTCGCCTCAGACTCAGAAATCAAGCCTGAGTTGAGATCGGCGTCAATACTCATCTGCTTACCTGGCAGGGCATCCAAGGTGAAACGGGCTGCTACTTCCGACACGCGCTCTGCACCTTTCGTAATGACCATAAAGTTAACGATGACCAAGATTAAGAAAATGACAAAACCAACGACATAATTGCCGCCTACGACAAAGTCACCAAAGGCACGAATAATCTTACCTGGATTACCACTAAGCAAAATGAGTCGCGTCGAAGACACATTCAGGGCAAGCCTAAAGAGTGTTGTAATAAGGAGCAAAGCGGGAAACACCGAAATCTCCAAGGGTTCGCTGATGTTCATTGTAATAAGAACAATGAGGAGCGATAGGCTGATGTTTACGGCTAATAAAATGTCTAAAATGGCAGGTGGTAGAGGTAGCACCATCATCACGACGATCATGACTACCGCCAGCATAACCGTAATGTCGCTCGCCCGCCCGAAATTTCGTAAAAACGAAGTCGATGTCTTAGCCATTCTTACCATCCATTCTACTTAACTAAACCGTCTTTCTCCTGAGACGATAGACAAAGGCCAATACTTCGGCAACTGCTGCATAAAGCTCCGCCGGGATTTCCTGTCCGATCTCTGTCCCTTTGTACAGGGCTTGGGCCAACGGCGCATTTTCCACTGTGGCAATATCGTGCTTCTTGCCCTCCTCTTTGATCCGCGCAGCAATCAGCCCCATGCCCTTAGCTACAACTTGCGGGGCACTCATTTCATCAGGTTTGTAGCTTATGGCAATGGCATAATGCGTTGGGTTTGTAATAATCACGTCAGCCGTGGGGATTGCTGCCATCATACGCTGCGAAGCCATCTGTCTTTGGCGTTGACGAATCTTAGAGCGTATCTGTGGATCGCCTTCCATCTGTTTGTACTCTTCCTTGATCTCTTGTTTGGACATTTTGATGCTATTCTCAAACTCTCTACGCTGCCACCAGTAGTCTGCGGCCGCTATGATCAACAAAAAAAGTCCAACTTGTAGCCCCATCCTGTAGATACTATCTGTCATTAGAGAAATGCTCTCTCCTAGACTAAGAAGACTAATTTGGGGTAGCCATTCAAGATTCTGCCGCACTTGACCATAGACCAAATACCCTACCAAGAAGATCTTGGCCACCGACTTAGCAAACTCAACTAGAGCTCGTTTGGAGAAAATCCGTTTAAAGCCTTCAATAGGGTTAATGCGAGACAGCTTAGGAGTTAGGGCTTCACTGGATGCGTAGAATCCCACTTGAATCACTTGACCCACCACACCGATCACCAAAAGCCCAAGGAGAATCGGAGCAACAATCAAGGCCAATTTTACGAGACCAAAGAGAAAGAGTTGGTGAAAACCTGAAGCGTCACCATCCCAGTACGCCATATTCTGGAAGTAATAGTTTAGCATTTCTTCTAAGTGCCTACCCATGTAGGGTGCAAGGGCATTAAGCATCACAAAGGAGGCTAAAACCATAAAGGCCGTGCCTACTTCTCCGCTTTTGGCCACTTGCCCCTTCTTCCGAGCTTCCTCGCGCCGTCTAGGGGTGGCAGGTTCTGTTTTCTCCCCTGCAAAGAGCTGTAAGTTCATGGAATACTCCGCCACCTAACTCCCCCCCAGAGCCAATAAGCCTTGCACATAGCGAAATAGGAGCCCATCCACTGCGAAAAGCTGGCTGGCAATATAGACAAAGGTGGGCAAACCAAAGAAGATGACCACAAGCCCAACAAGAATCTTGATGGGAAATCCCAAGACAAAGACATTGATCTGAGGCACAGCCCGGATTACAATACCAAGTCCAATGTCAGTCAATAGAATCGTGGCAGTAATGGGAAGGGCAATTTGGATCCCAACCACAAAAACCTGCTTGACTAGATCCACTACTAAGGAAAAAGCTGGTTCCATCTGAATCATAGTTCCAAATGGAATCACCTGAAAGGAATACTGAACCGCCTGAATGAGCCACAAGTGAGCGTCCATGGCCAGGAATATCAGCACCGCAAAAATATAGTAAAACTGCGAGAAGACCGGGACTTGTCCGCCAAGTGCAGGATCAAAGATGGAAGCCATGCCAAAGCCGATGGGAGTATCCACGTAGTGACCAGCGAAGTTCACAATCGAAAAGACTAAAGTAGCGACAAAGGCTAGAGCAAAGCCGATGACGACCTCATTCATGGCGAGAAGGGCTAAGACACCCCAAGATTCCAGGTTCCAACTCACATCTAGAGCAGGCATGGATAAGAGTGAAACTAGTGCTGCAAATCCCAACTTGACCATCATGGGTATGTTTCGCATGTTAAAAATCGGTGCCAAAGCCATAAAGGTCCCCAGCCTAATAAAACTCAAGGAGAAGCGGACGAAATCAACAACAGAAATCACAACCGATTCTCCCTTCCCCTACATGATATAAGCTGGTAAATTGGCCAACAAACGCTCCGCGAAACTCACAAGATTGCGGATCATCCACGGCCCGAAAATCACGATCGAAACCAAGACCGCTACGATCTTCGGGATAAACGTTAGCGTCTGTTCTTGAATCTGCGTGGTCGCTTGGAAGACACTAACCAACAGACCGACAAGCATACCAATGAGTAACGCTGGTCCGGCCACCAAGAGAATTGTCCAGACTGCATCTCGGGCAAGGCCCACAACCGTCGCATCCGTCATCTAGTCACCATCCTCACGAGAAACTCAGCAAGAGTGAACGAACAATCAGGTGCCAACCATCCACCAGAATAAACAAAAGGATCTTGAAGGGTAAAGAGATCATAACAGGCGGCAGCATCATCATCCCCATTCCCATCAGGGTGGAGGCAACTACCATATCAATCACTAAAAAGGGTATGAAAATCACAAAGGCCAGTTGAAATGCTGTTTTCAGCTCCGAGATGACAAAGGCAGGAATGAGAGTCAAGGTGTTAATGTCTTCCGGTGTATCGGGTCTCTCCTCTCCCCTTACGTTGATGAACATCTCCAGATCTTTCTCCCGGGTGTTGCGGATCATGAACTCACGGATGGGCTCCACCCCAATCTCCCATGCCTCTTCCAAAGCGAGCTCGCCGGCCAAATATGGTGAAAGGGCGTTGGTGTAGACCGCACCAAAAGATGGAGCCATAATAAAGGCCGTCAAAAACAAAGCGAGGCCCACCAAGACTTGGTTGGGCGGCACCTGGTTTGTTCCAAGAGCATTACGGATAAGTGAAAGAACGATGACAGTCCTTGTGAAGGAAGTCATAAGAGTCAAGATCGCAGGAGCCAAGCTCAGTATCGTTAGTAACAATAGAATCTGGAGGCTTACAGCCACATCGCCTGGACCATCGGCCACTCCTAGACCAATGTCAATTGAGGGAAAGGGTATGTTCGTCTGTAAAAAGCCCATTAACTAGGGACCTCCTCCTTTACACACTGCGTGTCTTCCTTGCGATCCAATATGGTAATGGTCTGATTTGTGACACCCAGCAAGTAGCGCTCACTCTCCCATTCGACAACGTAGAGTGCACGATTCGAACCCAATGAAAGGGCTTCCTTAATGCATAGATTTTGCCCTACCGTGTGTTTTCTTCCATACCAACGAGTAACGTAAAAGGCACTGGGAACAATGATGACTAAAGCGAGAACCATGCGAACGAGTCCCCAGATCATGGTGCTATCCATGGTTCGATTTCACTCTCCTAGAACCGCTTTGATTTCGGTAAGATCTCCAGGATCCTCACGCCGAAGTTTTCTTCCAAAACAACGACCTCCGCTTTGGCGGACTTGGTCTCATTGACATAGACATCTACAGGTTCGCCTGCGTGACGTTCTAGACTGATCACAGATTGCGGCTGAAGTTCTAGGATCTCATTTAGAGTTAATACTGTGTTCCCCAACTCTACTGTAACCGTCAAGTCGATATCCTCGAGCAGAGTAATACTCTGATCCTCTTCTAGCTGGCCAATTTCGTCGATGGGCGTGAACACGGCTCGGGTCACAGGGGACTTGCTCTCATTTCCTTTGAGGAGTGCCTTACCCGATTCCTTAGCCTGCGTAAGGCTTATCGAATCCCTTGCGGCCTCTACGATTGCCTCAAAGGACTCTTTATGTTGAACCACTAAACAGAACTCATACCGCTGGGCATAGCGTGTAAGCACATGGCGAATTAGATAAGAGTAGGGTTCTAACGCAATTTCTCTCAATTCATTGACAGAGAGATTCTGGGCCTGATAGATACGATGGGAGACTCCTCCCAACTCTGCAATCTGGCTAACCCAGGCCTGGCTCAGAAGGTGCATCGCCTCTGGAGCTTTCATTTGCAGCCGTTCAGCTAGCAACGTCGCATCAGTTGTGTTCATAAATAGTAGCAGTTCACTGTTACCCAAATCGGCCGCGACCACATAACTGTCATCAGCGATCTCCTGCACTAATGACTTACCTATGTGCTCTATATACGGTCCTTCTAACTCGAGTGGATCCGCCAGACGGCGATTGATTTGAGCCATCATGTTCTGGGCCACTAGCTGCAAAAACCCTTGGAGTTCCTCTAAGGAGGATTCCGAACTTCCTTTTCGTAGTAATGCTTCTATTTCGCCTTGAGATAGGATCGGACTGGTCATAATGACTCCTTTCTAGGGTCTATTGCAGGATTAGATCAATGAAAAAGACATCAGTGATCTCGCCCTTTTGCACAAATTCGTTGATGGTTCTGATAATGTCGTAGCGTAGAATTTCCATGCCATCCTGGCTGCTGAGCTCATCCACTGTACGAGGACGGAGAAGTGAAATGATTTGATCGCGAATCTGCGGTGCTCTGCTCTCTAGCTCACTAATGACCTTGGAATCACTGGCCTCTAGAACAATACTAGTCCGTATAAAACGCATCTGGTTTGTGGTGCTAGTCAAATTGAGAATAAATTCGCCTACATCGTAGGTTGGTCCCATGGCTCTGCGAGTAGTAGCTTCACTAGCTTTGGGTTCATCTACACTGCCACGAGCAAATATCAAGTATGTAGCGAAAGCACTGCCTACAGTAGCTACGATCAGGAGAGCTATTGCAACAATCAAGAGTTTTGCATCGACTTCAACTTTTTTTGCCATCTCACTATCTCCCCTCAATTTGGTTCAAAATTCCACATGTCAATATTTAGGATGACAATATCCACACGACGGTTTAGCGCTCTGTTTTGGACCGTATCATTAGGACGAATCGGCCTGTATTCGGCATACCCCGCAACACTTAACATTTGAGGATCAAAACCTTCCTCCTCAATCAAATAGCGAACGACATTTGTTGCTCGATGCACACTCAGCTCCCAGTTCGATGGAAACGTGCTTGTCCGAATGGGCCAGTCATCTGTGTGTCCTTCCACCCGGAGAGGATTGGGTAGATCTCTAAGTTGATCTGCAAGACTATCCAGAATTTCTAGGGCATTGGGTTTCAAGGTGGCTTGACCAAGATCAAAGAAGACTTGCTCGGCGAAACGTACAATCAGACCTCGCTCTTGGAGTTCCAGCTCGACCCCTTCCATCCCTGTTTGCTCTATGTACTCAGTCATCTGTTGAAAGAGTTCAACTAATTGCTGATTCCCCAGATCGGAGTAGTCATAGGGTAGGGGAGCCGGGCTTTCCAAAAAACTCTGCCCCTGTTGAAGGACTCCCAAATAGTTCTGAAAGGCATTGATCACGGAACTAAACTTCCCCTCATCAATACTGGAGAAGGCAAATAGAAGAACAAAAAAGGCAAGTAAAAGCGTAACCATGTCGGAATACGTCGTTAACCAACTTCCGGTCTTCTTGGACTCTTCCCGGTCTCTCCTACGCATCGGCAGTCACCCTCTCAGATGCTACCTCTCCTCCTCTGGACTCGGGAGATGTTGCTCTCTCGGCCGGTGACAGGAACGACTTTAGTTTTTCTTCTACGATCCTTGGGTTCTCACCTGCTTGAATCGACAAAATACCCTCAATCATCACTTGCTTCAAAAGGATTTCTTCATCGCTCTTGATACCTAGTTTCCCAGCTAGGGGAAGAAAGATTAGGTTCGAAGCGATGGAACCATAGAGAGTTGTAATCAGGGCAACCGCCATACCCATACCAATTTGGTCTGGGTTATCTAGCGCCCCGAGCATGGCAATAAGACCAATAAGCGTACCAATCATGCCGTAGGCTGGTGCCAGAGCACCCATCTGTTCAAAGATCCTTTGACCAAGTTTGTGACGTTCTTCTAAAAAGATTAACTCAATTTCTAAAATGTTCCGTACTAGCTCAGCGTCTGTACCGTCTACGACTAATTGGATCCCCTTCTGCAAGAAAGGCTCATCTACTGACAAAGCTTTTTCTTCGAGTGCCAAAAGACCCTCGCGCCGTGAGGTCTCAGCGAAGTCTACGAGTGTCCGAATCATAGCGATGCTATTATTTGCTCGTTTTGAAAAGGCAACTTTCAACAGGGGAAAGACACTGAGAACTTGGCTCATGGTAAAGTTGATCATAATCGAGGCAAAGGTGCCCCCGAAGACAATCAACACACTGGAGAAGCTCCAGAACAACATGATGTCGCCTTCCATAATGATTGAGATTATCAACAATGCGGTACCGATGATAATTCCTAATAGCGTTGCCAGATCCATCTGCTTGCACTCCATTTCTTTCATGGATTAGGGGGCTGCTAATGCAGCCCCACTATATTGCTATCGTTTCAGGTTCACAAGCTCCTGTAGCATTTCGTCCGAAGTGGTGATGATCCGCGAGTTGGCCTGGAAACCTCTTTGCGTGATGATCATCTCAGTGAACTCTTCACTCAGATCCACATTGGACATCTCCAACGAGCTTGGGGAAATCTGTCCAAACCCAGGTATTCCAGCAGCACCAATTTGGGCTGTACCAGAGTTTGGTGTGTCAATAAACATGGTGGAACCAGAGCGCTGCAGTCCGGCGGCATTTGCAAACCGTGCCAAGGCAACCTGTCCGAGGGCTCTCGTTAGACCATTGGAGAAACTTCCTACAATAACCCCATTTTGGTCAATAGCATAGCTCTCCAAAGCACCACTGGTGTATCCATTCTGATGCAAGAACTTAGCTGTGAAGGTGTCGGCGTACTCAGTGAATTCGGTGAAGTCAAGCTCAATATCCATAGCATAGGCTAGTTCGGGCTCTAATCTCACCTTGTTATCAACTACGCCACTGAAGCTGCCATCTGGATTGAATTGGATGGTCCGGTCATCCGATCCAGAGTCAGTGTAGCTGCGAATATCTGCAGTAAGAACAATGTCAGGGTCATTGTTTGTTCTTACTATGGAGCCAGTAGCTAGCGCCGTTCCAAAACTGAAGCCGAACTCGTCGCCATCTTGATCGACAAGAATCGCCTTCCAATCTACTCCATCCGAACTCGTGGCCACAGTGGTTCCATTACTATCCCGCAGTTGAAACCTTCCTTCACCGTCTTTGTAGACCTTATAGAAGCTATTTTCTTTAAACAACGTGTTTGAGGGGTCGGTAGGAGTAGCAGGAGTTGTCAAAGCTTCACCTACCGCGAAGTCTAACTGCCTTTTGAGACTCATCTCACTTGTCAAGAAGAGAGAGCCCTTGTCAGCTACAGCCTTCACTTCGAAACCAGGAGCTAGAGCAGTCTCAAACTCGAAGTTGGGACCTGTAAAGGAGACGTAAGAAGAATCTGACGGGTCTAGGTCATCCGACCGCCGACTTGTCCAAAGGCGACCATCATCACTCTCTGCGACGACGTTCCCCATAAGATCGCGCATCACAAAGGTGTCACCACTCTTATATACAAGGTACTCCCCATTATTCTCAATTTCGTTGTTGAGACTTGGGAAGGTATTGCTCACCAGGAGCCAGCTTGCATCCCATTGCCAAGCGTTGTCATCTTGGAGCTTCTCAAGATCCACAACAATGGTTTGCTCGCGACCATGGGAGTCGTAGACCTGAACTGTACGACCAACTGATGTACCTGGGCTTAGCCTATTATCTAGGTTACCGGCAAAGAAGACCTTGTCAGTAGCTCTCGGTGTAATGGTATCAGAAGCCGAGATATACATGGGCTGCAAGGCAGAGTTGGTGTCAATAACCCCATCCTGATTGGCTACGTAGCCTAAGACTCGTTGACCATTGACCAATGAGACGAGGTTTCCTTCTGTTCCATTGTCTAGTCCAAACATGCCCGCCCTCGTGTATTGGCGGTTCTCTCCCTGTCCTAAGACAAAGAAGCCTTCACCTTCGATGGCTAGATCTGTGATGTATCCAGTAGACTGTGTGTTTCCTTGAGTATGCTTAACATCAATCGAACCGAGTTGCACACCGAGACCAATTTGTTGTGGGTTTGTACCGCCTCTGGTATCTGTTGGAGCCGTGGCGGGACGCATAGTCTGGCTCAGCATATCTTGAAATGTAGCCCGCGAAGACTTGTATCCTGCGGTGTTAACGTTTGCGATGTTGTTACCGATGATATCCATGCGCACTTGGTGCACTTTTAGACCCGATACCCCGGCAAACATTGAACGCATCATAACTTCATTCCTCCTTTTCAAGCCGCTTATAAGCGGCAATCCTCCGTTCGGAGGTAACCCACGTCATTCGTTCAGTGGGTGGAGGGCTCCCCGTAGGGTCCAGCCCTGTGTTTAGATAATTACTGCGCTGTCGATCTGTGTGAATACATTGTCTCTGAGGTTATCCCCATCCATGGCCGTGATCACAGTACGATTGGCCACACTCACAACCAGAGCAACATTGTCGAGCAAAATCAGGGTCTCACGTCCACCTTTATTGCGAGCTTTTTCTACCGCTTCTTCAAGGGTCTTCAGTTGACCTTCTGTGAAGTGAATATTACGTGCTTCAAGCCTCTTTGTGGCATGAGCCGAAAACTTGACCGTGCCTTCCCGCAACTTGGTATCCAATATGTTTGCAAAGGATCCGTCTTGTCCAGGAACAGGTCTTGTCCGTGGCGCTTGTCTTGGTTGTATGGGTTGAATGGGCAACCCCTGAGGAACCTTAAACTGTTGGCTCATTGGTCGCTCCCTCCCTGATAGCAACTACCTCGCCAAAATCATATAACTTGCCATTGACCATGATTAATGGCCATCCGTCTTTAAACTGTACACCAGTCACCTTACCAAAGAGACTCTCTCCATCCTTGGTAAAGAGCTCCACATGTTGACCAATCATCTGTGTTGCCTGCCCAAGAGCAGTCAGCTTTTGCTGTCCTAGCATCATATCACTCATATTGGTGTTCAGATTCTGCATTTGCTCCAGACTACTAAACTGAGCAAGTTGGGCAATAAACTCCTTGTCATCAACGGGACTGATAGGATCTTGGTACTTGAGCTGGGTAATCAAGAGCTGCAAGAACTGATCCTTACCAAGGGCACTAGGATCACGAGCTACCCCTTCCCTCTGCTTGAGCAACTGCTCTACAGTACCAACCGTATTAACGTACACACATCTCACCCCCTTACACTCTTACATCAACTTGATTCCAGATACTACGACCTAGGTAGGCCTTGTCGCTGCCTGGTACCGATGCTTTGTCGATTCGTCCATAACTCTGCCTGGGCATCTGTCTGGATCGCTCTTGCCCCTGGGAGTCGGCTTCTTTGTGACCAAGTCCGATACTTACACTGACATCTGCCATGTGGGTTCCTTGGTCCTGCAATGCTGTTTGCAGCTGTGGCAACTGACTGGCTAGGATCTCACGCACCTGTTGGTTTTGAACAACGAACTCAGCTACCATAATGCCCCGCTCCATAGAAAGCTTGACCTCGAGGGTACCCAAATGGTCTGGCTTGAGCTGCATACGCACTTCACTACGCTCTTCTAGCACTAGGGTTTCAATGGTCTGGACAAGTTTCGGGAACAGATTGTCCCGATCCTGGACGTCTAGTAACTCCCGCATCTGTACTTCTGCCTTGGGAATCTCCTGCGAAGACTCTAGCGTTGGTTGATGTGCATGGTGCCCTGTTGGTTCAATCGCCTCTGGCGTAGACCGCTTCTCTGGTGTACTCTTCAGTACAAACCTAGCACCTTCTTCAGATTCCTTTTGCTCTGATGCCAAAAGCTCTGTTTCCTCTTTTGCTTCTGCCTGATGCCTAGCCGTGAGTATCTCTCCATCACTGTCGAGCGTTTCAAGCTCTAAATCTGTTTCTGGAGCTTCGACTTCACGTGTTGTTAGGATCGTCTCCTTGGAAGCCAGACTCTCCTTGATCCCAGGGGAAGGGTCAGAAACCTGTGCCATAAGCTCCTCTGGAACCTTCTTCACACCGCTGTGTTCTTCTGCTTGCAGGGTTGATGCCACAGCATAATCAAGCTCTGAAACCATGGTTGCCGGTTCAGTTCGTTCCTGGTTTTGAAGAAGAACGCTGCCTTCAGTCACAACTTCAGTTCTGACTTGAGATGGTTCGACTGCCGTCTTGTTCGGTTCCCCATGAGCGTCATGCTGACTACGAAGGGTGGGACGCCAAGCGCCTTCACGACCAAGAGGTACTCCTGGTACTTCAGGTAGAATCTGTTCTGTAGCCAGTTCAGTCGTTGTCATGTCTGAACGCTGCCACTCCATGGGTTCACCCCTTGAAGTCACCTGCTTGTCAGGGAGCGACTGAACGGATTCGAGGTCTAGACTAGGCTTCTCCTGTGACTGAACATCACTGGACAGACCTGGCTGGGCCTGAGGCCCCTCTGGAGCTTCTTGGACCGGTACCTGGTTAAAAACTGAATCAAGTAGCTGAGTGACAGCCTTCTGGGCATTCATGTCTACATCAGGAGGAACAGCTGGTACTGCCTGGCCTTGAGATTCCGCTTGTGTCTGCAAGGGATCAACGTGGTACGTTGTCTCCGCTATCGCCAATTCTCCATTTATCCCTGCTTCAAAGCTCGCATCCTGGACTACCTCGAGAGGTTCTTCGGCTACAGAAGCAAAGACACTCGCAAGCAAGAAGCTTGTTGGATCTGTACTACTGGGCTTCTCCTCCACTGATTCGTCTTGTCTCTTCCGGACGAGAGGAACCGGCTTCTTCGGCGATTGCTCCAGGGCCCTCGCCTCACTTCCATCCTGCGGCTTCGTCTGTTCATGGAGATGCCGAGTTAACACCGCTTCAAAACCCTGCGTCTGTTCTTTGGCCACTTGGTTCTTCAGAGGATCCACATGATCCCTGGCTTGAAGATTACCTACAGCCATCTGGGCAAATACAAATGGTCCGATGATTATCACCTCCTTTCAAGTGGTTTTCCACCTATTGACTGGCTTGACCCAGAGCTTCGCTGAAGGTCACCGCCAGATTTGTGGGCAGTTCTGTAAGTATGACTGCTGCGTCTTGCATATCCATTTGGAGCAAGACTCTTAACACTAGATCTTTGTCCAGCTTTTCTATAATTTGGGCGGCGTCAGCTGCATCCATGGATGCATACAAACTCGCGAGAGTCTGAATGTTACGCCGTTGTTCTTCTTGCTCCTGAACCTTGCTTGCGCGAGTCTCAATGGAAGCCTCCCTGCTATCAAGCTCTAGGGCCCTTTGTTCTAGTAGCTGACGATCGGCTCTGAGCTGGGCTTCACGCTGGTCGAGCTCTTCTTGCTTCAGTTGCAGCTCCAGAAGCTCATTCTCAATCCAACCCTCCGCATCCTGACCAATGGCATAAACCTTGAGATGCGGTTCGATCCATCCGATTTTCGTGCCCACATCCCAAAATAGGGCGGGTGCATCAATAACTCCAGTCACCGCAAATATGCTAAAAGCTACGATAATTGCGATCAGGAGAAGGAAAAACACTAAGATCCATTTGCGCACAGATGTACCTCCCTACGTCTTGAGATGCGAGCGCATGTCATCTAGAACTTTCTGTTCTTTTCGCTCTTGTTCTTTAACAAACGCAGCATATTGCTTCTCACGCAATGTGCTGACCTTCTTCGTTTCTTGTCTGGCCAAAAGCCAAGCTTCTTTTGCCTTTTGAGCTAGTTCTTCCTGCTGACGAACGCGTACCTCTTGCCTCTCGATTCTAGGCCTCAGAACATCGAGGAAAGAGTAGGTAGCTTGGCGCCTTTCAATGTCAAAATGGGCATGTCCAAAGTCCTTAATCTCTTGTTCCTGTTCCTTCAAACGGGCGAGTTTTTCTCTCTCGTCACGTGCAGCGCGTTCCTGGAGACCCCACTCGTTCTTGGCCCGTTCTTCCATGACACCACGGACGTTCAAGACTCTTTCCAGACGGAACTTAAAAGCTGACATGGGTTCAACTCCTAATGCTCATTGCTAAAAACCTGTTCTAAACGTGCTAGGGTATCAGGCCATGGGCAAGCATCGTTGATCTCTTGCTTCAGAAAGTCAGTGATTCCTGGATGCAGGCGAATTGCTCTATCGATTGCAGGATTGGACCCCGCTGCATAGGCACCAATATTGATCAAATCCTCTGCATCAGCATATGTAGCCATAGAAGCCCTCATCTGACCAGCGAGCTGTTTGTGACGCTCATCGGCTACTTCCGTCATCAAGCGGCTCACGCTAGCCAAGACATCAATGGCCGGGTAGTGGTTCTTCTCTGCTAAGGCTCGGTTGAGCACAATATGGCCGTCCAGAATTCCCCGAACGGTGTCGGTGATTGGCTCATTTAAGTCATCACCTTCTACCAGTACCGTGTAAAACGCAGTAATCGTACCCACGCTTCCTGGACCTGTTCGCTCCAAGACCTTGGGTAGTAGGGCAAACACAGATGGCGTATACCCCCGGGTGGCAGGTGGTTCACCGGTAGCCAAGCCAACCTCTCGCTGGGCGAGGGCTAACCTTGTTACCGAGTCCATAACAAAAAGTACGTCACGCCCTAGATCACGGAAAAACTCCGCAATGGTCGTGGCCACTAACGCACCTTTGATGCGAACCAGAGCAGGTTGATCCGAGGTGGCAACAACGACGACAGAGCGAGCCATTCCTTCAGGACCCAAATCACGTTCGAGAAACTCACGAACCTCACGACCACGCTCGCCAATCAGCGCGATCACGTTCACATCAGCTTCTGTGTTCCGTGCCATCATGCCTAATAAAGTACTCTTGCCAACACCACTTCCGGCAAAAACGCCAATGCGTTGACCTCGTCCACAAGTTAGTAAGCCATCGATGGCCCGAACACCCACTGAAAGTGGCGACTTAATACGTTGCCTTTCTAAAGGTCGGGGAATGCGTCCCTGCACCGAGCGCTGTTTCGTACCTGGGACATAGCCTTTGCCGTCCATAGGTTGGCCTAACCCATCAAGGACTCGTCCCAAAAGAGCTTCTCCTACACCAACCGTCAAAGGTGAACCAGTAGCTGTAACAAGACTGCCTGGTCCTACTCCCGTTAGCTCCGAGAGGGGCATGAGCAAAACCTTTTGATCCCGAAATCCCACCACTTCTGCTGGGACACCGTACCCGCTACGGGGTTGAATGAGACATAGATCTCCAATATTGGTCGTAGGTCCTAGAGACTCTATCGTCAGTCCAACGATCTGGCTGACCCGTCCACTATGGATCGTATCTTCTAGTTCCTCTAAATGACGTTGATAGTGCGCCACTCTAGGCGACAGTTCCTTATTTGCTCTCATGATATAGCACTTCCATGAGACCCTTTCCTAACTTGCCAAGCCTCTGTTCGAGGCGAGCATCAATTAGGCCATTCTCCGATTCGATCATGCATCCGCCCTGGCTGAGGGAAGGATCCACCTGAAAGATGATGTTCGTGCGCTGTCCCACCTGAAGACTCTCCTCTTGATCCTGGATCAAAGAATAATCAACGGGACTTAGATACACAACAATTTCGTTAACGGTCCCCAGGGCAAACAAGGAATCTCGAATGATAGGCCCTAGCCAGGAGACATCGTCATCAACAGTATTTCTCACTATTTTATCGGCAAGAAGAAGGCTCAGCTTTAGGAAGTCTTCTTCAAGGGCAGCAAGGCCACTGGCTCTTCGCCGGACCGCCTCATCGATCGTTCTTTGCAACAAGTCAAGCAGTTCTCTGGCTTGTTCAAGTGCTTTATTCTCACCATCAATCAGGCCTTCTTGATAGCCTTCTGCGTAGGCTCCTTCCTTGGTCTTCAGGCGGAGGGTCTCCAGTTCCTCTTCAGCCTCTTGCATCAACAACCTGGCCTCTTCTTGAGCCCTCGCCACAATCTCCTGGGCCTTTCGTTTAGCATCGGCGATCACATTAGAGCCATCGAGAATGGTGTTACCAGGCATATCTGTGGCTTCCTGCTGGGTAAATTGCACCGGGATCACCGTATCGGCGTCATCCGTCACCAGAACCTTGAGCTCGGCGGCTTTGATGATTCTAGACAATCACCTCATCCTCCCCTCCCCGGGCAATAATGATCTCGCCCGTATCCTCTAGGCGGCGAATGGTGGCAACAATCTTCTGCTGAGTTTCTTCAATATCACGCAGACGGGCTGGTCCCATAAACTCGATGTCTTCTTGCAGCATTTCAGCAGCACGCTTGGACATGTTCTTGAGAATACGCGAAGAGACCTCTTCGCTTGCGGTCTTCAAGGCTAGTGCAAGATCCTTAGAATCGACTTCACGCAGAACTTTTTGGATTGAACGATCATCAAGAATGATGATATCTTCAAATACAAACATGCGCTTGCGAATCTCTTCGGCTAAAGCGGGTTCTTCCTCTTCGAGGGAGTCGATGATCGTTTTTTCTGTGGAACGATCCACCATGCTCAAAATGGATACCGCAGCCTCAATGCCACCAGCCTGCGTATAATCATCGATAACAAATGCAGACAAGCGCTGCTCCAATGTACTTTCAATCTCTTGCAGTACCTCAGGGGTAGTACGGTCAAGTTTAGCCAAACGTTTCGCGACGTTCACCTGAAGCTCTGGCGCCAACGAAGAAAGAATCAGACCGGCCTGCTCTGGATCAAGATAGGCCAGAATAAGGGCAATCGTTTGAGGATGTTCATTTTGAATAAAGTTCAAAAGCTGGCTCGCGTCTGTCTTTCGTGCAAAATCAAAGGGACGGACCTGCAATGATGCCGTAAGGCGATTGATGATATCATCGGCCTTTGAACGTCCCAACGCCTTTTCCAATAGTTCCCTAGCATATTCAATCCCGCCGTGGTCGAGATACTCTCGGGCCACCACGAGCTCGTGGAATTCTTCCAGAACCAGATCCCGCTGCTCGGGCTGGACCCGCTTGAGACTCGCGATCTCCATCGTGAGATCCTCGATTTCCTCTTCCTTGAGATGTTTAAACACTTGGGAGGAAACCTCCGGGCGCAGGCTTACCAACAGAACAGCTGCTTTTTGTTTTCCACTCATTTTTGTTGGAGCTCTCATCAGCCAACCCCCTAGTCGTCAATTAGCCAACTACGCATCAAGGAGGCCACTTCTTCCGGTTTCTCCTCTGCGAGTTTCTCGATTTGCTTGCGCATAGTGAGACGTTCCCTCTCATCAGCTGTCAGTTCACGCTCAGGTAGTTCATCATCGACAATGATGTCTAAAGTAGCTGCAGCTGGCACTTCTTCCACTGCGGTAGACTTCTTCCGTAGCGCAAAGAACAAAATGGCCAAGAGCAGTAGCACGCCAAAGGCAATGTACCAGTAGATAGGAACACCTGCGGCCTCTGGGGTGGGATACGCATCATCCATGAAAGGACTAGCTTCAAAGGGTACACTTGTCACATAAATACTGTCTCCACGCTCAATGCGCAATCCAGTTGCCCGAGTCACAGACTCCTCAACTGACGCCAACTGGGCAGGGGTTAGATCTCCATTGATCCAGACGGATACCGCTAGGTTCGTCACCGAACCGGGCAAGGACGTTGTCCGCGTCTCGGTGCGATTCAACTCGTAATTCGTTGTTCCTTCGCTACGTTCCCATTCTGTCGTACCGCCGCCATCTCCCTGGAGAACATAGCCGGGTACATTGGAGTCCACACCGGGAACACCACCCGCACCCTGAGTTGTTCCCCGATAATTCTCTTCAAAGCTCTGGGTACTTCGGACCAAACCTTCCCCTCTGACAATCGGCGTAAAGGTCTCATTGTACTCTTCAAAGTGGGCAAAGTCCATTACCGCATTGACCCTAGCCACTACATTGCCAAAGCCATAGATTCTTTCGAGCATGGCCACGACACTGTTTTCCAATTGCTGTTCATACAGCCACTGCATTTCAAAGCGGTCTGAAACCTGGCTGCCCAAGTCCATTATGGATGGGGAATTTAAGACGGTTCCCTTAGAGTCGACGATGGTAACATTTTCAGGTGTCAATCCTTCAACACTAGTGGCCACCAAGTTTGCCACTGCACGCACCTGACCACTTGTCAGCTGAGCACCGGGCTTCAACTGAAGTAAGACAGAAGCCGTAGCACTTTGGCTTTCTTGAATGAACAGGGAACGCTTGGGAAGGACAATATGTATTCTGGCATCAGCCACTTCGTTGATTTGCCTGATCGTGCGCGTTAACTCCCCCTGTAAGGCCCATTGGTATCGGAGCTGGCGATCTGCTTCAGTCTCGCCAAGTCTGGTTGTATTGAAGATCTCGAAACCAACAACGCCTCCTGTAGGCACGCCTGACGTAGCCAAGGCAATTCGCGCCTCAAAAACATCAGCCTCAGGGACTAAGACTGTTGTGCCGCCATCGGTGAGTTGATAGGGAGTTCCCCTTTCTTGAAGAGCAGCCACTACCGCTCCAGCATCTTCAACACCAAGCCCTGAAAAGAGGACCTGGTACTCTGTTCGAGAGAATAGTCCCAGAAGAACCAAGGATAGAAAAACACCTAGGACAAATACGCCAACGGCCACTTGCATGGGACGTGACAATTTACCCCAGGTCTCCTTAATCGACTCAAGCATCGCGTTCATACGTCACCCACCTAGTTAAACTTGCATACGCATAATTTCTTGATATGCTTCTAAAAGCTTAGTACGAATTGCCATTGTGAGCTGCATTGCTAGATTTGCCTTTTCGGCGATAATCATGGCATCATGAAACTCGATGTCGCCAGTAAGAAGCTGCGTAAAGGCCACATCACCTTGGTGTTGCATAGCACTTACTTCAGCCAGTGCATCCCGGAGATAATCCTGGAAGTTACCTTCAGTCTGCACGGGTTGTCCGAGCGTAGCCCTTCCTAGCGTGGTCGGGATATCAAATTGGACTTTCATATGTATCCTCCGTTTCTAGGACAAGCCTAACGGCCAATCTCCAAAGCACGCTGCGCCATAGACTTGGCGGAGTTTAGTGCAGTTATGTTTGCTTCATAGGCCCGGGTGGCGGTAATTAAGTCAACCATCTCTTTGACCACATGCACATTGGGCATTTCCACATAACCATCTGCGTTGGCATCGGGATGCTGAGGATCATAGACCAAACGCGGTGGAGAGGGATCACTTACTACCCCGATCACTTGAACACCTTGACCCCTTGCACCCCCTTGAATGGGACTTGCGGCACCGTGCATGGATTGATCCAGAATCGGAGCAAAAACCGGCACCTGGCGACGATATGGCCCTCCCTCTACAGAACGTGTGGTATTGGCATTCGCTAAGTTGTTGGCAATGGTATCCATCCGCAACCGCTCGGCGGTTAGGCCTGAGGCGGAGATGCGCATCGCTTTAAAGACACTCATAGCCTACCTCCTCCCTTCTCCTATCACTGTCCGAAGTTGTCCAAGTTTGCGGCTGACAGCATCGGATAGAGATTCATAATACAGCTGGTTCTCCAAGAGCAAGACCTGCTCTCGTTCGGGGTCTACATTGTTGCCATCGTTCCGCATGGTGGTGGAATGATCCTGAACGACATTAAAAGGTGTATTCCTAACCCTAGTCGTACCTGGCAAGTGCCTGGCATTTGTCTGGTATAATTTTGGATCTTGCACCCTCATCATTTCCTGGGAGAATTTGGTATCCATCTCCACATCCGATCGCTTAAAGCCTGGAGTATTGTAATTCGCCAGGTTGTTACTGATGACGTTATGCCGCAACGATGCTTTACTCAGGCCGGTTCCTAACCGATCAACAACCTTAAACATTCAGGTTCCCCCTTTGCGAGCTCGTTTGTGCTGATAACTAGCGATTTAGAGGCACTTCGACAAAGTAAAACGAAGTCCTCCTATTTCCCACATTGAATAGAAAAAGGGGAGGGTAAAAAAACCCTTCCCCTTGCCCCTTTATCTATATTCGCAGCAACAGCGCAAGTTCCTTCATCCTTCTTCAAGTTTCACGAAATTCCGTGATTCTTTACAAGATATAGCGGGCTAAATCCTTATCTTGGGCCAGTTCACCAAGTCTTCCCTGCACAAAAGCTTCATCGATCAGGATTTTGGACCCAACTGGTACTTCAAAACTCACGTCTTCTAGTAGTCGCTCCAAAATGGTATGCAAACGCCGAGCGCCGATGTTTTCTGTTCCCCGGTTCACTTCTTCAGCAATCTTGGCCATGGCCAAGACACCATCGGTAGTGAACTGAAGCTCGATCCCTTCGGTGCCAAGTAGTGCAACGTACTGCTTGATCAGGGAGTTATCAGGTTCCGTAAGGATTCGAGCGAAGTCTTCTGCACGCAGACTTTCTAGGTTGACCCGTATGGGAAACCGGCCCTGCAGTTCGGGTATGAGGTCTGCAGGTTGGGATACATGGAAAGCACCGGCTGCTATAAATAAGATGTAATCTGTGCGAATCGGACCAATCTTGGTCATCACCGTGCTTCCCTCTATAATCGGCAGAATGTCTCGCTGAACCCCTTCTCTGGAGACATCTGGACCGGCTTGTTTCTGGGAACCTGCGATCTTGTCGATTTCATCAAGAAAGACAATGCCTGATTCTTCAGCTAAAGCCACAGCCTCTGCCGAAATGGCCTCCATATCTAGAAGTTTTGCCGCTTCTTCTTGTAATAGGATGCCTCTTGCTTCACTCACTGTCACGGTGCGTGTCTGCGTTTTCTTCGGCAAGAGATCCCCAAGCATCTCCCGGAAATTCGCGCCGATGTCATCCATGCCGAGACCGGGTATTCCATCCCAACCAGGAGTAGAAGGCTTCTCAACCACAACTTCTACCTTGCGGTCTTCTAGCTCACCAAGTTGTAGTAGCCTACGGACTTGATCACGCTCCTTTTTGAGCTCCGCATCGTCTGTCTTCTCTGGCCTAGTCGTTCCTCCTGGTTGGGACAAACCCCACAGGAGGTCCATGGGATTTAGTTGAGTGGTAGCACTTGGTCCAGGAACCAAGAGCTCCACTAAGCGTTCTTCTACCAAGCTCTCTGCCTTCTGCTCCACATCCTTGATTCGCGCCGTCTTCACCATCCGCAGTGCGATGTCTGCAAGTTCTCTGATGATGGAGTCCACATCACGTCCTACATATCCAACCTCGGTAAACTTGGTTGCTTCGATCTTCACGAAGGGGGCGTTCGCTAGGCGCGCCAGTCGCCGAGCGATTTCTGTCTTGCCAACGCCCGTTGGTCCAATCATCAGTATGTTCTTGGGCAGAATTTCTTCCCGCAGCTCGCTTGGTAACTGCTGCCGACGATAACGATTACGCATAGCGATGGCCACAGCGCGCTTGGCATCTTCTTGGCCAACGATATAGCGGTCAAGTTCGGCAACTATCTCTTTTGGTGTCAGTACCATAATATCGCCCCTTACACCCTATGACAATTCTACAATGGAAATACGATCATTGGTGAACACACAGATCTCCGAAGTAATCCTGAGAGCTTCGAGGGCAATCTCCCGTGCCGTCAGCTGCGAGTGCCTCAGAAGGGCAAGGCCTGCAGCCATGGCATAGGAACCACCTGAGCCGATTGCCAAGACACCTTCGTCTGGCTCAATAATGTCTCCTGAACCGGAAATTACGAGTGTAGTTTGGCGGTCTGCCACAAGGAGCAAGGCTTCTAACTTGCGCAGATAGCGATCAGAACGCCACTCCTGACCCATTTCTACCGCTGCCCGTACAAGCTGGTTAGAATGATCCTTCAACTTGCGTTCAAACATTTCAAAAAGCGTGATCGCATCCGCTGCCGAGCCAGCAAATCCAGCTAAGATTTCGCCATCAGATAGTGTACGGACTTTTGTTGCACCATGTTTGATCACCGTCTTCTCACCCAAAGTGACTTGTCCGTCACCGGCCAGGGCTACTTGATTCCCTTTGCGCACTGCAACAATTGTTGTCGAACGAATACTCATTGAGACATCTCCCTTCTTATGCTCGCGGATGAGACTTATTATAAACGGACTTCAGATGCCCCATAGTAACCTTGGTATAAACTTGAGTTGTAGATAGGCTAGCATGACCTAGCAGTTCTTGAATACTGCGTAAATCAGCCCCATTATCAAGCAGATGTGTCGCAAAGGTGTGGCGAAAAACATGGGGAGAAATGTTCTTGTGAATCTCCAAATACAAACTACATTCATCCAATACGTACTGTACGCCCCTTGTCGTTATGCGAGTACCCCGGGCATTGAGAAAAAGAGCATCCTCCTTCTTACCCTGGAGGAGCTCCAAACGATGCTTTCTAAGATAGACACCAACACGTTCGAGGGCGTAGTCACCTAGGGGAATAATCCGCTCCTTGCTTCCCTTACCCATCACCCTGATGAATCTGTTTTCCACGTCGAGATCTGAAACATCAAGTCCAACCAGTTCCGCAACGCGTATCCCGGTTCCGTACAGGATCTCGAACATAGCTTGATTCCGACTTTGCAGTGCCTGTGACTTACCAGGCATGTATGTGTCTAAGAAACGGGCAATTTCGTCCATACTCATCACCTCAGGAATCGCCTTCTGTTGTTTTGGTGTTTTTAGAGTGATGGCAAAATCGCTCCCAATCGTACCTTCTCTGAACAAAAACTGGCTAAAACCCCGAATGCTGGCTAAGCGCCTAGCTATGGTCGAACGAGCATAAGCTTCTCGAGTCAAGTAAGCCAAATAGTCTCGAACCAAGTACTTATCGATGGCCGAAAGACACTGTTCCTTCCCTAGGAGTTCCAGTTGCTGCCTAGCGAAATCCAAAAAGTCGCCTAGATCTCGTTCATAGGCGAGGAGAGTGGCTGGCGAGAGATTACGACCAACTCGTAAGTACTCCAGATAGTTATGAAGTTCGGCGGTGGCTTCCCATTTCACATCTGACACCTCACACCTGTGACCAGAAAGACTCCAGCGTCTCTAGGGCCCTTTGGGCGTAGGCAAGCTTTCGCTCCTTCTTACCACGCACTGGCGGCTCTAGAGGAGGCAAGATGCCGAAGTTGGCATTCATCGGTTGAAAATGCTTAGGATCTGCACCCGAAATGTAATGTGCGAGACTACCTAACATCGTCTCTTGCGGCAAGACAATGGGCTCTGCACCCTGGACGAAACGGGCAGCATTGACACCCGCTAAGAGGCCTGAAGCCGTACTCTCGACATATCCTTCAACACCAGTAATCTGCCCAGCCAGAAAAATTCGTTCGATGTCTCTAAACTGGAAGCTGGCATTTAGTACCTGGGGAGAATTGATAAATGTATTGCGGTGCATGACGCCATATCGAACAAACTCGGCGTTCTTTAACGCAGGAATGCGCTGAAATACTTCCTTCTGTTCGCCCCACTTGAGGCGAGTCTGGCAGCCGACTAGATTAAAAAGGGTGGCTTCAGTGTTTTCCTGACGTAGCTGCAGTACCGCGTAAGGACGTCTGCCATCTGGACCAATGAGGCCCACTGGTCGAAAGGGACCGTAGCGCAAGGCATCTGCACCTCGCTTGGCCATCACTTCGATGGGCATACACCCCTCGAACACCGCTAGATCCTCTGTTGCTACATCACTGTCGTGAAGGGGAGCGACTTCGGCTTGCACAAGGGCGTGAACGAAGTCTTCATATTCCTCTTTCGTCAGTGGACAGTTGAAGTAGTCGGCCGTTCCTTTGTCATAACGGGCGGCCCAGAATCCCTTTGTGTAATCGATACTTTCTCCTACCACAATAGGAGCTGCGGCATCGAAGAAGTAGAGATTTTCAGCCTGCGTCAAACCCTGTAGGACCTCTGTCAAGGAAGCACTCGTCAAAGGTCCCGTAGCAATCACAACTACACCATCTGGGATTTCCCTACACTCTTCATTTACAAAAGAGATCTTTGCGTGTTCCAGAAGCGCCTTGGTGACCTCTTTGGCAAATTCTCCTCGATCGACTGCGAGGGCTCCACCTGCAGGCACCATCGTCTTTTTTGCTACACGGAGGATCAAGGAGTCCATCAACTCAAGTTCCTTCTTCAACAAACCTCCGGCAGCGCTTTCCAGGAGCGATCCTAGAGAGTTGGAACAGACCAGTTCAGCAAAATCGCCGGATTCGTGGGCGGGAGTACGAACATGGGGTCTCATCTCGAAAAGTCTCACGGATATACCCCGCTGTGCCAACTGCCAGGCGGCCTCACTGCCAGCCAAACCTGCACCGATCACGGAAACATAGGTCACTATTTGTCACCCCCAGGACATTCCTTGTTGCTACACCGGGGCTCTGCACCTTCCTTGGCTATTGTCAAGTTCTTTCCGCAGTGGGGGCATAACTCCTCTACAGGACGCTGCCAGGACGTATAATCACAATCTGGATAATTGCTACAACCATAAAAGAATCGGCCGCGTCTAGTACGCCTGCGCACAAGCTGACCACCTTCTCGTCCCTCATTCTTGCAGACAGAACACTCTATACCAATCTCATCCAAAATAGGTTTGGTGTTCTTGCACTCCGGATAGCCTGGACAGGCTAGGAACTTACCGTATCTACCGAGCTTGTAGACCATGTTTCTGCCGCATTTGTCACAAAGAACGTCACTGACCTCGTCTTGAACCTGAATGCGTTCTAGTTCGTCGTAGGCGGTCTTGAGTTCCTCGGCAAAAGGTTCATAGAAGCGGCCGATCACCTCTTGCCAAACGAGATTTCCTTCTTCAATACCATCAAGTTCCTCTTCTAGTCCAGCAGTAAACTTGACATCAAGGAGTCGAGGAAAACTCTCAGCTAACAGATCCGTTACCACAATACCTAGTTCAGTTGGGCGAAAACGCTTGTCTTCCCTCTCCACATAGCCTCTTGCGGTGATTGTATCGATGATGGGTGCATAGGTGCTGGGCCTACCGATCCCTTCTTCCTCTAGGGTCTTTACTAACATGGCCTCGGTATAACGGGCTGGTGGTTGTGTAAAGTGTTGCCCTAAATCGAGTTTTTGCAGTAGGACATGCTCTCCAACATGCAAATCGGGTAAGAGACGATCATTGCTCTCATTGGCTTGTTTGGCTGAATCCGTACCTTCTTGATAAATCTTAAGAAAGCCCGGGAACTTCAACTGTGAGCCAGTAGCCCTAAATAGATAATCCCGGACTTTTATGTCAGCAGTCATGGCATCAAAAACCGCCGAGCTCATCTGACTGGCGACAAAGCGTTCCCAGATCAAGTTGTAAAGGCGGAACTGATCTCTGGCTAGATACCGCTTCACATCCTCTGGCCTACGTAGGGCAGAGGTTGGTCGAATCGCTTCATGGGCCTCCTGGGCACCCTTCTTTGAGGCATGTTGCCTGGGCTTCGGTGGAACATAGGTCGGGCCATGCGTCGTTTTAATAAACTCACGAACCTCCGCTACAGCCTCGTTAGAGACACGGGTAGCATCAGTTCTCATATAGGTAATCAATCCTAGGGTTCCTTCCTTGCCCAATGGTAAGCCTTCATAGAGCTGTTGAGCAAGGCGCATCGTTTTCTTGGCAGCAAAACCCAGCTTCCGAGCAGCTTCTTGTTGTAGCGTACTGGTGGTAAAAGGAGGTGCAGGATGACGGCGCCGTTCTCGTTTCTTAACGTCATCTACCGTCCAATCTTGGCCCGCAATATCCTCTTCCACTGCTTTCGCAGCCTGTTCGTTGGGTAAGGGGAGTTTCTTCCCACCCTTGGTCTGGAGTTTGGCCTCAAAGGCTTCCTTGTCCTCTGTATGGAGAGTTGCTGTTACACTCCAGTATTCTTCTTCCACAAATGCTTCAATTTCGCGCTCTCGATCCACGACGAGCTTCACAGCCACAGACTGAACGCGGCCTGCGCTTAAGCCAGGTTTTACCTTAGCCCAAAGGAGAGGCGAAAGCTGGTACCCTACGATTCGGTCCACAACACGCCGCGCTTGCTGAGCGTCCACTAAAGGTTGCCCAATACTGCGTGGCTTTTTTACAGCCTGTTTAATGGCGTCTTTGGTAATCTCTCGAAAATCAACTCTGCATTTTTCTTCCTCGACCTTCAGGGCGGTAGCCAAGTGCCAAGCGATGGCTTCTCCCTCGCGATCAGGGTCGGTAGCTAGCAGTACCCGATCGGCCTTCTTCGCAGCGTCGCGTAGTTCCTTTAGTACGGGGCCTTTCCCCCTAATGGTGATGTAGTGAGGCTCGAAGTTATCTTCCACATCAATGCCAAATTTGCTGCGGGGTAAATCCCGCACATGTCCAAGGGAAGCCTTCACATTGTAATTTCTCCCCAAGAACCCCTTGATCGTCTTGGCTTTAGCAGGTGATTCAACAATAATCAACGTAGTCAAGCAAGCACCTCCGTGCAATCAACAAATCAATGCATCATGTTCTTGTTCTGGTCAAAGGATCCGAAGACAGCCATCCTATTCGGATCTTCCACAATGTTCGCTAGAATTCCACAGATTTCCTCCACGTCTGCAAAACCAGGAGACGTCGCAAAAAGGACAGCCAGGGCATGTTCCATTTCGGAGCGAACAATAGCATTTGTATCCAAGGCTGACAAAAGAAAGTCTCTTGCATCCTTGGAGAGAAATGCCTGTTCCCACCGGCTGAATATCCTCGTCTTCGTTTTGTCTATTTCTTCAAGGGTTAAGATTGACACCTGAAAGTCTAGGGCCAGGGATTCTAGAAAACCCACCAAATCTTCTGCAGACAGGCCCAAGTTTGTGAGAATCTCTTCAAAATCATCACTTGGATTCAACACCTTCAAGGCCATGGCCATACGCTTTAGTCTATTATCGCTCACATAAATCTCTCATTTCTTGCCAGAATTACCCCCATTATAGAGGCTTTGCAGATATTATGCAAGTCAAGGCCTGAAACCTTCCTTACATTTTTGACCCTCTTTTCACTTGGAGCAGGGAGATTTCTGACAGGATGTCATGGACGGGTTGATCCAGTGTGGCAGCAATTTCGTTAGGACTATAACCTGCATCATAGAGCACTTCAAGAGATGGATGATTGCCGTTATCCATACCTTTGTGAACGCCCCCTTCGATCAACTCTGTTGGGTCACTCACCAAGGCCGCTCCCTGCCGAATTAATCGATGATTTCCTTGCCGCAATGGATCACTGATCTCGCCTGGAATTGCCCAGACCTCAATGCCAAGTTCTAACGCCCAATCCACCGTATGTAAAGCACCTGACGTTCTCCCGGCCTGGACTACCAATACCCCCTGGGAGCAGGCTGCAATAATCCGATTTCGCCTAGGGAAGTTCCCAGGCACGGTAGGGCAGCGGCTGGAAAACTCCGTGATCAAGGCTCCTCTTTCCGTAATTCGATTGGCTAACAGTCTATGTTCAGGGGGATAGAGATCGGCGAGATTACTCCCGAGGACCGCTACCGTAACGCCTCCGGCTTTGACAACCTCATCATGGCTGGCAAAGTCGATACCTCGAGCTAACCCGCTTACTACCGGTATGCCTTGAGAGGCAAGATAAGACGAAAACTGACGGGCCTGAGCTATACCAACCCTAGAGGGCCTACGTGTGCCAACGACGGCGATTCCTGGCAGTGGTGGCATTTTGCCTCGAACATAGAGAACGGGCGGGGGAACGGCCAACCCCTTGAGATAATCAGGATACGAGCTATCCGCCAAAGTGATAATCCTTGCTCCAAGACCATCAGCCCACTTCTCTTCCCTTTCGGGAGAAATTGTGGGCCGGATAGTACAAAACCTTTCCGCGATCTTCGGTCCAATACCCTCCACGTTAGTCAACTCCTTTACCGGAGCATGCCAGGCCTCTTCTAGGGAACCAAAGTGCTCTTTGATGGACAGAAGACGCCTCCCTCCAATGCTGGGCACCATGTTGAAGGCAATCAGATATTGCCGCTGACTCCATGACATCCTCTAGACCTCCTATCTGTCGTCATCTTGAATCGGATGTTCCACCAGGCTATCTAGAATCGCCTGCAACTCCTCCTCCCATCTCAACTGATAGATACGCAAGTCCAATGCGCTCACAATGGCACCGCCATGACAGTTCGTGCAGATGATGCCGTACATATCCCCCTTACTGGTCTTGATCGTATGGGGAGTATCAACGTCACAGGCGGCGCAGTGGAAGATCCTTGTAGAGCCTACATCAAAAGGCATGAACGCCCTCCTCACTTTTTTCTTAGGATGCCGAGGAAGGGCTTGTTCTATGTTGGGAAGGATTCCTTGGAGTTATGTCAAATATATCAATATTCAGAGTATTATGTCAAGGGGGTTCTCCTATGATCGTGGTTCAAAGCGGAGTCGTTGCTGGTATTGAAGGCCTACTTATTGATGTAGAAGTCGACGTACGACCTGGTTTGCCAGGGTTCGAGATCGTCGGCTTGCCGAGTAAGACGGTTCGAGAAAGCCGTGAAAGGGTCCGTTCGGCCTTGCGCAACTCGGGTTTCAAGTTCCCGGCTCAAAAGGTGATCGTCAACTTGGCTCCAGCCCATTATCCAAAGGATGGTGCCCTTTTTGATCTGCCCATAGCCCTTGGCATCCTGGCACATCAAGGCATCCTGCCAACGCATGTTTTTGATCACGCCATCTTCGCAGGCGAACTCTCTTTGAACGGTAACCTTAAACGAGTGAGCGGAGTACTCAGCCTAGCTGAGCTAGCTGCAAGGCGCAATTGTCAAATTGTGCTTCCTAAAGAAAATGAAGCAGAAGCAGCCCTGGTAGTAGGTGATCACTGTCTGCTTTCTCCTTCGTTAAATGATCTCCTAGAGGTCCTTCAGGGCCGACGTAAGAGGCCAAGTACCGTGGCTCCCCGAGGGCTTGCAAGTCAGGTATTTCATCCGAAGGAGATCAAGGGACAGGCCCAGGCCAAGCGAGCCCTTGAACTCGCGGCCCATGGTGGGCACCACATTATGCTCATTGGTCCCCCAGGCGTGGGGAAAACCATGTTGGCATCAACGGCCCGATATCTGCTTAGCCCTCCAACCCATGAGGAAATTCTTGTGATCAACAAGATCCATGAGGCGGCTAGTCCTGGGGCGAGTCGCACCTCTCCTTTGACGGAACGTCCCTTCCGAGTGCCGCACCACAGCATCTCCCAGGCGGCACTAATCGGATCGAAGAATGGCCGACCAGGAGAGATCACCTTAGCGCATTGTGGCATCTTACTCTTGGACGAATTCCCAGAGTTTAACCAAGGTGCCCTCCAGGGCTTACGGGAACCCCTCGATCACAAGGAGGTACAGATCTCCCGGGCTGAACATGTATTAACCTTTCCAGCAGACTTTTGGTTGATTGCAACCGCAAATCCCTGTCCTTGCGGTTATCTGGGAAGCTCAATCCGAACATGCACCTGTTCAGGCAGGGACTTAAACCGGTATCGCCGCAAGCTACGGGGGCCACTATTGGATCGTTTTGAAATGTTTACCTATCTGAGTCCCCTCTCTGAAGCAGAGCTCCGGCAAAAAACAGTCCCTTGGCCCGAGAAAAGGACTCAGGGGACCAAGGGACATTTAAGTCACAAGCAAAATACTCGTCAAGCTAGCAGGATCAGTCCAGAGGCATTGGACTTTCTTCATCGGGCCCAGGAAAGCATGGAACTCTCTGTACGAGGATTCGAAAACACACGGAGACTCGCAGGGACAATCGCAAGCTTCGATGGCGCAGATGTGATCAGCCCGAAGCATATGGGAGAAGCCCTGCAATACCGATTTGAGAGCTACAGGGATGTATTCATCTGATCTGAATCCCAGGCTAAGTCTTCTTTTGCCACTTTCAAGACAACTGAGGTCCCGGTATTATTGATGCCTGGGATCTCTCGCAAACGATCCACCAAGAAGGTTAAGAGCTCATCGTTACTGGCCACGACGACTTCGATCACTAAGTCATAGTTCCCTGTCGAGAGGGCAACATAGCGGACTTCTGTGAGAGAACTAAGCTCTTCAGCAATGGGCTGCAGTCTGCCCCGGTCTACTTTCAGACCAACAATGGCCACTGTCTGCAATCCTACCTTAAAGGGGCTCGCAATCCCGACAATCTTCAGTAAGCCTTCGTCCATAAGCTTGCCTACGCGGCGTCTAACCGTTCCTTCAGCCAAACCCAGTTCATGGGCAATGGTCAGAAAAGGCATACGACCATCCTGCTGAAGCAAGCGAATAATATCTCGGTCAAATTGATCTAAAACAAATCCACTCATCCCTGCACACCATCCTTTTCAATACAATGGCTAAAGGGAGCCCAATCGTAGATTTGCTTATGGATCTGCAAGACGATTGAGGTCTCGGTACTTATGATACCCTCAATGTTCGCAAACTCTTCATTGAGCAAAGCGACCAACTTGGTTCGATTTGGCAAGACAACCATTGCTACGAGATCATGACCACCTGTTGTCACCACTAGGTAACGTACAGCCTCAAGGGCATTCAGAGCCGCTATAACAGAGTCCATATGATGGCGGTCGACCTTAAACCAGATAAATGCGACCGTGTCCAGACCCATTTTCAAAGGGTCAGTCACTCCCATTGTTTTCATCACACCATTTTCCTCCAAACGCTTAACACGCTTGCGTATGGTGCCTTCGGAAACCCCTAGATAGGCAGCTAAGGTGACAAAAGTCATTCTACCCTCTTGCTGCAAATACGCTAATATCTTCTTGTCCAAATCGTCCAAGACAAGTGGCTGCATGAAGCTCACCCTCTCATTACTTATTCCATCGTTTTCACTACTAAATTCTACGAAAAATTGCCGACTCCTTGTATTTCCTGAAATTTTTCTGCACAAAAAAAGGCTCGCCCCCCCAAGCAAGCCTTTTCTTTGGTCTCCCGCGGCTTCTATCTTCCGCGGATCAGATCCTGGAAAAAGCGTTTGATACTATCCCACAAAACTTGATACCAACTACCCCGGGCCACATCTTGAGCCGCCAGTAAAGGAACCTCTTTGTTCAGCTGTCCCTCGACATAGATGCTAAGTACGCCAACCTGACTTCCTTTTTGCACGGGGGCCTCAACTTCCTTGGTTTGGATGCCGATACTGACGCTTTTTTCGTTACCTTTGGGTACAGCTATGATTGGGGCTGAAACAGCCATACCCACTTCAGACTGTTTCCCCTTAAACACCTTGGTTGTCTTGTTTTCGAGAAGGCGCGAAATGTTCACCAGGTCAAAGTTCCGGTACCCATAATTCAGTAGCGTCGTCATCTCCCGCTCTCTCCGGGACTCGCTCGTCGCTCCTAGAACGACTCCAATAAGTCTTCGATTGTTCTGCACTGCGGTGCCAACTAGGTTGTAACCCGCCACCTGCAGATGACCCGTCTTCAGTCCGTCAGCTCCTTCAAAGGAGCGCAACAATCCGTTCCGATTGGTCTGCACAATAGGACTTGAGCTAGAGCGGGGTTGGTACGAAAAGGAGCGTTGCTTGTGGTACTCGATGGCCTCTGGATGCTCCCTCAAGTAGTAATAGACCAAGACTGCAATATCTTCTGCCGTGATTTTGTTGTCTGGCGAGAGTCCATGAACATCCACAAAACTGAGATTGAGATTCAGCTGGCGGGCCTTATCATTCATCCGCCCAACGAAGACCTCTTCACTACCGGATATGGCTTCTGCCAATGCCACGCAGGAATCGTTACCGGAGACAACGGCAATACCCGTGATCAATTGCTCAATGGTCACCACTTCGCCTGGCTCTAGGAACATCTTTGAGCCAGTCATGCGCCAAGCACGCTCACTCACCTTCGTTGTGTCTTGCAGTCCGATACGACCCGCCTTAATCTCGTCAAAGGCTACATACATGGTCATAATCTTCACAAGACTAGCTGGAACATGTTCATCCTTACCATTCTGCGAAAAGAGGATCTGCCCTGACTCATAGTCTAGAAGTACGGCGGACGTCGCCTCCAACTCAAAGGGCAGTGTCTGTTGAGCAAGGGCGTTACAAGAAAAAGCGGTTAGAATAATGATAAAAAGTATAAGGCCAGTAGATTTACGTCTCATTCAAAAGCTCCCTTCACCCAGTGAAATCTGTAACCAGTCACGTCAGGACTGATACCAACCACATCAAAGCGCACATAAGGTTCTGACTCGCAGTAGCGTTGTAAATAAGCTTGGGCTACCTGTTTGATCCTTCTGATCTTTCCGGCAGTTACCTGCTCCACGCTCGTACCATAGCGATCGGACGAGCGATACTTGACTTCGACAAAGACCAGACAATCGCCATCTCGCATGATCAAGTCAATTTCACCGATACGCAAGCGAAAATTCGCTGTCAGAAATTCCAAACCCTGCCCAACTAGGTATTCTTGAGCGAGTTTCTCTCCCAAGTTCATGCTCATAGGCCACCCGCACATTGAAAAGAACCCCTATGTATAGGACAGCGACCATGTTCTCTAATTCTGTCCCGGTGTTCTTTCGTAGCATATCCCTTATTCTGCCCAAAATTGTACTGGGGATAAACTTCGTCATAGGCTGTCATGATTCGATCCCGCTCGACCTTGGCTACAATACTCGCTGCTGCAATCGAGATCGACAGATCGTCACCGCCTATTACAGCCCGCTGTGGCCATGGTAAATCAGGAATCTCCAGTTGCCCATCAATCAGGCAGAATTGAGGTGGCTCTGGCAGATTCTCCAATGCCCTTCGCATAGCTAGAAATGTAGCCTGTAGGATGTTCAGGCTGTCGATCTCATCGACACTGGCATGCCCTACACCTACCAGGCATGTTCTCAATATTTCTTCGTAGGCCAACTCTCGTTTCTTAGGGGATAGTCGTTTGGAGTCACGGATTTCCGAAGAAAAACCTTCTGGTAAAATCTGTACAGCAGCAGCCACAACAGGGCCGGCTAAAGGTCCGCGTCCAGCCTCATCGACCCCCACGATCCGCTGGAATGATTGGCTCTTTAGATAGGTCTCCAAGGTTCTCATCTTGACTCACTCCTAGAAAAGAGATCCAGTGTGATCCGGCCAAGTTTTCCGGTACGAAAGTCCTTGAGCACACTACTTGCAGCCTGGTTGAAATCAACAATCCCGCCCCGGAGCAAACAACCCCTCCGGCGTCCGATTTCTTCCAAGGCATTGTCCTCTTCGTCAATGACCCCATAGCGTGTGGGCAAGGCGTCAGGATAATGCTCTTTCAAAAACTGCATCAACCACCAGACAATCTCCACCTGGTCAAAGATCTCGTCACGAATGGAGGCAACAAGGGCGAGACGTTTGGCTACCTCTTGATCTTCAAACTTGGGCCACAGAATACCGGGACTGTCGAGAAGTTGCATACCAGGGGCAGAAAGCCACTGCTTACCCTTTGTTACGCCTGGTCTGGCACCCACTCCAGCAGCCCTACGCTTGGTAAGTCCATTGATCAAGGTTGATTTTCCAACATTGGGGATCCCCGCGACTAATAGGCGAGGATGACGCTTTAGATTAGGAAACGTCTGAGCTACAGCGGCCCGAATCTCTCTGAGACCTTGCCCCTGCAATAGATCTGTCTCAACAATAGCCTCACCTTGGCTTTTCCAGTATTCCATCCACTCCCGCGTTTGGAGTGGATCGGCAAGATCAGTCTTGCTCAACACGATCAAGCGCGGTTTGCTCGTCAGATCTCTAAGATCGGGGTTTCGACTGCTCTCGGGTACCCGCGCGTCCACAACCTCAAGGAGTCCGTCGACTAGTTTGAGTTCTTCTTTGATCATCCTTTTGGCACGGGTCATATGCCCTGGATACCATTGAATGGTCATTATCTGTTTTCAATCCTTTCGAGGACGGGTGGTTTGGTAACCGCCCTCACTTGATTCAGTGGCCAGTAAACGAAAAGTGCCCTACCGATCAAGTTCTTCTTCGGCACAAAGCCAACATCAGGATACCTGCTGTCGTCGCTGTTCCGTCGGTTATCACCTAAGACAAAGTAGTGCCCTTGTGGCACCAGGACTGGTCCATAGGTTGGCGCACTATAGGTTCCATAGGTGGGACCATTGATATAGTCTTCATCCAAACGTAGACCATTGACATAAAGAAAGCCGTTTTGAATGGTAACTTCGTCACCTGGAAGGCCTATGATCCGCTTAATGAACTTGCGGCGCGGATCTCCTGGATAGCGAAAGACTACAACTTGACCTCGCTCAGGTTCCGTGAAGCGGTAGGACACCTTTTCCACGAGTAACCTTTGTCTGTGATGAAAGGATGGTTCCATCGAACTTCCTTCCACGAGGAAGGACTGGGCTACAAAGAAAATGATAAACCCAGCTAGAGCCACTGATATCACGAGTGCTTCAATATACTCTCTGATCTCGGATTTTGCCATGCCTGTTCCTCCACTTCAAGCAGATGTAAAAAAGAGGAGTGTATACACACCACTCCCCTTAGGGTCACCTGCCTCACACTACCGGCGGCGCTCCTTAATACGGGCAGCTCTGCCGGAACGATCTCTGAGATAGTACAGACGTGCGCGACGCACCTTGCCGTGGCGAATGACCTCAATTTTCTCTATACGGGGTGAATTGATGGGCCAGGTTCTTTCAACACCTACACCCTGCGACATCTTGCGCACTGTGAAGTTCTCTTGGATTCCTCCACCCATCCGCCTTAAAACAACGCCCTCAAAGATTTGAATTCTCTCATTTGTGCCTTCCACAACTCGAACGTGAACACGCACTGTATCACCAGCACCAAACTGGGGATGATCAGAGCGAAGTTGATCTTGTGCAATAACATCAATCAGATTCATTGGTATTTACCCTCCCCTCAACGGAGTATTCACTAGCCAACTCTTCAAGAAGCTGGCGTTCTTCCTTTGATAACTCTTTTTTCTCTAATAAGTCAGGTCGTCTCAGCATGGTACGTCGCAGTGACTCCTTCAGCCGATAACGTCGAATATGACCATGATGACCGCTTAAGAGTACCTCTGGTACCTGGAGACCTCGAAACTCAGCAGGTCGAGTGTAATGTGGATGATCGAGCAAACCATGTTGGAAGGAATCCTGTTGATGAGAACTCTCATCACCCAGTACACCCGGCAATAGCCTGGTAACCGCATCCACGACTACCATCGCAGGCAACTCGCCACCCGTCAAGACATAGTCCCCAATAGAAAGTTCAACGTCAACCCAGTGGGTCCGGACCCGCTCATCAATTTCTTCATAGTGCCCGCTTAGCAAAATCACATGGGGCAGTTCCGCTAGCTCAGCGGCCGTTTGTTGATCAAACACCTTTCCTTGGGGCGAAAGGTAGATTACAGGAGCCTTAGAGTCTCCTTGAACAGCCTCAATAGCCCGAACAAGGACATCGGCCTTCAAAACCATACCAGCACCGCCCCCATAGGGCGTATCATCAACAATTTTGTGCCTATCAAGAGCATAATCGCGAATGTTCCAAACGTCAACCGAAACCAGCCCACTTTGCTGGGCCTTGCCCAAAATGCTAGCTTCTAGCGGTCCGGTAAACATCTCCGGAAACAAAGTGAGAATGTCAAAATGCATGTTGTACCTCCAGACTCAGTCCAGCAAGCCATCGAGTAATTCCACTAGCACATACCCATCCTCAGGTCTAATCTCCAGCACCACATGGGGAACAACCGGGATTAAGATTTCCTTGAGCTTGGTCACACCAGCATAAGGCCTGATAACATAGACATCGTTCGCACCAGTTTGCAGAATATCGGTGATCACACCAAGCTTCTGGCCCGAGCTTGTCTGACATTCTAGACCAATGATCTGGAAAATGTAATGGCGACCAGGCGGCAAGGGCATCAGTTCATCCACGCTGACCTTGATCAACATCTTGCGCAGTTGTTCTGCCTCGGAGATACTGTCGATTCCCGCTAACTTCAGGATTATGGCTTCTTTGTGCTCACGGCATCCTTCCACAGCAAAGACTGCAAAAGGCTCTTGGTCATCACCCCGAAACAAACGCACACTGTCCATAGCAAAGAAACGGTCGGGAAATTCTGTGTGCGGGACAACCTTGATTTCGCCTTGATTACCCTGTGTGGATACAACTTCACCAACGACAATCCACTTATGATCGTTCATCGATCTCGACGTGGACTTGAACTCCAGACTTAATTGCAGACGCCTTTACCACGGTGCGAATGGCCTTTGCAATTCGGCCGCCCTTACCAATCAAGCGTCCCATGTCTTCTGGTGCCACATACATGGTATAGACTGTTTCATGCCCCTTATCCTGAGCTTCGACAACAACTTGCTCCGGGTTATCTGCTAGAGATTTCCCGATAAACTCTACTAAGCTCTTCACAAGAACACCCCCTATCCTTGTTTACGGGATGCGGCGAATTTTTCCATGACTCCGCTCCTCTTCAACAGCGTTTTTGCTGTATCGGAAGGTTGCGCCCCTTTCTGCAACCAGTCAAGTGCCTTTTCCTCATCGATCTTCAGCTCTACAGGATCCGCGATGGGATTGTAGAAACCCAAGGTATCAATGAAAGCACCATCACGTGCGGCTCTGGAATCTGCTACAACCAGTCTGTAAAAGGGTCGCTTCTTGGCGCCCATTCTCTTCAGACGAATTTTCACTGCCATCTATTCTCACCTCCTGCCAAGATTAATCATCAAACTGAAAAGCTTCTATTGAAACAGGGAAAACATTCCCTTCTTTCTGCGCCCCTTGGGCTTGCCCTTAGGGTTGCCAGAAAACTGTTTTAGCATTTGCTTGGTCTGACTAAATTGCTTTAGCAGACGATTCACATCCTGAATTCTCGTTCCCGAACCTGCAGCAATTCGCTTCCGCCTTGATCCTCCGATAATCTCTGGTCTACGCCTTTCCTCGGGGGTCATGGATTGGATAATCGCTTCGATTCGCTTGAAATGCGACTCATCCACTTCTAGATTCTGTAGCTGTTTAGCGCCACTTAAACCTGGAATCATACCGATGAGTTGGTCGATGGGACCCATGTCCTTCATCTGGCTCAGCTGTTCTTGGAAATCTTCCAGCGTGAACTCGGCGTCTCTGAGCTTGGCCGCCATCTTCTCCGCTTTTTCTTCATCCACGGCTGAGGCAGCTTTTTCAATCAGCGTGAGCATATCACCCATGCCCAAGATCCGCGAAGCCATACGGTCAGGATGGAATGGCTCTAGACCATCCATTTTCTCACTGACACCAACATACTTAATGGGTTTACCCGTAACTGCCTTGACCGAGAGGGCTGCACCGCCCCTTGCATCGCCGTCAAGTTTCGTTAGGACGATACCGCCAAGTTCCAACTGCTCATTGAAACTAGTGGCTACATTCACTGCATCTTGACCAGTCATGGCATCCACTACCAGCAAGATCTCTGAAGGGTTTACCGCATCCTTGATATTTACAAGTTCTTCCATCAGTTCAGCATCAACGTGTAGACGTCCCGCCGTATCGATGAGTACAATATCGTTATTATGGTTCTGTGCATGCTTGTATGCGGCCTTAGAGATATCAACCGGGTTCTGCTCACCCATGCTGAAGACGGGTATTTCTAATTGCTCTCCCAGGGTCTGAAGCTGCTTAATGGCAGCGGGGCGATAGATATCGCAGGCTACCAGTAATGGACGATGCCCTTGGGCTCGTAGCATCCGGGCCAGTTTTCCCGTTGTCGTTGTCTTTCCTGAGCCCTGCAAGCCCACCATCATAATGACACTAGGAGGTCTGGAAGCCATGGTCAATTTGGCCTGGGTTCCACCCATGAGTGCGGTCAATTCCTCATTGACTATGCGGATCACCTGCTGACCCGGTGTAAGACTACTTAATACTTCATGACCTGTAGCCCTTTCCTTGACATGGGCTACAAAGTCCCTAACTACCTTGTAGTTAACATCCGCCTCCAAGAGGGCTAAGCGAATCTCGCGCAAAACTTCATCGACGTCTTTCTCGCTCAGTCTCCCCTTACCCCTTAGTTTGCGCATTGTTTCTTGCAGGCGGGATGATAAGTTTTGAAAAGCCATGTACTCCCTCCTAACCCTGTCGTTGCGCCTCAGCAATCTTCTCTGCGAGCTCAGTTAGATACTGGTCGCGATCCTTTGATTCGGCTGTGCGGCATAATTCGATGAGGCTTAATGCCTCATCAAAGATGCGCTGTCTCTCTTGATGTCTTGCCACCAAGCCTAGCTTGCTTTCAAAGTCCTCGAGGAGGGATCCTGAACGTTTCAGAATGTCATAAATGGCCTGTCGGGACACATCGAACTCCTCACCAACTTCGCCTAGGGACAAGTCTTCGTGGAAGTACATCTGAAAGACATCTTGCTGGCGCTCCGTCAGTAAGGGTCCATAAAAATCAAAAAGCAAAGCCATGCGAAGTGCGTTTTCCATGTTGTCACCTTTTTGCTGTTAAGCCTTCTTACTTTACACTCACTTAGTATAGTCAGGGAATCAATCCTTGTCAAGCATTTTCTCTTGACGGCCAAAAAGTGCACTGGCAAAGGTATTGGGATCAAAATCCTGCAGATCTTCGTACTGCTCTCCCACGCCAACTAACTTCACAGCTAGATTCAACTCATTGGCTAGCGCCAATACAATACCGCCTTTGGCGGTGCCATCTAGTTTCGTTAAGGCAATGCCAGTTACCGGTACCGCTTCGCTGAAAATCTTAGCTTGGGACAGCGCGTTTTGACCGGTTGTTGCATCAACAACCAGAAGGATCTCATCTAGATCTCGCCCTAGTTCGCGCTGGACCACTCGGTGCACTTTGCCTAACTCCGACATCAGATTAACCTTTGTCTGCAAACGCCCTGCGGTATCAAGAATCAAGATATCGGTCTTGCGAGCCTTGGCAGCGTTGATGGCGTCATAGGCCACTGCCGCTGGGTCGGAGCCTTCCTTATGCTTGATTAGATCCACACCAACCCGATTTGCCCACACTTCAAGTTGCTCAATGGCACCAGCCCGAAATGTGTCCCCAGCTGCCAGAAGAACCCGTGCTCCTTCCTGCTTAAAACGATAGGCAAGCTTTCCTATTGTCGTTGTCTTGCCTGCACCATTCACTCCAACTACCATAAGCACATAGGGTGCTTCTTGTGGGGCTCTTAGAGGTTCAGCGTTCTTCTGCAAAATCCTGACGATTTCTTCTATCAATACCGCTTTGAGTGCTTCCGATTCAGTGATCTTCTCTGCCCGGGACCGTTCCCTGAGTTGATCAACCAGGTACAGGGACGTCTCGACACCACAGTCCGCCTGAATGAGTGCTTCTTCGAGTTCTTCAAAGAGTTCTTCGTCAACCTTGCGACCGGTCATGATTCCTTCAACTTTGTCCACAAAACCCTGTTTGGTCTTCTCCAGACCACTGACTAATCGCTTAAAAAAGCCTCGCTCTGCCTCTTCGGTCTTCTGCTCTGGCTGATGCTCCTCTTCCTGCTCCTGCTCCTGCCCTTGCTTCTCCCTTTGGTCCTTTTCCTTCTCCGCGGCCTTGTCAGACCGGAATATCTTCTTCCAAAACAATGTTCTAGCCTCCTTCGGTCAATGCAACTGATATGATCTGTGAAAATCCATCCTCGCCCATGGTCACACCATACAAGGTATGTGCGGCTTCCATCGTCCTAGGTCTGTGGGTGACCACAAGAAACTGGGTTTCTTTGGAAAATTCCTCCATCAACTCGACAAAGCGCCCTAAATTGCTTTCATCCAAGGCGGCATCGATCTCATCGAGGACCCAAAACGGAGTAGGTTGTACCCTGCGAATTGCAAAGAGAAGGGCAATCGCAGTCAACGCCCGCTCACCTCCTGAGAGAACGAGGAGATTCTGTAACTTCTTACCTGGGGGTCTGGCCATGATGTCGATCCCAGTGGTTAAGATCGAGTCGGGATCTGTGAGAACGAGTTCGGCCTTTCCACCCAAAAAGAGCTGGCTAAAAATGGTACCAAACTCTGCTTGTACCTTGCGAAACACATCCCAGAGCTTCGTCCGGCACAGCTTATCCATCTCGTTAATCACATCCTGCAGACGTTCCCGGGCTTCATTGAGATCCTGAAGCTGCGTCTCTAGGAAGGAACAACGCTCCAACACACGCTCATATTCTTGCGTGGCCCCTGGGTTCACCATACCAAGATCCTTGATTTCGTTGCGCAATCCTGCGATCGTTCGTTTTAGTGTCCCCTCTTTGACAGATACTTCCCGTGCCAAAATACTTTCCAAGGTGAGATTTTGCTCAGCTAAGGTAGAGAGAATCTGTTCCCGTTCCCGTTGCAATTGCTCTTGTTCCACTTCACTCTTGTAAAGGGCACGTTCCCGTTTGAGCTGTTCCTTTTCTACCTGGATCAACTCCGCGCCTAGGTTAGAAAGCTCCTTTTGCAGGTCCTGGCGTTTTTGTTTTTCACGCTCCAAAACCCTTTGTAGCTCAGCCTTTTGCTGACTGCTCGTTTCATTTGCAGCCTTGGTCTCCAAAATCATCTGCTCGTTTTCACTCCGCAGTTCAGCCAGAGCCTCAAGCTCGGCCTGGGCTTCTGCCTGAGCCTTCCTGGCCGCTTCCTTCTTCTGCTCCAAGCTCGTCAGCAAGATCCGCTGGTTCTGAACAACTCCCTTAAGTTCGGCGAGCTTAACCTGTTTTTGTGTTTGGTTCAGGGCTTGCTCCTCAAGGGTGGCGGAGAGCTCGCTCAAGATGACTTCTTGGTGCTGGATCTGTTCGCGGCGGAGCAATTCCTCTTGCTCTAGTTCTGCAACTCCCGCAGCAGCCACTTCACCCTCGGCCGTTAGACTGGCCAATTGGGCTTCCACATCCTGCCTCTTTTCCTCAAGATCTTGAATTGCCCGGGCAATGCTCCCTAGCTCACTAAGACTCTGGCGTATCTCTTGCTCTACCCGCTGAATCTCAAATCTCGTTTCAACGCCTTCCTTCTTTAATCCGGCCAGTTTCTCTTCACTCTGGGCAATGGATTCTGTCAAGGATGCCTCCTGAGTGGCAATCTCATCTAACTCTTTGACGAGCCGTTGGACGTCTTCCTCGAGTTGGAGGAGCTGTCCCTTTCGGGTCAATAGCCCCGTTGTGCGGCTATTGATGCTCCCACCCGTCATAGCCCCGCTCGGGAAGACCACAGAACCGTCACGTGTGACAATCCGGGAGAATTGCTGAAGTCTTCGCTTTAGGGCTAAGGCGATGTCTAGATCCTCTGTGATAACTACGCGGCCCAAAAGGGAAGCCAAGGCTGGCCGATATTGCTCTGCGAAGCTGAGCAAATCTAGGCCTGTACCTAGGACTCCCTCCTGCTCTAAGAGGCGTTTTCTATCTTTGGAGAACTCCACTCCCCGTACAGAGTCCAAGGGTAGGATCGTAACACGTCCGCCTTGCACCTTTTGCAGCCAAGCAATAATCCTTTTGGCTTCCTCTTCCCCGGTCGTTATCAGGTTCTGGAGGCTCGATCCCAAGGCCACTTCATAGGCAAGTTCTAGTCCCTGGGGCACCGTTATCACATCGGCAACGGTCCCCAAGACAATCTTCGACATGTCTGCATGCTGCATAATACGACGAACACCAAGGGCATACCCCTCGTAACCTTCCTCAAGTTCCTGCAATGTCTTCAACCTAGACCGCAGTTGGGCAAGTTCGCCTTCCTTCTGGCGTAGCTGCTTTTGGACCTTCCCTAGGGAAACCTTCGTCTGCTCTAGATTAGCCAAGGTATCTCTTTCCAAGGCCTCTTTAGCCTTGAGTTCTTCTACCAACCCATCTAGGCGGGCCTGGTAGTTGCGAATGGTTTCTTGGCCGACCATTTGTCGTTGCGCTTGGTTCTGGAGTTCTTTTTCATTGGCGGCAATCTGCGCTTGCAGGTTTTGCTCCCGCTCCGCAAAGCCCCGCTGAAAGTTCCGCTTATCAGCAAGTTCGCGCATAAAATCAAAGAAGTCATCTTTGAGTTGGTTAAGCGTACTCTGGGCTTGGCGCTGTTTTTGCTGCAAGTCTTCTATATCTGCTTGGTGGGTCTGGATCTCCTTCTCCTGACCCCGTATCTGCTCTTGTAGTGCTACTATTTCATGAGCCAGTCCACCATCTTCGTCCTCAAGTAGTCGCAGTTCTTCCCCTTGGGCGCGAATCAAACCCGTAAGCTGTTCACTACGGGCTTCGTGGTTACGTATGCGTTCTTCATAGAGTTCGACGCGATGGACTCCTTGGTTGTAGGCTTCTTGGAGCCTGCTGAGCTCCCCTTGATGAGCCTCAATTTCCTCTTCTAACTCGGCAATTTTCGCGGTCAAACGAGCCTGCTCATCGGCAACCTTGGCCAGACCATCATTATACGCTTCGTATTCTTCCTTTAAGCCAAGTAATGTCTCTTCAACCTTGACCCATTTAGCGTCGATAGCCTGCCAAGCAAGGGAGTGATAATCGAGCTCAGCAGTCTGTAGCCGTTCTGCCAAATCTAGATATAGTCTGGCCTGTTCGGCCTGTTCACTTAGGGGACCGAGTTGGCTTTGCAGCTCGTGGAGAATATCCGTCACCCGCAGCAAATCGACGCTGGTTTCATCTAGTTTACGCAGGGCTTGTTCTTTGCGCTGCCGATACTTAACGATGCCCGCCGTTTCCTCGAGTAAGACGCGGCGATCCTCTGACCGAACACTCAAGACCGCGTCAATTTGACCTTGTCCGATCACGGAATAACCCTCTCGGCCAAGGCCGGTGTCTGTAAACAGATCATGAATGTCCCGTAGGCGACAACTTTGCTTGTTTATGTAAAACTCACTCTCACCAGAACGGTAGACGCGCCTTGTCACAGTCACTTCTGAGTAATCAAGGGGGAAGAAGCCGGAAGAGTTATCCAGTGTGAGCTGTACTTCCGCCATACCCAGTGCCTTCTTACCTTCAGACCCGGCAAAAATCACGTCCTCCATTTTCTGACCACGGAGACTCTTAGCGCTTTGCTCTCCCATCACCCAGCGCAACGCATCAGAAATATTGCTCTTGCCGCTGCCGTTCGGTCCGACAATGCCGGTGATACCCGGACCAAAATCGAGACACACAGGGCGCGCAAAAGACTTAAATCCCTGTATTTCCAAGCGTTTAAGGCGCATAGTATTCCTCCAAGACTTGTACTCATCCTGACTATTGTAACACATCTCGAAGGAAAAAAGAACCTTAAACCCGCTGACAAGGCATCTAGAACATGCCTAGCTTCTGCCTAAGGGCAGATCGAGGTATAAGTCCTCCCGCTTGCGGACAGTGGTGGGAACCTGGGGACTAAGTAGAGATCCATGCTCATCCAAGAGCCTGCGTAGCTTACTCTTCACCCTTGTCCTGGCATTGTCGATCACCTTTAGCCCAATTCCCATCTCCTCCTCAATCTCCCTTGCTGTATAACCCCTTAAGAGCCGAATAATCACTGCATACTCCAGAATGGAAAGATGGTTGCGTAGTACATTACCAATCACTTCACTGATGTACTTGTCTTCATATACGGCTTCGGGATCAAACTCGGGTATGGCTGCAGCCACCAAGTCAAGCAAGGAGCGGGACTCATCGCTACCGATAGGAGTCTGAAGCGAGGTAGCCTCATTCAGCAGACGGTGTTTGTTTCCAGTGGTCAGCTTAATCACATTGTAGACCCGCCGGATGATGCAGATGTAGGCAAAGGAGCTGAATTTCACATCATACTCTTCCGGCTTATACTCCTCGATGGCGCTGAGTAGACCGATTAGCCCTTCCTGTAGCAGATCTTCGAAGTCTAAGAAGGCGGAGTAATAGTTGCGAATGATGTACTTGACCATGGGAATGTACTTCACGACGAGGCTGTCCCTTGCCTCCTCGTCGCCAGCCCTCAGTCTTGTGATCAACTGTAGATCAATGCTCTGATTGTCCCGCATAAGCGCACCTTCCTCCCCTTGTTAGTCCAGGCTATCTAGTCCATGTATATGCTTGGATTAGAACACTATACCTCGGAGATGGAAAAAGCGCTTTTTCATACCATGTTTTATGTATATCTTCTGCATCATTGCCAGCTGACGCCTTTTTTAGACCATGGTTTATGTAAAGGTTTTTTCTTTTCCCACACGGAATGTTTCAGTTACCGACTAACGTGAGGATGAGACTGAACTTGCCTGATTCAAACTACATAGACCAAATCGCAGCATTGATCAAACAGGATCCCAGTATCACCGTAGCGAAAATCGCCAAGGAACTGAAGTTCGCCGATAGCAAGTCCGTTTACTACTGGCTTGAAAAAAGCAATATCGGGGGAATCAAGGAGTTTAAGCGGAGGGTTCTGGGCAGTGAATCCAGAGAGTCTACTTTAGGTACCTTGGAGATCGACGGGGTCAGTCACTATCTTGTGTCCCTACCCCTTCGTGACTGGAATCCAGAAAACAAAAACCCCGGGAAGGAATGGCCCTTTTTACATAGCCAGCCCCATCCACGAGGTTTATTCGCTATTCGTGTAGATACAAATCGCTACAGCCCAAGGTTCACTAAGGAAGATGTGTTGGTCGTATCCGAGGGCGAAGATTACCCCGAAGGCTCCTGGGCTTTGCTCCAGACCAAGGGAGAATTCGTCATCGGCAAGATGATCGACAACCTGATTGTAGATCCGGTTTCTCTCCACTCCTACAGTGCCGATCTTGTCGGCGTTGGTCAAATCATCCACCAACAGCGCTTCCTCTAGGCTTTACTCCTGAATGCCCATCTTAACTAGGGCACTGCGCGCAGCCTCCTGTTCGGCTTCCTTCTTTGTATGACCCCTACCTGTACCGAGACACTCTTCTTCAAATCGGACTTCCACCACGAAGCTCTTGTCATGATCAGGACCTTCCTCCTGGACAAGGCGATAGACTGGTGGTTTTTTTGCGACCTGTTGGAAGTGCTCCTGCAAGGTTGACTTGGCATCGATCAGAGGCATTTGCTGTGCATCCCACTGGGGAAGATGCTCGATAATCACACGCCTGGCCTCATTGTAGCCTCCATCTAGGAAGATCGCTCCATAGACTGCTTCCAAGACGTCGCAAAGCAGGGAGTCACGTTCTTGGGCCTTGGCCCTTCTTTCTCCCTTACCAACCATCAAACAGTGATTCAGCTCCAAGTCTCGAGCCACTTCAGCCAAGGTGGATTCTCGCACCAAGAGAGAACGTATCTTGGCTAACTCCCCTTCGGGTAGTCTCGGGAATCTGTGGTATAAGTAAGAACTTATACTCAATTGCAAGACTGCATCACCTAAAAACTCCAAACGCTCGTTGTTTCTTTCTGGCTGGTGTCCGATGGAACGATGCGTCAGGGCCAGTTCTAAGTGCTTTGGATCCTGAAAATGATACCCCAGATTCCTTTGTAGCTTCTCAAGTCGCTCGTTTCCAAGTACAGACATCTAATTCTCCCACCTCTTAAAAGCTAGTGTAGCATTGTGCCCACCAAAGCCAAAGGAATTGGATAATGCAACCTTCACATCGGCCTTACGGGATTGGTTAGGGACATAATCCAAGTCACAGTCGGGGTCTGCTTCTTCATAATTGTACGTCCCTGGTATGATCTGCTCCTGTAGCGTCATAAGACACACCGCTGCCTCAACGGCCCCTGCTGCGCCTAGTAAATGCCCTGTCAAGGACTTTGTGGAACTAACGGCCAAGGCATGGGCGTGGTCGCCGAAAACATGCTTGATGGCGATGGTCTCATAAAGGTCATTATACTCGGTAGACGTGCCATGGGCATTAATGTAGTCCACATCAGTTGGCAGAAGCCCACCATCCGCTAAGGCTTCAGACATGGCCCGCTGGGCCCCTTCACCTTCAGGCGCAGGACTTGTGATATGATAGGCGTCACCACTGGCACCATAACCAACGATTTCTCCGTAGATCTTTGCCCCTCGGGCAAGTGCGTGATCGAGACGTTCGAGAACTAGCACTCCCGCTCCTTCTCCCATGACAAATCCATCTCGCCCCTTGTCAAAGGGTCGCGATGCCCTTTCTGGCTCAGCGTTGCGGGTCGATAGCGCCTTAGCCGACATAAACCCGGCCAGCCCCAGAGGGCAAAGAGCAGCTTCGCTTCCCCCGGCTAACATGATGTCAGCCTGGCCCCGGGCTATAATGCGAAAGGCATCTCCAATGGAATGGGTTCCAGTGGCACAAGCGGTCACGGTACATGAATTAATACCTTTGGCTCCGGTTTGGATAGCAATTTGCCCGCTGGCCATGTCTGGGATCATCATCGGTACAAAGAAAGGACTCACCCGGTCTACGCCACGTTCCCAAAAGACCTTTGTTTGTTGCTGCACGGTCTCGATTCCGCCAATCCCTGATCCGACCAAGACACCGACACGCTCGGGCTTAACAAAGGGTAGATCCAGCTGGGAGTCGGCAAGACTCATCTTTGCGGCTGCAACGGCGAATTGAGCAAAACGATCCATGCGACGGGCTTCTTTACGATCCATAAAATCTGTAGGATCAAAATCGCGAACTTCAGCACCAATTTGGACAGCCAAATCAGAGACATCATAGCGAGTGATCCGGCTCACGCCTGAAATACCCGCCAAGAGTGCCTTCCAAAGTTGATCTTTATCCCCAAGGGGTGATATGAGTCCAATTCCTGTAACCACTACGCGGTTCATCAAAGGCCCCCCTAATAAATATGGTCCCAAAGTGAGCCCACTTTGGGACCGAAGTTCTACAATTGCTCTGTAATAAATTCCACCGCATCACGCACAGTGGCGATTTTCGCAGCTTCCTCATCGCTGATCTGGAGATCAAACTCTTCCTCCAGGGCCATCACCAATTCTACTACATCCAGTGAATCGGCTCCCAAATCCTCTACAAAAGAGGCGTCTGGAGTCACTTCTCCATAACTAATGCCTAACTGCTCCACAACGATGGTTTTGACCTTCTCAAAAATTTTCTCATCAAAGTCTCCCATACATGTCACCTCCTTCTGATCATCCTATCAACTGTGTTACCTGCTTTATATTACTAAGCCACCATCACAATGGATGGTCTGACCGGTAACATACTTGTTTTCTTCTGAAACTAAGAAGTGCACAAGAGATGCTACATCATCCCTTTCCCCTGTTCTTCCAAGGGGAATGAGACGTAGAATTGCAGCCTTCTGCTCTTCCGTCAGAGCTTGGGTCATGTCAGTTTCAATATAACCTGGAGCTACCACATTCACCAAGATATTCCGGCTGGCGACTTCTTTGGCTAGAGCTTTACTAAAACCAATTACGCCGGCTTTGGATGCTGCGTAGTTCGTCTGTCCTGCATTACCTATAACCCCAATCACAGACGAGATGTTGACAATCTTCCCCTGCTTCTGCTTTAGCATAGGCCTAATGGCTGCTCGGCAGACATTAAACACACCAGTAAGATTGGTGTCAATCACCTTCTGCCAGTCATCGTCGCCCATGCGCATCAGGAGGCTATCCTTGTTGATACCAGCATTGTTTACGACAACATCAATCCGACCAAAACGCGTCATGATCTCTGTGAAGAGCTCCTCAACCTCAGAAACGTCCGTGACATCGGCAGCAATTCCTAGTACACCTTGGCTTTTCCAAGCTGAAAGACGTTCTTGGTCTCGTCCAGTTACAATCAACTCTGCACCTTCAGCCTTCAGACGCATGGCTATTGCTTCACCTATGCCCCTGGTTGCTCCGGTGACTAACACAATTTTCCCAAGCATATTCATGCTACTATATACCTCCAGCTGTGACAAGTGAAAACTGCAAATTTGGTTCAATTCGCCTTGCCAAGGGCACTAAGAGACTTTCTGGACCTACCTCAATCATCGTCTCCAACCCCATGGCAGAGAGTTTTTGAACTTGACGTGTAAAGCGGACTGGACCTGTAATCTGAGACACCAGCTTCTCTTTGACCACTTCAGGTGAAGAGAGAAGAGTCTCTCCGTCATTGCTAAGAACTGGTATCTTGCAGGGAACCAGGTCGAGGTCTCTAACCACATCAGCAAACTCTGTAGCCACTGGCTCCATCAATGTAGAGTGGAAAGGACCTGACACGTTGAGGCGAATAACCCGTTTTGCTCCACGTTCTAGGGCTAGGGACGTCAGTTCTTCTAGCGCCCCTATTGTCCCACTTATCACTGTTTGATTTGGTGAGTTCTCGTTTGCTACCTGGATCGCGAGGCCTTTTCTGCGAACTTGATCGCAAAGGTCATAGACAGCCTCTAGATCCAAACCAAGCACCGCGGCCATTCCACCCTGAGGTGCCCTAGCCATCAACTGGCCTCGGGCTTGGGTCAAGCGAACTCCCTCGGCGAAGGAGAATGCGCCGGCAGCTGCAAGGGCTGTGATCTCGCCTAGACTATGGCCTAAAAAGACTTCTGGCTCGTAGCCTTCTTTGACCAACTCCCAGAGGGCCAAACAGGTAACGAAAATGGCCACCTGGGCATGGGACGTCTGGTTCAAGACGTCTTGTGGACCCTCCAAACAGAGACTACCTAGGTCATAGCCTAAGATTTCACTGGCTTCGGTAAAGAGATGCCAGGCAGGGGTTCCCACGATCTTGGATGCCATACCCGGTTTCTGGATTCCTTGTCCGGGAAAGGCAATAGCACAACTTTGAGCGCTATCACTCACGGACGAGCCCTCCCTCAAACCACCTCAGAACAAGTGCAGACCACGTCAATCCTGCGCCGAAACCGACAAGGACAACATAATCCCCATGTTTGAGATCTCCCGTCTGGGCTAGTTCATCGAGGGCCAAACCAATGCTCGCCGCTGACGTATTGCCATAACGATCGACATTGACAAAAAAACGTTCCTCCGGGATTTCCAGCCGATTTGCAGCAGAACGGATGATGCGAATATTCGCTTGATGGGGCACCACCCAAACAACATCTTCCATCGCTAGACCCGCTTTGGCCACAACCCGTTTCGCCGATTCTTCTAGGATTCTAACTGCAAACTTGAATACGTCACTACCTTGCATTTTGATAAAATGCTGGCGCCCGTGGACACTCTCTAGGGAAGCTGGCTGCAAAGACCCGCCTCCAGGTAGTTGAAGTACGCCACCGCTCGCTCCGTCTGCACCCAATTCGGAGGCAAGAAAGCCAAAGCCATTTGGCACCTCGCCTAAGATCGCTGCTCCGGCTCCATCTCCAAAGAGCACGGAGGTGGACCTATCCTCGTAGTCTGTAATTCTGCTCAGGATATCTACACCCACAACCAGTGCCTTTTTGTATGGGCCCCCTCGGAGCATACTTTCTGCCACAGTCAAAGCATAGCCAAAGCCGCTACAACCAGCAGACAAGTCAAAGGCCGGGATCGCGTTGATTCCAAGCCGGTCTTGGAGCAGACAAGCCGTTGCAGGAAAAGCCATATCTGGAGTAACTGTGGCGCAGATGATCAGATCCAAGTCTTCTGCCTGAATCTGGGCACGCTCCAATGCCTTCAGCGCCGCTTCATATGCTAGATGCGAGGATGCAGTACCTTGATCTGCGATTCTTCGCTCACGAATTCCCGTTCTTGTAACAATCCATTCATCTGATGTATCAACCATAGCTTCAAGCTGGGCGTTGGTCAATACCCGCTCTGGCACAGCAGAGCCGGTTCCCAAAATCCCAATAGCCTTGATCGATTCTCTCATCTCTGTCACTATCACGCCATCCTCTCTGCAATCCCTTGAACAATATTTTGCTCAACACCTCGCTTGGCTACCCGGATCGCGTTTTGAATCGCCTTGGCATTGGAGCCCCCATGGGCAATGATTACAACTCCATTTACACCCAAGAGCGGTGCTCCGCCATATTCTGTATAGTCTACCTTCTTCTTGATTCGCCTCAGACCCGGTTTCAGGAGAAGGGCCCCGAGGGTTGAGGGAATCGAACGGGTGAACTCTTCTTTCATCATGCCAAAAAGCGCATCGGCTAATCCTTCTGCGAACTTCAAGACAACATTTCCCACAAAGCCATCGCAGACGATCACGTCGCAGTTCCCTTGGGAAATGTCTCGTCCCTCGATGTTGCCGACAAAGTTCACAGAGCTCTCTTCAGTCTGCAAAAGAGAATATACTTCCTTTACCAAGCTGTTACCCTTGGTTGGTTCATGACCTACATTCAGGAGACCCACTTTAGGATTGCGGACCTTGAGAACATTCTCCGCATAGATCGAACCCATCTGGGCGAACTGGAAAAGCTGGTTTGGCTTACAATCTACATTTGCGCCAACATCGACGATGAGGGCGACTCCAGTCCGCGTCGGCATCAGACTAGTAATGGCTGGCCGTTCTACACCTTTAATCCTACGAATGGTGAGGACCGAAGCAGCCATCGTGGCACCGGTACTCCCTGCGGAGACCAAGGCTCCTGCTTGACCCTCTCTAACGAGCCTAGCAGCTACAACAAGGGAGGATTCAGGTTTGGAACGCACCGCTTCAGCCGCTTCTTCCATGCCGATAATGTCTGGAGCGTGTACGATTTCGATCCGTTCACTACCTGGTTTCCCATGGACTAGAGACTCCAGCTTGGATTGATCACCGGTTAGGATAATGTCTATACCGTTCTGATCCGCTGCCTGCAGAGCGCCTGCTACAATTTGTTCTGGAGCATAATCTCCACCAAAGGCATCAACCGCAATTCTAGTCATGCAATACTCCTCCTTTGTCGCTCACGTCTACGACCACAAACTCGCCACGAAACACAACCTCATCGTGTACAAAGCTATTGACACTCACATAGTAGCGATTCCCTTGAATTGAGGTAACTGTCGCCTTCGCTACGACCCTATCATCAAGGTATACGGGTTGGTAAAAGCGGACATCAGCGCTCTTGGTTAAAACGATATCTGAGTCAACCAGAGCAACCGCCATAGAGTTACCTTGGGCAAAGAGAAAATGCCCCCGTAGGATCTGGTTACGGGCAAAAACCATCTGATCCGTAACACGCAAGACCGATGTACCGTTTTGCCCGAGGTTAAGCTCAATGAGCTCACCAACGACCTCTTCACCCTGTAGGGCCCGTACCTCAGCATAGGTGCTAGCCGCAATCGTCCGTGCCCGTTCCCTCAGCTCTGGAATGTCGAGCGCCATGCGGTCGAGACGAATCGTCGCCACACTCACCTTCAGTTCATCAGCTAACTGCCAATCGGTCAAAAAAGGATCGTCCCGCAAGAGATCCTGCAAAGCGCTGCGCCTCTCTTGCCTACTCTGTCTTGGTTCCACCGCCAAGCCTCCTTATCGCCAAGTGTTATTACCAGGTTATAAGTTCTATCTCGAGTATAGTAGAACCTCTGGGCAAAGTAAAGAAAAAAATACAAAAAAAAGATGTCCCTTGCCAGGAACACCTTCTCTAAGCTATTTTGCTTCTTTAATCGTGATAACTTGACGTCCTTTGTACATGCCACAATTGAGGCATACTCGATGGGGCAATTTAGGCTCACGACAATTAGGACAGATATTAGGCTCAGTTGCCTCAACACGGAACCAATTGGCTCTGCGCGAATTAACTCTTGCTTTTGAATGTCTTCTCTTTGGAACTGCCATGGTCTTTCCTCCTCTCTGGTGTGGTCGTTTCCGACACTTGCTGCAACAACTTACTTAAAGGAGCCAATCGAATGTCAATAGTAGGATCTGGGCAATCACAAGTCTCTTCGGCCAAAACGGCTCCACAACCGGGACAAAGACCGGGGCAGTCCTCTTGGCAGACAGTTTTCATGGGAATGCTCACAAGTAAAGACTCTTCAATTAGGCTTGTTGTGTCGAGTTCATTGCCCTCCACTAAAGGTTGTTCATCCCATAGAGGGTCTTCATCCTCTACTGGGGGACGATTCAGATACTCCTCTTCAATGGAGGTCTCCAGGATCGTCTTCAAGGGTCTTAGACACCGACTACAGCGAAGTTCGAGTTCGAGGGAGAGATCTCCCGTAACAAGGTAACCTTCGCCGGTATTCGTCACCCGAAGCTTGGCACGAATGGGACCCCGCACCTGGTTCACTTCGGGCAATCCTTGCATAAAATCCGCTGGGAATTCCTTCTCTACGTGAAAGAAGGCCCCTTTGCGACCTACTAACGAACTTATGTTGAGACGCATCTAGATCACCTCATAAATTATACAAAGATTACCCCCCACTGTCAACTGGTTTCCTGGCCTCGACTTCCCAAGGATGTCCAGGTCGCAAGGTGAAACTAGGGGCGGGGCTATCCTCACCTTAGAATTAGGCATAAACCCAAGCTAATATTCGTATGAATTAAGCATAATCAACGAAAAGGGTGTGTAGCTCATGGCTCGAAATCGCATCTTGGCAGCCCTTGTCTTCGTGCTTGCCGGAATGATCTTTATCTTTCCTGAAGTGGCCTTCGAGGCGTCCCTAGAAGGACTCAAGCTTTGGTTCGAGATCGTACTCCCAACCCTACTACCCTTTTTCATCTTGTCGGAGTTGTTGATGGGATTAGGAGTAGTCCACCTGCTCGGTGCACTCTTGGAGCCATTGATGCGACCTATTTTCCGCCTGCCTGGCGTGGCCGGATTTGCTGTGGCCATGGGAATGACCGCCGGGTATCCCCTGGGAGCCAAAATCACAGGAGATCTAATACGAGCAAAAGCTTTGACGCAGACAGAAGGTGAACGCTTAGTGAGTTTCGCCAACACTGCTGGGCCCCTCTTCCTCTTGGGAGCTGTCGGTGTCGGGATGTTTGGTCTACCGGATCTAGGTATCACCCTACTCATATCCCATTTGGCCGGTGCGGTCTTGGTAGGGCTTTGCATGAGGCTCCATAGAGGAGCAGAAAGCCCCCGCCAAAAGGTGCAGGGGTCCTATCTCGGTCGAGCCTTAAGCACCATGGATACAGCGCGGAAGACTGACGGACGTTCTTTCAGTACTTTGTTCAGCGATGCAGTACGAACCACCTTTCAATCGATGCTCTTGATCGGTGGTTGCATCATGATCTTCTCTGTCTTGGTAAAGGTCGTCACGGCGACCGGAATCTTTTATCCCGTTAAGGTAGTCCTGGAAGGGACTCTCAAACTCTTCGGTCTCGATCCTGCCCTAGCGCAAGCAGTCTTTAGTGGATTCTTCGAGACCACCCTAGGGGCCCAAGCCGCCAGTCAAGCTCCTGCTTCACTAGGAGCTCGAGCCACCATCGCTAGCTTGATTCTGGGTTGGAGCGGACTTTCTGTCCAGATGCAAGCGACCTCAATGCTGACAGGTACGAAGATCCGACTCAAACCCTATCTCTATGCCCGCCTTCTCCATGGCCTGTTCTCGGCGATCATCACCGCTCTCTTGCTGGGACCCATGAGTTTTATTCCTGCTTCATTTAAGAATACCTTGCCTGTGACAAGTACAGCGAATTATCTCAATGGAAGTATGCCTGCCCGCTTCCTGGCTTCGGCTCAGCTCGCCACGAGCTTCCTCTTGATCCTAGTTATCATCCTAAGTATCGTCTGGTTGCTGAAACGCATGATCTACATCTCGTTTCGACCCCGCGCTTAAGCTTCCTTTTGCAGTTCTTGCTGACCGGCTTCCACAACTTGCAGCGTCCTCTTTAAAGCTCCGCTCAAGTCTCCTAGAACTTGCTGGGCATACTCCCTGGAGCCTTGTTCAATCTCCAAAGCCTTTCGCTTCGCTTCTTCAAGGAGTAGTTTGCTCTCCGCCTCTGCTTGCCGGTAGATCTCGCTACTGTGGACCAACTTCGCAGCATATTCCTCTGCCTTAGCGATCATCCGTTCCGCTTGCTCCTGACCTTCAGCAATCATTCTCTCCCGGTCAGAAGAGACCGCTTCGGCCCGCTTTACCTCTTCGGGAATGGCGGTGCGAATCACATCAAGCAAGTCAAAAAGCTCATCGGCATCGACCAACACTTTGCCTACCAAAGGGACTTCGGGTGCCTTTTCTACTAGTGCTTCCAATTGGTCAATCAAGACCTGAAGGTTCACTCGGTTCACTGTTACCTCTCCCCATTCGTAAATTTCTTATTTAACAGTGCCGCTACACGGGGACTCACCCACTTGGACACATCTCCGCCGAACTCAGCTACCTCTTTAACAGCAGATGAACTGATAAAGGAGTACTCGCTACTGGTCATCATAAACACCGTTTCGATAGTGTGATCGAGGTTCCGGTTCATGGAAGCAAGTTTAAACTCAAACTCAAAGTCTGTTACTGCTCTAAGTCCCCGCACAATTGCAATTGCCTTCTTCTGCCTCGCATAGTCAACGGACAAACCACAGAAAACTTCAACGCTGACATTGTCAAAGATTTTGACTTCCTCTTTTAACATGTCTACCCGTTCATCCATGCTAAACAATGGGCTCTTATGGGGGTTATGTAAAACAGCTACGTACAAGTGATCAAACAGTGTGCTTCCTCTTCTAATAATGTCCAGGTGGCCATAGGTGACCGGGTCAAACGTACCTGGACAAACCCCTATTCTCACTCTAACTCCTCCTCAGTTCATAAAACAGAAGTCTCGTATCGCCATAGCGCTGTTCGCGTTTAAGGCAAAGGTTCGACACGTCCATAGGAGCTTCCTCTTTTTTGCTTGCCTCAGCTATGATAATTCCACCGCTTTTCAGGACGGCTGGCAACGAGGACTCCTCTAGAGTCTTTCGAATCAAACCCAGATCATAGGGGGGATCGAAGAAAACATAGTCAAAGCCATGACCCCGGCGCTCCAGTTGTCCTAGGGCGCGGCTAACATCATTGGTGTAGATCTGACCGCCCTCCAGTTTCGTCTTTTCCAAATTAGCCCGAATCTGCGCTGTACAGGCCGGATTAGCATCAACCCAGACTACCTCCGAAGCTCCTCGGCTGAGAGCCTCCAATCCGATTCCTCCACTTCCAGCAAAAAGATCCAGGAAAGAACTGCCACCAATCGCCGGTCCTAAAATGTTAAAGAGGGCTTCCTTGACCCGATCTCCAGTTGGTCTGGTGCTGAGTCCAGGAACACTCTTCAGCTTTGTACCTCGCGCTTTTCCTGCAATGATGCGCAACCTCTACACCTCCATTACCACTCGTAGCGTTCTAGCTCCCGCCGTAATTCAGGATACTCTGCCAGGGAGTGTGTTTCCAGAAGCTCCTTAACCTGGAGAGCTGCCTTGGTCAAAATGTCTTGGTCTTCTTTTAGATCTGCTAAGCGGAATAAGGGTTGTCCCCACTGACGTATGCCAAAAAGATCGCCAGGACCCCGTAGACGCAGGTCTTCTTCCGCGATGAAAAACCCATCATTACTCGTCCGCACCACATTGAGTCTGTCTCTGCTGTGGGGAGTCAGATTATAGGCCAGGAGAAAGCAAATGCCACCCTTGTTACCACGCCCCACTCTCCCCCGAAGCTGATGCAACTGGGCTAGACCAAATCGTTCCGCGTTTTCGATGACCATAACGGTGGCATTGGGAACATTCATACCTACCTCAATGACCGTGGTGGCCAGACAAACGTCAATCTCCCCCGCGGCAAAGGCTTCAAATACAGCTTCTTTCTCCTTGCCCATCTGTCCATGGATCAAACCCACCCGGACTGAAGACAAAAGACCGTCTTTGAGCGACTCCATCTCCTGCGTGGCTGCCTTCAGATCAAGGTGCTCAGACTCATCCACAAGGGGAAAAACGACATAGGCCTGCTCACCTTGGTGTACCCGAGAGACAAGGTAGCGATACACATCGTCGCGCCTGGCTGGATCGACAAGACGCGTATCCACCGCCTGACGTCCTGCCGGAAGTTCTCGAATCTCCGTGGTATCTAGATCTCCATAGATGGTCAACGCTAGAGAGCGGGGAATCGGTGTTGCACTCATAACCAAAAGGTCCGCATTACCCTTGCCGAGAAGTGCCGATCGCTGTCGTACTCCAAAGCGGTGCTGCTCATCGACAACGGCTAAGGAGAGATGTTTGAAGTTGACTTTTTCTGTGATCAAAGCGTGGGTACCTACAACCACATCACAGTCGCCCACTTCTAGTGCAGCGCGGACTCTTTCTTGCTCCTTGCCTTTCATATTCCCGATCAAAAGCTCGACAGAGATCCCCAGAGGTTCTAAAGACTCCTTCATGCGCTTCACCATTTGTCGTGCCAGTACCTCGGTAGGTACCATCATGGCAACCTGCCCCCCACTGGCTACCGCCTTCACCGCCCCATACTCAGCAACAACGGTCTTGCCAGAACCCACATCGCCTTGGATCAAACGGCGCATGGGGCGCTCTGCCTCCATGTCTGCAGCCACTTGGCGCAAGGCATCTTCCTGGCCTTTGGTGAGTTGGAAGGGTAGTCTCGCGCGGTACCTCTTCACCAGTTCACCATCGGGCTTGTGGGCAATACCACTGCGTACTTCTTGACTTCCTTGGAGTCCAAGGAGGAACAAGAAGAACTCCTCAAAGACAAGCCTTTCCCGGGCCTCTTCATAGCGAGACCGACTCTTGGGAAAGTGGATCTCTGCTACCGCCTCCGCTCTGCCTGGTCTAGCCCCCCGAATTTTCTCAGGTAGGCATTCGGGCAGTTCATGGACATGCTTGAGTGCTGCTTCGACCCAACGAATCCGTTGATCATTCGAAACCCCAGCCATTAAAGGATAGACAGGCATAAGGCCAAGTCTGGGCGCACGTAGAAAGAACTCAGGGGAGCTCATTTCTGCCCCAAACAAGGAGGGCTTGGCCACACCATAGACCCATAACGTTTCAGCCTTCTGAAGTCTGCGGAGCAGGTAACTCATCCCCGGTCCCTTATGGTAAACAAACCAAGTCAGAGTCAAGGAGCCGTCAAGCTGACCTTGAATCAAGCGGCGCCCCTGTGAGATTCTCCGTTCCGTCAGATTTGTGAGTTTACCTGACGTGAGCTGTTCGACACCGATCTCGACCTGACTAGGCTCAACAATGGTCTGAAAATCTTTATACGTGCGGGGAAATGATAATAATACGTCTCGCACGGTCTCGAGCCCTAGGTTCCGAATAGCCTGGGCCCGCTTCTCCCCAATGCCAGGCAACACTGTAACAGAAGCATCTAACACGTTTCATCACCCCTATACAAAAAAAGCCCCTATCCTGTAAAGTCTAAAGGATAAGGGCTCCATGGTATAAAAAGAGCCTTAAACGGAATGGAGGAAGAGAGCTACGATGCCAGGTCCTGTGTGTACCCCGATGGTCGGCCCGATCTCACCAATCAAGACATCTCCCTCCACCGGTAAAGCCTGTGACAGCGCCTCGGCTATTTGGTTAGCCTCTTCTTGCGTCGTGGCGTGACTCATGGCGGCCCGAATCTTCTTATCAGGATATCTCCCTTGGAACTCCAAAACAAGCTCTCGAACTCGCTTCAGTGCCTTGGCCTTCCCTCGAATTTTCTCAAAAGGTGCCACTTCACCATCGACAAGTGTTAGGATCGGTTTAATGCTCAGCATCGTCCCGACAAGAGCTGACGCCATCCCGATCCGCCCGTTTTTCTTAAGATACTCGAGGGTGTCTACCACGAAATAGACTTGGAGATCATCAATCGTGTGCTGCAAATCAGCAAGAATATCGTCTAGTTCTTTCCCAGCCCGGACTCCTTCCGCGGCGGCAACCGCCACAAGCCCCAGACCCATGGAAGCAGACTTGCTGTCAACTACCTTGACCTGAATGTCCGAATCAAGCATGGTGCTTGCAAGGACAGCTGACTGATAGGTGCCACTCATCTTACTGGAAATATGCACAGAGATAATGGTATCCCCAGGTTCGGCAATCTCTTCATACTTGGCGACAAAATCAGCTGGTGATGGCTGGCACGTACTCGGCATCGCCGACTCAGCCTTAAGCCTGTCAAAGAACTCGGCTGTAGAGATTTCTACGCCGTCTTTGAAGATTTCGGAGCCAAACTGTACAGTCAAAGGAACCACATGAATCCCGAGCTCTTCTCTAACTTTCAAGGAAAGATCGCTTCCGCTATCGGTAACTACATGGATTTTCCCCAATCTAAGACCCTCCCTTATTCCACTGAGACAATGTAGTAATAGAGCGGTTGCCCGCCAGAATAAACCTCCACTTCACAATCTGGATAGTCATTCTGCAACGTATTGCCCAGCTCTTCAGCCTCCTCGGCACTATGATCCTCACCGTAGTAAATGCTAATCACAGAGGAGTCTTCGTCCACCATCGTACGCACAAGGTCCAGTGCCACCGCATCAGGGCTTGCTCCGACAACGGCTATTTTGCCTTCTGCAAGACCGATGATATCTCGTTCTTCGATCTGCAAATCACCAGCGACAGTCGAACGTACAGCGTAGGTGACTTCGCCGGTCTTCACTTCACTAAGACTGCCTTCCATCGCAACCAAATTCTCTTCTAGAGTGTCATCTTCGACAAAGTACATCATGGCGCTGATCCCTTGCGGCGCGGATCGGGTTGAGACTACTCCGACCTTTTTGTCGACAAGCTCCTTGACCTGCTGCGCAGAGAAAATCACATTCTTATTATTGGGTAGAATAATTACAGATTCAGCATTGACACTATTCACAGCCTTCACAAGGTCCTCTGTACTCGGATTCATTGTTTGACCGCCTGTAACTACATGATCAACACCTAGGCTACGGAAGATCTCAGCCAATCCGTCACCAGCAACAACCGCTACAATTCCTACTGACTTTGGTTCCGACGCGGAATCAACTGCCGGAAAACCTACTACATTATCAGTACTAAAATCGAGACGATGATTCTCATCATGACTGGCAAACTCCTGATTTTGGAGCATCATATTATCAATAGCAATCTCGGTGAGGTTACCCAACTCACCGCAGAATTGAAGAATTTCACCAGGGTAATCTGTGTGTATGTGTACTTTTGTCACCTGTTCATCGCCTACTACGATCATCGAGTCTCCCTTAGGGGCCAACTCTGTGCGAATCAACTCAGGATCAATACCTTCACCCAAAATGATGAACTCGGTACAGTACTTGTTCACTACGACTTCTTGACTTAGGCGCGCCAAATCTGCAGTATCCGCGGGAGCCGTGGGCTGTTCTGCGAGGAGCTCTTCCATTTCCTCGGGTGATGTGGTCAAACCAGCCCAAAACCCCTCAAAAATGCAAACGAGCCCTTGGCCTCCAGCGTCAACAACGCCTGCTTCCTTGAGTACCGGAAGAATGTTCGGTGTGTCTGCAAGGGACTCTTGAGCGCCAAATAACGCGGCTTTGATGACGCCAGTGGCATCTGCGCCTTCCTCAGCAGCCTGTTGCGCCGCTTCGCTGGCCACGCGAGCTACAGTGAGCATCGTGCCTTCTACGGGCTTCATTACCGCTCTGTAGGTGGTCTGAGAAGCCTCTACAAATGCTCGTGCTATATCCTCCGCCCGAGCTTCATGCTTAACCTTTGATAACCCTTCAGAAAAGCCGCGGAAAAACTGCGATAAAATGACGCCACTGTTCCCACGGGCACCCATCAGAGAACCACGGGCTAGTAGTTGTGTTAGACGCCCTATCTCTCCGTTTTCTGCCCGTTCTAGCTCTTTCACTGCGGCATTGAGAGTTAAAGACATGTTTGTCCCAGTATCACCATCAGGAACAGGGAATACATTCAGTGCATTCACCATATCTTTTTGCTGGTCCAGGTTACGTGCCGCTACCAGCAACATATTCTTTAGCGTTACGCCATTAATAACGTCCAAAACAGTTCCTCCGATCACTTTCTCTTTGCAGATGTAACCCGAACACTCTGGACCTTAACATTGACACTGTCTACATTAAGTCCTAACATGGTTTCAACTGCATACTTGACCCGCTCTTGCACAATCCTGGCCACTTCAGATATCTTCACACCATACTCCACGACAATGTAGAGCTGGATCGTGACACTGTCTTCGTTAAACTGGATGTCTACGCCACGTTCAAAGTTGTCGCGACGGAGCAAGTCAGTTAGTTCTTCTTGAATATTACGAGGGGCCATCCCTACGAGCCCATAACACTCCATGGCTGCCACACCTGCGATGGTGGCGATGACCTCTTCTCGAATGGAAACTCTCCCAAATTGGGCTTGAATCTCTTGGGCCACAATCGTTCCCTCCTAAAACATTACCAAATTGGACCATAATCTATCATACCCATTCTAACCATTTGCACCCTACTTGTAAAGGTTTTTATCCCCTGCGCAATTCTAGCTTGCAATTGCTGGAACCCTATGCTACAATGGAGTTCGTTATGGAAACTTGTTCAAAGGGGGTAAGAAACATGGCCAGAAGGTGCGTTATTTGTGACAAAGGCACCGTGTTCGGTAACCTGAGAAGCCACGCTGAAAATAAGAATCGGCGTAACTGGAAACCAAACTTGCAAAAAGCTCGCATCGTCCTGAAAGGGAGTCCAAGACGGGCTTATGTATGTACAAGATGCCTCAAGAGTGGAAAAGTAGAAAGGGCCTTGTAGGTTCGCCCCTCTGTAATTTGCTAACGTTGTGATACCCCTAGGATTTCCTAGGGGTATCTTATTATTAGTAAACGACCAAAAGAACACCTTCGTCACTCGTGAGCAAGATCTCTTCTTGTTCCGCGATGTTGCTAATCGTCAGGGTGCTTCCTTTGCTCAGCGTCGCCTGCACCAGTGGATAGCGCAGCCCCTGGGTGGTAACTCCCCGAACCTCCTCACTCAGTGGGATCAGGGACACATAGCTTTCCTTTGGCACCTGGGCCCGAAACGCACCGACAAAGGCACTGAGTTGTTGACCCTTTGCGATCAATACATTCTCAACCTGTTTCTGGGCTAGGCGGAAAAGGAGTTCCACATTGCCTAGGGAGTGATCGATGCGGCTTCCCCAACCACCCACGATAGTGATTCTTCGAGCACCCTGCCGCAAGGCATAGTTCACAGCTAAATCCAGATCTGTTTCATCCTTCTCCGATGGCACTCGAAAAAACGGCACACCGTACTCTTGCCAATACTCCCGCGTCTCCTCGTCTAAAGAATCTTGATCTCCGATCACAATCGCTGGTCGCATGCCCCACTTACGGGCAAGAGAAGCGCCCCCATCTGCACAGACAACGAGGGGCTGATACCCTTCTCCTAGGTTGGGAGGATGGGACGGCACATCGTCGCCCGATCCAATAATTAGGACATCCCTACTTATACTTGGGTACAAAGATCTCCCTCCGTCTACTCAAAACCAAGACCACTACTGCCACCAAAATCGTCTCTGGAACCATATACGATGCATTATATCCCGCGGAATAGACCCAGACTGGCGTCCCTTCCGGTGCATACTCGGCAAAGAAGACTGCTCCAGCTACTACGTGGGTGAGGTAACGAAAGAACGCACCCACAGAAACACCGAGGACACGATTTCTTTGGAGAAACCCAAATCCGGCCGCTCCCAAGAGCATAAAAGGTACGGGGTAATCCAAGAGCAGCTGAACAGGGTGGATTACATAGGGAGAAATCAGAAGTTTGACGACGCCCAGCAATGCTCCCCCCGCCATTCCTATCTTACCCCCATGCCTAAAGCTTAAGATGAAAATCGGCAACATTTCTAATGACACACTTCCACCCTGGGGCATTTGGAACAGTCGAACAAAAGAGAGGATAACAGCTGCAGCTACCAAAAGTGAAACCTCGACCATAATCCGCAAGTTCTTATCACGCATAAAGAAAACCTCCTCTGATTGGCGATTTCGTCCCACATGGTACGGAATAGAAAAAAACATGGCGACAAGCGGGCCATGTCTTGGTCTACCGCTTCCCTACGCTGGAATTAACCAACAGGTTCTAAGGGTTAGGGTCAAAAGACCCAGTCTCAGCAAAAGCACCCCTAGCGGAACTCTATCTTTTTATACTATCTATACTTCGCTTGGCAGAAGAGAAGTCCTTTCTGTAATTGAAAGAAAGCAAAAAACTGTTTCAAAAGCGAAGAACACCCTTGGCGTCCAGGGTGCTCTTCGGTTGCCCTACTAGGTGGATAAGTCTGCTTTTTCGCTTCGCAGGCGATCGCGAATTGTCCTTGCCCAGGGAATGATGGTATTTTTATGGGTGATCCTACTTTACTCCTCTACACTCCTTTCTTATGTATTTGTCTTAGCCACCCAGTCTGATTACATAATACACCTAATTGTCAGACTTGTCAAGCATACCCTATCATTTGTGTAAACAATTTAAGCAAAAAAAGACAAGGTCCCTTTAGCCTTGTCTTTGAGTCTGCCTCATTTTCTCAATATACTGCCCTGGGTCATCCGCTCCAAAGATGGCTGAGCCAGCCACGAAGTTCGTGGCGCCAGCGGCGAGCAGACTTGGCATATTGTCTAAACTCACTCCCCCATCCACCTGCAACTCAATGGACCTTGTGCCAATCATCCTTCTACAATCGCGGATCTTCTCCAGCATAGCGGGGATAAATGTCTGTCCACCGAAGCCCGGATTTACAGTCATGATCAAGATCAGATCAAGGTCATCGAGAATGTACTGCAAACCATCGAGGGGTGTATGGGGATTGAGGGATACACCAGCCTTACTCCCGAGCTCTCGGATCTGCTGCAGTGTACTTTGGAGATGTGTAACCGCCTCATAATGCACGGTAATGATCTCAGGCTGTAGCGAGGAAAAGTCCACGAGAAACCGATCTGGCTGCGATATCATCAGGTGAATATCTAGAGGAAGACTTGATACTCGCCTTACAGCTTGAATTACCGGGAGTCCAAAACTTATATTAGGTACATAATTTCCATCCATGACATCAACGTGGAGTAAATCGGCATTTTCAACTTTACTCAGCTCAACTTGGAGATTACTGAAATCCGCTGCAAGAATTGAAGGACTAATGCGTATGCTCATCCCTTTGTCTCCTTCCTAGTATCTAGGTGCCGCTTCCTCAAGCAAGATCAGATAATGATCATAGCGTTGCTTTGAAATGTCCCCTGCTTCTAAGGCGGCCTTCACTTGACATCCCGGTTCATGGCGATGTAGACAGCCACGAAACTGACAGAAGTCAAGATGGGGACGAAACTCGGGAAAAGCAAATTGCAGATCCCTCTCTTGATCAGACTCTAAACTCAATCTGGAGAAACCTGGTGTGTCCGCGACATACCCATCCCCTAGAGCCAGAAGTTCCACACTACGGGTGGTATGCCTGCCCCTTTGGGCCTTGACACTTACCATGCCGGTTTCCAGTTCTAAACTAGGATCAAGCGCATTTAATAGAGAGGACTTGCCAGCGCCAGAAGGACCGGCTAAAGTAGTAATCTTCCCCTTAAGGAGTTCTTTGAGTCGATCCAAGCCTTCTCCCTTGGCAGCACTGGTAATGACCGTAGGATAGGATATCTTGCTGTAGTGATCTGCCAGTTCAAGGGCTCCCTCTGGATTGAGATCGCCCTTATTAATCACAACAACGCAGCTCAGATTCAAGAGCTCTGCCTGAACCAAAATGCGATCTAAGAGCAGGAAGTTGGGCAGAGGGTTTTGCACAGCAAAGACTACGGCTACTTGATTCACATTGGCAATGGGTGGCCGCAAAAGCTCTGTCGTTCTAGGCAGTATCGCCTCCACAACCCCTTTGCCACTTTGATCCCGGGAAACCTCTACCCTATCACCTACCAAGACGCGGTCATCCCTCAGGCGCAGTTTGCCCCGTAACGTACAAGAGACTCTGCCCTCCTGCGTCTGGACCTCGTAGATGCCACCGATTCCTTTAACAATAATCCCTACGTCCATAGATTACTCCTGGAAAAGCTGGTCATAGAATTGACGACCTCCAATATAGACTTGGATTCTAGCGTTCTGACCTCGGCCCTGAATAGTACGGACAACTCGACTGCCGCCTTTATGCGTCTCGCGATAGACCTCACGGGCGCCGAAATCGTCAATGACCAAAATGACAACTTCTTGATCGGGACCGGGCTGGATATCAAGGATCACATCCTGCGTTTTCCAGAGGTTCTCATGTGTCCACTGCGGTTCATCCCTAGGATCTGCAGGGATCTGGGGTTCAGGCGTTGAGGGAGTCATGCCTTGGGAATAGACAAAGTCAATGCTCCACCCCTCCTGGACCATGGTTCCTGGTGCAGGATTCTGCTCCACGACCTGACCTTCCTGATAAATCGTGCTGTGTTCTGGCCAAGAATTGCCCAGGGGAAGCCCTAACTCTCGAATGCGTGCCTTAACCACTTCAAAATCTTGTCCGCGGAAGTCTGGTAGCGCAAAGGACTGTGGAGCTTCCTTTCCTTTGCTTACAACGAGATTGACCGCTGTTCCCTTCAGAACAATTTGACCTGGTTCTGGATATTGCTCAAGGACAATACCTGGGCTGACTTCAGGATCGTAGGCTTCTTCCTCTTCACCAAGGACGAAACCCGCTTGCGTTAGCCCCAACTTACCTTCCCGGGTCGTAAGACCGATGACAGAAGGCATTTCTACTTCTTCCGCTCCCAAACTGATGCGCACTAAGATGTCCCGCTTCTGCTTTACCATCCGTCCAGCAACAGGATCTTGACTAATAATATGCCCTGCGGGAACCTCGTTATCGAAAACCGATTGCTCAACCTTCAATACAAGGTCAGCATCTCGTAATACCCTTGTTGCCTCCAGTTCAAAGAGGCCGACTACATTGGGTACCCTAACATCATCTAAAAACAGGAGTCGAGGAATCAACCGTATGGCTCCAAAGGTTATACCTGCCAGCACAAGCAGGATCACCAATATAATAAGTCCCTTAGATTTGCGAGGTGCACCTTTTGGGGCCCCCTTCTCTTGCTGCCTCTTCTTTCGTTTCTTCTTCGTTGCCAAGCCAACAAACCCCCCTCTCCTAGACTTCCCTTGAGCCGGCAAGGGCATCGTTTGATCCCCATGAGCCTGCCCTTCCCCATGCATCTGTATACGGCGTTCAATCCGCTGAAACGCCTTGACGACTTCTTCTGCACTCGCCCCTCGCTTCTTCGGATCTTTGTTAAGTAGCTTAAGAACGACATCCTCCAACTCTCCGTCTAAATCAGGTCTTGCATCACGGAGGGGTAACGGGTTTTCTTGAATCTGCTTCAGGGCAATGCTAATCGGCGATTCGCCTCTAAAGGGCGGACTGCCAGCGATCATTTCATAGAGGACTATGCCCAGGGAATAAAGGTCACTGGCGGCCTGAACATTAACACCTCTGGCCTGTTCAGGCGAAAAATAGTGGACCGAACCCAGAACCATGCCTGTTTGGGTGAGATTTGTACTACTCATGGCTTGGGCGATCCCAAAGTCTGTGACTTTAACCCGTCCTTCATCCGTTACCAGAATGTTATGGGGTTTGATGTCACGGTGAATGATCCCATGATAATGCGCGTGGGCCAGACCCATCGCAATTTGCTTACCTATACTCACAATCGTGTCTTGGGAAAAATGCGCGCAATCCCTGATTAAATCATGGAGGTTCTTACCTTGCACGTACTCCATAACAATAAAATGAACCCGCTCAGTTTCGCCCACGTCATAGATGTTGACGATATTCGGATGAGACAAGCTCGCGGCTGAACGTGCCTCTCTGCGGAAGCGTTCTACAAACTCGTCATCATCTGCAAATTGGGCGCGGAGGATTTTGACCGCAACAATTCTACTCAGCAGATGATCCTTGGCACTATAAACCAAGGCCATGCCGCCGTCACCGATCTTTTCTAATATTTCATAACGATTGGCCAACATTTCCCCAATCATACTCTCACCCTTTATCCTTACTCATCAAGTGTCAAAGCAGCTCTGAGCACCTGTATACCAATGGGCACCGCAACTTGACTACCAGTGCCTCCATGTTCAACAAGAACCGTCACAATAACCTCTGGCCTCGCTATTGGTGCAAATCCAATAAACCAAGCGTGATCTTGACCTTGGGTTATCTGGGCGGTACCTGTCTTCCCCCCGTAATCCAAGGATATATCAAGGTTGCTCCGGGCTGTACCCTCCTGAGCAGCTAATACCATCGCGGCCTGAATATCCTGTGCCAGCAATGCTTCCCAGACCCTAGCGATGCTCTGGGGACGCGTGATCTGCCGCATCCGCAGACCTCCTCGCACCTCTTGAACGACATAGGGCTTCATCATCACCCCATCGTTAGCAATGGTGGCAACCAGGAGGGCCATCTGCAAAGGTGTAACCAAGAGTTCCCCTTGTCCGATTCCTAGTTGGGCGGCATCGTAATCAGAAGCAATCTTCAAAGGACAATGCCCCCCTTGATTATGAAGCTCAAAGGGAACGATTTCCCCCAAACCAAAACTCTTATACTCTTCCAGGAGCCGATCTCCGAGTGAAATCGCCAACTGGGCGAAGACTACATTTGAAGAAAGGGCAAAGGCCCGATCTGTGGTGATGCGGCCATGGGCTTTGCTGCCTGAATTATGGATGATTCGATTTTGCAGAAGAAGGGATCCCTGATCCTCCCACAGGGCTGAAGGCTCCGTTATCCCCTGAGCTAGAGCAGCTCCATAAACAACCGACTTTATCGTCGAGCCTGGCGGGTAGAGACCATGGGTCACTCTGTTCAAGAAAGGACTTCGTTCATCACCTAGATAATCTGACCAATTGGCATCCAACAAGTTGCCATTAACAGCCGGCGAGGACACCAGAGCTAAAATCTCGCCCGTATCTGGCTTCATGGCCACAACCGCACCGACTCGGTTCCCTAATGCCTCCGTTGCAGCACTCTGCAAGGCAAGATCAAGTGTAGTAATGAGGCTGCGTCCGCGACTTAAGTCCTCGTGGTAAAGGCGTTCTAGACCAATCATTCCGTAACGCGGATGGAAGTAACCGACAACATGGCTCAGGTTTGCCTCGGCGTAACTGCGGGCATAGGTTTCACCCTCCGAGTGTGACGTGGCCAAGGGCAGTCCCTTGCGGTCATAAATCACGCCGCGGTCTTCCTCAAACATTTGGTAGTACCGGGGATTCGCCGGATGAGTCTTTAGATCTGCGAAGGCTTGCCAATAAGTCAGACTAACAAAGATAACACCGTATAGAATCGCAATGGCCAAAAAGGACTTACGCATCGTCCTGTGCACCCCTCTTTCCCCCAAGACCAACAAGTATGCCGAGCATGGTCATTTGGGCAACCAAAGAGGTTGAGCCATAGCTTACAAAGGGCAGGGTCATACCTGTAAAGGGCACCAGGCGCAAAATGCCTCCAACAACCAAGAATACCTGGCCGTGTAATAAGAGAGTCAGGCCTAGACCAGCCATCTGTTTGGTTGAATCCGTTACAAAACGCAATTGACGAAAAGCCCAGAAGGCCAAACTCAAATAGAGAAGGAGTAGCGAAAAGGTTCCAAAAAGACCGAGTTCTTCCCCCATGACTGCGAACAAGTAGTCAGTATGTACATTGGGAATCACCTGGACATACCCGCCGCCCAGTCCCTGCCCCACCAGACCCCCGCTCTGCAGAGCAAAGAGTCCTTGTAGTACTTGATACCCCTTACTGTCAAGGTAATCCCAGGGTGCAAGCCAAGCGAGCACTCGACTACGCAAGTGGGGAAACCAGAGGTAGGAACCGCCAAAGGCCAGCAGAGTGACGACGCCGTAACCTAGCAGTTTCTGCCAACGGAATCTAGCATAAAGGGACATCCAACAAAAGACGAAAAAGACCAACAGGGCCGGCCCCAAATCTCTTTGCCAGGCGAGAAGCAGGAAGGACGCTCCTAATACGAATCCTAGTTCCCAGACAGGCCGCCCTTCGTTAAAGTACTGGGCAAGGTAGAGAATGAGGAAGATGCGAGCTAGTTCGACGGGTTGGAAACGAAAACCCAAAATAGTAAGCCAGGCCCGGGCTCCTCCCACGGACGTGCCCAAAAAAGCAGTAACCGCCAGTAATGCCAGGGCCGCCCCAGCCCAAAATAAAGGATAACGGGGTTTTCTTGTACCCAGCCAGATCCCAAGGAGATACCCTAGACCGCCCACTAGAGCGCCAACGGTCTGGGCTGTGGCCCAAGTGGGATTAAGGCGGGTCAGAAAAACCCAACCAAGTAAGACTAGAATAGCTACAAAGGGAATTGCCCCTGGATCAAAGGACAGGATCTTTGTGAGAAAAAACAAAACCATGAACATAACCCACAGTACGAGGGGCTGCCACCACCAGATCTTGCCTTGCAGCAAGAACAACCACAAAATTAGGAAGGAAAGCCAGCCCGTAAACTCTAACCAAGTACGATAGGGGGTTCTGATCACGGAATCTCCTCCTCCGCTACACCTTGGCCACAATCACCGTAACATTATCCACTCCACCGAGTTCATTGGCTAAATCCACCAAATCCTGGGCCAGATTGGAGGATTGGAAATCGCCTTGCAGGGTTTTTGCGATCAGAGCATCATCCACTAGATCGGTGAGTCCATCTGTACACAACAGGATCAGCGTACCTGGCTCCAGATCCTTGCGAACAATCTCCACTTCAATCTCGGATGAACCTAGAACCTGGGTTAGGACATGTTTCTTCGGATGTATACGAGCTTCGGTAGCGGTAATTGTCCCCGAACGCAGAAGCTCTCCCACCACAGAGTGATCGCTAGTTAGTTGCGTTAGCACCCCTTGGGAGAAGATATAGCAGCGGCTATCGCCCACGTGACCCAATGTCAGGGTGGTGCGCCCCTCTGGGTCAGGTTCGGAAACCCAGGCAAGGGTGATCGTACTACCCATCCCCCGGTACTCTTCATGGGCTTCTGCAGCCTCTAGGATAGCTCTTTGCGCCTGATGAATGGCTGCGCGGATTTCTATTTCCGGTTCCGATCCGCTAAAGGGGTAGTCCTCAATAGCCTGCGCAGCTAGACTAGAAGCGACTTCGCCGGCCACATGTCCTCCCATACCATCACAAACAACGAGGCACGAAGGGGTTACCCAAAGAGCATCTTCGTTATTCTCCCGTACTTGTCCTACATCGGTTGCGGTCTTAACATCCACAGCAAACACCCCTATTTTAGCTCTTCGAGCATTGCTTTGACAAACTGCAGCACAATTCTCACTAGCCAAATGACGACAATTGCCCTTACGAGCCAGTGAATGACGGCCATCGTTATCTCTCCTCGTAGACTAACACAGTCTGCCCAATCTGGATTCGATCACCAGACTTCAGAAGCGCACTCCGCACTGGTTCTCCATTCACGAGGGTACCATTCTTACTGGAATTGTCCCTCAACAGCCACCGTTTTCCCACTAGACTGAAGCTGGCATGGACACGGCTTGTGCCGGGATCCGTCAGCTTCAAGTGACAGCTCCCACCCCTACCCACCAGGAACCCTGGCTGTAAGGGGATCTCTTTGGAATCCGTAATCAGGTAGCTCTCTATCGGTGGCTCAGGCTCGCCCACTCTTACTATCTGATAACGCCTCGTAGGAGCGTTCTGGGTACCCTGTCTAACTTCTGCCTTCTTTGATGGTTTCCCTTTAAAATCACCGATTCTTGTCTCCAGCCAAGCTTTCAACCTCTCGATCAAATCTTTCACTCCTGTAAGTGTGTTTGACGCAATTGACCGCACGCGGCCTCGATATCCGTGCCCCGTTCCTTGCGAATCGAGACGGGAATCTGCCCTGCCTCCAACACCTTGGCGAACTCAGCAACACTCCTAGGAGACGGCCGCTCTACTTCACCAACGGGATTAATGGGAATCAAGTTCACATGGCAGAGTCTCCCCCTAAGTAGGTCTCTCAGGGCTTGGGCTTCTCCTTGGTGGTCATTAAAACCGCGAATTAGGGCATACTCATATGAGATGCGGCGTCCTGTCTTCTCGGTGTACTCATCACATGCCGCCATTAAATCTGAAATAGGATAACGCCGATTGACTGGCATCACTTCTGAACGTTTGGCATCGTCCACGGCGTGGAGAGAGATAGCCAAGTTGACTTGAATCTCTTCTTCGGCCAAGGCCCGAATTTGGGGAACCAGACCACATGTGGAGATAGTCAGTCTCCGGGCCCCTAGGTTCAAACCCTTGGGGTGGTTAAGAAGTTGTAGACTACCCATGACAGCCTCATAGTTTGCCAGAGGTTCCCCCATACCCATGTAGACGATGTTAGAGATACTCTTTCCTAGTGTCTTCAGACGGCTCTCTACCCAAAGCACCTGAGCCACAATCTCCGCCGCTATCAAATTGCGCGTGTAGCCGCTTCGACCAGTTGCACAGAAGGAACAACCCATGGCACAGCCCACCTGCGTGGAGATGCAAAGTGTTTGCCTTGGCTCATCAGGAATAAGAACAGATTCGATGGAGGTTCCGTCTCCCAGAGAAAAGAGATACTTTTCAGTTCCGTCCTTCGATACTCGGCAATCAACCAGTTCCAAGGGCCAGACAGAGCCGAATTCATCTTGGAGCTGAGTAATGACCTCCCTTGGCAAGTTTGTCATCTTAGAGAAATCGTCTATCGCATGGCGATGGAGCCAAGAGAAGATCTGTTCCGCCCTGAAGGATGCAATTTGCCGTTCCTTCAACCAGTTTTCTATTTCTTCGGGGAAAAGTCCCACGATATGCAAAGTTAAACCTCCATTTCAAGGGGTGAGATTATGAGTAAGCGGGCCAAAATTCACTTTTTGACAGCCTATGTTGAATATCTTCTTGATCAGGGTATCCGTTCTGAAGAATACTATTTAGGCGATGCCTCCCGCTTTTTGCGCTACCTACTAGCGACAACGACGCCTGAGCAAGTGGAAACGTATATCGCCAGCACTCACCACTCTAAAGCCTATCAAAACCGTCTTGAAAAAACGCTACGTAAGTTCTTTCTCTTTGCCCATGAACGACTTTCCCTAGAGACATTAGAAATCGTACATAGACAAAAAGAACCAGATCAGCACCTGGTTCATAAAAAAGCTGGTCGGGGCGACACGATTTGAACGTGCGACCTCCGCGTCCCGAACGCGATGCTCTACCAAACTGAGCCACGCCCCGCAAGTAAAGTATAAACCTGCAAGCGGGCTTTTGTCAATGTAAACCGGATCACAAAAGCATCTTCAGCCTAGACGGAAGATGCTTTTCTGATCAAGTAGCCTGACCTTCTTCTGCGATTTTAGCAATGATCAAGGAGTTAGTAGGCATGCGCTCAGCGCAATAGGGCTCGCACAGTTCACGAATAAAGGCAGTATTACCATGTTCCCAAGCGGCAACAACTGCGTTACGGATCGCGGCCTCCACCCCACTTGCAGTGGTGTTATACTTCTTAGCTAAGGTAGGGTAGATATCCTTCGTCAAACCTCCCGAAAAGTACCCATCTTCGGTACACATCAAGGCGGCTTCCTTAAGGTACAAGAACCCCTTGAAATGGGGGGGCACCCCCATCGCATGCAAAAGCTTGGTCACTCTCTGATCCGTCGTCAACTTGGATTCAAGGGCTGATGCTCCTTCTGATGCGATCATCCCCCTTGAATCCTGGGCAAACTCCCGGAGCCTACGGGCGAGAATTTCCAGCTTAAAGGGCTTAACGATAAAGTAATCAACGCCCAAGGACATCAAACGCGTCAATAGGGTATCGGTGCTAAATGCTGTCATGGCAACGACTTTAGGCCTTTTGCTGATGGCCAGACTACCTAGGCGTTCCATGACGCCGATTCCATCTAGATAGGGCATGGTGATATCGAGTAGGATCACATCGGGTTGCAGGCTCTCAATTTGCTTAAGAGCCTCTTCGCCATCATATGCAACCCCTACTACTTCAATGTCATCCTGGGTGTTGAAATAACTTTGCAGCGCACGACATAGCTCCACATTGTTGTCAACCACAAGAATCTCCATAGGATCCCTCCACCCCGATTATTTGACACAAAGTGGAAAACTCCTGCCGTTCTCTCAACCCTTGTCAATTTATTGCTACATTTCATATTTTCTAAAAACCGCCAAGAAGAATCCGTCCAATCCGTGTCGATGAGGCAGAACAGTACGCTTCCACGCCTCCCTTTGGGTCTTTGGAAACCAATCTGGAAAAGAGGCACCTTCAAAGTCTGGATGGTGTTGCAGGAACCATTCCGCGACATCATCATTCTCATCCTTGGTTAAGGTACAGGTGGAATAAAGCAGGAGTCCTCCAGGCGCCACCGCCTTT